>Ga0075163_10009646_pt1 | contig 12663 bp, 14 predicted proteins | sample JI1023141ADNA_FD_71478 | JGI IMG/M metagenome (GOLD analysis project Ga0075163, IMG submission 71478) | Wastewater effluent complex algal communities from Wisconsin, to seasonally profile nutrient transformation and Carbon sequestration -... | ecosystem: Engineered > WWTP > Effluent > Algae...
GGTGTAGACGGTGTCTTTGGTGACCCCGAGGTGGGCGGCGATGTCGTCTGCGGACAGCCACGGCTCAGCCACGTTGGTCCTCCCTCGCTCTATGGCCCAGTCAGGCCAACACTCACGATGATACCGGTGGAGGTACGGCTTGAGTTGGGTTTCTCCGGGCGTGGCCGAACGAGACGGGTACCGAGGGTGGTCGCTGCGTTCTGCCGATCAGTGCGGGACACGGCCCTTGAGCCAGGTGGTCACTGTCTCGTGCCACCGGTCGGGGTCGGCGTTCCAGCAGAGGGTGTGGCCAGCGTCGAAGGTCGCCAGATCAACAAGGTCTGGGCGGGCGTCTCGGAGAACCTGCGAGAGCCGGATCGGTACGGAGTCGTCTCGGGTGCCGTGGAGAATCAGGGTCGGCCTGGTTATGTCTGCGGCTCGCGCAGTCCAGTCGAAGGAGCGGAGCGGGATGCTTCCCGGTAAGCCCACGGCGCGAGCCAGTGGGGCGAGCCTGAGCCACGGGATCGCGAGGTGTCCGGCTGCTGCGGGCAGTCCGCTTCGGTCGCAGTTGGTCTTGATGACCTCAGCCCAGTCGAGGACTGGTGAGTCGAAGACGAGCGCGGCGATCAGCCCCTCGTGTCGGGGGTGGTCGGCGAGTTGGAGGGCGATGGCGGCACCCATCGACCAGCCGAAGATCACGACCTGTTCGGCGCCTCGTCGGACGGCGTACCCGATGGCCTCGTCAACGTCGGCCATCTCCGTGTCGCCGAGGGTTGAGCGGCCGGTGCCGACTCGTGGCCCTTCTGCTGTGTTGCGGTAGCTGACGACGAGCGAGGTGTAGCCGAGTTCGGCTGCGGCGAGGACGCCACGGAGGGTGCCTGCGCGGGTGCTGCCGAGGCCGTGGATGTGGATTGCCCAAGTTGCGGGGTCACCGTCGATGCGCCAGGCCGGGCATCGTCCTGCGGGGGTCATGATGGTGATGTCGCGGGCGTGGATTCCGGCGTCGGCTGGGGTGGCGTAGTAGATGCCGCTCCAGGAGGCACAATCGCTGGCCCTCGGAGTGAAGCCCGATGTGGTGCCCGTGACCCTGCGGGCGACGCGGCTGGGCCCGTGATCGAGGATCTCGGTGGAGAGCTGCGCCCAGCCGCCGTTCTCGAACCAGAGGTTGTAGATGCCAGGCGCGGTTGTCTGCTCGGTGCGGTCGAGCACGATCAGTTCGCCTCTGTCGTCGTGCTCGACTCCTCGGACGGTCAGGTCGAGCGTGCGCGGGCCGACGGGCGCGGTGAGCCGCCGCGCGATGGCGTATCCAACCCCTGCCGTCGCTGCCGTCGCGATCCCGCCGCCGAGGGCGATGCGGCCGATCACGACTCCCGGCCCTCGACGTTCGGAACGTGCAACGGCATCGCGACGGCGGTGCCGTTTCCGACGAGGTGACTCTCGGCGCGTTCGAGCAAGTCGCGGTCGTCGGCGCGGACGTCGAAGGTGATGCGGGGGTCGATCATTGCGTCGCGGATTTCGACGATCACTCGGTGGAGGTGTCCTTCGGGGTCTTCGCTGTTGGCAGCGAGTGGGTCGGCCTGGCTGAGCCCCGGCCGTGCGCGCGTTGCCCGGTGCCAAAGCGGTTCCAGCTGCGCTGTGTACGCGATGGTATGCCTCTGCCGGGCGTGGTGCTGAGCGCGGCGGACGGCGGGCTGGACCGCGAACCCGGCGCAGAGGAACAGGAAGGTGAGGGCGGATAGTGGATCGTAGGCGGGCTGGATAGCGTGCATGAGGTCAAGGTGGCCGGTTGCGTGGGCGATGTCCATGACAATCACGGCAAGGCAGAGCGCGACGCCAAACGCTGATCCCAGACTCAACAGTGCGGCGGGCAGGCGCTGGATGCCGGCGCTGTGCCGGTACTGCCGCGCGGCGAGGACGAGCATCGTCGCGATGACAAGTGCTCCGTAGGTGAAGTTGATGATCGAGTAGACCGCTGCTGCAGGTTGCGCGCCTAGATCGCTCATGAATCGTGTCGTGGTGGTGCCGCGATCGATGAACAGGAATGCTGCCGTGATCGCGAGCAGCGCGACGAGCAGGACGGGCGTGCTGACGGCGGCGCGGACGAGCCTGGGCCGGTACTCGCCCGTCTTCATGACGCCGCGCCCGAGGAAGAAGAGTCCGGTCATCAGCAGGGCGTCCGCGATCAGCGTCGCGATGTTCGTGCCGCCGAGGAGCGGATCGACGACCGTGTAGATGCCATCGATGTTCAAGGTCATCGCTATGGCGATGGTGAAGGCGGCGCGGGTGATACTTCTGTCGGTGCGTTTGCGGCGGAAGATGAGCAGGCTCGCCACGAGCGCCCACATGAGCGTCGCGACGAGCATCTGGATCATCCGAATATCTCCGAGAATGCCGACTCTGCGAACACTGATCCTCGGATGCCGGCGGCGAGCTTGTCGGCGAGGGACTCGGCGGCGATCTCAGTTTCGCTGTCAAGGTCTTGCCGCCGGAGCAGGCGTCCTCGGGTGTACGGCGGGATATTGGGCAGCAGCGCCTCGTCGAGGGTGCAGTCATCGCCTTCGCAATGGCCGAGGATTATGTGGCCGAGTTCGTGGAGGATGAACTGCTGTCTGTGGAGTGTCGAGTCAGTGCGGGCGTGGAGCACGAGGTCGTCGGTATCGGTTGCCAGCCAAAGCGCGCAGAGGCCGTCGTGGGTGTCGAGATCAGCCAGTTCAATGATCCGAAGCCTGCGGTGCCGCTGGTCCTGGAGAGAGCGGAGGAGCTCGTCGAAGGTGAAGGTATCACCGAGCTGAAGGCTCGCCACGGCCGCCGATACGGTCTGTTCGGTATTCACGGTTCGCCCCTCTCAGTGGGGAGCAGCGACCGGTATCGGCTTCGCCTTGCGCGACACCCGTCAGTGCTCAGACGTTGGTGTCATTTCCTCATCCAGGAACTTGGTGATGGCGTGGAGTGCTTTCGGCGAGATGTCGCCGAGGGTACGGGCTGCGTAGGACTTCACTTTCGCTGCACGCATGGACCGGACGAGATCAAGTTGCGCAGAGACCTTCTCGGGGGTGGCGGCACCACCCTCACCGAGCAGGAACGCGGCGTCCACGTCGAAGAACTCCGCGAGCCCCTCGAACACGGCGGGGTCTTGGACGTAGCGGTGGCCGTTGATCATGTACGTCCAGCGCGACCGCGACAAGTTGGTGCCTCGTTCATGGAGGTAGTCGGCGATCTGCGAGTAGGTCGGCTCCGTGCCGGACTCGGCGACGGCGACGTCCATCAGGAGGCGTAGACGCTTGGCGAGGTCTTCGGCCGCAGCCTGGCTCTCGTCTTCGGTCATGACGCTGACCTCCTTCCCTTCGCGACGGGCAAGGCATCGATGTAGTCCACCCAAGGGGTGGTTGTGCATGCTCAACCGTACTCGTTGAGCATGCACAAATCAAGGCTTGCGCATGCTCAACGGTCGGTGTTAGAACAGGACTCCGGGACTCTTTGAGCATGCTCAATTCGGCGTCGGGGTCTCGGCTCGGGCTGCTTCAAGGAGGTGAACGATGTCCAGCTCACGGTCTGGGCGCGGGTGTTCGCGCCTACCTGCCAGGTGTACCGCCGCGCGCAACCTTGGCGCGGCCCGCCGAAGAGGAGGCCGGAGCATGGCATCGAACGAGGACGCCCGCGCGGCGCGAGAGGCGAAGCTCGACGAGCTGCACGAGAAGCTGACGGGCGCGGTCGAGTCGCTGGTCTCGGGTGACGACTGGCGGCAGGCGCTGGCCTTCGCCGCGCGGTTCCGGTCGCGGTCATTCAACAACACGATGCTGATTTGGGTGCAGCACGAGGCCGCGTTCGAGGCGGGCCGCGTGCCCGAACCGTTCCCCACTCTGGTTGCCGGGTATCGGCAGTGGCAGGGGCTCGGGCGCCAAGTGATGAAGGGCCAGCCGGGCTACATGATCTTCGCGCCCGTGACGGGCCGGTTCGCCTCATCCGATCCTGCCGATCCCAACTCCTGGCGTCGCCTGGGACCACGAGAGAAGCACATGGTCAACGAGGTCGTGCGCTCGCGGATGGTCGGCGCGCGCCCGGCCTACGTGTGGGACGCCTCCCAGACCGATGGAGAGCCGCTGCCGGTGCCGCCGGCTCCGACGTTGCTGGAAGGCGAAGCACCCTCGGGGCTGTGGGAAGGGCTGGCCAGTCAGGCTCGCGGCGCGGGGTTCGAGGTGCTGCGGGTGCCGCACGAGGGGACGATCTCCGGCGCGAACGGCATGACCAACTACGAGGCGCGCACGGTCGCGGTGCGGGAGAACATGGACCCTGCCGCGCAGGTCAAGACGCTCGCGCACGAGCTGGCGCACGTGCTGATGCACGAACCGAACGACGAGGAAGCACGGCAGCATCGCGGCATCCGCGAGGTCGAAGCCGAGTCCGTCGCGCTGATGATCGGTGCCGCGCACGGCATGGACACCGCCGGGTACACGATCCCGTACGTCTCGACCTGGGCCGCCCGTGTGGACGGCCAAGAGCCCGTCCAGGTCGTGCAGGCCACCGGCGAACGGGTGCGGAAGACCGCGCTGGCGATCCTCGACCAGCTCGACACGCTCCAGGTCGGCGACGGCACTCCGCCCGGCCTTGAACGCGACACTCCCAGTCCGCGCACTTCCCGCACGGCTGCGCCTGCGGTAGAGGCGGATCGTCCGCGTGGTGCGCCGGTGCTGGCAGGGCGGGGGCTGTGATGCCCGAGCCATTCGATGTCCTGGCAGCGCTCATCCGCGTGGATCGTTCACCGAGCCTGGCGCTGGCGGTGCGGAGTCTCGCGGCGGCTGGCGTGCCCGTGTTCCCGTGCCTGGTCGAGGGGAAGCGTCCGCTGACCCGCCGAGGGTTCCTCGACGCGAGCAGCGACCCGGAACAGGTTGCCGCGTGGTGGTCGCGCATACCGGATGCGAACATCGGCCTCCCGACCGGAGCGGCATCGGGCGTTGTCGTAGTCGATGTCGATGTCCACGGCCCCCACGATGGCCGGGCGGCGTTCCAGCGCGCCACCGACGCGGGGCTCGTCGATGGCGCGGGTCTGCTCGTGCGCACACCCACCGGAGGCACGCACGTCTACTTCCCCGCAACACCGGGCCAGGAACAGCGGTCGTGGCAGGCAGCCACCGCTGGTGTCGATTTCCGGGGCGACGGCGGCTACATCATCGCCCCGCCATCCCGGCGAATCATCGACGGGAACGTGAGGCTCTACGAGGTCGCCGACATCGCCGCGCACTCGGTCGGCACGGTGGACGCGGCCCGGCTGCGGGACTTCCTCGACCCGCGTCCCGTGGCACCACCACGCGCGGAGGGAACCTCGATGGTCGTGGATGGGAGGCGGCTGGCGGCGTGGGTCGCCGGGCGGGGTGAGGGTGAGCGGAACCGGGGCCTGTTCTGGGCCGCCTGCCGCCTTGCCGAGAACGGCGTCCCAGCAGCCGACGCGCTCGATGCGCTGGGGGCTGCGGCGCAGTCGGCGGGTCTGGGCGATCGCGAGATCACGACGACTGTGCGCTCTGCCTACCGAGCCACCCAGCCCCCATCCGAGGCCACGTCAGATCGGCGGAGCCAGGGCGCGGATCGGTGGTTCGGCCGCGTGGAGAGCCCACCGTCCGCAGCCTTGGGAGGGCTGGGCTGTGATGCGTGAATCGGAGGGGCGGCGCTGGGCCGCGATGACGGCGGTAGCGGGGACGGTGTTCATCGCCGCCGGGGCGTTCTGGCTGTCGTTCACGTCGCTGGCTGACCTGGCCGCTCGCTCCGGGATCGGGGCGGGGCAGGCGTGGGCGTGGCCGCTGATCGTGGACGGCATCATCGTCGTCGCCACGGTTGCCGTCGTCGCCCTCGCCGGGCAGCGCTCGGCCTGGTATCCGTGGGCTCTGCTGGTCGGCGGCGCGCTCGTCTCGGTGACGGCGAACGCCATTCACGCCGTCGTCGCCGCAGACGCCGACGTGCCAAAGATGCTCGCGGCCTCAGTCGCCGCAGTTCCGCCCGTCGTGCTCCTGGCCATCACGCACCTGACCGTCATCCTCACCCGCACCACCGACGCCGAACCTGCCGCCGCCGCACGCTCGGCGGTCACTGCGGAGTCGATGCCCGCGCTGCCATCTGGCGAAGAGGGACCGCTCCGTCGAGACGACGGTGTGGTGGATCGGCGGGCTCTGGGGTGGGAGCTGCGAGAGGCGGGCTGGTCGAACAAGCGGATCGCCCGCGAGCTCGGGGTGCATCCCTCGACCGTGGGTCGCTGGTTCGCCGTCGCGCACCTCACTGACACCACCGACACCGCGGACGAGCGGGAGGAGACGACCCAATGAACACCACCGACAACCCGCAGCACAACGACCCGACCAGGCCCGATCCGGCACGGCTGGTGCCCGAGGAGCCGAGGGAGCGCCCCGAGCCCGTCGAGGTGACGAGCACGCCGGAGGCGGTGCGGGCCGCGCAGGTCGCCCGCGACGACAAGCAGCACGCGCTCGTTCGCGGGCGCGGCGTGGAGTGGGTGCGCCCAACCGACCTGATCGCTCGGCACTCGGCGCACGCGGCCGGTCGTGGTCTCGACTTCCAGGCCGAGCTGGCACGCCGCACCCGCACCCCGCTCGGGGCCGGCGTTCGTCGTCTCGGGGATCGCGCCCGGCGGTTGCCGCCGATCTCGGCGTTCGGGCGCAGCACCGCACCTGCCTCGCAGATGTCCCGCTCCGGGGTCTCGATGAGTTGACGGCGGTGACAGGTCATGGTTGCGACGGCATCGGCTTGCAGGACGCGCTCGTGGGAGCGAGTGCGCACCTGCCTGTCAGGAGGTGCCGACATCATGACCACACCAACCCGCACCAGCACCGAGCAACCGACGGCCTTCGGGGCTGAGGCCTTCACCACCGGCGAGGGCCTGCGCGCCCTGCTCAATCGCCTCGCCGAGGGCGGCGAGGATGCCTGGGTTCACGACCCGGTGGCCCGCGACCTGATGGAGTTCGCCGCCGACAAGTACCGCGCTCTGGCGAGGAAGCACAAGCTCGACACCTGGGAAGCAGTGACGGCTGCGTTCGACGCGATGCAGAACCGCTCGACCCGCGAGGCCAACGATCCGTGGGCGATCATCACCCACGCCGTGCGGATCACCTGCGTCTACGAGGAACGCGCCCAAGGGCTGCTCTGCTCGGTGCACCAGGCCCGCCGCGCGCACGTCTCGGCGTTCCACGATCCCGAACGGTTCTCCGAACGCGACACCGCGCTGGCCGACTACCATCCCGCGTTCCATACCACCGACCTGCGTCCTAGCGACCTCGAACCGGAGCCGCGCGACAGTCTCGGGTCGGCGCAGGCATGCATGTCCGCCGGGTCGGCGGCCGAGGGCGCCATCGCGATGCTGTGCCTGCTCGACTGGCCCGCCGACACGGCACGGGCCGCTGTCGAACACGTCTGCGGGGCGTTGATGAAAGCCGGCACCCGCCAGTCCGCCTACGAGACGCTGCGCCGCGATCGGCACGCGCGGGCACTGCTCGACCTGCCGCGCCGCTCCTGGGCCGCACTGCTGAAAGCGCTACTTGGGAACCCGCACCCGGCCTACGTGGCCACCAGTAGTGGTCGCGGTGTCCTGCTCCGGCTCCTGCTCGGCGAGACACTCGACCTACTGCTCCGCGACGACGATCTGATCCTCGCGCTCGCACTGGCCGCGCCGAGCGGTGGAGGCGGTGAGGCGTCGTGACCGAGCCACAGATCGGCAGCATCCAACTCGACCGCACCGTCGATTCGATCCTCGTCGGCACCCGGCACCGCGCCGACCTCGGCGACATCGACGCCCTCGCGGCATCCATCGGGCGCGACGGCCTGCTGCAACCACTCACGATCACCATCGACGGCGTGCTGGTATGCGGGGCACGACGGCTGGCCGCGATCAAGAAGCTCGGCTGGCGCACCGTCAACGTGTGGGTTCGTAGCGGTCTGTCCGACCGGCTCGGGCAGCTCCTCGCCGAGCAGGACGACAACATGCTGCACAAGCCCTACACCCAGCTCGAAGCCGCCGGCCTCTACCGGGAACTCAAGCAGGTCATGGCCGAGGACGCCGCCCGCCGCAAGAGCGCTACCCAGTTCAGCAGCGAGAATCAGCCAGGAAACGACGGTGGTGCAAACTTTGCACCACCGTCTAACGGGCCACTCGGGAAGAGCCGTGAACAGGCGGCGGCGATGATCCCCGGCGGTGCCTCGCATACGACGTTGGAGAAGATCGGGTACCTCGAAGACATCGCCAACAACCCCACCCAGCCCGAGACTCTGCGCGCCGAGGCCGCGGCAGGGCTGGAACGGATCGAGGCCGGCGACCCGGTGCATCCGATCTATCAAGCGATCCGCGACGCCGACACCACCGCACGGGAGCGGCGCGAGGCCGAACTGCACGCCCGCGACGAAGCAGCCGTGGCCCAGGCAAAGTCGATCAAGAAGGGCAAGCGAACCCCACCCCGCCCGCTGCCGCTCGTCACCGACGACGGGCAACCCGTCCGCTACCCGTTGCGCGCGTTCGTCCAGACCTGGGGCGAACTGACCAACTGGTGGACCCACTACGACACCGACACCCTCGCCGGTGAACTGACCGACGAGCAGTTCGAGAACTTCCTCGCCACCACCGACGGCACCCTCCGATTCGCCGACGCCCTCCGAGCCGCACGCGAAGGCACGACGGCGACGGAGCGGCCACGCCTCCGCGCGCTCTGACCACAGGCACAGGTGCCGGGTGCGCACCTGCTCGGCATGAGCCCTGCAGCCACTGACACCCGGAACCGCCGCCGACTCGTCGCCCTCATCGCCGCCGGCATCGTCCTGCTGCTCCTGGCCAGCGTCGGCGTCTACGGACTCCTCACCGGCCCGCGCAGCAGGACCGGCACCGATGATGGCCCTGAGCCCGCCTCGACCACGACGGCACCGCCCACCGTGGCACCGAGCACGCCCCGACCACCGCAGGTTCCAGCGGTTCCACGTTCGGCCGATCCCGAGACCTTCGCTCAGGGCGTCGCGTCCACGTTGTTTGCGTGGGACACGGCGTCGGGGTTGTGGCCGCTGGACTACACCTCGGCGATCCTCGCGGTCGGTGACCCCAGCGGAGACGAACAGGCCGGGCTGGCCTCCGACGTGGCCACGTACCTGCCGACCCGAGACGCCTGGATCGAGCTGCGGCAGTACGCCACCCACCAGCACCTCACCATCGATACCGCGTACGTCCCCGATGCCTGGGCCGACGCGGTAGCGCAGGCCCAGCCGGGGCAGCTCGCGGCAGGAACGACGGCCGTCACGATCGAGGGCACTCGCCACCGTGCCGGGGTCTGGAACGGCCAACCGGTCACTAGTGAGCATCCGGTCGCGTTCACCGTGTTCGTCGTCTGCACCCCGACCTACCCGACCTGCCTCTTGCTGCGGCTGTCTCAGCTCGACAACCCGCTGCACTGAAGGAGTTGGCGTCGTGTTCCGCAAAGCCGTCATCGCAGCCCTGGCGCTGCTGTTCTTCGCACCCGCCGCAGCACTCCTCGGGGTCGGGGTGCTGATGAACCCCGCTGCTGCCTACTGCGCCACCCCTGCCGGGACGGTGAACCTTGGTCCGATCCCGGACTCGCTCACCGTCACCACCGCGAACGGCGAGACCTTCACGCTGAATCGTCAGCAGCTCACGCACGCGGCAACGATCATCTCCGTCGGCAACGGCGTCACCGACGTGGGCAAGCCGGGAATCAAGATCGCGCTGATGGCCGCGCTTGCCGAGTCCACGCTGCGGATGCTCACCAACACCGGCACCTACCCGGAGTCGGCGAACTACCCGAACGACGGCAACGGTGGCGACCACGACTCCCTCGGCCTGTTCCAGATGCGCCCGCAGTCCGGGTGGGGGTCGGTCGCAGAATTGATGGGCCCGCAGTATCAGGCGCGAGCGTTCTTCGGTGGACCGACCGGCCCGAACTACCCCTCACCGCGCGGCCTGCTTGACATCCCCGGCTGGCAACAGATGGACCCCGGCGAAGCCGCCCAAGCCGTCGAAGTGTCCGCCTACCCTGATCGCTACCGCAACTACGCGCCCGTCGCCGACAGCATCCTCGCCGCCCTCACCACAGGCGGCAGTGCCGCTGGCGGCGCGGGCGGCCCAGCAGTGTCGTCGTCGCGGGTGGTGTTCCCGCTGCCCGAGGGCACCTGGGTGCTGACCTCGCCGTTCGGGATGCGGGTGCACCCGATCACGGGCGAGCGGAAGATGCATACCGGCACCGACTTCGCAGCGCCCGACGGCACGCCGATCCTCGCCGCTGCGGACGGCACCGTGACCGTCGCGGAGTTCTCCGGCGGGTACGGCGGTCTCATCGTCATCGAGCACACCATCGACGGCAAGACCGTCGCGACCGCGTACGCGCACATGTGGCAGAGCGGCATCCATGTCCGCACCGGCGACCGGGTGAGCGCGGGGCAGCACATCGGAGGTGTCGGCTCCTCCGGTATGAGCACCGGCGCACATCTGCACTTCGAGGTTCGGCCCGGCGGCACGAACGGTGATGCCATCGACGCCGCCGCCTGGCTCAACGAGCACGGGGCCGCGAACCTGCCGACGGCGACCAGCGGATCACCCGCCGCTTGCAGCAACGCCACCGCGGGCACGCCGACCGGCGTCGATGGAGACCCCGACCGGCTCGTCGACGATCCCACCAGCTCGGGCAAGATCACCGCCCGCATGCTCCACCTCTACCAGCAGACCCTCGCCGCGTTCCCCGACAGCGGCTGGGGCTGCTACTCACCGCGCCCCGGCACCAAGTCCGAGCATCCACTCGGCAGGGCGTGCGACATCACCTTCGGCAACCGCATCGGCCAGCGACCCAACCCAGGACAGCTCGACGCCGGCTGGAACGTCACCAACTGGATGAAGGACAACGCCGACGTGCTCGGCGTCGAGTACCTGATCTGGCAAGGCCAAATCTGGTCCCTCGCCCGCGACACAGAGGGGTGGCGACCCTACAACGGCGGCGGCATGCACGACCCCGACTCCATCACCGGAGGCCACTTCGACCACCTCCACGTCACAGTCAAGGTGAACTGAGCGGAGGGACGCCCGCTGCTACCCTTGAGCGAGGCTGTGCAACAGATTGAGGAGGTGATACCCGTGAACGTATCGACATGGGTGCTCCTCTCTGAGGTCACGGTCGGGCGGTAGGTCGTCCGGGAGCGCCAAGAGCACTCCCGAAAGGCACGACCATGCATTTCACTTCTGAACAGCGTCTCGACGACGGAGTCATCGAACGCCACTTCGTACTCGGCGAGGTTCCGGGCATCCTGTGGACGCCCGCTTCCGCTCCCGAACCGGTCCCGTTGATCCTCATGGGACACCCGGGCGGGCTGCGCTCGATGTACCCGCGACTGACAGGCCGAGCCCGGAGCTGCGTGGCCCAGGGCTATGCGGCAGCCACGATCGAACTGCCCGGAGGCGGTGAACGCCCCGCGTTCACCGTCGCCGAGCAGGCGAGAGCCGAGTTGCGCGAGGCGATCACGGCGGGCGACCAACCGAGCGAGGAAATCATCGACCGGCTGGTACTTCCGCTGGTCGAGCAGGCCGTCCCAGAGTGGCGCGCCACTCTCGACGCCCTGTTCGATCTGCCCGAGATCGGAGGCCCTGTCGGGTTCTCCGGCGGAGTGATCGCGATCGGTGTGCGGCTTGCTGCGATCGAACCGCGTATCGTCGCCGCCGGTCTCTTCGCGGGGAGCTATGTACCTCGCAGCATCATCGAGGAGGCCCGCGAAGTCACCATCCCGCTGCACGTCCTGTTGCAGTGGGACGACGCAGGCAATGATCGGCAGATGGCTCTGGACCTGTTCGACGCCTTCGGCTCCCCGGAGAAGACCCTCTGCGCCAACATGGGCGGTCACACGGGCGTCCCCTCATTCGCTGGAGAGGACGCAGCCCGATTCTTCGCCCGCCATCTGAGCGAGCCCTCCTGAGGGGCCTGTGCGGGAGCATCCACCGCCGGTCGAGTTGTTGAGCCGACCAACAGTCGGCGTCGACGCACAATCGTCGTCCACTCGTGGGTGCCATGACGCTCCGGGGTCTGGGAACCATGCGCACCTTGGTGGCATGAACCTCCACGGCAAGATGCCACCCCAACGAGCGTGGGCTCGATGATGGGTGTCTTCCCCGACTTCGACGGGCTCGGCGGCATCGGTGACCTCCGCGCCGTGGTCGGCGCGCTCCTGACGTTCGTCCTGATCGTCGCCGTCCTCATGCTGATCGTCTCGGCGATCATCTGGGCCATCGCAACAGCCCACGGCAACTACGCCACCGCCAGCAAAGGCCGAATCGGTGTCCTCGTCGCCGTCGGTGCCGCCGTCCTCGCCGGCGGCGGCGTGGCCTGGATGAACTGGCTACTCAACCTCGGCCAACAACTCTGACGCCGAACGCCTCCGAACCTGTCAACGCCCACGTCCTCGCCGACGTGGGCGTTGTCGTCTCCGCTGCCGAGGGGTCGCGGGTGCACCTGTCGCGTGTACCCCGTCTGCGAGTTCGTGGGCGGGCCGCCCGTCGCCAAGGAGACCTACCGTGTTCGATCTGCTCGCCAACGTCATGTCCGCGCCGCCGCTGCTGGTGCCGATGGACATCAACATCGACCCCAACACCAACGGCCTGCCGGGGATCAACCAGCTGCGCACCATCGTCGGCGCGGTGATGACCATCGGCCT
>Ga0075163_10009648_pt1 | contig 12663 bp, 8 predicted proteins | sample JI1023141ADNA_FD_71478 | JGI IMG/M metagenome (GOLD analysis project Ga0075163, IMG submission 71478) | Wastewater effluent complex algal communities from Wisconsin, to seasonally profile nutrient transformation and Carbon sequestration -... | ecosystem: Engineered > WWTP > Effluent > Algae...
ACGTCGACAGCGCGGTCACGCCGGCCTCGTAGGCCCGCGAGGCGGTGATCATGTCGACCATCTCCTCGACCGGGTTGACGTTGGGGTAGGCGACGTTGCCCTGGGCGTCGGCGTCGGGGTGGTCGGGGTCGTACTCGAGGCGCGGCGGGTTGGCGTCGGACACGATCTGGCGGACCGCGACCCCGTTGACCCCGGCCGCCTGCGCGCCGGGCCACGGCACCGACTGCACCAGCACGCTCTTCCTGGCGTACGGGCCAGCGCCGCCGAGGACCTGGGTGGTGTTGACGTTGGCCAGGTTCGAGGCCGAGACGTTCATGCGGGTCCGCTGGGCCGAAAGGCCCGAGGCGGAGACCTCCATGGCGGTGAAGAAGTCCATCGTGAGGCTCCTTGCGCTCAGCCCGCGCCGTCGCCGGCCGCGTAGCGCAGCATCGCCAGCCGGCGGGTGACCAGCTCGGCGGAGGTGTTGTAACGGACCCGGTTGGCGTCGAGCTTGGCCAGCTCGCGCTCGAGCGTGACCGCGTTGCCGTCGGGGCCGTTGAGGTTGCCGCCGTCGTCGAAGACCAGGGCGTTGTCGCTGACGCCGGCGGAGAGGTGACCAGGGGAGGTGGCGGCGAGCTCGGTGCCGCCGGTGGTGCCGACCTTGCGCTCGAGATCGAGCGGCCGGTAGCCGGGGGTCTCCATGTTGGAGATGTTGCCGACCAGCACCGACGTGCGCTCGCGGTGGTACGTCATCGCACCGGCGAGTGAGTCGACTGGACCGAACACGCTGCTCACGGCGGGGGGGATTGCAAGCCGTGCGCCCAGGTCGATCGACGCCGAAGTCGGCGCCATCACGCGATCTTCGATCGACCGCCGGCGCGCCGCGTCGGCAGGGTTGACGTCCCGGGCCACTCCACCGCCGCCATTCCCGGTCGACCCGGCAGGTGTGCCCGCTTCCCGTCCGGTCGCCGACGCCGTGTTCGGCCTGCTCTTCGATTGCGGCTTCGAGGCCGCCTTCGTGGTGGCCCGCGCCGACCGACGCATCGTCGCCTCCAACCAGCGGTTCGAGGAGCTCCTGGGTAGGAGCACCACCGATATCGTCGGCCTGCCGGTCACCTCGGTCCTGGTGCTCGACGGCGACGACGGCCGCGACCCGTCGATGCTCGACCACGCCGGCCACTACGAGGACGTCGCCCTCACCCAGGACGACGGCTACCCGATCTACGTCACCCTGACCGTCGCTCACGTCGAGCACCCCGAGCTCGGCCCGCTCGCCGCCTGCCTGGCCCGCGACACCACCGAGCGCGGCGCGCTCGAGCGCGAGCTGCTGGCCAAGCACAGCGCGCTGTACGCCGCTCACGCCGAGCTCGAGCGGCTGGTCGGTGAGCTGCGCACCACCCAGCGCCAGCTCGAGGATCGCAACCACGAGATCTCGGTCATGGCCGGCCAGGTGTCGCGCTTCGGCTGGCGGGCCGCGGTCGGCGAGCTGTGCGCCGGGGTCGCCCACAACCTCAACAACCCGGTCGCCGCCCTGCTCAGCACGCTGCGCACCCTCGGCATCAAGCTGGCCGCCAGCCCCGATCGCCCCGATCGCGTCGAGCTCGAGGCGCTCCTGACCCGGGCCCGCACCGCCGGCAGCCGGATCGAGGAGCACGTCGCCGCCCTGGTCAACATCAACCGGGTCGGCTGCCTCGACGCCGCGCCGCGCAACCTCGACCTCGCCCACGAGCTCGACACCGCGCTGACCCTGTTCGTCGGCCGGCTCGGCCCGATCGAGCTGACCCGCGACTACCACGGGCCGATGCCGGCCCACGTGCCGCAAGATCCGCTCCACCACGTCCTCGCCAACGTGATCGACAACGCGGTCAAGGCGATGCCGACCGGCGGCCAGCTCGGGGTCGCGGTCCGGCGCGCCGACGAGCGCTGGCTGATCGAGGTGTCCGACACCGGCGGCGGTCTCCCTTCGCAGGTGGTGGCGCGGCTGTTCGAGCCGATCGTCACCGCCCGCCCCAGCGGCGCCGGGCTCGGCCTGGCGACCGCGCAGCGCCTCGCCCGCTCGTGGGGTGGCGACATCGTCCACCGCGCGGTCACGGCCGGGGCCTGCTTCGCGATCTCGGTCCCGGTCAAGGAGCTACGATGAATGACGTTTCGATTCTGGTGGTCGACGATGACGACGAGGTGCGGGCCTCGCTCATCGACGAGCTGTCCCGCGACTATCAGGTCGAGGCCGCTGCCTGCGGCGAGGAGGCGTTCGCCGCCCTGTCGGCCCGGCGCTACGACGTCGTGATCTCGGATCTCAAGATGCCCGACCACGACGGCATCGAGGTCCTCGACTTCGCCCAGGCCCAGCAGCACGGCATCATCCGCATCCTGCTCACCGGCTACGTCGACGACCGGGCCCACCGCCGGCTGCTCGAGCCCGACGCGCCCTACAAGGTCGGCAAGCCCTGGTACGACGAGATCGACGTCGTGCTCCGCCGCGCGCTCGAGCAGCGGACCCGGACCAGCCAGCTGTCGTCGTCGCTGGCGGTGGCGATGAACCTCGCCCACCTCGAGGCCAGCCTGGCCTCGGCCGGCAGCCTGGCCGAGCTCGGCGAGCTGCTGGTGCTGCACGGCGCGACCATCGTCGGCGTGGTCGCGATCACCGCGGTGCTCGACGGCGCCCGACTGGCCGGCGCGCCCGAGATCCCGGCCGGGACCTGCTGGCGGATCGAGCAGACCGTCGACGGCGACGGCCGACTCCGCCTGCTCGCCGGCGGCGACACCAGCGAGGCCCGCGGCCTGCTCGAGCACCTCCTCCACCTCGGCGGGCGGCGGTCGGGCGTGATGGTCGCCGAGCCGCGGGCGCTGAGCGCGACCGGCCGCGGCCGCTCGCGGGTCGCCGAGCTGATGCGGCAGGCGACGATCGGCGCGATGACCGGCGCCCTGCTCCACGATCTGGCGTCGATCATCCAGCTGTTCGACGTCGCGATGCAGGAGGTGCTGACCATCGTCGAGGGCCGGCCCGATCCCGATCTCCAGGCCGCCGCCGACGACGTCGCGACCGCCGGCCGCGAGGCGATCGAGCTGTTCCTGTCGATGCGGCGGATGATGCGCGAGGGCAGCCCGGGGGCGCAGGCGGTGACCGCGGCCCAGATCGTCCAGCGGGCGGTCCGCATGGCCGGCGGCGCGGTCCGCGAGCGCGCGACCTTGCGGGTGGCGGCGGTGGCGCCGGCCGACCTGGTGGTCGCCGAGACCATGCTGGTGCAGGCGCTGGTCAACCTCCTCCACCACGCCGCGGCGTCGTCACCGACCGGCGGCACCGTCGACCTCGACGTCGAGCTGGCCGGCGAGCGGGTCCGCTTCCTCATCACCGACGACGGCGTGGTGCCGGGCGCGGCCGAGGTCGCGCTGTTGTTCGAGCCGCTGGCGTGGAGCCAGCCCGATCAGGCCGATCCCGGCCTCGCCATCACCGCCCACGTCGTCTCCAGCCTGGGCGGCACGCTCAGCTTCCGCCGCGCCCACGACCGCGGCTCGCAGTACATCGTCGAGCTGCCGCGCGTCGCTGCCTGAGGGCCTCCGCGCCATCGCCGCGTCCGCCCTTACCAGGCGGCAGCAGCGCGCCTTGTTCCTTCGGCTCCTCGCGTTGCTCGGAGCCTCAGCCTCAGCCGTCGATCAGCGTCAGGAACGGGCGCGAGCGCTCGAGCTGGGCCATGACCCGGCTGTACAGCGACTCGAGATCGGCCGAGCCGAGGCCGAGCGAGTCGAGCAGCGACTGGGCCATCGGATCGATCGGGCGGCGGGCGCTGGGGTCGCCGACGCCGGCGGTGATCGCGACGTCCTGGGCGATGAGGTCGCTGACCGCGATCACCTCGGACGCGACCCGGTGGGGGCCGATCATCCGCTCGCGCTGCTCGGGCTTGAGCACGACGTGGTGGGCCTCGATCGGCACCGACAGCGCGGCCGGCAGGCGCCAGCGTCGGGCCAGGTCGCTGCCGACCCGATCGTGGCCGGGCAGGCCGACCCGGCGCTCGGCCTCGACCGAGCTGATGCCCTCCTCTCGCGCGATGGTGACCGAGCCGATGAACGACTCGGGCGACACCTTGGCCAGCGCGATCTTGCCCATGTCGTGCAGCAGGCCGGCGGTGAACAGGCTGCCGGGATCGGTGTGGCGGATGTCCTCGCCGATCACCCGGGCCGCCGACGCCACCGCCAGCGAGTGCAGCCACAGCTTGCGGGGATCGAAGTGCACGCCCGACGGGGTCTTGAGGGTCTCGAGCACCGAGACGCTGAGCACGAGCTGGTAGATGGTATTGAAGCCGACGAACGGGATCGCCCGAGCGACGTCGGTGACGCCGCCGGGGATGCCGAAGTAGGCCGAGTTGACCAGCCGGAGCAGCTTGGCCGACAGGCTGGGGTCGGCGCGCAGCACCTCGGCCACCTGCTGGACCGACGACCGCCGCGAGTGGATCAGCTCACCGAGGCGGAGCGCGACCATCGGCAGGGTCGGCAGGCTGTCGAGCAGCCGGGACAGGCGGGTCGCGTCGTCCTCGACGACCGGGCGCGCGGGCTGGGGGCTCGGGCTCATCGGTGGACTCCGGTGCGGGACGTGACGGTCGACAGGTCGTGCGGCAGGCCGACGTCGTCGACGATCGGGTCGGCGTAGTCGGAGTCGAGGATCGGCGGCGGCACCGCGTCGCCGTCGGCGTCGACGGCGGCGTCGGCCGGCCCGTCGGGCGTGGCGTCGGTGGCCGCGTCGATGCCGGCGTCGACGGCGACGCTGCCGCCGTCGGGATCGACCGGCACCAGGCAGGCGCCGGTCGGCGCGCAGACCAGGCCGGGATCGCAGTCGCTGTGGCGGATGCACGGCGGGTTGCTGCAGCCCTCGATCAGGGCCAGCGCCAGCGCGGTCGCCGCGGCCAGCAGCGCGCGCGCGGCCCGGGCGCGTCGGTCACCGCGCATCGAAGCCGATCCCGAGGCCGACCAGGATCTGGAGGGCCGCGCCGCCCGACGGGAGATCCGAGCCGCCGACGAAGATGTCGGCGTCGACGTCGAGGCACAGGTGGGTGCTACCGCGCCAGCAGCGGCCGGCGCCGACCGCGCCGCCCCACAGCCGGTAGGGCGCGACCATCGCGATGCCGCCGACCCGGAGGCGAGCGCGCGCGCTCGGCTCGAGCGTGACGCCGGCCTCGCCGCCGACGCCGGTGCGATCGAGGGTCTCGACCACCAGGCCGCCGTAGCCCGACATCCGGGGCTGGTCGCGGATCGCGATCGCCAGCCGCGCCCCCAGCACCAGCGGCGAGCCACGCAGCGAGGCCCGCCCGGCGCCGCCGCCGAGGCTGACGCCGTAGCCGGCCCGGACCTCGGCCCGGACCAGCGCCGGCTCGTCGTCACCGACGCCACCGGCCTGGGCGATCGCCGGCGGGGCGAGCAGGGTCGAGAGCGCGATCCATCCGGCGAGCCTGGGCACGGCCGCCATCACAGCAACCGCCATGCCACCTCGATCGGACGCGGTCACACGACTTGCGCGGGCGGATCGTCGGCGAACTTGGCGATCGCGCCATCGCCCGTCAATCCTCGCGCCGTCGCCGCGTGTCGCCGGCGTCGTCGGTCTCGTCGCCGCCATCGATCGGCTCGTCGGCGCCGTCGTCCGCGCGGTCGGCGCGGTCCGCCCCGTCGGCGGGCTCGTCGGCGCCCGCGGCCGCCCTGCCCGGCGCGCCGAGCCCGAGGTCACCCGCCATGCCGCCCTTGCCGCCGCCCGCCGGCTTGCCGCTGACCGGCGGCGAGATCCGCAGCAGCACCGACAGCCGCCGGTTGCGGGCCGCGTAGGGGTCGCCGCGATCGTACGGCACCGCCGCGCCGCGGCCGATCACGCCGACCACCCGGTCGGACCGGATCCCGTTGGCCTCGAGGATGACGCGGGCCGCGCTGGCCCGCTCGTACGACAGATCCCAGTTGGTCTTGCCGGCGCCGCTGACGAACGGCCGGGCGTCGGTGTGGCCCTGGATCTCGATCGGCTCGGTGCGCGACGCCAGCATCGGCGCCAGCGCCTCGAGGAACTCCTCGAGCGGGCCGCTCAGCGACGATGACGCCGAGTCGAACAGCAGCTCGTCCTTGTCGTCGGCGACCTCGATCAGCACGCCCTCGTCGGTGGCGGTGACCCGGACCTTGTTGGCCAGCTCGGCCAGGCCGACGTTGTTGTGGACCAGCTTGTCGATCTGCTGCTGGACCGAGGTGGCCTCGTTGCTGATGGTCTGGCTCTCCGGCGCCGGCGGCGCCGACTCGCGCTCGATGATCGACGGCACGTACTGGGCGCCGCCGCTCATCGCCAGCTCGGCGTCGGGCAGGATGCCGGTGCGGAAGTAGCGGGCGATCTCCTCGCGCGACTTCTGGTCGGTCGACGCCAGCAGCCACAGCACCAGGAACAGCGCCATCATCGCGGTGACGAAGTCGGCGTAGGCGATCTTCCAGGCGCCGCCGTGGTGGCCGCCGCCCGAGATCTTCTTCACCACCCGGCGACGGCCGCCGGCGGGAGGAGGCGGCGGCACGTCAGGCCCCCTTCAGGCCCTGGAGGCCCTTGTCGAGCTCGTTGAACGACGGTCGCTCGTCGAGGAAGATCATCTTGCGGCCGAACTCGACCGCGGTGGCCGGGGCCGCGCCGCGCATGACGGCGATGACGCTGGCCTTGATCGCGTCGAGGAAGCGGCGCTGGTGCGACTCCTGGATCTCGGCCGACAGCACCAGCGGCGACACGATGCCGTAGCTCATGAGGATGCCGAGGAAGGTGCCGACCAGCGCGGCGGCGACGTGGTGACCGATCACCGCCGGCGGCGCGTTCATGTGACCCATGGTCACGATGACGCCGAGCACGGCGGCGACGATGCCGATGCCGGGCAGCGCGTCGCTGACGGTGCGGACCAGGCCGCCGGCGAGGTGGTTGTAGGCGACCCAGGTGTCGAGCTCGGCGTCGAGCAGGGCGTCGAGATCGTCGGCCGACACGCCGTTGGCCATGTGCTGCAGCGCCTCGGCCAGGAACACCCGGTACAGCTCGCTCTTGACCACCACCGGGTACTTCTTGAACAGATCGCTCTTGGTCGGCTCGGCGGCGTGCGACTCGAGCGCCAGCACGCCCTGGCGGCGGGCCAGCATGAACAGCTCGTACATGAGCTTGAGCAGGTCGAGGTAGTCCTTCTTCTTCGGGATGACGTCCTTGAACGCCATCCCGACCAGGTGCTTGACCCGCGACCGCATCAGGCCAGGAGACGAGATGATCAGGGTGCCGACCGCGGCGCCGAGGATGACCACGAACTCCGGCGGCTGGACCAAGATCGGGACCGCGCCGCCGGCCATGATGAAGCCGCCGATGACGCAGCCGAGGACGACCAGGATTCCGACGAGGGCCATTGCTCCCAGAGAATCGGCTGCCCCCCGGGCCCGTGTAGGTCGGCGATCGGCCGCGGTGATCGGTCGCGGCGCCGGCGCGGTGGCGGCGCGGTCCCCGGGACCGGCTTGACCATCCTTCACGCCCGCGCGAGGGTGGCCGGGCCAGACCCGACCGGTCGGGCGGACGTTGGAGATCACAAAGCCGTGAAGCGAACCATCCCGTTGCGTGGCGTGGCCCTGATCACGCTGGCCCAGTTCCTCACCCTCTCGTGCGGCAACAAGCCGTCGCCGGCCACGCCGGGCGGTGGCAGCGGCGGCGGCAGCGCCTCCGGCCCGACCACCGGCGGCGGCGATCGACCGCTGGAGCTGACCAAGGACCCGGCGCCCGGCCTCACCCTCCGGCTGTCGGATGGCCACCAGGGCCCCAGCGCCGTCGATCACTCCGCGCTGACCAGCGCGACCCCGCTGTCGGACGCCGACACCCGCGCGCTCCTCGCCCGGGTCCCGCCGGTCAAGGCCGCCGCTGGCGACACCACGGCGTTCGCGCTGCGCGATCGCTCGACGCCGCCGCCGCGCACCGGCGCGACCATCACCGGCGCCTTCCCGCCGCCGATCGCCGCCGGCCCACCGCCGGGCGCGGTCGCCAAGGACCTGACCGTGCTGCGCTGGGCGCCCGAGGGCGACGTCCCGCTCGCGCCCAGCCTGCAGCTCACCTTCTCGCAGCCGATGATCGCGGTGACGTCGCAGGACGACGCCGCCGCCACCACGCCGGTCCAGCTCGCGCCGACGCCGGCCGGGCGCTGGCGCTGGCTCGGCACCCGCACCATCACGTTCGATCCCGACGTCCGCTTCCCGCAGGCGACCACCTACACCGTCACCGTCCCGGCCGGCACCCGCGCCGCCAGCGGCGCCGCCCTGGCCGCGGCCACCACGTTCACGTTCACCACCCCGACCCCGCGCGTCGCCCAGAGCTGGCCGCTCGGCGGGCCGCAGCACCTCGACACGCCGATGTTCGTGCTGTTCGATCAGAAGATCGATCCCGCGGCGGTGCTGGCCACCGTCGCGGTCAAGGCCGGCGGCAAGGACGTCCCGGTCCGCCTGCTCACCGCCGCCGAGCTCGCCGACAACGCCACGGTCAAGGAGCTGGTCGCCGCCGCCAAGGCCAACCAGCAGGACGGCCGCTGGCTGGCCTTCCGCGCCACCCGCGACTTCCCCACCGCCACCGACGTCGCGGTCACCATCGGCCCCGGCACGCCGTCGGCCGAGGGCCCCAACAAGACCAAGGACCGGCAGGCGTTCAGCTTCCGCACCTACGCCCCGCTCAAGATCGTCCGCGCCGAGTGCGGCTGGGGCGAGTGCCGGCCGGGCACGCCGTTCCAGCTCCAGTTCAACAACCCGCTCGACGACGATCGGTGGGACGACGCGCTGGTCACCGTCACCCCCGACGTCGGCGCCGCCCGCATCACCGCGTCGGGCGAGTACCTGACCGTCCAGGGCGCGACCCGGCCGATGACCAAGTACGAGCTCAAGGTCTCGGGCGGCGTCGTCGACGCCTTCGGCCAGACCCTGGGCAAGGACGCCAGCTTCACCTTCAAGGTCGGCGCCTCCTACCCCAACTTCTACGGCCCCAGCGGCCTGGTCGCCCTCGATCCCGCCGGCAAGAAGCCGACCCTCGACGTCTTCTCCAGCAACTACGACGGGGTCAAGGTCCAGCTCTACAAGGTCGCGCCCGCCGACTGGGAGGCGTTCGCCTACTACACCCAGCACCAGTGGGAGCGGCGCAAGCCGGCGGTGCCGGGCACCAAGGTCCTCGACACCACCGTCAAGGTCGCTGGCCCGCGCGAGGAGCTGGTCGAGACGTCGATCGATCTGTCCGCCGCGCTCGGCAAGGGCGGCCTCGGCCACGTCATCGCCATCGTCGAGCCGTCGCCGTGGCGCGAGCGCTACGATCCGCCGCGGCTGATCACCTGGGTGCAGTCGACCCGGCTGGCGCTCGACGCCGCCGTCGACGCCGAGGACATGTACGCCTGGGTCAACCGGCTGGCCGACGGCGCGCCGGTCGCCGACGCCCGGATCGAGATCGTCCCCTACGGCATCACCGCCGCCACCGCCGCCGACGGCACCGCCAAGCTGGGGCTCGGCGCTGCCCGCAAGGGCGCCAACCTGCTCGTCGCCCGCGCCGGCGACGACGTCGCGTTCGTCCCCGACGACTACAGCATGTATGGCAACAGCGAGGGCCAGTGGGCCCGGCGCACGCCGACCGACGGCCTGCTCTGGTACGTCACCGACGACCGGCAGATGTACCGGCCGGGCGAGGACGTCCACCTCAAGGGCTGGCTGCGGGTCCGCCAGGGCAAGAAGGGCGGCGACGTCGCCGGCCTGGCCGGCGCGGTCACCGGCGTCCGCTACAAGGTCGTCGATCCGATCGGCAACCAGCTCTTCGCCGGCACCGCCAAGGTCTCGGCGCTCGGCGGCTTCGATCTCGCGTTCACCCTGCCCAAGACGCCCAACCTGGGCGGCGCCGCGGTCCAGCTCGAGGCCGAGGGCCGGCTGACCGGCAGCGCGTACCACGGCTTCCAGATCCAGGAGTTCCGCCGGCCCGAGTACGAGGTCAGCGCCCAGCCAAGCCAAGGCCCGCACCTGATCGGCGGCGCCGCCGACGTCACCGTCAACGCCAGCTACTTCGCCGGCGGCGGCCTGCAGGACGCCGAGGTCAACTGGTACCTCACCGCCAGCGAGACCACCTTCACCCCGCCCAACCGCGACGACTACTCGTTCGGCGTGTGGGTGCCGTGGTGGGGCTGGGGCCGCCGCTGGTGGGACGACGGCGGGGGCTACAAGCCGCCGCAGTCGTGGAACCACGCCGGCAAGACCGACGCCACCGGCGCCCATGTCCTCCACCTCGACCTGCTGGGCGTCAACCCGCCCGGCCCGATGTCGCTGACCGCCAACGCCACCGTCACCGACGTCAACCGGCAGGGCTGGGCGGCGTCCACCGAGCTGCTCATCCACCCCGCCGCCCACTACGTCGGCCTGCGGACCAAGCGGCCGTTCGTCGACAAGGGCACGCCGATCGACCTCGAGGCGATCGTCGTCGACCTCGACGGCAAGGCGATGGCCGGCCGCACGATCGACGTCCGCGCGGTGCGCCTCGACTGGAAGTACCGCAAGGGCACGTACACCGAGGTCGAGGCCGATCCCCAGACCTGCGCCCCGGTGTCGACCGGCGACGCGCCGGTGACCTGCAGCTTCACCACCGCGACCGGTGGTCAGTACCGGCTCACTGCCCTCATCGCCGACGACCAGGGCCGCAAGAACCGCAGCGAGCTGACGGTGTGGGTCTCGGGCGGCGACACCCCGCCGGCGCGCGAGGTCGAGCAGGAGCAGGTCCAGCTCATCCCCAGCGCCAAGGAGTACGCGCCCGGCGACACCGCCGAGCTGCTGGTCCAGGCCCCGTTCTACCCGGCCGAGGGCGTGCTGTCGGTGCGCCGCTCGGGCGTGGTGTCGAGCTCGCGCTTCACCATGACCGGCCCGACCCAGACCGTGCGGATCCCGATCACCGACGGCTACACGCCCAACCTCCAAGTCCAGGTCGATCTGGTCGGCGCCGCCGCCCGGGTCGGCGACGACGGCCAGGCCGATCCGGCGCTGCCCAAGCGGCCGGCCTACGCCACCGGCGCGATCGATCTGCCGGTCCCGCCGCGCCAGCGCACGCTCACCGTCGAGGTCATGCCGAAGGCGGCCAAGGTGACCCCGGGCGAGAAGACCCGCATCGACGTCCTGGTCAAGGACGCGGCCGGCAAGCCGGTCGACGGCGCCGAGGTCGCGGTCATGGCCGTCGACGAGGCGGTGCTGTCGCTGTCGGGCTACAAGTTCCCCGACCCGGTCGCGCTGTTCTACCAGGCGCGCGAGAGCGGGGCCTCGGACCACCACCTGCGCGGCTTCGTCAAGCTGGCCCAGCCCGACGTCACCGTGCTCGGCGCGGCCGCCGGCAGCGGCGGTGCCCCGATGCCGACCACGACCGTCCCGATGGAGGCCGACGGCCTGGTCCGCTCGCGCGCCGAGGCGCCGGGCGCGCCGCCGGCCCCGCCTCCGCCGCCCCCGCCGCCGGGCGTCAAGGGCAAGGCCGACAAGAAGAACCTCGAGGACGGCGACATGGCGGGCGCCGCCACCGCCGCCGGACCGGCGATCGCGGTGCGCAGCAACTTCAACCCGCTGGCCGCGTTCGCGCCCGAGGTCCGCTCGGGCCGTGACGGCAAGGCCGCGGTCGAGCTGACCGTGCCCGACAACCTGACCCGCTACCGCCTGATCGCGATCGCGGTCGCCGGCGACAAGCAGTTCGGCAAGGGCGAGAGCGCGATGACCGCGCGCCTGCCGCTGATGGTCCGGCCGTCGGCGCCGCGGTTCCTCAACTTCGGCGACACCTTCCAGCTCCCGGTCGTGATCCAGAACCAGACCGACGCCGCGCTCGACGTGAACGTCGCGGTCCGCGCCACCAACGCCACGCTCACCGCCGGCGGCGGCCGCAAGGTCACCGTCCCCGCCAACGACCGCGTCGAGGTCCGGTTCCCGGCCGCCGCCGAGCTGGCCGGCACCGCCCGCTTCCAGCTGGTCGCGACGTCGAAGGCCGGCGGCGACGCGGCCGAGGTCGCGCTGCCGGTGTGGACCCCGGCCACCACCGAGGCGTTCGCCACCTACGGCCAGATCGACGACGGTGCGATCCACCAGCCGGTCGCGCTGCCGGGCAAGGTCGTCACCGACTTCGGCGGCCTCGAGGTCGAGACGTCGTCGACCCAGCTCCAGGCGCTGACCGACGCCTTCCTCTACCTGGTGGCCTACCCGTTCGAGTGCGCCGAGCAGCGGGCGTCGCGGATCGCCGCCATCGCCGCGCTGCGCGACGTCCTCACCGCGTTCAAGGCCGCCGGCCTGCCGGCGCCGGCCGCGCTCGAGGCCCGGGTCGGCGAGGATCTCGAGCGGCTGTACGCGCTGCAGAACGGCGACGGCGGCTTCCCGTTCTGGACCCGCGGCCACGAGTCGTGGCCGTACCTGACCGTCCACGTCACCAACGCGATGCTGCGGGCCAAGGCCAAGGGCTACCCGGTCGACAAGGCCGCGCTCGAGCAGGCGCTGGCGTACGTCCGCACCATCGAGCGCCGCTACCCGCCGTACTACGGGCCCGAGATCCGGCGGACCATCACCAGCTACGCGCTCGCCACCCGCGCCCTGGCCGGCGATCGCGATCTCGGCCGGGCCAGCTCGCTGATCCGCGAGGCCGGCGGCGCCGCCAAGCTGTCGATGGAGAGCGCCGGCTGGCTGCTCGCC
>Ga0075163_10009649_pt1 | contig 12662 bp, 12 predicted proteins | sample JI1023141ADNA_FD_71478 | JGI IMG/M metagenome (GOLD analysis project Ga0075163, IMG submission 71478) | Wastewater effluent complex algal communities from Wisconsin, to seasonally profile nutrient transformation and Carbon sequestration -... | ecosystem: Engineered > WWTP > Effluent > Algae...
AGCCGCCCTCGCGAACGGTCCACGCAAGACTCGCTTCCGGCTGGCGGTCTCCTACCTTGGCCGGTCAGGTCTTTCACCTGCGGGTCACATTGAAAGTTTCTCACTGCTACATGGTGGTCCTCTTTCTCTAGGCTTATCCTGGCGCAAGAACAGAGAATCATTCCGTGACAGCTGCTCGGCGACCTTCAACTGGACGAGATTCTTGGTGTTTAATTTTTGGCCGACTGTCTCTGCAGTGAGAGCAATCCGAATCGCGCCCATTTTTGGGCGCTCCTGACAGAGTTGTGGGTCCAGTTGCAGGACCTGCAGCGGCGTGGATGTGACACCTTGCAGGAGGTTGGATCCGACAGCCTTTCTATTAGGTCATTATGATGGCCCGGTCACCTTGCAGGCGAGGAGTGGCGAGGGGCCCGTAGGGCCGGTAGCCGATAGCACACCGCTTGAACCTGGATCCCCCGGTGCCGCGAGGCAACCCCGTCGGTTCCACAGGCCAGCGCATCGCGGGTTCAGCCGCTCTCTCAGTGCATCGTCCGTGTTCGTCCCCACGACACTGTCAAGAAAGCTCCATTTTCCTCCCAAAAAATCAGCCCGGAAGGCGGGACTGCGGAACAAATCAATTTCCTAAACGGGATCGCCCGAGGCGTCACCAATGCCAAATCCGCAGCAGTCCCTAGACCATATTTTTTAACGGGTTCTAGCGTCACCAATCAGCAAATGGTCGCTCCTTCCGGACAGAAGCGCTGATAGCAGGTCAGGAGTTTCTGGTTCAACAGCTCGGAGGCCTCCGGATGGTTTTTTAATATTTCGCGCTCCATCTTGAGCACCGAAACCTCGCGCCGCAGCTGCGCCAGCTCTTTCTTTTCCGACGGTGTGAGCGTCTCGGAATCGCTGCTAGGTTGCTGCGCGCGATGCAGCCAAGTGCGCAGCGTGGTCACGTCCATACCCAGGCTCCGCGCTACCGCCGCGACGCCCTCATTGCTGCTCTGCGCCAGCGTCACCGCTTCCGCCCCAAATGTTTCCGTATAAGTCCTGCGAGTTAGTTTTTGCATGAAGATCATTCATGCCGCCGCTCGTGGCTGCTTGGCTTGAGGTGTCCATTAAACTGGTGGAGGGTCACGTCCCACCTTACTCATCTGCCGCAACCACGACGATGATCGTGGTATCGTTTCAAGGGATGGTTGGCCAATTCGTCGGTTCATACAAAGTGCTCCGCCTGATCGGTGAAGGTGGCATGGGCGCTGTATACGAAGCAGTCAATGACTCCATCGAGCGCCGGGTTGCAATCAAAATCCTTCATGCAGAAGCTGCGCGCAGGGAGCAGCTCGTTGCTCGATTTTTCAATGAGGCGCGCGCTGCCAATCGAATCGATCATCCGAGCATGGTACAGATCAACGAGCACGGCCAACTGCCAGATGGCACCGCCTATATTGTGATGGAACTTCTCAAAGGCGAGACACTGGCTCAGCACCTCCGCGGGCAGGGAGGACAACCGCCCGTTTCAATAGCGCTTCAGATAGCGTGGCAAGTTGCTACTGGTCTCGCCGCGGCTCACTTGAAGGGCATTATTCACCGAGATCTCAAACCGGGAAACTTGATGCTGGTCCCTGACCCGCTAGTTCCTGGCGGCGTGCGTGTCAAGATCCTCGATTTTGGCATCGCCAAGCTGATATCCGATTCAAACCACGCTAAGACCGCGAGTCAATTGGTGATGGGTACGCCGACCTATATGTCTCCGGAGCAGTGCAAGGGTGCAGGCGCGGTCGATGACAAGGCGGATGTCTATTCGCTCGGCGTCATTCTGTATGAAATGCTTGCTGGCCGGCCTCCCTTCATTGCTGAAGGAGCTGGCGAGCTCATTGGGATGCATCTGTTCCAACAGCCTCCTCCGATTGAGCAGAACACTGTTGGCGTGCCAGAAAACGTCTGTTCATTGATTCGTCTCCTTTTGACCAAGGACCGGAGTGCACGACCAGCGATGGCGGATGTGGTCAAGGAGCTCGCCAAGTTTATTGCGGACAACAGCATAACGGTGCCTCCGAATCAGCCGCCGAAACCACCGTCGGAAATTCCCTTCACGCAGCTGCTCAGGCCAAATACGCTGCATCAGAGCCCAACCGTCTTCTCGATAGAGATGACACGCGAGCAGACTCAACTTCGACAGCATCGCCGTTTCAAGCGCCTTGCCATCGCCGCGCTTGCGAGTATCACCGTGGCTGCCTCCGCTGGCGCGTTCTGGATGAGAAAGCAGTGGCTGCAAACAGGGGCTTCTGCAGGGCAATCAAGCCTGCCTTTACAAGACGTTCAGCCCACTTCTTCGAATCCGCCCATCCTGACCCCGGCACAACCGGAGATACCGCTACAAGACGCTCAACCCACTTCTCCGAATCTGTCCATCGGCGCGTCGGCCAAATCGCGGATACCTCCCACTTCGTCAAACTCCCCAGTGAAGCTCTCAACCGTTTTTGACGTCCCCACCCGGTTGGAAGCTTCCGGTTCTCGAACTACACCAAAGTCGCAGCCTTTAAATCCCGACCCCCCCGAGAAAAAAGCAGCGACTGCGGCGACTCGAACGAAGTCTCCGCTGCCCCCTGAAACGCGAGGGGGCAGCGATCAACCTACATCTGAGACCAAATTAGCCCCAGTTAGCGAAGATCAAACGGCTCTGACTGTCGCAGAAACCTATCTTCGACAAGGGCGATACGACCAAGCCATTCAGGTTGCCCGGGGCCAGGGAATTGCTCCCACTGAGTATGCACAAGCCTGGCGCATCATTGGAGCCGCGGCTTGTCGGAAAAAAGATCCGGTTGGCGCCTACGAGGCATGGTCTCACCTTAGTGCGGCAAACCGACGGCAGATCGAGGCGGACTGTGCTGCAGCACAAACCGTGCTGCGGCCTGTCCCAGGGCAGCAGCAACCTGCCGCTGCCGCAGTCGAGGCACAGGAGCCCAGTCAGAGCCCCCCGAGATACTGAGGCTGCACGGGAACTGACGCAGGCCCCGGCCTGGTATGTGAGAGGAAGCTGGGACACCGCAGGCCTCCACGCTGAGAGGGTGGCCAAGATGGGCATGCAGGGACGGATGGGACATTGCAGGAAAGGTCGCTTGCCAGAGCGCGGTTCGGGCCATGTCCCATGCTGCTTATCAAAAGGGCGACGCCCGTCGGTTAACGCGAGATTGTGGCTCCTTGAGCCACCAAGCGACTGAACCGGACAAAAGGCGCCAGCTTCACCACGCGGTAGTCCAGCGTAGCTTTGTCGTTCGGGCGGCTTGATCCTGACACTGCCCGTGGTTGCTGTGCTGCCCGCGCTTCTTCCCAAGCCTGGTCGCTAAAGAGACTGTTCGGCATTGCAAACCGGTGGGCGCGGAAGCCCTTGTCAGCTTGCAAGCAGCTAGGATACAATACGATTGTCATGGCTCTAGTCAGTAGCTTCATCACGGCTGCCAAAGCCAGGCACCTAACCTTCTCCCAGCTACACACTCTGCCGAAGGTCACGGCAGCGGTGGGCCTTCGGGAGAGCAATATACTCTCAATAGAAAGCGTTCTTTTTGAACGCCAACGTGGCTCAGCAGCGGGTGCGTCAGAACCGCATAGCTGTCGCCTACAGGGGTAGATGAATGCTCATGTTCCAAAGGCCAATTGCTAATCTGGGGACTGCATAACCATGTTCTTGATTGTACTTCTTGCTCAATCAGAAGGCGGGGCATCTTACGGTCTTCCTACCTTTTTTGGCCTTCTTGCCACTGTGGTAACGGTTGGCTTCTGGCTGTATTTTAGACATCGACAGGTCATCATACAATCGAAAGTTAATACTGCCCTAGCCGAGAAGTCTATGTCGGAACAAAGTCTTAAAGAACAATTTAATAGCATCCGTCAACAAGACTTCCAGAATGCGAAAGCGGCTCTGCAAGGAATAGAGGATGAGCTTGCCAAGCTGAATGGCCAATTTCTGGGCAAAAGTGAAGAATATGCAGCCTTGATGCAAGAAAAAGTAAAATTAGCAAAAACTGTTTACGATTTAGAAAAACACAAGGAATCCAATCCTGCATTCCGGAAACAGATTTATAATGTTGGAATTATAGGCATTGCTGCCAGCGGTAAGACAGCGTTGCTTATGCGCCTTATTGATCCATTGGTCATGGATATCAAGAATTTCGGACAGTCCGGCGTTGATGAAACACATGAACGCTCGGTGACGCTGACGCATAATCATAGTGATTTTGTACGAATTGAGCACGTGATCCGTTTTCACGAATGGGGCGGCGAACACTTAGTCGAGGCCCAGCGAGACATGCTCAAGATGTGCCAGCAGGACGTCGCTACTGAGAAGGACGGCGTAACGGACTTGGCCGGGATTCAGGGCATCATCTTCGCAGTGGACCTTGGCGATTTCATCAGGGATGAAAAGGGCAGACCGGTGGGCCCGCATCGTTTCCATCCCCCGCGTATTGCGACCCAAGTCGAGGAATATTTTTCTGGTCATAAGATACCTTTCTTGCTCAATGATACTGTTTTAAGCAGATGCCATGTAGTTATCTTATTTATTAATAAGATCGATCTTATGCCCGGCTTATTTGAAGAAAATCAGAAAATAGCCGAAGAACATTATAAGAAGCTGATTCTAGGCCTCCGTCAAGTATGTGGCAGAACGCCAGTTGAAGTAGTAATTGGCTCTGCAGAGACTGATATCAGTCTAACGAAGTTATATTCAACGTTGGTTCAGAAGATCATGCCTGAGAGTGCAAAACGCGGAAATCTTGGAAAAGCGCAGCAGCAAAAGATCAAAGTGATTACAGGGCCCGGAGAATCCAAGACGCAAAAGCAGGCCCCGGCAACCCCTCCTACTTCGTCGGGGCCACACGCGCCCGAAACTCCGGCGAGTAGCAACATCCCGCCGATCCTTCAACCTCCACCAGGCTTGGCTGTGACCCCGAAGGCTAAGTAGTCGCAGATGCTGGCAACTAAACATATTGCCCAAGTTGGCGATTTTTGTGGAGACGCTCCGCCTCGATGGTCAGGAGACCGATACCAAGCCGTGCTCGTTAGAGGGTATGAACGGGCCAGCCTTACAGGTACAGACTCCAGGTGGAAGTAACATGACCAATTCCCCAGAAGCTCTCGACAATGCGCTCTATTCGTACGCACTTTCTGAACTGCACGCTACTTCGTGGCTGCATGTGGTCTATGGGGAGGTCACGCAGTTAAGAGGCGCCAGGTTGGTGATCGCACCGGGATCGGTGGAGCAAGGAATCACGCCGCCCCAGGACAAAGTCTGCAAGGAGTACTTGACGGAACTCGAAGCATTTCCCAGGGAAGCAACCGGGTTGGCCATTGTAAACTTTTCTATCAAGGAACACGAGCGTCCTCCAGCTTGCGGAGGTCTGGCGGTGATCGGTGCACAACGCGTAATCGGCAAGAAAGATCATTCTGGACGAAGCGGTCCAATCTGGAAGCATGCCGTCTTTACGTCGGCAGGTCCCGATAAACGGGCACCGATACAGTTGGACCCAACCACCCTGTCCCAGGTGGCGAGTCGGCTCAAGGAATGTCTGAGCGCCAAGGATGGAAACGGCCGCGTGTCTCTGGCCGACGAGTTTTCCCGCTTTCAGGACGCTGCCGATGCGACGAGCGCAGAGAAGGTCTTGTTAGAGCATCTGCGCCGCTTGGACCACTTGCCCGAAGCACCTTCCGATGTTCCGCTACCCAGCTTTCGAGTCCGTCGCCAGGAAGGCGATGAACAACGGGGCGTTCTTTACATCCGTTACGACGATCGTCACCTAACGCTCGAGCAGATCATTCCTCAGGCGGCCAAGGTGGCAGCGATCCTCTATTATTCGGACTTCCCATGGCTCGCGGTGGAACTGCAGTGCGATGATCGGCAGCGAGAGCGAGGGAGTCTGCCAGGCTGGGTGGTGCGCTTTGTCGGCAAAGACGCACAAGTGAAGAACTCCTCGGGGCGCATTGAAACCTTCGAACGTTTGTTCAATACTGAGCGGCCAGACAGGGAGGAAGAGAGCCTGTCCACGCTGGCAGGCCGCTTCTTTGCGACGCTGGGTGGACAGCTTGAGCAAACGGGCCGCGACGCGTCGCAGCCATACCCATCGAGAGTCTCGCCCACGTGGGCCATGAACGAGCGAGGGCCGCAAACTATCCTCAATTCTCCCTCGATTTCCCCCATGGGGAAGCCCCCAACGACGGACAAGCTGACCCAGGGGGTCCCGGAGCGCCGCCCGCTGTCAGATTTCGTGACCGAGTATCGTAACAAGAGTGGAAGCACGCCTACGGAGCATATTTCAGTGTCCCCGCGAACAGGAGATCTGAGAAGCCAGTCCTCGGCGCCGACGACAGCGAGCAGCCTCCGAATGCCCGAAGTGCCGGTGGATTCTGCACTGTCAGACTTCGTATCGACTGTGCTTCGTCCCCCTATTTTGCCCTCGCACGAAGAGCATCTTGGCCAGGCCATCGCAACGAACCGGAGTCCATCGGTGATTGGAAACCGACCACTGCTGGGCTTCATTCCGGAGCGCGTCAAGTTGGCCGTGACCCTGATCTGGGCGATCGTGGTCTTCGTTGCCGCGCTGTTATCGCTGCTCGAGCGCGCGAAGAAAGAAGTCACGCCTCTGCAGTCCGGCAGTTCTGCGGGAAGAACAAGCCTGCCGCAGGAGCAAGATCCAGCTGCTCCGGTGGAACCGTCAGCTCCGAAGGCAAATGTCGGCCAGAATCAACCTGGCTCGTCTGGCGGGAGTCCGGTCTCGGAGGAAAGTAAAGGTAGCGACTTCTCTAAACCGGCCAATAAAAAGGATGACCCGAACGCAAAAAAAAATAATGGGGGCACCAAAAAAACTGCCGCCAAGCCAACGCCGGCATCGTCCCCGGTCGAAGCAGTACCTCCCTCCGTAACTCCTCCGTCGGCCCCTCAGAAGCCAAACAACGGTGCGAAATCCAACGTGTTTGATTCTGATGTGCAGACTAACAAGCTTAGTTTTGGCGCCAAGGGAACCAAATAATGTCGAATACTCGTCCGATGCCGGATTATCGAAAAGTGCTCATCGCAAATGAGTATGTTGTTCATGGTCACCTTGGTAAGGGTCTTCAGGGACATGTCTTTCACGTTCGCCATCCCGCGCGGCAGCATATGGCTCTCAAAATTGTCGATAGTACCAATGATGTGCCAGAAGCCCAAGATCGACTGCGCCAAGAATTTGCGTTACTGAAAAGCAGCGACTCGAATATAAATCTCCTTACTGCATATGATATTACTCATTATAATGACAAAGATAATGGCATTCAATATGTGTGGTTTACAATGGAACTCTGCAAGGGAACTTTGTTTGATCATATTGAAAACGCGCAATTAGACGAACGTATAAAGATGGTCCATGGTCTATTGCATACTTTGGCATATTTACACAGAAAGCGTATTTCCCATCGAGATATCAAGCTACCGAATCTCCTTATCGCGCAAGATGACAAGTTGAAACTGGGGGACTTTGGGACTGCCAAGGTGATCCGCAGGCCCGTCGATCAAGTAGGGCTCGGCGTCCCGTACCTGCTTGGCACCACGCCTTACATCGCGCCTGAGCTGTGGAAGGTACTGGACGAGCGACCGTCTGGATTGACGGATTGGTTCTTGAGCGACGAGTACGCCGCCGGCATTTGCTGCTACCAGATCCTGTCGGGAGGCAGGCTGCCTCCGCTACTGGAGGCATGCCACCAGAAGGGAGACGCATCCCAGGTTCACGCTGCGATGCGCGTTGCACACCTGAGCGGGGTGTTCTGGCCAGTTCAGATCCCCGAAATGCCCCAGCGTAAGATCGAGCAGATCAATCTGGTCCTTCAGAGGATGCTCTCGACGAGCCCGACGATGCGTTTTGGGAACATGACAGAGTGCGCGTTGGAGATGGTCACCGCGTTCCTCTATCACGGACTTATGACTTCTGGGATTCGCTAGAGGCTATCATGCGGGGACCGAATACTCCCAATGCCGGAGATGTTACTCTGCCGGCCTCTAGTGGGCCGAACAGCATTCCGGATCTCTCTGAGCAAGTCCAGTCGCTGCCCACTGACAGCGACAGCGACAAGTCCACGTTCTACCGCGGCTGGGCGTGGCTGGTTCTGGTGGAGACCCGACTCAGTCCTGCTCCGCCCGGCCGGGTGGCGACGCTCCAGCCGCTTGTAAAAAGCTGCATTCTGGTTGGCAGTCATGCCGAGTCCTGCGACGTGGTGCTGGCGTCCGGACGCATCTCCCGAGAGCATGCGGAGATCGAGTTCGACTTCGCGCAAGGGCAGTTCTGGCTCAACGATCGCAACTCCACCAATGGGACCCACGTTCGACCTCCCGGTGGCAGCGAGCTGCGGGTCATTGCACGTCAGATGCTCATAGATGGGTGCCAAATTCGCTTCGCCGATGACGCGGAGTTTGTGTTTCGCTGTTTTGCACAGAAGGCGGCAAAACCATGACGAGAATCATGAATGGGGCGCGTGTCTTCAAGTCCTATTGGTTGTTTGCACTGCTCTTGGGGCCCTTGATGGCGCTCCAGGGATGTCAGGCGCCGCCGACGAGCGCTCCAGTGGCGACTGAGCGCTCGTCGGCTAACTCCGGATCCACGCCTGAATGGCGGCCCACAGCCTCGCCACAGGCAGCGGAGCCGAAAGCGACCCCTGCACCGCTGCTATCGGGAACTCATCGCTGCGCGCCGGCTCAGGCAGGAGCCCCTGGCCAACCCATGATCTGCGTGCGGTTGGCGACGGAGCCAAAGCGCGGACAGATCCGCGTTGTCACCTATACGAACTCCGGCCCTGGGGCTCCTCCTTCTGATATCGCGGCAGCCTTGGACAGCAGGCCGCTTCGCCAAATCCGCAGGGAACAGCTTCAGCAACGGCCGATTCCCATGCGCGCTATGGTCGTGCTCCAATTGACCGAACAGCGAATGCCGGGCCTGTTAGCCGCCAGCGTGCGGTCTCTGGTTGATGTAGTGTTTTTGTCGCCCCAGAGCACCATGGGCATCGTTGCTTATGAGCGAAACCACCGAATTGTTGAAGAGCTGCCGCTGAGCTCAAAAGAAGTCGTGCTGGCCCGGCTGGCAATTCTCGAGAAACGTCCTGCGAATCTGGATGGTCCTTCCTTTTCGACTTCAGACGCCGTGGCGACTGCGCTGACGCAAATGAGTTCACAGCTCCAGGATACCGAAGCGATGAAGTTCATCGTCGCCATTTCCACTGGAGCGGACGATAAACTGACCGATGAGAAGAAACGAACTTTTGCCAATTTTGCTGTGAATGCGGCCAACGCCAACGTGGTGTTTGACTGGATTTACTTGAAAGAGGCAGATGCGGGGAAGGCGCCTGCCTACGTCCGCGACCTTCCACTGAGAACAGGCGGCGTATTCTTCGAGAGTACAGTAGACGAACTGCGAACGAAGACAGACACCTACGCGCAGCTATTGCGAAGTCTGCAGGTCGTGGATTTCACGCTCAATCTTCGACGAGCCGAGGACCCTGAGCGCGAGCGACACCGGCTTGTCGTGGGCACTGTCGCCCCGCCCCAGATCTCGGTTCCGTTAGATGTCATAGTTTCGCTGCAACCTGCGGTCGAGCCGACAACGCCGCCGCCGACCCTCGCAAACACTGCGCCAGTCAAGAGTTCGGCGCGGCGGGGCAGCAGCGACGCCATCTGGTGGTGGCTGACCGGGTTCCTCCTGCTCGGTGTAGTAGGCCTCTTGTTGCTACCATCAGTGCATGAGCCTGCTCGCATCGCGTTTTGGGGATCGGCGGCACCGCTTCCCGTGAACCAGGCACTTACCATTCGCAACATGAGCACTCATGAGTTTTCGCCATCGCTCGGGCGACTGGTTGCGGAGCAGCGACGCCCGCCGACTCCGCGTCCGCCCGTTGAGTGGATGGATGCTACGCCACCTGGGCAGAACTATGTGGCATGGCTGTTGGCACTCGACACCGGGCGGGTCTACTATCTGGACAAACTAGACATAACTCTCGGAAACGATCCGGCATGCACCGTCTATATCAATGGCTTGGCACCGGCCGCATTCCGATGCCGATTTTATCGAGATCCGAACTCTCGGCAGACCGCAATCTACCCAGTGGATGGCGCGGTTGTGGAGCATCGTGGCCAGCGCCTTACTGGGCCAAGCTATGTCTTCGATCAGGACGAAGTGCGCTTGGGTGCTTTGCTCTTTCGCTATTTCGAAACTCGTACCGTCTTATAGGAAGGAGCAATGAGGATGCCGAACGGAAGGCTTTATGTTCTGCTTGGCGGTGCTGCGCTGCTCACTGGCTGTCCGCCGAATTCCTACATCACCAAGATGGCCCTTGATGATCTCGTATCCGCAGAAGTTGGCCCGCATGTTGAGGACAAGTTCGCGCGAATTTTCGAACTGGAGCCCCAGGATATGCCGGCCCAGATCCTGTGTAAGGTCTTTCCTTCAGAGAGCGCCGAGATCAACGTTAATATTTCCGGTCCATCGGTCCAATGTGATACTCCGGTCCGTCTGGCAGGCCGGCAGAACCTCAGCTGCGTCATCAATGCTCCAGGCAGCTATGAGTTCCGCATCTCTCCGGCAGCGAATGGTCAACACACCAAAGCATTGTTCGTTTGTTTTAAGCCCCCCCAGACCCGAACGTTAGCGCCGAGCCAGGCCGAGTGTGAGAAGCTCGTACAGAACCGGCAGTTTAGCCTGACCGACCCTACGCACCCAAAGACTGCCGAAAAGCCGAAGACGGCTGAGCTGCCCAAGAGCGCCGAGAAGCCCAAGACTGCCGAGAAGCCTGCAACAGAGCCAGCTGGGGAATCCCGCAGTATCACTGCGGTGCGAGGTGATCCGCCGACGGAGCTCACCCTGGGATGCAGCAAGCCTCTACCGGATAAGGGCAGCTTGTACGTCCAGGATGGAAAGCGCTGGTTAGCCGGTACTTTTAGAGTACTTGAAGCTGATAGCTGTGATATCTCAGTAATCGGTATTTCAAATGCGAGCCGTGTACTGGTTCGCGGACGTAGCGTGAAACTACAGGTTCCGTGATGGCCGAAAAACAAGCTAAGCGTCGGGTTGAGCGATTTTTTGGGGTAAGACTTTTTCTGGTCACTCTCACAAGCCTGGTTCTGCATTCCGTCCCGATGGCCCGTGCAGAAGAACCCGGGTCCGCACAGCCGCGAAGCTACTTGGTTCTGGGCATTCTAAATGACGGGCGCTTGGATGCCTCTCTTCGCGAGCAGCTGACCCAGCTGATTGCACGGGAGTTCGGCATCGCCCGCGCGCCCGCTCTTGTCGATAGCGATCTGGCCTGTCGAGCCAAGGCCTGCCTCGAGCAACTGCCGCAAAAGACCGGCTGGCCGAACTACATCGTGGCTGGCGAGGTCAAGCAGACGACGGACGCCACAGGCATCTTGAGTTGGCATCTGAGTGTCGCTCTTTACGACGTGGCACGCCAGGCTGCCATCCAGGATGAGTCTGAGTCGTCGTCTCCTGAATGCATTAGCAAGACAGAGCCGAAGGCCGCCTGCGGCGAGCCCATCAGGGGCCACCTTCTCGACGAGCTCGCGCGTAGGCTGCTAAGGAAGCTGGGGAGCGGGCCGCTAGCGGAGGGGGAAAAGTACTATACGTTCTCTCGTGGTCTGGCCCAGGGAGCGTTCGGGGGGGTGGCGGTTGCTGGCTTGATCGCGGGCGCTGGTGTTGCCGATGTGAATGGTCGACCACCATACACCTACACTGAAGCGGACGGGCGCCAGCGCACCTTCACGCCCCAGCTTGACTCCTATTCTGGAGCCAGCTTTGGCCTAATGGGTGTGGGACTGGCCGGCTCTGTCGGGAGCGCAGTCTGGGGACTATGGAACAAGCAAGGCACGTCGAGTCGTGCGGACCGATTGCGGTACCTGAAAGGGCTCCTGTTGGGCGTGTCTAGCAGCATGCTAGCGAGCAGCCTCATCGCGGCATCTAGTCTGCAGGGGAATGAGGGTAGTCGTTGCGTCGAGGGGAATCCAAATGTCGTGTGTACGTTCTACCCAGGTCCTGCGGGCCTTGCTTGGGGAATGACGGGCGTTTGGGCCGCAGGGTTCGCTGTGTCGATTGGTCTGTCCTTGGGACTCAAATAAGCGGAGAGACTCATGTTGAAGCTGCGGTTCGCCATTCTTTTGTCCCTGTGTCTATTGACCTGTGGTCCCGGATTCAAGGACTCGACGGATTCAGGTGGTAACCCTGGCGAGGGAGGGACATCCTCCATCGGCCTTGACCTCGTGGAGGGCACTAATCCTGGAAATCAAGGTACTGGCTTAACCAATAATATACAGATAACTTGCACACCAAGTTTAAGCGCGGGTGGCACACTGAAAGCAACCACCGAGGAAACCTGCATGGGCGGTGCCGGCTCATCGTTGGTTACATGTAATTACAAAATTGATCAATCCGTTCTTAACAAGGACGCAGCACTGAATTGGAAAACCTACAACCTAACCTATCAAGAGAAAAAGCTACTTCCATTTTTCGGAACCGTGAGCGGCCTTGACTTTGATCTTATACAATCCTGGGCCGCCGTTGTTGTCACGTATACAGACACGACGACACAAACATTCCTGTCCGCTGAGACTACCCAGAGCTTGACTAGGACGAGCCAGACTGCGGATCGAAATTTCAAACTGAATCAGCCCATCTCCA
>Ga0075163_10009650_pt1 | contig 12662 bp, 11 predicted proteins | sample JI1023141ADNA_FD_71478 | JGI IMG/M metagenome (GOLD analysis project Ga0075163, IMG submission 71478) | Wastewater effluent complex algal communities from Wisconsin, to seasonally profile nutrient transformation and Carbon sequestration -... | ecosystem: Engineered > WWTP > Effluent > Algae...
ACGTACTTCCGATGCCTACAGGAACCAGGACTTTTGGGGTACCCGTATGGGTATCGGGCCGGGAAGTTGTTGTGGCACAGGGGGATTCAATCCTGTTGTCGCACAGGCGTTTTGGTGCGCTTGTAGGTTCGCGCTCCTGGGTTGGCGTCCTGGTAGCGGGCGTTATTTGCATCCCGATGGCATTGTCGGCAATGGCGTTGCTTGACGACACCGTTCCGCTTCCAGTGTGCCGTGTTCTCCGGTGTGAATTCGTGGCCCTTGACGCAGTGCGTCCTGCGGGCGGCGTGGTGGTTTCCGTTGCGAACGCAGTCGGCTTGGTTTTCCGCGTGAGTCCCCCACCGCAGGTTGGTCAGCCGGTTGTCGCCCTGGATGTCATTGCGGTGCAGGCACTCTTGCCCCGGCTGCCGTGGGCCGACGAACGCTTCCAGCACCATCCGATGAATCGCGAGGGTCTGTTTGCGCCCGCCGCCGCTCAGCGCGAGGTAGTGGCGACCCCACTTGTCAGGGTGCGACTTTCGCACATCGGCGGCACCGATTCTTCTAACCCTTCCCATGTCGCTCACTTCGTACAGTGATTCCCAACCAACTACCGGCAGCCATTGCTCGTTTTCCATATGGTAGCCATTTTAGCAGTCCAATCGTGCAGGCACGCGGCACCGTATTATGCTGTGCCACAGGCACTTTCCGAAAAGGAGCACGCCATGCCAGGCCCAAGCCCGAAACATCCCAGCGTCCGAGCCAGAGTCAACAAGGCCAGTACCCGCGCCACGCTCACCGAGCCAGACCCTGACGAGGTGTTCATCCCCGAACTGCCTCCCATGCGCCTCGTCGAACGCAAGCGCAAGAACGAGGACGGCCACGTCGAGAAGTACACGGTCGAAGTGCCGTGGCGGCTCGAAACGCAGGAGTGGTGGGAAGACATCTGGTCATCCCCGATGGCAGCCGAATTCCACTCCAGCGACAAGCACGGCCTGTACCGGCTCGCCGTCCTCGTTGACGAATTCTGGTCACACCCATCCACCCAGGCCAACGTCGAAATCCGTTTAGCCCAAAAGGATTACGGCCTCACTCCCCTCGACCGCAGACGGCTCGAATGGACGATCGCATCCGCCGAGAAAGCAACCGACGGCAACCGGAAGAGAAGGGGCGCAAGCGAACCCGATCCGAAGGGCGACGAAGGCGGAATCGACCCGCGCCTGCACATCGTTTCATGACCGAGCCGCCCGACGTTCGCATCGCATCCGACGGCATTTACATCGAAGGACAGAAGCTGCCCGGACTGATCATCGCCAACGGTGTCACCGTAAAGCCAGGCGGCACAGCAGGAGTCACCATAATGACTGTCGAGTTCACCGTGGGAGCGGTTTACGTCGAACCGCTGGAATGACCACCCTCATCGTCCCCGAGGTCGACATCGCCATACCGACCCTCGGAGGGCAGGTCGCCCGCTTCATCGAAGAGCGTTGCGTGTTCGGGCCTGGCAGCCTGCAGGGGGAACCGGCGAAGCTCGACCCGGAGAAGCTGGGAATCGTCTACCGCTGCTACGAGATGTATCCGCAGGGCCACCGGCTGGCTGGCACCCGCATCTTCGACCGCTGCGCCATTGAGGTCAGGAAGGGTACAGCGAAATGCCCGGCTACGCTTACCACCATGATCTCAATGGCGGATGGCTCCCGTAAACGGGCCGACAAGATTCAGGTAGGCGACGAAGTCCTCGCTTACAACGTGGCTGACGAATTCGCGCCACACAGGGGACTGGTGGCATCCCGCGTGACCGCTGTTGAGCCACAGGAGTCATCACCGATGGTTCGCGTCACCACGGAGCGTGGGCGCGTGCTGGAGGTCACCACAGATCATCCTGTCCTCACTCGCGGAACACTGTGGCGCACAGGCATGCCCAAGCGCAGACGGTACGCATCCTGCGACCCAGAACGGGATACGGAGCGTTGGACGCACGCCGATGATCTTGCGCCCGGTGACCGTGTTGTCATCGGCCTAGGATGGTCTGGCAATGGCGGTCTCGACCCTGACGACGCATGGATTCTTGGCGCGTGGGTAGGTGACGGCTCAGGGGATGGTCAATACTCCGCTGGCGATACCAAGCTGGAACTGGTGGATCGCATCAACCTTCGCTTCCCGATGACGAAGTGCAGCAAGCGTGAATGCGATTGGTACGCAAGGGGTATCCGTCCATTCCTGCGCGAGCACGGGCTGTACAGGAAAGGGTCGCATACCAAGCGAGTCCCGGCGGCGGTGATGACGGCGAAACCTGATGCGGTGCTGGCGTTCTTGGCTGGTTACGTTGACACCGACGGCTGGGTCAGCTACACACCAAAAGCCAACGGCAAGACGGTGATTGAGATCGCCATCGGCAGCGTCAACCGCCCGCTGCTGGAGGACTGCCAGCACCTTCTCGCCAGCCTTGGATTCAACGCATCGCTCGTCAGGTCGATGGGCACCTACAAGGGCGAGCCGCACCTGTCATGGAACCTCACGGTGCGCGACCAGGCGCAGGCGAAAGACCTTGCTGAGCAACTGATCCCGCACATGGTGAACACCCACAAGATGACCAAGCTCGATAGGGTCATTGCCCACAGCGGGCGGCGACCGTTCGGGCAGCGCGACACCGACAAAGTTGTTGCGGTAGAACGCATCCCAGACGGTGAGACGATGGGCATTGAGGTGGCCGACTTTCACACCTATGTCACCAACGGCATCGTCACACACAACACCGAGCTTGCCTCGTGGATCGCGTTCGCCGAGCTTCACCCAGAATCCCCGGTGCGGTTCAACGGCTTTCACGCCGACGGCACCCTGAAGCAGGGCAGGCCCGTCATGTCGCCCTATATACCGATGATGGCGGCAGCCGAGGAACAGGTGATGGAACTCGCCTTCGGTGTACTGAAGTACATCGTCGAGAACTCGCCCGACGCAGACCTTTTCGACTGCTCGCTGGAACGCATTGTGCGCCTAAGCCCTTCGGGCACCAACGACGGTATGTGCGTCCCCGTGTCGAATGCACCGGCCACGCGAGACGGTGCCCGCACCACCTTCGAGCACTTCGACGAACCCCACCGCCTGGTGTTACCCAACGCCAAGCACGCCCACGAGACGATGATCCAGAACCTGCCGAAGAGGCAGCTTGAAACCCCTTGGGCGCTTTACACATCCACCGCCGGTCAGCCTGGGCAGGGAAGCATTCAAGAGGATGTACGCAGCGAAGCCGAGGCGATCGCCGAGGGGAAAGCACCCAACAGTTCGCTGTTCTTCTTCTCCCGGTGGGCCGGGCCGGAACATGACGATCTGTCCACCGTCGAGAAGCGGGTCGCCGCGATCGCCGACGCGACAGGGCCGATCGGTGAGTGGGGCATCGGCCAATTCGAGCGCATCGCAAGGGATTACGACCGCAAGGGCATCGACAAGTCGTACTGGGAGAGGGTGTATCTGAACCGATGGCGCAAGTCGGGTTCCTCGGCTTTCGACATGGCGAAGGTGAATGCCCTTGTGCGCCAACAACAAATACCGAAGGGCGCTTTCTGCACGTTGGGCTTCGACGGTGCCCGGTTCCGCGACTCGACGGCTTTCGTCCTCACCGAGATAGAGACGGGACTCCAGCAGATTCTCGGACTGTGGGAGAGGCCGGAAACCTTGGGGGACAACGAGAAGTGGGAAGTCGACCACTCCGATGTGGATGGTGTTCTCGCTCAGGCGATGGGCGACTATGAGATATGGCGCACCTACTGTGATCCCCCGTATTGGGTTGAGACGGTGGCTGATTGGGTTGCCAGGTATCCCGAGAAGGTTCAGGAGTGGTGGACGAACCGCCCTAGGGCGATGGCGTATTCGCTGCGTTCCTACACCGAGGCGATAGACTCCGAGTCAATTGCGTTCGGAGGTAACGATGTTAGCGACTTGGTGCGGCACATCGGGCATGCGGGGCGCAAGGAACTGAAGATACGCGACGACGAGGACGTGCCGCTGTGGGTGTTGCAGAAGCAGGACGGCAGGTTGCAAAACAAGTTCGATGCCTGCATGGCCTCGGTGCTGTCCTGGGAAGCTCGCACCGACGCGATCAGGGAGGGCGCAAAGCCCAGGCAGAAGATCGGCGCACCGCGCCGCCTGTACTGAGAGACAAGGGCTTTCGATGACCTCACCCGCCGCCGATGAGTCACCGGTCGGGGCCGCGCCATCGGGCAAGTCACCCGAGGACTGGCTGCGAATCCTGACGCGCCGCCTCGACCTCCGCAGGCCGCACGTCGAGAAGTTGCGCTCCTACGCAGACGGTAATTCGCCTCTACCGGAGATGTCCGATGAGACGAGGGAAGCGTGGATTCGCTTCCAGCGCAAGGCCAGAACGAACTGGGGCGATCTCATCGTGTCCTCGGTTGTCGACAGGATCGTGCCCAACGGCATCACCGTGAAGGGTGATCCCCGTAACGTGAAAGCTGTTGCCGCGCAGCGCATCTGGCGCGACAACCGCATGGATTCGGTGATCAAGCAGTGGCTCAGCTACGGCCTCACCTACGCCCAGTCATACCTGACAGCGTGGGGCGGTGAACCCGGCGGCGTTCCTGTGATCACCGCCGACAGCCCCGAGACGATGTGCGTCATCACCAACCCGCTGCAGAAGTGGAAACCCGCTGCGGCTCTTCGTGTTTGGCGCAACGAAGAAGATGCCACCGATTCGGCGATGGTGTGGACTGACGGTCGATGGGACTTGTTCCAGCGACCCACATACGCGGCGGTGGAGCACCGTGTCATCCCGACCCAGTGGTTGAGGAACCTCGCCGAAGGCCAGTGGGAGCACATGGATTCCGGTGCGTCCGTTGGCATTCCGGTGGTGGTGTTCAACAATCCCGGCGGCGCTGGGGAATTCGAAAAGCACCTCGACCTAATCGACCGCATCAACGCGGGAATCCTTGAGCGCCTTGTCATTGTGGCAATGCAGGCGTTCCGCCAGAGGGCTTTCACCGGCGGTCTGCTGCCCGAAAGGGACGATGACGGCAACACCATCGACTGGGGGAAGGTGTTCGCCCCTGCTCCGGGTGCTCTGTGGAACCTGCCGAAGGACTTGGAGATTTGGGAGTCGCAGCAGGTCGACACCGGCCCGATCCTGCTCGCTTCGAAAGATGATGTGCGGCAACTGTCTGCGGTGACCCGCACACCGCTTCCGATGCTGATGCCGGACAACGCGAACACGTCGGCGGAGGGCGCGAGGACAACGGAGAACGGGTATATATTCCGTTGCCGCGACAGGGCTTCCGAGGCTCGCCTCGGTGCGATCGCCATCATGCTGTCCGCTCTCCGTATGCACGGGGTGGAACTGGCCGAGGACGACAACCTGGATGTGACGTTCGAGCCGGTGGAGCGGATCACGTTGGCCGAGAAGTACCAGGCGGCTCTGGCTGCGAAGAACGCCGGTGAGTCGATCAAGTCGATCCAGCGAAATGTGTTGGGGTATAGCCCTGATCAGATCGCCCAGGATGCGATCGACAGGGCGCAGGACGCTTTGGTGGCGGCTTCGTTTGGGCCGCAACCGAATTGGGGTGGTCAGCAGTTGACCACCAGCGAGCAGCCTCGCCGGGTGTCCAGCCAGCGGGTGTAGCCCGTGGCACCTAAGAAGAAGAAGCAGCCGGTCGATCCTCTACCGGCTCTCTCCTTGTCGGAGCCTGACCGTATCGGCTTCCCTCCCATACCTGGCCTTGATTCCGGCGGTGGGCTACTCGCCGGAAGTAGAGGCGACGACCGAGGCAGACCACGCCGAGGCGAAACACGCTCACGCACCTCACGCAGCTACGCCAACCCCCTCAATCGGGAAAACATCAAGGCACGCGGCGGTGCGATCACCGCCGGGTATCGGCAGGCTGTCGATCAGGTGCAGCACCGGGTCATCGAATACGTCAGGGCCGCATACCGATCCGACCCGAAGTTCCTCACCAACCACATGGAGATCGACAGGCTCACCGCCCTCATGGCACCGGCGGTCGCTGCAGGGCAGCTACAGGTCGCATCGCTGACCAACGCCAACCTCGCGGCACTGTTCGGCCTGGAAGACGTTCCAGCACCGGAGCTTTCGAAGCTGGGGCGAAACGGTGTCGACTTGCAGGCCGAGCTAGCCAGGCCGTTCTGGACGGCCATCAAAGCGGCCCGAGAGGGTAAGTCGATCAACGATGCCCTCGCCGCCGGTGAGCGCCGCATGGAGAAGATGCTCTCCACTGATCTCCAGTTGGCGAAGACGAAGCAGTCCCGTGAAGTGTTGAAGGCCAGCGGTGTTCGCACCTACCAGAGGGTGGCCGGGCCTAACGCATGCTGGCTGTGCGCGATCGCCGCCACCCAAATCTATTTTTCGGAAGACCTGTTACCGATTCACACCAGTTGCGGGTGCGGTATCGCACCGATACCGCCGGGAGGGCAGGACTCCCTCGACCGCAAGCTCGACCCGGATTGGCTTCTCGACAAGGACGCGAGCCAGGTCAAGCTGATGACCGGCATGGTTGAAAAGGATTCCAGCCCAGCCGATTACAGGGAACTGATCGCCGTCCGAGAGCACGGAGAGACGGGGCCGACTCTCACCTGGGCGCACCAGAAGTTCACCGGCCCACAGGATTTGCCGACACCACCGTCGAAGGAGGTTCTGGCTCAGCAGGCTTACGACATCGTCCGAGACAACGGCGGTGTCACCATCAGCCTGGCGGGCAACAAGCCCACCGACGGCTACGCCTACGCCCCTTACAAGACAACGGAATTCAAGGTTCTCAAGTCGGAGTTCAGCCCTAAGCACATCGACGACTACATCGACTCCCATCACCGCCAGTTGTCCAGGCCCGGCAACAATCTCGGCATGTGGGAGCAGGACGGCTACATCTTTCTGGATGTGTCGAAGGTTGGCCCTCCCACTGCGGAGACGTTCGCGAAAGCCCAAGCGGCGCACCAGCTTGCCGTGTTCGATCTGGGAAACTTTGAGGAGATCAACCTCGGCACCATCGACGAGAAGGGATACCACCGCCTTGGCACGCCAACCGATCTTCATCGTGAGTACCGAAGGAAAGTCGACCGAGCAGATGAAGCAAGCCGCGCAGGAAGCCCTGCAGAAGTACCAGGACTCGAAGGTGGAAGCCGAAGGGGCGCAAGACAATCCCTGAAGTGGACGGGTCCGCCGGTAGCGTTGCCGTCCTACGGCGGCGACATTCAGGACGAGGTCGACTTCGACTGGGGTGCCAAGAAGACCTACGACAAGCACAAGAATGCGATGCGCGTCGCTGCGCGGAAGGCGCAGGCCGAGGGTTACGGCGGTGTGCCGCAACACCTTCGGTCACTGGGTAGGCACAACTACGAAGATGACGAAATCGACATGCACGGCATGGAGATGGTGGCCCGCGCCGTCCACGCCGCGCCCAGCAAGCGGAACCTGTGGCGCGGCGTTGAGGTCACGCCGGAACAGCTTGCCGACCTAATGGACAGCACCTCAATTTCGTTGCCGCTCTCCGCTTTTGGGCGTGACGCAGACGAGGCGAGGCTCTTTTCTACGGACCTCAAGGGAAGGATTTTTCGTTCCTCGTCCGTTCCGGCTGGGGCCACCGACAGTGTCCTGTTCAAGCTGCAGCCAGGGGCGAAACTTGCGCCGATCTTCTACGGCCACGAGTATGTCGGCTTCGGCCAATTCGATGTCATCTCAGTGAAACCCGCGCACTGGGGCACGCAGGGCACAGGCGAGTATCGGAAGAAAATCTGGCGACCAACAGAGATCACCATCAAGCAGACCTCCATGATCGAAGACGTGACGCAGCCGATACCTGGGGCATCGGCTCTGAAAGCCAAGTCACAGAAGAAGATTCCCGAATTCACCGTCGTTGGGAAGAAGGAGCCGCAGTTCGGCACCATCGACCTCAAGACCGGGGCTATCAACCGCAGCGGCGACTACATCACCAAGGTGCAGCCCGGCCCAATCCCCGACTACGACAACAGCTACGCCGTGTCCACGCAGCTACACGCCCGGCACCCCGACCTCAGGGTCGAACTGAGCAGCATGATCGACGGCAAGCTGGCGCGTTCCACCGCCCAGGAACTTGACGATCTGATGACGAAATACCCTGACGCGCAACTACGTTCAGCGAAGTCCCGAAACCCCTACAACTTTCAGCACTCCACCCGCTACGCCCAAACCGATGTGTACGACCGGAAGGTGTTGTCGGGCACCGAAATTCAGTTCAACGACTCCTTTTACATGAAGAAGGCCGACCTCGAAAAAAGCTACGCCGCAACCACAGTCATCCCCGAAGGCAAAAGGTACGGCTACCACCCACCGCTGGGTGAAGGCAACGATGCGGCGAAAGCCATTGCCGCACACGAGTTTGGTCACACGATGGATGCATCGGGCAGCTACCGGGCGGGCGCGGCGGTGAAGGACACGTTGCGCCGTGAGTACCTTCGGCTCAACCCGTACACCGATGAGCAGAAGGCCGTCGACCGCGTCCTCGTGGCGAACGCTGCGAAGCGTGGCATCACCATTCGGCAGCCCATCGAGACGAGATACGAGGCGTGGCTTCACGATTCGCTGTCGGAATACTCGTTCACCCAGAGCGGCAAGCTGAACCCTTCGGAGGCTTTGGCCGAAGCGTTCGGGCATGCGGAACTGGACCCGAAACACATCACCGACGCGGAGCGTGCTCTGCACAAGCTGGCTGTCGATGAGCACACGAAGCCGTACAGGCGGGGCATGGTGAAGCCCGACTGGCACATGGCTACCGACGCGCCGAAGGCGGTGGTCGACGCGAAAGAGGCGAAACGTGTTGCGGCGCAGGAGAAGAAGGACGCTGCCGCCGCGAAGAGAAAAGCGGAGGATGCCGCCAAGGAAGCCAGGGCCACGGCGCGTGCTGAGAAGAAGGCCGCAGCCGAAGCACTCAAAGCGGAGAAGGCCGCAGCCCGCGCAGCGAAAGAGGCAGCCGAAGCCGCCCACCGGGGACCGCCGCCCGGAGAGACGCGGAAGCTGCTGCCCGACGGCAAACCGCTACCGGAGAAGGCTGAGCGCATCGCCGAATTGCGAAGGCGCAAGCCGGAATTCGTCGCAACCCAAGCCTCGCGCTACGAGGAACTGACCTACGACGAGAAGGTACATGGCCGACGGTGGTACGCCGACCAATGCACCGCTGCCGCCAACCACGCCATCGACGGCGGGCATGGGTTCCTGCCCATCCAGGGTGTCGCCGTCAACGTCACGCTGTCCCCGCAAACCAAGTACGACTGGAACACTGAGCAAGCCAAGATGTACCTCAGTCGGCCTAGGGGTGAGGGCTACGCGGCCATCCGCAACATGCCCAAGGACATCGCCCCGAAGGCGATGGACAGCAACGCCCTGCGTGCCGACAGGGTATCTGGCGCAACAACTTACGACGAAGTGATGGATGCTCTCCATGAGAAGGGCGAGGCGAAGAAGCTGTCCAACTACTTCCGGTCAGCCTGGGTCAAGGGCTTCCCCGACGAGGTGCCCAGCCGCGAGGAAATTTTCACCGTCGACACCTGGGCCGTCCGCACAATGGATCACACCCAGGCGGAGATTCGCGAGGCACTGGGACTCGCGCCCGGCACCCGGCTCACAGAGCGGCAGGAGTCGAGGGGCGAGCAGATACTCAGCGCGAAAAAGTATGGGACACACTGGGAATTCGACGTGAAGAAGGACAAGTGGGTTGAGGTTCCCAACTACAGGTCCGTTGACATGATCGGCGACGACTACGATGTGTTCAGGGAAGCTGGAGTCGAGGCGGCGGCGAAAGCGCCTTTGTTTGCAGGCACTTACGAGTCGAGGTTCAACCCGGCGACGGGAAGGTTTGAGACGGTGAAGACGAGCGACGAACTGACACCGTGGAACCCAGAGGACTACCAGGCGGCGCTGTGGGGTCAGATCGTGCCAGCCGCGCCGGACGACTGATGGAAACCGACCCCGACTTCTGGTACATCGTCACCCACACTGGCGGTCGAATCTCCAAGTGCTACAACTGGTTCCAGGCGTACAACGAACTGGCGATGCCCGGCGCATCCGGCAGCATCAAGCACTACGGCTACGTCATCGTCCGCCGGACACAGGCCGGTAAGTGGGAGTGGTCAAGGCGACCCAACCGTGAGCGCGGCTTCGACCTTGACGTGGAGGACTGATGAATTACCCGCCGCCCACTGAGGCCGAGCTAGTCGCCACCTTCAACGGCATCCTCGACGACATCGTCAGCGGCAAGGCCGTCGGCTGCCCCACCGACACCGGCCTCGACCCCGAAACCGTCGACATCCTCAACCTCCTTGCGCGGCAACCTAACCCGAAGCGGCCTGTCGACATCGCCGCCTGCAGAACAGAATTCGGGCGGATGCTCGACGGCACCCACGCCAGGGAATGGGATGAACGCGAAAACGAGGAGTGGGCGAAACTCCTTGGCCTGCAATGATTTTGCAAAGTCAAAGCCAAACCGGATTTGGCAATGATTTTGATACGCTGCAACACAGCTTTGCTCGTGCTACACGAGTGAAAGACCTTGTCCCGCAACGGGATCGGGGATTCGGCGAAACGCCTAAGGAGAACTCCACATTGTCCGACACCGATCAGATCACGCCAAGCCCGGCCATCATGCCTCAGACGATCGTCACCGAAACACCAACGGAGACAACGACCGAGGAGCCTGATGCCGACGGTGTGCTCACCGCTGAAGAGCGCAACGAACTCGCCCGCCTCCGCGCCATCCACAAGGATGAGCAGAAATGGGAGAAGCGCGCCAAGGAGAATTTCGAAAAGGCCAAGCGCCTCGACGAGATCGAACTGGCGAAGAAGTCGGTTGAGGAACGGCTGATCGCCGAGCGCGATGCCGCCCTCGCCACAGCGGAAGCGGAACGGACAGAACGTCTTCGGGAACGTATCTCGCGGGAGACACAGGTGCCGCCGGATCGGATCACCGGCACCAACGAGGACGAGATGAGGGAGAGCGCCGACAGTGCTCTCGCGTGGGCCAAGGAGTTCGCCCAGAAGAACGGAACGCCTTTGGGCGCACCAGCATCCACGGTGACTGGTGACGGCAAGGCACCGCAGGGGCCAACCCAGTTGACCCGATCAGACCTTAAAAACATGTCCTCGAAGCAGATTCTGGAAGCCGACAAAGCAGGACGGCTGGATTCGCTGAAGGGGATCAACTCCTAACGGAGAGAGGCACTTCCGATGGCAATCTCGAATTTCATCCCCGAACTGTGGGCCGCTTCCATGCTTGAGCAGTGGAACGCCGTCAACATCTGGGCACCGCTAACCAACCGCGAATACGAGGGAATCCTGGCTCGCGGCAACACCGTTCACATCACCGGCGTGGTTGCGCCCGAGGTGAAGGACTACAAGGTCGGCGTTAACGGCAACGCACGCACCACCGAGGCCGAGGCGATCACCGACACCACGATCGACCTCGTTGTCGATCAGGAGAAGTCGACCGACTTCTACGTCGATGACATCGACCGGGTGCAGGCCGCTGGCTCGCTCGCCCCGTACACCGAGGCGGCTGGCTATGCGATGGCCGAGGACACCGATAAGTTCCTCGCGAATCTCGCTGTTGCACGGGGCACCCCGCTGTCGGGTAGCACACCCATCGACGGTGATGATGCCTTCGACCTGCTCCGCGATGCACGCAAGGCGCTGAACAAGGCCAACGTGCCTTCCGATGGTCGCATCGTTGTGGTCAACGCCGAGTTCGAGGCGCTGCTGCTTGGCTCCGAGTCGAAGCTGACCAACGCTGATGTGTCCGGCGACAACCAGGGTCTGCGAAACGCGACTCTCGGCAACATCCTCGGCAGCCGCGTTGTCACCTCCAATCACCTTCCTGCAGTGGACACTCCGCAGTTCGTCATGTTCTCCACCCGCGCTCTGGCTTTCGTCAGCCAGATTGATCAGGTCGAGGCGATGCGAGCGCAGAACAAGTTCGCCGATCGTCTTCGTGCCCTGCACGTCTACGGCGGCAAGGTGATTCGCCCTGAGGGCATTGCCGTGTTCGGTGCCGACGGCAGCTAAGCACCGCGACGATGGAAGCCTTGGCGACCGCCGGTGACGTAACGGCGGCGATGGGCCTCGGGCATGACGCATCTGTCATGTCCGAGGCTCAACTGGCACGCATAGAGGTGTTGCTCGCCAAGGTTTCCCGTCAGTTTCGGAGGGAAGCCGAGAGGGCTTTCACGCCCGGCACCTACACCCAGCAGTTAAAGCTGATCGGGAATTCCGTTCGCCTGGAAGAGAAGCCGGACACGGTGGAAGAGGTGACCATCCTCGGGGTTGGGGCGGTCACCGGCTACACCGTGAGTGGATGCTGGCTGGTGTTCGACAACTACACCAGCGACATGGTCGGTGCCACAGTGGAAGTCACCTACACCTGGGAGCGCGCCGTTCCCGCCGATGTGGTCGCCTCGGTCGCCGACATCGTCGCCCGCAATATGGCGGTCGATCCGAGAAGTGCTGTGGCGCAGTCGACTTTGCTGTCCACCCAGGACTATCGGCAGGATGTCGCGGCCTGGGCTTCGAGCGGTGTGGTGGGCATGAACGCCGACGACATCGCGTTGGCACGCACCTACCGCTATCCGCTCCCTCCGCGAATCGTGGTGCGCCCGTGACGTTTCCGACTCCCTTCGTTGTCGACCACTACCCGTACACGGGT
>Ga0075163_10009651_pt1 | contig 12662 bp, 13 predicted proteins | sample JI1023141ADNA_FD_71478 | JGI IMG/M metagenome (GOLD analysis project Ga0075163, IMG submission 71478) | Wastewater effluent complex algal communities from Wisconsin, to seasonally profile nutrient transformation and Carbon sequestration -... | ecosystem: Engineered > WWTP > Effluent > Algae...
TTGATCTGCTGGGTGGACCGCGCACCGACGACCATCATCGTCACGCCGGAGGCCTCCCAGGCCTTGATCTGTTCCTTGACGTAGTCGAGGTCGCCGACGATCGCCGAGTCGTCGACGAGTTCGTCGGGAATGACCTTCGCGGCCTCATCCTTCTTGTCATTGCGGAACAGCTTGGTGACATCGTCGACAACTTCGGCGTAGCCCATCCGGCGGTACACATCGGCGTGGAAGTTGGTGTCCTCGGCGCCCATTCCGCCCATGTAGAGCGCCAGGTGCGGCTTCATCAGCTCCATGATGGCCGGACGGTCGTCGGTCACGACGACCTGCGCGGTCGCGCAGATCTCGAAGGTCTCACGGGTGCGGCGCGCGCCGGGGCGCGCGAAACCCTCATCGAGCCATTCGTTGTACATCCCGGCGATGCGCGGCGAGTAGAAGATCGGCAGCCAGCCGTCGGCGATCTCGGCGGCCAGCGCGACGTTCTTGGGCCCCTCGGCACCCAGCATGATCGGGATGTCGGCGCGCAGCGGGTGGGTGATCGGCTTGAGGTTCTTGCCGAGCCCGGTGGTGCCTTCACCCGTGAGCGGCAGCGGGTAATGCGGGCCATCGCTGTGCACCGGCGCCTCACGCGCCCACACCTGCCGCAGGATGTCGATGTACTCACGGGTGCGGGCCAGCGGCTTGGGGAACTTCGCGCCGTACCAGCCCTCGACGACCTGCGGACCGGACACGCCGAGGCCGACGATGTGCCGACCGCCGGAGAGGTGGTCGAGCGTCAGCGCCGCCATCGCGCAGGCGGTGGGTGTGCGCGCCGACAGCTGCAGCACCGAGGTGCCCAGGCGCATGCGCGTGGTCTCCCGGCCCCACCAGGCCAATGGGGTGTAGGCATCCGAGCCCCACGCCTCGGCGGTGAACACCGTGTCGAAGCCCTCGGCCTCGGCGGTGGCGACAAGCTCCGCGTGGTCGGTCGGCGCCTTCGCACCCCAGTATCCGAGTTGCAGACCCAGCTTCATCTAGCTCACCTTCCGACCCATGGTTGAAACCATTCTTAGAACCTGTTCTACTCGATGCCGTGACCACAGGCCAAAGCAGCCCGGTGCAGATCGACAAGCATCAACGGCCCCTCTCGGCGCCCTTGAAGCTCTCATTCGACTACACCCGTTCAGTCGGACCGCTCCTGTCCCAGTTCTTCACCGCATTGCGCGAGCGACGCATCGTCGGCGTGCGCGGTTCGGACGGCCGGGTACACGTACCACCCGCTGAGTATGACCCGGTCACCTACGCGGCCCTGACCGAGGTCGTGCCCGTCGGTGCGGTCGGCACCGTGCAGTCCTGGACCTGGCAGTCCCACCCACTGGAGGGCCAGCCGCTGGACCGGCCGTTCGCCTGGGCGTTGATCAAACTCGACGGCGCCGACACCGCCCTGCTGCACGCGGTCGCGGTGAACTCGGCCGACGAGATCACGACCGGTGACCGGGTGCACGCGCACTGGATCGACGAACCGGTCGGCGCGATCACCGATATCGCCTACTTCCTGCCCGGCGAGGATCCCGAACCCGAGGGCGCACCGGATGACCGCGACCCGGTCACCGTGCAGGTGACCCCCAGTTTCATCGAGATCCAGCACACCGCGTCGCTGCCCGAGACCACGTTCCTCAAGGCGCTCGAAGAGGGCAAGCTGCTCGGCGGCCGCACCCACAGCGGACGCGACGGTAAACCGGGCAAGGTCTACTTCCCGCCCAAGGAAGCCGACCCGGCCACCGGCCTGGAACTCGACGAGTTCATCGAACTCCCCGACAAGGGCACCGTCACCACCTTCGCGGTCATCAACATCCCGTTCCCCGGCCAGCGCATCAAGCCCCCGTATGTGGCGGCCTATGTGCTGCTCGATGGCGCCGACATCCCGTTCCTGCACCTGGTCACCGAGATCGACCCGGCCGATGTGCGGATGGGTATGCGGGTGCAGGCCGTGTGGAAGCCCCGCGAAGAGTGGGGTCTGGGCATCGACAACATCGACTACTTCAAGCCCACCGGCGAACCCGACGCCGACTACGACTCCTACAAGCACCACCTGTAAAGGGCCCGAACTGATGACCGAAATCGCAGTGGTGGGCTTCGCACACGCGCCCCACGTCCGCCGCACCGACGGCACCACCAACGGCGTCGAGATGCTGATGCCGTGCTTCCACCAGCTCTACGAAGAACTCGGGCTCAAGCAGACCGACATCGGCTTCTGGTGCTCGGGATCCTCGGATTACCTTGCCGGTCGCGCATTCTCGTTCATTTCCGCCATCGACTCGATCGGCGCGATCCCGCCGATCAACGAATCTCATGTCGAGATGGACGCGGCCTGGGCGCTGTATGAGGCCTATATCAAGCTGTTGACCGGCCAGGTCGAGACGGCTCTGGTGTACGGATTCGGCAAGTCCTCGGCGGGCACCCTGCGCCGGGTACTGGCGCTGCAGACCGATCCGTACACGGTGGCGCCGCTGTGGCCGGACTCGGTGTCGATGGCCGGTCTGCAGGCCCGCGCCGGGCTGGATGCCGGGAAGTGGTCCCACGAGCAGATGGCCCAGGTCGCACTGGATTCCTACGCCGCCGGTGGCCGCACCGACCAGGTGACCGCGACCGGGTCCATCGAAGAGCTGCTGTCCCAGCCGTTCTTCGCCGACCCGCTGCGCCGCCACGACATCGCCCCGATCACCGACGGTGCGTCGGCGATCGTGCTGGCGGCCGGCGACAAGGCCCGGGAACTGCGCGAGAACCCGGCCTGGATCACCGGTTTCGAGCACCGCATCGAGACGCCCATCCTGGGTGCCCGCGATCTCACCACCTCGCCGTCCACGGCTGCATCGGCCAAGGCGGCACTGAACGGCGATGCCGGGTCGATCGAGGTGGCCGAGCTCTATGCCCCGTTCACCCATCAGCAGTTGATCCTCACCGAGGCGATCGGGCTGCCGGCGTCGACGAAGATCAATCCCTCCGGCGGTGCGCTGTCGGCCAACCCGATGTTCTCGGCCGGGCTGGAGCGTATCGGTTTCGCCGCGCAGCACATTTTCTCTGGTTCCGCGCAGCGCGTGCTGGCGCACGCCACCAGTGGCCCTGCGCTGCAACAGAATATCGTCGCCGTCCTGGAGGGCAAGAACTGATGGGCAAGAAGCTCGCCGCGGTGCTGGGCACCGGGCAGACGAAGTACGTCGCCAAGCGCCACGACGTGTCGATGAACGGCCTGGTGCGGGAGGCCATCGACCGTGCGCTCGCCGATGCCGGCTCGACGTTCGACGATATCGACGCCGTCGTGGTCGGTAAAGCACCCGATTTCTTCGAGGGCGTCATGATGCCCGAACTGTTCATGGCCGATGCCACGGGTGCGACGAACAAGCCGCTGATCCGGGTGCACACCGCCGGCTCGGTCGGTGGCTCGACCGCGATCGTCGCGGCCAGTCTGGTGCAGTCCGGCAAGTACAAGCGCGTGCTGACCATGGCCTGGGAGAAACAGTCGGAATCGAATGCCATGTGGGCATTGAGCATTCCGGTCCCCTTCACCAAGCCGGTCGGGGCGGGCGCGGGCGGGTACTTCGCTCCGCACATTCGTGCCTACATCCGCCGCTCCGGGGCCCCCAATCACATCGGCGCGATCGTCGCGGTCAAGGACCGGCTCAACGGCGCCAAGAACCCACTGGCACATCTGCACCAGCCCGACATCACGTTGGAGAAGGTGATGGCGTCCCCGATGTTGTGGGATCCGATCCGCTACGACGAGACCTGCCCGTCCTCGGACGGCGCGGCGGCCATGGTGATCGGCAACGAGGAAGCCGCTGAGGCGCACCTTGCCAACGGCAATCCGGTGGCGTGGATCCACGCGACCGCGCTGCGCACCGAACCGCTGGCCTACGCCGGTCGTGACCAGGTGAACCCGCAAGCCAGCCGGGATGCCGCCGCCGCGTTGTGGCGCGACGCCGGCATCACCTCGCCGATCGACGAGATCGACGCCGCGGAGGTCTATGTCCCGTTCTCCTGGTACGAACCGATGTGGCTGGAAAGCCTCGGGTTCGCACCCGAGGGCGAGGGATGGAAGCTCACCGAGGCGGGCGAGACGGCGATCGGCGGCCGGATTCCGTTCAACGCGTCCGGCGGGGTGCTGTCCAGCAACCCGATCGGCGCATCCGGCATGATCCGGTTCGCCGAGTCGGCCATCCAGGTGATGGGCAAGGGCGGAGATCACCAGGTCCCCGGGGCCCGCAAGGCGCTCGGCCACGCCTACGGCGGTGGCGCCCAGTATTTTTCGATGTGGGTCGTCGGAGCCGACAAACCGGCCGCCACGCCGGCATGACGGACAGTCCGGTCACGTTGGCGGGGCGGCGGTCGCGGGAAGCCGCGATCGCCCGCGACAAGGAGGCCTGGCTGGCCCTGTTCGCCGAGGACGCGATCGTGCAGGACCCGATCGGACCTTCGCACTTCGATCCGGAGGGCAACGGGCACCGCGGCAAGGATGCGATCGCGAAGTTCTTCGACAAGGCGATCGCGCCGAGCCAATTGGAGTTCCACTTCGACAAGTCCTATGTCTGCGGCGACGAGGAAGCAAATGTCGGTCACATCGTGATCGTCGCGAGCGGCTACCGGGTGACCGCCGAGGGTGTGTTCACCTACCGGGTCGACGCCGAGGGCAAGATCGCCGCACTGCGCGCGTACTGGGAGTTGGACAAGGCGGCGGCCAGCACGCAGCCGGTGTGACCTTGTTGGGCCGCAGCCACGGGCCCGGCGATTCGCGTACGGTGGGAGGCGATTTCATCCCGCACACCCGATAGATCTGTTGAGTTTCACCACCATGTTGTCCCGATCACACTTTGTCGCCGCCGCCCTGATCACCGTCACCGTCAGCGCTTGTACCCCGGCCGAACCGGGTGGTGCCGCCAGCAGTGCGCCGGCACCGACGCTGCCGGCATTCACCACCAGCTCGACGTCGACGGCGGCGCCGCAGGCCTCCGACTACCGCGATCTGCTGCTGACCGCGGCCGATCTCACCGACGCCGATGACACCTTCGTGCAACGCTCCCGCGAGCCCTCCCCGGACGGGCACCCCGGCGCGAGCGCCTTCTTCGTCAACGCGCAGGACACCCGCGCCGTCATCGACACCGTGCTGATCTACCCCGACGATGCCGCCGCCGCGGCCGCGCTGCAGCAGGCGGTCAGCACCCGAAAGGTGGTCGGCGATCCCCAACCCACCGGCGTCGGGCAGGGCGGCGTCGTGATCCGGGGCACCCGCCCCGACGAGGACAAGGCGGTGACCTTGTTGCTGTTCACCGAGGGTCCCGCGCTGGTCCGACTCGAGTTCCAGAGTGCCGACGGGGACGTCACGACCGATCCGTTCGTCACAAGCATCGGCAAGATGCAGCAGATCGCGCTGCGGGTCGGCCTGGCCGACGATGAGCAGTAGGGCTCACATTTCCTTGAGCCCGGCGCGGTACCGCAGCGCCAGCTCGCGGTAGATCTCCGAGCTGGTCTTCACCCATCGTTCGGCGCCGGTACCCGCGACCGGGCCGCGGATCTTGGCCGGGGCCCCGGCGACCACCACCTCGTCGGGGATCTTGGTGCCGGGAACCACCAGCGCATGCGCGGCCACCAGGCTGCGGGCGCCGATGATCACGCCGTCGAGCACGGTGGCATGGTTCGCGACGACGGCGTCGGCGCCGATGTGCGCGCCGTGCACGACGCAGGCGTGCCCGATGGTTGCGCCGGGCCCGATATCGACGGGGATCCCCGGCGGGGCGTGCAGCACCGACCCGTCCTGCACGTTGGCATCGGCGCGGATCACGATCGGCGCGAAGTCCGCGCGCAGCACCGTGTTGAACCACACCGAGGCGCCGGCTTCGACCGTGACGTCGCCGATCAGCGTCGCCGTGGGCGCGATGAACGCCTCCTGGTCGATTCTGGGGACCCGACCTTCAAACGAGTAAACCGGCATCGTCTACATATACCGTGTGGTCCGCGCAGGTAGCAGCGCTTACGTTGCGCAATGGGCGTACAAAACTGTAACGTGTTCTAGTTATAGAGACCAGATACGGGAGGCCCACCGTGACTACCGAGACTGCCGGCATCAGAGAGATCGACACCGGCGACCTGCCCGACCGCTACGCACGCGGATGGCACTGCCTGGGGCCGGTGAAGGATTACCTGGACGGCAAACCGCACGGCGTCGAGATCTTCGGCACCATGCTGGTGGTGTTCGCCGACTCCGAGGGCGAACTCAAGGTCCTCGACGGCTACTGCCGGCACATGGGCGGAAACCTCGCGCAAGGCTCCATCAAGGGCGACACCGTGGCCTGCCCGTTCCACGACTGGCGCTGGGGCGGCGACGGCAAGTGCAAGCTGGTGCCCTATGCCAAGCGCACCCCGCGACTGGCCCGCACCCGTGCCTGGCACACCGATGTGCGCGGCGGCCTGCTGTTCGTGTGGCATGACCATGAGGGCAACCCACCGCAGCCCGAGGTCCGTATCCCGGAGATCCCCGAGTTCGCCAGCGACGACTGGACCGACTGGCGGTGGAACACGATGCTCATCGAGGGCAGCAACTGCCGCGAGATCATCGACAACGTGACCGATATGGCGCACTTCTTCTATATCCACTACGGGCTGCCGACATACTTCAAGAACGTCTTCGAAGGACATATCGCCAGCCAGTACCTGCACAACGTGGGCCGCGCGGACGTCAGCGACCTGGGCACCACCTACGGCGAGGCGCATCTGGATTCGGAGGCGTCGTACTTCGGCCCGTCCTTCATGATCAACTGGCTGCACAACAACTACGGCGGTTTCAAGGCCGAGTCCATCCTGATCAACTGCCATTACCCGGTCAGCCAGAACTCCTTCGTGCTGCAGTGGGGGGTGATCGTCGAGAAGCCCAAGGGCCTCGACGAGAAGACCACCGACAAGCTGGCCCGGGTGTTCACCGAAGGTGTCTCCAAGGGCTTCCTGCAGGACGTCGAGATCTGGAAGCACAAGACCCGCATCGACAATCCGCTGCTCGTCGAAGAGGATGGCGCCGTCTACCAGATGCGCCGCTGGTATCAGCAGTTCTACGTCGACGTCGCCGATGTCACCCCGGATATGACGGACCGCTTCGAGATGGAGGTCGACACCACCGTCGCCAACGAGAAGTGGGCCGTCGAAGTCCAGGAGAACCTGCAAGAGCAGGAGAACCTCAAGCAGGCAGAACAGAAGGAATCGGCGGAGCAGCCGAGCTGATGCCCGCCGGCGACGAGCAGGCCGAAACACCCGACGTCGATCGTCTGGCTCGTTCGATGCTGCTGTTGCACGGCGGTCACGACGACGATGATCACCACGGGGATCACCACGATCATCCCGAGGCTCGCCCGAGCACCGGAAACTGGTCCAAGGCACCGGATTTCAGATCCGATCCACAGAGAGCGGCGGCCGTCCACGAGGCGACCGCCCGCGACAAGGAGCGGTATCTGACCTCCGGGCTCGCCTCGGTGGACTGCCGGTTCTGTCACGCGACCGTCCAGGTCAAGAAGCTCGGGCCCGAGCACACCACCGTGCAGTGGAACGCCGCCGCCGCCCGACGCTGCGCGGTCTTCGACGAAATCCGCGCGGCCGGCGGCGATCCGGCCCGCGCGAAGTCCTGCCACCGGCTCACCGACAGCATCAAGCACGCCATCGCCGAGGGATGCCTGGAGGAGATCTCCAGCGCACCCTCCCCCGGCGACGGCTAGAAACCTCGGCGGGAGGTCAGAGCCCCTTGAACCGCTCCTTGACCTGCTCATCGGTGAGCCCGTAGTCGCTCAGCGAATACGTGTGCTTGGGTGCGCGCGGCCCCTTCTTGCTCGCCTCGTGACTCTCGGAGATCGCCCGCCGCGCGTCGTCGGTGAATTCGATACCGAAGGTGCGGTAGATCCCCTCCACCGCACCGACCGGGTCCTTGACGAACTCGAAGTAGTCGACATCGCAGAACTGCGCGGGATCATGCTTGGCACGTTCGGCGTTGAACAGCTCCAGTCCTCGCGACCAGGTCTCCAGCGAATCCTCACCGATCACACTGCCGGAGAAGCTGTTCGACCAGCCTTCGGTGGTGTGCTGGGCAAGCGAACACATCGAGGCCATGATCGTCTCGGCCGGCCGGTGGCACTGCACCACCAGCGCATCGGGATAGGTGGCGAACAGTGCGTCGAGGGCAAACAGGTGGCTGGGATTCTTCAGCACCCAACGCTTCTCGGGTTCGTTGAGGCCGATCAGCTGAAGGTTGCGGCGGTGCCGCTGGTAGGGCTTGGTCCAATCCTGCTGGGCGAGCCAACGCGAATAGGTGGGGATGTGCGCCAGCGTCTCATACGACACCGAATGCAGGGACTGCCGCAACAGCTGCCAGCACTCCTCGACCTCGTCGGCGGTCATGTAGTGCAAGCCGGTGTAGTCCGGGTTCTCCTCGTGCGCCTTGCTGAACTGGGCGTCGAGTTGGGCGAACACCGGGTTCTGCGACCAGGTCTCGCGCGGTGGACGCGGCTGCGGAAACTCGGCGAGCCAGAGCTCCAGACCTTGGTGCCGCGGGTCTGCGGTGAGCAGACGGTGAATCACGGTGGTTCCGGTCCGCGGCAGGCCGGTCACGAAGATCGGTCGCTCGATCGGCACATCCGCATGTTGCGGATACTGCTTGAAGGCCGCCTCGGACACCAGCCGGGCCACAAGTGCGTTGCGCACGAAGAAGCGCTGCATCTTGCTGCCGAGTTCGGTCAGGTCGGCATCGCGCTGATAGGCGTCCAAAAGGACGGCGAGCGCCTCCTTGTAGTTGTCGCTGTCATCACCGAAATCGTCGAGCCCACAGGCCTTGGTCGCCGATGCGTGCAGATCTTCGACGGTTCCCACATTCGTCCGCGCCATCAGAACTTGTACTCCCCGCAGTTGACATCCAGAGTCTGCCCGGTGATACCGCTGGACAGATCGCTGGCCATGAACAGAATCGCCGAGGCCACCTCGTCCTCGGTCGGCAGCTTCTTCAGGTCGCTGTTGGCCGCGGCCGCCTTGTAGATCTCCTCGACGGTGGTGCCGTATTTGCCGGCCTGGTGCTCGAAGTAGCTCTGCAGAGTGCCGCCCCAGATGTAGCCGGGCAGAACCGAGTTCACCCGGATGCCGGCCTCCCCCAGCTCGCTGGCCAGCGACTGCGACATGGCCAGCAGCGCGGACTTCGCCATCTTGTAGGCACCCTGTTTGGGGTCGGAATGCCGGACCACCATCGAGTTGACGTTCACCACCGAGCCGTTGGCATCCGTGAGCGCCGGGGTGAAGCCCTGGATCAGCCGCAGAGCGCCGAGCACCGTCAGCTCGATGGTCTCGCGAATATGCTCGAAACTGGTCTTGGCGAAAGGTTTCATCGAGGGCACCCGGAAGGCGTTGTTGATCAGCACGTCGACCTTGCCGAACTCCGCCATGGAGACTGCGACCAGATTCGCCACCTGGGCGTCGTCGGTGATGTCGGTGCCGACCGCCAGGGCGCGCCGCCCCAGGGCGGTGACCTGGCCGGCGACATCCTCCAGGCGTTCGACGGTGCGCGCGGCGAGGATGAGGTCGGCGCCTTCCTCGGCACAACGGCGGGCCAGGGTGGTGCCCAGCGCCGGACCCACCCCGCTGATGACGACAACCTTGTCCTGCAAGAGACCCGCCATGCTCAACCCACCATTCTTTCGCCGATCAGCTTCTGGCGCAGCGCGATCCGCGCCCGCCAGTCCTCATCCGAGATCTTGTTCGATGCGTAGTAGGGCAACACGTCGGGGATGTCGGCCATGTCGACGACCTGCATGGTCGGACCGTCGGCCTCGGTCAGCTCCCGCGAGACCCGCTGCCAGCGGAACTGCAGGTAGCCCTTGGCATGCCCGAGGGTCTCGCACCAGTTCGTCACGCCGGGGTTGGCGTCGGATACCACAATCCGGATGTTGCCGTCCGGATCCGCTTGTGCCTGAGTCCCGTTCAGCGATGTCTGGTGGTTGATGTAGTCCAGCGAGATGTACCAGAGGCTGCCCAGCTGGAAGCCGAGGTACGGCGCGTCGGTCACCGGCAGGGTGATGACGATGGCCTGCGCCGGCGTGATGTCGTAGTGCCCGACCGAGGAGTACTGGGTGGCCAGGCCGCCCGGGGTGAGCCGGGGGGCGGTGAGCGTGTTGACCGGCAGATTGTCATAGAACCACTTGGGGAACTGCAGCCAGGTCTTCACGCGCTGCACCAGCTGCTTGCCCGCCACGGCATAGCGCTTTTCCAGCAGTTCCCTGCTCAGCGGCGCCGGGGCGGTGCCTGCGGTGTCGGTGCGTGCGATGGCGAATGTGCCGCGTGCGGCCGACCAGTCGTTGTAGACCTCGCGAATCACCAACTGCGCAGGTGTCTCCGGGGTGAATCGCCATTCGAAGGTCCCGTCGGCGGCGATATCGAGCTTGCGGTCGTCGAAGGCCGTTTCACTGTCGGGCACGACCTCTTCGGTGTACTCGCCGCCGAGCAACTGGAAGCTGACATCGGTGGTGGTGCCGCGGCGGCCGGTCACCACATACTCGTGACCGGGCTGCACCCGGGTACCGAAGTACATGGTGTCCGGATTGTCGAGGCCCATCTTGGTGAACGGGCCGGTCCCGCTGTGCAGGAACGGATGGTCGCGGTCGTAGTCGAAGGCGACGTGCGTGCAGGCCGCGATGCAGCCGGCCAGGTACTGCAGGCCTTCGAGCAGGTCGGCCTCGGACTCGATGAAGGGCGCCTCGGCGACCAGGCGCTCGGCCTCGGCAATGGCGTCGGCCAGTGGCTGTGAGAACATCGGCTTCCATTCTTTCGGTCCAATATTGGACCGAAGTGGTAGAGTTTCCGATCTGAGACTAGAACGCGTTCTAGTTGGCGTCAACGTCCGGAGGTGCGCACAGCATGTCTTCCCCCGAGCCGTCCCGCCGCGCATCGCCGCCCACCGAGCGGGTGGTGGCGGTGCTGGAGTTCCTTGCCCGCCATCCCCATGACCGCTTCGGGCTCTCCGAACTCTCCCGCCGCGTCGATCTGAGCAAGCCGACCTGCCTGGGCATCCTCACCACCCTCACCGAGGCCGGCTACCTGGTACGTGACGCCGGCGAGACAAGTCGCGACAAGACCTACCGACTGGGCCCGGCGTTGATCACTCTCGGGCACATCGCGCAGGAGTCGTTGCGCGTCAGTCCCGCGGCCAGGGACGAACTGCGCCGGTTGTCGGAGACCTTCGGCGCCACGGCCGCATTGTCGGGCGTGGTCGACGACCGCATCACCCTGCTCGACCTGGTCGCCCCGCCGGGCACGCCGGCCACCGTGCGGGTCGGGCAGAGCTACCCGTTCGCGCCGCCGGTCGGCCTGATGTTCGTGCTGTGGGATGACCACGCGGTGCGCGAGTGGCTGCACAAACAGCCCACCATCCCGTTGCGTACCGACACCGCTCGCTTCGAACGGGTGATCAGCGAATGCCGCAGCGCGGGTTACCTGGTGGAGCGGCTCACCCCCGGCGGTAGGCGGCTCTACGCGCTGATGGCCGGGATGTCCAACCAGTTACCCGACGAACTGCGGGCGTTGTTGGGCGAACTCGTCTCCGATATCGGCGAACGTGTGTACCTGCGCGGTGAGGATGACCCCGAGGCGCGCCATGACATCAGCGTCATCGCCGCCCCCGTCCACGACCATCACCAACGCCAGGTGATGGTGGCCACCATGCAGATCGGCCATGCGCTCACCGACGACGAGATCGACAGCCGGGCGTCGGCCCTGGTCGAGACCGCGGACGCGGTCACTCGGTCACTGGGCGGTGTCAAGGCGACCTGGTAGCCACGTTTCGGGGCGCGCTACGGCGGGTAACCTCGATGGCGTCTGGGGGTCTTGCACGCAACGCAACTCAGGTGGCGTTGCTGTGACGCATCGACATCCGAGGCAAGGAGTTTCAGCATGAAGATCAAGACGGTTGCCGCGAGCCTGGCCACAGCGGTGACTCTAGGTGCGGGGGCGTTCGCCTCCGCCGGCGCCGTCAGCGCCGACCCACAACGCGATGACATCTGGCTTCCCGGTGATCCGCCGGGCCAGAATCCGTTCGGCCCGCCGGGGCAGGTCAAGAAGGCCCCGACGCCGTTGTACAACGTTCCGCCCGGGCACTGGGGTGACCCGGTGCAGGCGGGCCTCCCGCCGTTCTGGCTGCCGCCGCTGGATCTGGTCCCCGCGGGCTACCCGCTGCCCGGGGGTCCGTTGCCGGTGGTGTGGAACCCCGGCAACAGCACGTTCGGCGTGTGGCTGGGCGACGGAGTCTTCATCGCCATACCCATGCCGTAGCCCACGCGGTCCGGCCCAAATCGGCGGCGTCGCAAACTATTCGGCGAGAGCCGCCGACACCACGATGGCGTAGGCCCGCTTGCGGCGGTCGTTGGTCAGGTCGACATGGACGAACTTGGGCTCGGTGTACTCGTCGAGGGCATCGGGACCCAGTTCGCGGCCCAGACCGCTCTGCTTCACCCCGCCGAACGGGTACATGGCGTTGATCATGTGCCAGTCGTTGATCCACACGGTGCCCGACTCCAGCCGGTGGGCGATCCCGAGGGCACGGCCGCTGTCGGTGCTCCACACCCCCGCTGAGAGCCCGTATTCGCTGTCGTTGGCGATCGCGACCGCCTCGTCGTCAT
>Ga0075163_10009652_pt1 | contig 12661 bp, 6 predicted proteins | sample JI1023141ADNA_FD_71478 | JGI IMG/M metagenome (GOLD analysis project Ga0075163, IMG submission 71478) | Wastewater effluent complex algal communities from Wisconsin, to seasonally profile nutrient transformation and Carbon sequestration -... | ecosystem: Engineered > WWTP > Effluent > Algae...
GCAGGACGCGCAGCGCCAGCCACCGCGGTGGCCCGAGGGCGCGGGGCGTCGGCGGCCACGACCGATCGGCGGCGCGGGGCGCACACCGACAGCGGCGGTCACGGCGGCACCGAGCCCGAGGTGATGACCGTGCCGCTGGTCGCCGCGGGCGCCGGGATCCAGGTCGGCGCCACGCCGCAGGCGGCCCGGCTGATCGACGTCGCGCCGACGGTGGCGACCCTCCTCGGCATGCCGGCGCCCGGCCATGGCCTGGGCCGGACCTTGACCGAGCTGCTCGCGGCGCCGGCCGCCACCGCGACCGCGCGGGCCCAGGCCGATCGCACCCGCCTGGCGCACACCGAGGCGATCGTCGCCGCGTCGCGCCGCCAGACCGTCGGCCGGGTGCTGGCGCGGCGCGGTCTGCGCCTGGCCGCCGCGGGCGCGGTCGCGGTGATCCTGATCGGCGGCGCGCTGTGGCTGCGTCGGCGCGGCGGCCTGGCCTTCGACGCGCGCACCGCCGTGCTCGGCGTGCCGGCGTTCTTCGTCGTCTACTACCTGATGCTGGCCGCGCTCGGGCAGCGGTTCTCGCCGTCGTTCCTGCCGGCGCGCGGCCACATCGCCTTCGAGCTGGCCAAGTACGGCGTCCTCGGCGTGGTCGCTCACGTCGCGGTCGGCTGGCTGGTCTTGCGTCGGCGCAAGACCCTGGCCGAGCGCCTGGCCCTGGCCAACGGCAACGCCGCGGTCGGGCTCCTGTTCACGATGACGCCGGCGATGCTCTTGTGGGCGTGGTTCCCGCCGCCCTACGTCGAGGTGCCCGGGCCGCGGATGTTGGTGATCATCCCGGCGGTCCAGGTCGCGGTCGCGCTCTACGCGATCGCGGTGCTCCTGGCGTTGGCGGTCGAGGTGATCGTGTTCTTCGCCCGCGCGCTCGATCCCGCGGCCCGGCTGGTCCGCCTCGAGCGCGCGGCGGCCCGGGCTCGCCACCAGCTCGGCGATCCCGGGGCGGGGCCCGCGAGCTCGCCGCCGCCGCCGGCGCCGTGAGCGCGGCGCGACCTGCGATCGAGAGCTTGTCCCCGAGCGCTGTGCGCGCGGCCACAACGGTCGCCGCGCCACCCGGGTGCGACCGCGCGGTGCGAACCGGATTCCTCGACGGTGGCTACTCCGGTCGCCACACGATTTCGTCGCCGGCGCTCTAGGCGGATCGCGAGCTCGCTGTTAGAAGCCGCGCGCCATGTCCGTCATCTCCAAGCTCCGCGTGCTCGCGATCGCGAGCGCGCTGGTCGTCGGGTGCGCCGATCCTGCGGCGCCCGACTCGACCACGACCAACGCCGCTGCCCTCGATCAACTCGCGCCGGCTGACGCCCCGGCCTCGCTCCTGGTGCTGGCGCCGAGCGCCGACGCGGCGGCCCGCGCCGCCCTCGAGCGCACCGTCGCCACCCTGGGCGGTCGGGTGTTCGCCACGTTGCCGCCGCGCCTGGTCACCGCGTACCTGCCGGCCGGCGCCGATCCGGTCCTGGCCGATCTGGGCGTCGTCGCCCGCTTCGATCGCGCGACCACCGACGGCGATCTGCCCGACGCCACCGTCGCCGAGCGCCGCTTCCTCGAGGTCCACGCCAGCCGATGGTTTCCGGCCGAGGCCGGCGAGCCGATCGTCCCGCGGGCGCGTCGGCGGCTCGCCGCCGAGACCGAGGCCCCGGCGCGGGTCCGCCCCGACGTCGCGCGCCTCGCCGATCCCGGCGGCGACGATCAGGTCGCGGTGCCCTACGCCTCGGGCACGATCGCGGTGGCGATCGTGTTGCCGGAGTCGACCGGCGCGATCGATCCGTCGACCGAGGATTGGAGCGAGGCGATGATCCGCGAGACCTACCTGAAGGTCGCGGCCGCCCTCGACCGCCTGGCCGCCGCCGATCCCAACGCCGACCTGCGCTTCGTCCTCGAGCTGGCGTCGGCGCCGGCCCCCGGTGGGCTCGACGGCACGGTCGCCACCGCCTACGAGTTCGGCCAGCGCGCGCAGTGGGGCTCGACCACCGAGTTCCTGGCCACCGCCGACGTCCTGGCGCCGCTGGTCGGTCGGCCGGTCCCCGAGGCCGAGGCCTGGTCGGCCGCGGTCGAGTACACCACCGCGCTCAAGCGCCGCCACGCCGCCGACGGCGCGTTCTTCGTGATCGTCGCCGCCAACGGCAACTACACCGCCGGGCTGCGCGCCCACGCCTACATCAACGGCCCGTGGACCGTGCTCGACACCGGCTACGGCCACGAGACCTTCGCCCACGAGTTCGGCCACATCTTCGGCGCGCTCGACGAGTACTGCCCCGACGCCTGCGTGCCGCCGACCGCGCTGGCCGGCTACCTCGGCATGTACAACGCCAACGCCCAGAGCCAGCCCGGCGGCACCGGCATCGACGACGGCCGCGGCGAGAGCGCTAGCTCGCTCATGATCTACAACGAGCCGGGCGCGATCAACGGCTACACCCGCGCGGCCTGGGGCTGGCTCGACTCCGACGGCGACGGCGTGATCGACGTCCGCGACACCGCGCCGGCCAGCGAGCTCCGCGCGGTGGTCGAGCGCCAGCGGGTCCGCCTCCTCGGCACCGTGGTCGATCGCCCGGCGTCGCGGCTGTTCGCGGCCCCGTACACGGTCAACCGCATCGTCGGCCTGACGTACGCCTTCGCGCCCGACGGGCCGTGGTTCCCGATCGCGATCGCCAGCGGCGAGCGCGGCCGGGCCGCGATCGACGTCGACCTGGGCGACCTCGCGCCGCGCGCGACCACGCTGTACGTGCGCGCGATCAACTCGGTCGGCAACGTCGAGCCGACGCCGCAGGCCCTGACCATCGCGCCGCGCGGGACCGCCAACACCGCGCCCCACCTGCGGCTCGAGCTGCCGGCGCGGGCCGGCGACGCCGACGCCGCGACCCTGGTCACCACCGCCGTCGATCTCGAGGGCGATCCAGTCACCGTGCGCTACGACCTCGACGGCGACGGCGCGTGGGACACCGGCTACGGGCCGGTCGGTCCTCGTCGCTTCACGCCGCGGGCCGGGCTGCGGGTGGTGCGGGCCCAGGCTCGCGACGGCCGGGGCCGCACCCGGATCGCCACCGCCACCGTGCCGGTCGTGGCCGGTCCCACCCCGCCGACCGTCGCCGTCGGCGCGCTGCCGAGCGTGGTCCACGGCGCCAACCCGGCGGCCCTGACCACCACCGTCGCGGTCAGCCCGGGGGCGACCGTCACCGCCCGCGCCGAGGTCGCGACCAACGACGAGCCGCAGGCGGTGCCGGTGGCGCTCGACGACGCCGGTCGCCTGACCGTGGCGCTGCCGACCCCGACCGGGCTGCGCACCCAGCCGATCGACCTGACCGCCGGCGATCGCGAGCTCGGTCGCCACGACCTGCGCGACGTGCTGGCGCTGGGCGACGAGCTGATCGCGGTCGCCGCCGGCGCCGGTGGGCTGTGGGTCGTCGACGTCGCCGATCGCGCCAGCCCGGTGGTGGTCGCCCGGCTCGGCCTCGAGACCACCGCCAACCGCCTGTACCGGGCCGGCCACCGCCTCTACGTCCTCGGCAGCTACCTGGCGATCGTCGACGTCAGCGACCCGCGGGCGCCGCGCGAGCTGCGGCAGTGGCGGGCCGTGACCGATCGCGCGACCGCGCGCGCCGAGGACGAGGTCGCGATCAGCGACGGCGACGGCGGCTACGCTCCGCACTTCTTGGCCACCAGCCTGGGCGGCAAGATCGTCCGCGCCGAGGTCGCGGTCACCCTCGATCACCCGCGGCCGGCCGATCTGCGCATCGTGCTGCGCGGCTTGAAGGGCGGCCCGGCGTCGGAGCTGGTGCTGTGGGATCGGCAGCCGGCCCGCGGCGGGCTGCGCACGCTGCGCTTCACCTCGTCCGACACGCCGGCGCTGCGCCTCCTCGACGGCACCCTGGCCGAGGGCGCGTGGCAGCTCGAGGTCATCGACCTGGTCGCCGACGGTCAGGGCGGGCGCCTGGTGGCCAGCGCGCTGGCGCTCTCGACCCGCAGCTTCGCGGCGCCGGCCGGGGCCGAGCCGGCCGAGCTCGCCGGGTTGACCGCCGGCGGCGCGTTGATCGTCGCCGGTCGCGCGGTCACCGCCCTCGACGTCAGCTTCGCGCCGCGGGTCACGACCCTGGGCACGCTGGCCGCCACCGGGGTCGCGACCGCCTCGGTCACCGGCGACGTCGCGATCGTCACCGCCGACCTCGAGGGCAAGAACCCCGACGGCACGCCGTCGACCGCCCCGGTGCGTGGCCTGTGCGCGATCGACTTCGCCCGCCCGAGCTGGCCGCGGATCGTGCGCTGTGACACCGGCCTCGGCCCGATCCGCCACCACGTCACCGTGGCCGGACGGCTGTACGCGCGCACCGCGCCGCCGTGCGAGAAGGGCGAGACCTGCGCGCCGCCGGTCACGCTGGTCGGCAGCGTCGGGCGGTTCGCCCGTGGCTCGACCTGGCCGCTCGCGACCACGCCGCTGGCGGTCGATCGCTTCGCGATCGGCGACGCCCGCGCGCTGTGGACGGTCAACGAGCTGGGCTCGATCGATCAGCTCGACGTCACCGACCCGACCGCGGTCCGGCTCGCGGTCCGCCACGCCCGCACCTACACCGTGCGGCTGGTGCCGTTCGGCGGCGGCGACCTGCTCCTGTTCGACTACGGCGCGGTGGCGCGGCGCGGCCGCTTCGACGACGCCTGGAGCATCACCTCGCGGGTGTACCGGGTGACGGTGACCGCGACCGCGGCCGGTGTGGCCACCACCGCGACCCGGCTGATCCACGTCGTGCCCTACGATCACGCGCCGGCGCCGCCGGTGGTCGCGCTCGAGGCCGGCGAGCCGACCGCGCCCGGGCCGCGGCTGGCGATCACGGTCACCGACCCCGACGACGGCACCTCCTGGGATCCGTTCCGGTTCGCGCGGGTCGACTTCGACGGCGACGGCGCCTTCGACACCGACTGGCAGTGGATGTCGGTCGGCCGCGACGGCGCGACCACGACCGTCGACCTCCCGGCGGCGACCGGCCCGCGGACCGCGACGGTCGAGGTCCGCGACGGCTTCTGGGCGACCGCGACGACCACCGTCCTCGTGCCCTAGCACCGAACGGTTTGAGGTGCCGGCTGCGACGCGGCCGGGGCGCCGCGCTTCAGGCCGCCAGGCCGCGTCGGGCCCGGTCGCGCGGTCGCCAGTCGTCGACCGGATCGCGCGGGTGCATCGGGCCGTCGAAGGTCAGGCGGAAGGCGGCGTCGAAGTCGGTCGAGCCGCTGGTGCGGACGAAGATGGTCTTGCGGTTGTAGGGCAAGAAGAACATGAGGAACGGGAAGAAGTTCTTCACCATCACGACGTCGGCCTTCCACAGGTCGAGGCCGACGTCCTTGTAGAACGACGGCCGCATCACCATCGACGGGCCCTCGGTGACCACCAGGCGGACGTGATCGATCGCCAGGACCACGGTGCGCAGGAAGCCCTTCTGCTCGAGCTTGCGCTCGAGGCGTCCGCGCACCGGGATCGGCGGTCCCGAGGCCGGGTCGAGGTGGCCGCCGACCTCGACCTCGACGACCTGGTTGATCGGCGCGGTCCACAGGGTCTCGATCGCGACCGGATCGCGGACCGCGGCGTAGGTCAGGAGCCCGGCGCCGTCGGACAACATCGCGCGCAAGAGGTGGGTCGAGTCGCCGGGCGCGCCGGCGGTCACGACGTCCGAGGCGTCGGAGATCGTCACCACCCCGAGCTTGCGCCGCAGCCGAGCGGCCCGGGCGTCGCGCAGGGCGTCGGCGGCGCTGGCGAAGGTCGGCGGCATCTCGTGGCGCCGGGCCCAGCACATCTCGGCCAGCTCGTCGGCCAAGGCCTCGGCGGCGCCGGCCTCGCCGTAGACCAAGGTCGACCAGCCGAGCGCCGGATCGTCGTTCCACGGGTGGACCATGAAGGTCGACGCGCTCACCACCTGGCGGCGGCGCTCGGCGGTCCGCATGCGCGCGAAGACCGCGCGCATCGGCGCCAGGAAGTCGATCGTCTTGCCGCCGCCGAGGAGCATCGGCAGGGTCCGCCAGGCCATGGCCGGCCGGCGCCCGGCCAGGATCGCCAGCGCCAGCTCGGCGGCCTTGCGCCCGACCCGCGCGTGATCGCGGTGGGGGTTGGTCTGGTAGCCGACGATCGCGTCGGCCAGCGTGACCCGCGCGCGGGTCAGGTTGCCGTGGAGATCGTGGGTCACCGTGACCGGCACGTCGCCGACCGCGTCCTTGACCAGGCGCAGGATCGCGCTCTCGGGATCGGCGACGCCGTCGACCCCCATCGCGCCGTGGAGCGCCAGGACCACGCCGTCGGGGCGAGCCGCGCGCAGCCGCTCGGCCAGCCGGCTGGTCAGGGTGTCGTAGCAGGCGCGATCGAGCTTGCCGCCCGACGAGGCCCACGCCGACAGGATCGGCACCGGCGTGGCGCCGGCGGCGCGCAGGGCCGCGCACGCCCCGGCCAGCTCGGCCTTGCGGAAGAACCCGGGCACCTCGTCGGGGTTGCGATCGACCGCGGCCAGGAGGTCGTCGCCCTCGAGGTAGTGGCTCTGCTCGAAGTCGCGCAGCACGGTCGGGACCGGCGACAGCGCGTTGGTCTCTTGCATCAGGCGGGCGATCGCGATGCGCGGCATCACTTCCTCCGGCGGCGGGTCAGCGCGCCGCGGACCGCGGCCAGCGCGTCGAGGGTGCGGTCGAGCTGCGGCCCGTAGCGCTCGAGGACCTTGCCGACCAGGCCGTCGTTGGCGCTGGCCGAGACGTCGGGCACGACCACGCCCGGCGCGTACATCGCCTCCATCACCTTGGCCACCGAGCGCTTGACCATGCCGCGCATCGGCAGCTTGGCCATCATGCCGTACATCGGCGCCGAGCCGCTCTGCTTCAAGCCCGGGTTGGCGCGGACCTCGTCGACCGCGGCCCGCAGATCCGCGAGGTAGTCGTCGATGATGGCCTGGTGATTGGCGGTGCAGGTCAGGTGGATCGCCGGCGGGGCCTGGCTGCGATCGACCGACCAGCCGCGGGCCTCGAGGCGGTCGGCGACGGTGTAGATGTCGGGTCCGCCGGGCGCGGCGCCGAACGCGACGATCGTGGCCAGGCTATCGCCGACCACGGTCAGGCCGGGGATGGTCGCGACCGCGGCCCGCACCCGATCGGCGGCGTCGAGGGCGGCCGCGGTCAGGCGCTCGTAGCCGTCGGCGCCCAGGCCCTGGAGCGCGGCCCACGCCGCGGCGATCGGGCCGCCCGGCCGGGTGCCGATCAGGGTCGGCGACACGTAGATGCCGCCCGGGAAGTCGGCGGCGACGAAGAACTGGTGGCGCATGTCGGCCATCGAGCGCCACAACAAGACCGACGCGCCCTTGCCGGCGTAGGCGTACTTGTGGAGGTCGGCCGAGATCGAGGTCACCGCCGGGACCCGGAAGTCCCACGGCGGCAGCGGTCGCCCCAGGCGCTCGACCCACGGCAAGACGAAGCCGCCGACGCAGGCGTCGACGTGGAGCGGCAGGTTGGCCCGCGCGCACAGCGCCCCGACGTCGCTGATCGGATCGATCACGCCGTGGGCGTACTGCGGCGCCGACGCCACCACCGCGATCGTCGACACCCCGATCGCGCGCTCGAGCGCCGCCAGGTCGACCCGGTGGGCGTCGTCGACCGGGACCTTGCGCAGCCGGACCCCGAAGTAGTGGGCGGCCTTGTCGAAGGCGGGGTGGACCGTGATCGGCGCGACGATCTCGGGCCGCACGATCCACGGCTTCTTCTTGCGCGCGCGATCGCGGTAGGCGGCGACCGCGACCAGGATCGACTCGGTGCCGCCCGAGGTGACCGCGCCGACGGTGTCGGGGCCGCCGTGCAGCAGCTCAGCCGCCATCTGGGTGATCTCGGCCTCGAGCCCGCGCAGGCTCTGGAAGGCCATCGGGTTGAGCAGGTTGCCCGAGGCGTAGAGCGCGTGGGCCCGCTCGAGGAGCGCCACGTGCTCGTCGCCGGCGTGATAGACCAGCGAGAAGACGCGGCCGCGGCGCCAGTCGGTGTCCTTGGCCTTGCGCGCGGACAGCTCGGCCAAGAGGGTGTCGGCGGCCCGGCCGCGCTCGGGGATGGTGGTCCGGCTCATCGCAGCGCCCCTCCGAGCTGGGCCTCGATCGACACGGTGAAGATGTTGTTCGTGCCGTCACCGCGGATGTTCGACGGTGGCAGCGTGATGCTGTCGTCGATCTGCGGGATCACGTACCAGTAGTGGACGTAGGACGCCGCCAGGCGGTAGCGGCCGAGCTGGTAGCGACCGCCCAGGTGCAGCCCGTAGTGCGAAAAGGTCGGCTGATCGAGGGTGACGGTCTGGGCCGGAGCCGGGGTGTCGTCGTAGTGGAACCCGCCCATCAGCTCGAGCGCGGGGGCGGCCTCGAGATCGTGGACCCGGGCGCCGCCGGCGAGCTGCCACGAGTCCTTGTAGTTCTTCTCGGTCCGCAGCTCGGTGACGAAGGGCAGGCCGTCGACGACGCTCAGCTGCTCCTTGTACGCGCGGTACAGGTAGTAGCGCAGCTCGCCGCCGAGCTCGAGCTTGGGCGTGACGTCGTAGTTGGCACCGCCGAGGAAGGTCCACGGCAGGACCAGGCCGGTCGTGGCCTTGCCCTCGTAGCGATCGCCGGGGTTGCCGGCGTCGTCGCCGGTGGTGAGGGTGATGATGCCCTCGAGGCTGGGATCGACGCGGCCGATCACGGTGGCGCCGACCGTGAGCCGCGGGATCGGCCGGGCCAGGAGGCCGGCGTTCCAGGTGAACTTCCAGTCCTCGCCGTCGAGGACGAGCTCGGCGTTGGAGCCGACGATGCTCGACACGTCGGAGCCGTTCAGGATCGGAAACAGGTGGCGCTTGCCGTGGACCTGGATGTTCATGACCCCGGCGCCGGCGCCCAGGGCCAGCTTGGGGTGGACCTGGTACGCGGCGATCGCGGTCACGGTCGGCGCGATGATGTAGCCGTCGATCAGGTGGTAGCGGGTGACCGCGTCCTCGGCGAACTGCGCGCCGGTGCCGTTGGACACGTAGGCGGCCAGGCCGCCCCACAGCTTGCCGGGCAGGATCTCGGCGGTCGCCGCCAGCATCGGGATCGCGCCGACCGCGCGGGTCGGACGGATCGCCGCGAAGTAGCCCTCGCTGTCGACCGGTTCGGTCAGGAAGCGGTCCGACTGATCCCACGGCTTCAGGCGGAACTCGGTCGACAGGAGCGCCAGGCCGAAGCTGGCGTACAGCCGGACCCCGGGCAGGAGCGACAGCCCGGCCGGGTTGTGGAACGCCGCGGCCGGCTCGTCGGGGCGGCCGATCATCGCCGCCATCGCGGTCCGGCGCACGCCGATCTCGGGGATGCCGAAGCCACCGGCGGTGGCGCGATCGGGCACGGCGAGCGCGGCGACCAGGGCGAGCGCGGCGGCGCCGGCGCGGAGGGTTCGGTGCATCGATCCAGCATCGGGGTTGCGCGCCGCGATTTCAATCGGCCCGCGCCGAGGGCACGATGGGGCGTGACCGATCGTCCGCCGCTGACCGAGATCCTGGGGGTGACGCCGTGGCGCCAGCGCCTGCGCGAGACCGCGTTCGCGCTCCGCGGCGACGCCCTGACCCCGCCCAGCCGGTTCGACACCACCAGCCTCGGGATCTTGCAGCCGCGCCTGGCCTGGGCGCTGTGGCGCGGCCAGCGGCCGTTCGGCGACGCGGTGCCGATCTACAACCTGTTCAACCGCACGCCGACCCCGATCGCCGACGGCTGGTCGGTGCGCAAGACCCAGGTCCGCGACTTCCGCGGCGGCCGTCTGACCTACGACAGCCACAACGGCACCGACTTCGCGACCCCGCCCGGCACCGTCGTGGTCGCGCCGGCGGCCGGCCGCGTGATCCTGGTGGTGAGCGAGTTCCACCGCGGCGGCCTGAAGGTCATGCTCGATCACGGCGACGGCCTGGCCACCACCCACGGCCACCTGGCCCGGGCCTTGGTCCGCCCCGGCGATCGCGTCGCCCGCGGCCAGCCGATCGCCCTGGCCGGCGCGTCGGGCCTGAACTTCGTGGCCGCCCTCGGCGCCGATCCGCCCCACCTGCACCTGAACGTCTGGCTCGACGGCGAGCCGGTCGATCCCTTCGCCGCGCCGGGCGAGGTCTCGCTGTGGCGGCGCGCCAACGATCCCGTCCCCATCCCCGACCGCGCCGCCGCCGACGACGCCCCGCCGCCGACCGTCCTCGACGCCGAGCGGGTCGCGGCCCAGCTCGCCGCCTGCCGCGACCCGGCCCTGGCCGCGCGCCTGGCCGCGATCGAGGATCCGATCGTCCGCGGGTTGACCGCGGTGTTCGTCCGCAACTACCAGCCGATGCGGTTCTCCGCGCATGTGTCGCCGTACCGCGACCGCGCCGCGCGCGTCCCACGCCTGGACCTGCCATTTGCGGCCACCGATTACCAGCGGATCCACCTGCCAGCGTGACCGCCGGCGCGGCATCATCGCGGGCGATGCGCGGGCGACGTCTGAGCAGCCTGGTGGTCGCGGCGCTGGCGGCGATGGCCACCACCGCCCCGGCCGGACGACGGCCGCGCCCGGGGACGCCCCTGGCCGTGACCGACCTGGGCTGGCCCGCCGACACCGCGACCCTGGTCGCGCCGGCCCCGGTCAAGGTCTACCGCACGCTCGGGGCCGGTCGCCGCGGCCGCCTGGCGTCCGGAACCCGGACGACCTGGACCCGGCTGGTGGCCAGCCGCGACCGTTGCCGGGGCTGGTTCGAGCTGCCGGCCGGCGGTTGGGTGTGCGCGCGCGACGTGCGGCCGAGCGCCGACGGCCCGCAGCCGGCCGCGGACCCGGCCGCGATCACCGCCCGCGTCCTCGATCGCCTCCACCTCGGCGTGGTCCCCGACGGCGCCCGGGCCTACCCGACGGTGGCGGCGGCCGTGCGCGGCGGGCGGACCGGCAAGAAGCTGCCGGGCTGGACCTTCCTCCACGGGGCGACCGACGCGATCGCGGTCGGCGATCGGCGCTTCATCGCCACCCGGCGCGGCGTGATCGCCGCCGAGCGCACCGAGGCGCGCCAGGCGTCGCGGTTCGCCGGGCTCGACCTCGCCACCACCGCGCCGCCGAGCTGGCCCTTCGCGTGGGTGACGCCGCGGCGGCGCGAGCTGCCGGTCGAGGTCCGCGCGGTCCCGGATCCGACGGCCCCGGCGGTCGCCACCGTCGAGCGCCGGGCGGTGGTCGCGGTCCTGGCCGAGCGCGACGGCTTCGTGCAGATCGCCCCCGATCGCTGGGTCGCGCGCGCCGAGCTGCGGATCGCGCGGACCGCGGCGCGGCCGCCCGGGGTCGGCGCCGACGAGCGCTGGCTCGACGTCGACCTCGACGAGCAGGTGCTGTTGGCCTATCAGGGCGACCAGCCGGTCTACGCCACGCTGGTGTCCGGTGGCCGCGGCCGGTCGACGCCGACCGGCCTCCACCGCATCCGCGAGAAGCGCGCGGTGGCCCGCTTGAAGAGCCCCGAGATCGCGCTTGGCCGATGGGACGTCCCCGACGTGCCGTTCGCGATGACCTTCCGCAAGCACTACGCGGTCCACGGCGCGTACTGGCACGACGGCTTCGGCAAGCCGCGCAGCCAGGGCTGCATCAACGTCGCGCCGACCGACGGCCGCTTCCTGTTCGAGTGGACTCAGCCGGCGGTGCCGCCGGGCTGGCTGTCGATCCAGCTCGTCGACGATCGCGGCGGCACGCCGATCCGGCTGCGCAACCGCAAGGACCCGACGCCGACCTGGACCGACTTCGACGCGCCGCCGCCGGTCCGCACCCGCGTCGCCGCCGAGCCGTAGCGCTCGCTCAGCGCGCGACGGCGCGCCGGGTGGTGGTGCGCTTGCCGGCCCGGGCCGCGAACCCGGCCATCACGACGACCTCGTCGACGTCGCCGCGGCGGGTCGGATCGGAGTTGATCGCGCGCGGGCACTTCACGCGATCGACCCGCAGGCCGCGGTACAGCGACCGTATGAGCGGCGTGTCGCTGTTGGACAGGACCACCGCGCAGCCGCGCTCGGCCAGCTCGCGCACGGTGTTCGCCAGGGTCGCCTGATCGTCGCGCGAGAAGCCGTCGCCGGTGTAGGCGGTGAAGTTGGCCGTGGTGGTCACCGGATCGTAGGGCGGATCGAAGTACACCAGATCGCCCGGGCCGGCGTCGGCCACCGCGTCCCGGTAGTCGCCGCACAGTAGCGTCGCGCCGCGCAGCACCGCCGACGCGCGGCCGATGGTCTCGGCGTCGTAGATCGCCGGGTTCTTGTAGCGGCCCATCGGCACGTTGAAGCCGCCGCCCTTGTTGACCCGCCACAGGCCGTTGAAGCAGGTGCGGTTCAGGTAGATGAAGGTGGCGGCGCGATCGAGGACCGACCACGACACCGCGCGATCGTTCCAGCGCGCGCGGGTCTGGTAGTAGTGCTCGGTGCCGTGGGCGTCGCGATGGAGCGCCAGCCGGCGCAGGACGCCGTCGGGATCCGCGGCCACCGCGCGGTACATGCCGATCAGATCGGCGTTGCGATCGGACAGGACCGCGGCGGTCGGGCCCAGGTGGAAGAACAGCGCGGCGCCGCCGGCGAACGGCTCGTAGTAGCGGCGGTAGCCCTGGGGCAAGCGGGTCGCCAGCTCGGGCAAGAGCTTGGTCTTGCCGCCGACCCACTTGATGATC
>Ga0075163_10009653_pt1 | contig 12660 bp, 11 predicted proteins | sample JI1023141ADNA_FD_71478 | JGI IMG/M metagenome (GOLD analysis project Ga0075163, IMG submission 71478) | Wastewater effluent complex algal communities from Wisconsin, to seasonally profile nutrient transformation and Carbon sequestration -... | ecosystem: Engineered > WWTP > Effluent > Algae...
ATTATTATTTGCTAGTAAAACTCTGCGTCCCTGTGGCGTTGATTTTACTTCAGCAGCAAAACCATTTAAAGGATAGGTAAAGCTCATTTCCTCTACCTTATCATTTTTTGAATTTACCAAAACCATTTTGTCACCGTAATTTAAAGTGGTCACATATTTATCTTCCTTGGTAACTATGGGTGCTTGGTTTCCTGGTTTAAAAGGGATCTTACCGATCAGTGTAGAATTTTTTGATTCAGAATTTACCTTGAAAAAACTCACCTCTGTATTTTCTTTATTGTAATACGTATAAATAAACGTAGTATTATCGATCCACCACATTGGAGGGTCAGGAATTTTTCCGTCTTTAGTTATTTGTCCGTAACCTGCATCTTTTACTAATTCAACTTTTGGTTTGTTTTGTGGATACAAATTTAATTTAATAGGCATTGCTGTTTTATCATACTCTACATCTTGCCCTAATTTAGCTTTGAAGGTTAGATTTTTTACTTCACCGTAAGTTTTAGTTTTAAAATTGTAAACCGAATAAAATTTTCCTTTAGCAAAATCGTTGGTGTAAAAAATAGCACTATCTCCACTACATCTAACCAAGTTTGCTCTGCCATCAAATAATACTTTTTTCTCTTTCAGGTCAATGATATTCCCAATGCTGGTGATCATATAACGATCTTTATAAGTAGTGCAAGGTCCAAGATCAGTTCTGATATAATCTTTACCACCTTGTTTACCATTCACCGTTAATATTTCTTCACGGCCAGTAAAATGTCCATTCAAAAAATGGTACGAATATATTTTTTGTTTGAACTCCGCTTTTATCGGGGTTTCTACGTGTACTACTATAAGCGCTTGTTTTCCGCCCTGCGAAAAAGAGCAAACACTTAGTAGTACAAAAAATATAAAATACAATTTCCGCATGTTATATCGAATTAAAAAAGTCAAAAAATAATCTAACGCCGGTTCCTGTTCCACCTTTAGGACGGTAACCATCCTTAGCAGAAATAAAAGCCGGCCCTGCAATATCTAAATGGTAATAAGGGTAATCTGTAAATTTCTCTAAAAATTTCCCGGCAGTAATGGATCCTGCATAAGAACTACCTAAATTCTTTTGATCGGCAATATCACTTTTCATTTGGTCGGCATAATCATCCCAAAACGGAAATTCTGCTAAACGCTCGTATACATTGTTACCGCTGGCTTTTAATTTATCGCTATATTTTTTTGGCGCATTGCCCATACTTACAATTCCACTTGTACCAATGGCCGCCATCGCTGCTCCGGTTAATGTGGCAATGTCAATAGTTAACTCAGGGGTGTAACGTTTTGCAAAATGTAAAGCATCTGCTAATATCATTCGTCCTTCTGCATCCGAGTTTAGCATTTCAACAGTGGTGCCATCCATCATAGTAATAATATCTCCGGGTGCAAACGCATTAAAGCCAGGACGATTATCTGTTGCCGGAACCAAAGCGATCACGTGAACATTTAATTTTGCTTTTGCAATAGCGTACATGGCTGCGCCAACTGCTGCTCCTCCTGCCATATCGCACTTCATGGCGTCCATGCTGTTTGGTGTTGGTTTTAAACTCAATCCACCAGTATCGTATACAACTCCCTTACCAACTAATACAAATGGTTTTTTATTTTTTGCCTTATGCTTGTATTCCATTATGGTAAATGTTGGTTCATCTACACTTCCGGCATTTACCGAAAGCAAACCACCCATTTTAAGTTCCGTTATTTTTTTCTTGTTATACACGTCTACTTTAAATCCTGCTTCCTTACCCATTTGCTTAAATGCATTGGCTAGGTCGGTTGCGTTCAAAAGATTTACTGGTTCATTAACCAAATCGCGTGCCTTTGCTGTGGCATCCACTACAATATTAAGTTTGTTTAACACTTTAGTGTCGAATCCACTTCCAATGAGATGGATGTGTTGTAATGTGTTTTTTTGATCTTTTGCCGTGGTTTTATGCTTAATAAATTGGTAGTTTGCCAAAGCCGCACCTTCTGCCGCAGCATAAGAATACGATACTTGTTTGGTGGCGTTATAAATGTTTAGGTCTTTTCCTTTTAGTCCATTTAACATATCGGCCACACTTCCTCCATGTTTACGGCAATTTTCCAGAACTATATGAGCTTCTTTCTTGGTATCCACTAGCAAAACCGAGATAATTCGGCCGCAAGAGTTAAAACTATGCTGTTTTTTGGTTGCATCCTTAAAATAACCATCTAAGTAGCCAACTTCTTCCTTAGAAAAACCGTAATCTATATGGTTCTTCCATGTATTGGAAATGACTAAAATAGGAGATCCTGGACTCGCTTTTTTTTGGACTTGAATTATGGCCATAATGAGGACTGTGTTAGAACCTCCGAATTTACGAAATACATTAAAAATTCCTAATTTTTTGTGTGGCTCAAATAAGCGAATAAAGTGGTAGAAAAGTGGTAAATTTGTACCCCATTAAACACAAGGCATGACAGTTGATTCCCTTTTACAGCGCGCTTTAAAACTCGATTTTTTAACAATTGAGGAGGGTGTGTTCTTATACGAAAATGCCTCAACCGCTGACTTGGTTTTTGTTGGGAATGAATTGCGCTATATCCACAAAAAAGGAAGCAAAAAAGTTACCTGGCAAATTGATAGAAATGCCAATACAACTAATGTGTGTATTGCCAATTGTAAATTCTGTAATTTTTACAGAATACCTGGGCATGCAGAGAGCTATATTACCAGTATTGAAACTTATAAAAAGAAGATCACCGAAACTTTCAATTGGGGAGGAGATCAACTGCTATTACAAGGGGGGCATCACCCTGAATTAGGCCTTAGCTTTTATGTGAATTTATTCAAAGAATTAAAGGCTTTATTTCCTGCTTTAAAACTTCATGCATTAGGTCCACCGGAGATAGCGCATATTGCAAAACTGGATAAAATTAGTCATACCGAAGTACTAAGCGCGCTTAAAGAAGCCGGCTTGGATAGCTTGCCTGGTGCGGGAGCCGAGATCTTGAATGATCGCGTTCGCCGTTTAATAAGTAAAGGAAAATGTACAGGTCGCGAATGGTTAGAAGTAATGAAGGCCGCGCACCAATTGAATATTACAACAAGTGCTACCATGATGTTTGGACATATTGAAACCGTATATGAGCGCTTTGAGCACTTGGTATGGCTTAGAGAGGTTCAAGCATTGAAGCCATCACATGCAAAAGGCTTTTTAGCTTTTATTCCATGGCCATTTATGGATGATGGCACATTGTTAAATAGGGTAAAGGGCATTAAAAATAATGTAACCGCAAACGAATATATTCGTATGATTGCCTTGTGCCGTATGATGTTACCTAATATTGAGAACATTCAAGCGAGTTGGTTAACCGTAGGAAAAGAAACAGCAAAGCTGTGTTTACACGCCGGTGCCAACGATTTTGGAAGTATTATGTTAGAAGAAAATGTGGTAAGTGCAGCAGGGGCGCCGCACCGTTTTACCTACAAACAAATTCAGGAAGCCATTAAGGATGCCGGATTTGAGCCCCAATTAAGGAATCAACAATATGAAGAAAGGCAATTGCCCGAGCATATTGAAGAACAAACAATAAACTATTAAACTACTAAGATGCCAAAAGAAACTGCTATACGTTGCTCGCTTTGTAACCGCGATAAAAAAGATGTAAAGATTTTGATCGCTGGTGTTAACGGACACATTTGTGATAATTGTGTTTCGCAAGCTTACCATTTAATTGCTGACGAGAATTTAACCGATAACTCAGGCAAACAGCAAATTCAAAACTCATTGAATTTATTGAAACCTGTTGCTATTAAAGCAAGTTTGGATGAATATGTAATTGGACAAGATGACGCCAAAAAAGTTTTAGCCGTTGCAGTTTATAATCACTTCAAGCGTATTTCACATGCAATGAAGAATAAGGAAGAGATTGAAATTGATAAATCGAATTTGATCTTAGTTGGAGAAACAGGAACAGGAAAAACATTATTGGCGCGCACCATTGCAAAAATGTTGAATGTACCATTTTGTATTGCCGATGCTACTGTTTTAACGGAAGCAGGTTATGTGGGTGAAGACGTTGAAAGTATTTTAACACGTTTATTACAAGCTGCTGATTACAATGTAGAAGCTGCTGAAAAAGGTATTGTATTTATTGATGAGATAGATAAAATTGCACGTAAAAGCGACAACCCAAGCATTACGCGTGATGTTAGTGGCGAAGGTGTGCAACAAGCAATGTTGAAATTATTAGAAGGAACTGTGGTGAATGTTCCGCCGCAAGGTGGTCGAAAACATCCGGATGCAAAAATGATAGCCGTGAATACAAAAAATATTTTATTTATTTGTGGAGGCGCATTTGACGGGATCGATAAAAAAATTGCTCAACGTTTAAACACACAAGCGGTTGGATTCTCAGCATCTGTTTCAGCCGAAGAAATTGATAAAGGAAATTTATTGCAATATGTTTCCCCACAAGATCTCAAATCATTTGGTTTAATTCCTGAGTTAATTGGACGTTTACCGGTGTTAACGTATTTGCGTCCTTTAGATCGTAACGCCTTACGTCAGATATTGACCGAACCAAAAAACGCTTTAACAAAACAATACAAACATTTGTTTAAAATGGAAGGCGTAAAGTTGGAATTTGATGATGATGTTTTGGAGTTGATCGTAGATAAAGCCATTGAATTTAAATTAGGCGCACGCGGTTTGCGTGGTATTTGTGAAGCCATTATGACCGACATCATGTTTGAATTGCCAAGTGAAGAAAAAGCCCCAAAAACATTTACTATTACCTTGGAGTACGCTCAAGATAAATTGAAGACATCGAAGTTGAGTCAGTTAAAAGTGGCGTAGTTGTTATAAAATACCGCTAAGTTCCTTTTCTACATTTCTGCTAAAATCTCCAAAAAGCTCATCTTCTATTTCATTATATTTTTCCTGCTGATAGGTTTTGAAAATGCATTTGTTCTTAAGAAACGAAATGCTGTGGCAAACACTGAATAGTGGTTCAAGTATATGAGAGGAAACAAATACCGTCTTACCTCTCTTATTCAATAATTTTATCATGATGTCAAGTATCTTGTTGGTTTCAAGATCGAGACCATTGAATGGTTCATCAAGTATATAGATCTTTTTGTCTTGTTTCACCTGACTAAGCAAAAGTAGCTTCTTTTTCATTCCTGTTGAATACTCTTCTATTAATTTATCTAAATCAAGTTTAAGTAATTCACTTAATTTTTGTTCGTTATATTGAACATTAGCTGATTTAAAAACGCTAAGAAATTCGCGAGCAGTTAGGTTTCTGAAGAAATAAGGGTCGGTATCAATGTGTGAGATTTCTTTTTTGGGAATTGGTTGTCCGTTATTTGTTATACTGCAACCTTGATCTTTCATGAATCCCGACAAAAGATTGAAGAATGTTGTCTTACCAGCACCATTTAAACCAATGATACCATAAGTTTGGCCGATTTCGAATTCAATATCAATGTCTTTAAGTACAATTTCTTCTTTGTACTTGAAGGCTGGTATTTTAACTTTGATCATCAATGTAGTTTTTAAGATTATTCAGGGCTTTTTTACGATTCACATAGATCAAAATGATCGTGATCGGCAAAAGATACGGCACTAATAATGCGAAAGATAAAAGGATTAGATCGGTGTTGATGCGTAATTGATCGTTTGGCACATATAAGGCATATTTAATATAAATAGCACCTACTAGGCTTAACAACCCGCTAAGAACGAATAGGGAATTGATCGATAGCATATCATGATTGAACAAACTGTTAATTGCAAGTATAGGAATGTTTGTTGTAAGAAACATTTTTGTACTGAATTGGATTTTGTTCCCCAAGAATTCTTTTGTGCTTGTACCATTGCAATTAAGCATCACGCGGGGTTCAAACACGGAATAAAAATCCATTATAAGAAGATTAAAAAAGAAAAGTGGAACTAGAACAAAGAATTTGGCCATAACAAGTGCAAGGCTTGTTAAATATAAAAGCGTTAGTAAAATAAATTGTTTTCGAGCACCTGAAATCCATTCATAATGGTCGGAGGGAATAACTCTACCCAAAAATAATAATAATAACGGTTTTGATTTGGTATTTATAAGGGCGATAGTGCTAGCGATCAAGTGGGTTTGCAACGTGTGATCCCATTGTGAGCGCCACAATAGTCCAAGAGAAATAGGTAATAGCGTTAAGTTATAATTGATCATCATTTCCATTTTGTATGAAAGAAATTGCATTTTAATAAAATGAAGGTCGGAACGAGTGTTGTGATAGAGTAAAAGTATTAAAGGCGGAAAATAGGTGAGTGTTATAACTTGAACTGTATTTAGGTCTTCAATGGAAAAGAAAGTTATAAAACAAATAGCAATATAGATAGCCAAGGGTGGCATGTAAGCTCGTTTGATCTGGAAATATCTTATTTTGAGTAATCCCACGCTCAAAGAAAGTCATAATAATTACACCGTTTTTTTAATGAATGTTAAAAAATGTTTTACTAAATTTATTGTTTTAAATTAGAACTTATGGATTTCTCAAAATACAATTTTACAGTTACCGATCGTTTTGTGCGTTATGCCAAAATTGATACGAAAAGCAATGTTAACTCGCCTACCTGTCCTAGTACCGAAAAACAAAAAGACCTTTTACGTTTGTTAGTGGAAGAGCTAAAACAAATGGGCATTAAAGATGCGGAAATGGATGAGCATGGTTATGTGTATGCTACCATTGAAAGTAATACTACAAAAAATGTTCCGGTACTTTGTTTTTGTTCGCATGTTGATACAGCTCCGGATTGCACTGGCACCAATGTAAAACCTGTAATTCATAAAAATTATCAAGGGCAGGATATTATTCTTCCTGGTGATACTTCTCAAGTGATCAAAGTAGCAGAGCATCCTGAATTGAAAGATCAAATTGGGAATGATGTAATTACAACGGATGGCACTACGCTTTTAGGCGCAGATGATAAAGCGGGCGTTGCAGAAATTATGGATGCCGCACATTATTTAATGACACATCCTGAAGTGAAACATGGTAAAATTAGAATTCTATTTACCCCTGATGAAGAAATTGGAAGAGGTGCCGATAAAGCGAACATCAAAAAACTGGGTGCCGATGTGGGATACACCTTAGATGGCGGAACTGCCGGTACATTAGAGAATGAAACGTTTAGCGCTGATGAAGTAACGATCAAGATCAAAGGATTCTCAACGCATCCGGGATACGCGAAAAATAAAATGCAACATGCTGTCAAAATTGCAGCTGCCATTATTAATCGCATCCCAACAAATAAAACACCCGAGACAACCGAAAAAAAGGAGCCCTTCATGCATCCAACTTTTATTAATGGTGGTTTAGAGCAAGTGGAATTGAAAATGATCATTCGTGCATTTGATACACCTACCTTATTACAATTGGAAGAGGAACTTCGCCAGATCGTTGTCGAGGTACTAAAGGGATACAATAAAAGTTCTTACGAATTTGTTGTAAAAGAACAATACAGAAATATGGGGGAAGTGCTTGCTAAAAACCCAAACATCATAAAACATGCACTCGAGGCCATAACACGCACAGGATTGAAACCTGTACTCGATAGTATTCGTGGTGGTACAGATGGCTCACGTTTTTCATTTATGGGATTACCAACTGCTAATATTTTTGCGGGAGAACACGGTATTCATAGTAAACAAGAGTGGGTGAGTACACAAGATATGCAAAAGGCAACGGAGACCATTGTGCATTTAGCGAATATTTGGGAAGAGAACTCTAAGTAACATGTAAAATGGAAGATGTGTAAGGGAAAATGGGTAGCGCACATTTACCATTTCACATTTTTCATATTCGGTAAATGAAAAAAGAAATCCAGCATCTTCCTACTTACAAAAACTTCCTGATTGACGCTCTTCGTCTTGATCTTATCCATCCATTTTACGGAGGTAATAAATACTTTAAGTTAAAGTACAATGTGCAAAAGGCCGATGGAAAAACTATCTTAACCTTCGGTGGTGCGCATTCTAATCACATTTACTCAACAGCTGCATTTTGCAATGAGCAAAAACTAAAATGCGTTGGTGTTATTCGAGGAGAAGAAGCCATGATCGAAAATTCGCCAACACTGCAATTCGCCAAACAACAAGGCATGCTTTTGCATTTTGTTTCAAGAGAAGTTTATAAAACAAAGACCGAGCAAGAGTTATTAAATGATCTTAAAATGGAATTCGGCGATTTTTATCTAATTCCCGAAGGCGGAAATAATGATGAAGGCATTAAAGGCTGCATGGAAATATTGGATGAGGTTCCGTTTTATGATTATGTATTTTGTGCTTGTGGAACCTCGTGTACCTATACAGGAATTTTAGCGTCGTCAAGAAAATATCAAAAGATCATAGGAATTTCTGTTTTAAAAGGAGAGAACCAATTGATAGCTGAGGTGAATGCAAATGATTCAAAATTTAATTTCGAAAAGATCAAAACGAATTCAAGCGGGAAAATCGAGCACTCTACAATTTTAAATGAGTTTCATTTTGGAGGCTATGCAAAACACACCCAAGAACTCTTGAATTTTAAAAAGGAATTTGAGACCCAATATAACATCCGTTTAGATTATGTTTATACTGCTAAGCTATTTTATGCTGTTTACGACCTCATAAATAAAGGACTTTTACTCGAAAACAAAAAGATCTTGATCGTCCACAGTGGCGGCCAGCAGGGCAATGCAGGCTACGAAGCTCGATACAAGATTATTTCGTAAATTTACATCTCTTATGCAACATCGTCCACGTAGAAACAGAAAAAGTGCAGCCATTAGAAGTATGGTGCAAGAAAATTGGGTTACAACCAACGACCTTATTTTACCTTTATTTTTAATTGAAGGAAAAAATAAAAAGTCGGAAGTAAAGTCAATGCCCGGCATTAACCGTTTGAGCTCTGATCTTTTATTAAAGGAAATTGAATCGTGTTTGAAATTGGGATTAAACACGTTTTGTATTTTTCCTTCGATCGATAATAAATTGAAGGATAAAAAAGCTTCTGAGAGTTTTAATAAAAAAGGATTGTATCCTTCTACGATCAAATTGATCAAAAAAAATTTCCCGGAAGCAGTGATCATGACTGATGTTGCTATGGATCCATACAGCAGCGATGGGCATGATGGTTTAGTAAAGGATGGAAAGATATTGAATGATGAAACCTTAGATATTTTGGCAAGAATGGCTTTAGTGCAAGCAGAAGCCGGTGCAGATATTATTGGTCCGAGTGATATGATGGACGGTAGAGTAGGCGCCATTCGCGATGCCTTAGATGAAAATGGATTTATGGATGTTTCCATTATGAGTTATACGGCAAAATATGCAAGTGCATTTTATGGCCCGTTTAGAGATGCATTAGATAGCGCGCCAAAATTTGGCGATAAAAAAACGTATCAAATGAATCCTGCCAACGTAAAAGAAGCCTTAATAGAAGCTGAATTAGATATGAGTGAAGGGGCTGATTTTTTAATGGTAAAACCGGCTTTAAGTTATTTAGATGTGATCAAGCAATTAAAAGATAATTTTCCATTGCCAATTGCAGCTTATAATGTAAGTGGCGAATATGCCATGGTAAAAGCAGCAGGTGCAAAAGGTTGGATAGATGAAAAGCGTGTGCGTGATGAAATTTTATTGAGCATCAAACGCGCGGGGGCTGATATTATTTTGACCTACTTCGCAAAGGAATACGCACAGTCTGTAAAGTAAATTTTTACTGTACAGCCGCGTGAGGGATTGAGCCATTGTTTGAGCTCCTTTATTATTTGCCAGCGACAATCAAATTTTTAGAAAATGTGCAAATAATAAAGAGCGAGTGGCGAAAGCCCCACGGCGAGCGAACTTCCAGCGTGTTTCGGGTGAGCCTCGCCGGCACGCCCAAATAGAAATGAAAAATTGAAACTCACTCAACACATATTTTTTACCGGGTTTATGGGCAGTGGCAAAAGTACGCACGGCCGTAAATTGGCTAATGCATTAAAAGTAGAATATGTAGATCTTGATATTTACGTTTCGCGGAAATTAAACAAAACCATTCCAGAGATCTTTGAGAATTTTGGTGAACACTATTTTCGTGATCAGGAAACAGAAGCTCTTAAAGATATTATTGAAGAAAAGAAGGAGCCGACCATTATTTCTCTTGGCGGTGGGGCAATATGCTTTAATAATAATGTAAAGTTGGTAAAGAAGAATGGGTTAGTAGTTTATTTAGAAACCCACGAGAATATTTTGCGTCAACGTTTACTACGCTCAAAAAATAAACGTCCACTTATTAAGGATATGAGCGAAGAGGAAGTGTTAAGCTTTATTAAAACCAAAGTTAACGAACGCTCAAAATTTTACGATCAGGCTCACATTAAAATAAATGCTTTAAATTTAACTACAGCTATTTTAATAAAAGCACTTGAAGAGTATTATGAGAAATAATGGTTTGTGGTACCAGACCCTGAGCCTGTCGAAGGGGAGGTGCACTATCTTTTTTTTACTATTTCTATCTTTCTCATACTCTCAAGACATTCCTTACCGCGAACAAAGTATAGGTGTAAATGTGGGCCTCAACATTGCCTTAGGAACACATTTTCAAAGAGCTGGTGTAGTATTAAATGCTGCTTATGTTAACGATCATTTTCAAGCAAATGCAGAAACGCGTTTTTATTTTAATTTACGGAGTTTGGGTCCACGCAAAAAGCACGGAGAAATAACAACATCACTTGGCGTGCTTTATGGTTACGGAAAACAAAACACCTGGTATAATCCATTTTACAATTCTGTTTCTAATCAAACCGGTTATAAATATGCAATTGCGTATTCGTACAATGCCTACTGGAATAAAATAAAAACATCGCAACGAACAGGCATTGTGGCTTTGCAATTTGATAAAATTGCAGTAATAAGCGAAAATGATCTTTTGGCACCTCCTTCGTTAGATAAATTTAGAACGGCTGCTTTTTTAATTCAGTTTCAGCACGACAGTTTATTTCAGGCGGCTATTAATTGCAGTATGTGGACAGGCAAAATGGGATTTCAAAAGCCTGATGAAGATTCACATTTTAGATTTGGTTGTTATATGGATACGGTTGGCAGCATTTATCCTAATTATTCACACGGATTATTAAGCGGGCAGTTTAAGTATTATTTAGGCTACGGTCAAAACGCGCAAGCCAATATTGGAGTTGACGCGGAACAAGTTAGGAATGCAGTGCAAAATAAAATTATTCATGATATGCGCTTTTTACCAAAGAGTTGGATAAAAAATAGAAACTGTCATATCCCCATGTTGGATGATAAGGGGAATCAATATTTATACCGTGAAGATCAAAAAATAAGACCCGCGAAATTTTATTTTAATTTGGGAGGGAATGAAGGCATCTTTTATTAGATAAGAGGTCGCTCCTATGGAGCTTTGTTTTTCATCTGCTTTTCTGTTAATAAGAGTTTGCCCCTATGGGGCAATATACGTTAAACGAGAAATCAAAATTTAAACTGCTACGGTGGCTTTTGTCCTTGGCTCCATAGGAGCCAACTCTTATTAACAACAAACACAAAGGCTTAATGAGCTCCGTAGGAGCGACCTCTCATTTCAATCCCATCAATTTACTCACATATTTCCCTACAATATCAAATTCCAAATTTACTTTGGTGCCGGGTTTTATGTTCTTGAAATTAGTGTGTTCGAAGGTATAAGGGATAATATGAACAGAAAAAGAGTTGTTTGTAGATTTTACTACTGTTAAACTCACACCATTTATTGTGATACTTCCTTTTTCAACGGTAATATTTTGTTTTGAAATTTCATGCTCAAATTCAAATTCCCAACTTCCTTTAAGGTCGTTCACGCTTTTACAAACCGCTGTAGTGTCTACATGCCCTTGAACTATATGTCCGTCAAAGCGTCCGTTAGCGGGCATACAGCGTTCTAAATTTACGTGATCACCAACTTTTAGTTCGCCAAGATTAGTTCGCTTTAAGGTTTCGTTAATGGCGGTAACAGTGTATTTATTTCCGTCGATCTTTACAACGGTTAAACAAACACCATTGTGCGAAACGCTTTGGTCAATTTTTAATTCACCCGTTATAGAAGAAGAAAATGTAAAATGCACATTGCTGTTATCTTTTACAATACTCTCTACTTTAGCTAACGTTTCTATGATGCCTGTGAACATTATTGTTTTATTAATTGGTTAATTAAGGCTTCTGTTTTCTGCTTGAATGCAAGGTAATCATTTCCTGTGGCCGGGCCGCTAAATCCGGTATGGATCTTTACAATGTCGTGTTGTTTGTTTAAGAAAATGGTTGTAGGGAAGGCAATGATCTTATTCAAGGCCGCCATAGATTCGCTTGCTTTTTCCTTACCCGTTAATGATGTTATCAGGATCTCATATCTAATATCAAATTTAGTTTTTAAGCGTGTTACTTGTTTTTTTGAGATTTCGTAGTCGTTTGTTTTTTCATAGGCTAAGGCAATTATTTCTAGTCCTTGCTTTTGATACTCTTTGTAAACTCCGCTCAAATAGGCGCTTTCGTCCATACAATTGGGACACCAACTTCCCATGATCTGAATGATCACAGGTTTGTTCTCAAATTTCTTGTCTGTTAATGTAATGGTCTTTCCTTCCAAAT
>Ga0075163_10009655_pt1 | contig 12658 bp, 10 predicted proteins | sample JI1023141ADNA_FD_71478 | JGI IMG/M metagenome (GOLD analysis project Ga0075163, IMG submission 71478) | Wastewater effluent complex algal communities from Wisconsin, to seasonally profile nutrient transformation and Carbon sequestration -... | ecosystem: Engineered > WWTP > Effluent > Algae...
GCATGTGCACGAAATGGTGGTTGACTGGCTGGCCGCGGGGCTCGATCCAGACAAGTGCGCGATCTTCATCCAGTCGCAGGTGCCCGGGCATGCCGAGCTGCATCTGCTGCTGTCGATGATCACGCCCCTCTCGTGGCTGGAGAGGGTGCCCACGTACAAGGACCAGCAGGCGCAACTGAAGGAAAAGGATCTGGCCACCTACGGTTTCCTCGGATATCCGCTGCTGCAGAGCGCCGACATCCTTATCTATCGCCCGGACTTCGTGCCGGTGGGCGAGGACCAGGTGGCGCATGTGGAGATGACGCGCGAAGTGGCCCGTCGCTTCAACAATCTCTATGGCCGCGACCCGGCCTTCGCGAAGAAGGTGAAGGCGGCACTGGGCAAACTGGGGCCGGCTGAAGCGCGCGAGCAATACACCGCGCTGCGCCGCAGCCATCAGGAAAGCGGCACGGCCGACGCGCTCTCGGGTGCGCGCAAGCTGGTGCAGGCCGCTGGCCATCTGGAGGGCGCGGACCGCGAACTGCTGCTGGCCAACCTGGAAGGCGAGCATCACCGGCTGCTGCCCGCACCGGAAGTCCTGCTGACGCCTTCCCCGAAGGTGCCGGGCCTGGATGGCCGCAAGATGTCCAAGTCCTACGGCAACACCATCCGCCTCACCGAAGAACCCGAGTCCATCGACAAGAAGGTCCGCGCGATGTCCACGGACCCGGCGCGCGTGCGGCGCACCGATCCGGGCACGCCGGAGAAATGCCCGGTGTGGGACCTGCACAAGCTGTACAGCAGCGAGGAAACCCGGGCCTGGGTGCGACAGGGCTGCACCACGGCCGGCATTGGCTGCCTCGACTGCAAGAAGCCCGTGATCGAGCGGATCTGCGCCGACGCGACCACGATGCGCGAGCGCGCCGCGCCATACCTCACCAATCCGGCGCGCGTCCGCGAGATCCTCGATGCCGGCGCGAAGCGGGCCAATGCGGCCGCCGAGTCCACGATGCAGGTGGTGCGCGGCGCCATGAACTTGCTGCCGGGAGCGTCCGCATCATGAGCATGGAGATGCAGGGCGAGGGCGCGGTGCAGGTGGAGATGCCCTTTGCCATGGTGCTGGGCGAGCCGCTCACCGAGATGCCGCGGGACCTCTACATACCGCCGCAGGCCATGGAGGTTTTCCTCGACGCGTTCGAGGGGCCGCTCGACCTGCTGCTGTACCTGATCCGCCGGCAGAACCTGAACATCCTCGACATCCCCATCGCGGAGATCACGCGGCAGTACACGCAGTACATCGACGTGATGACCGAGATGCAGCTCGACCTTGCCGGCGAATACCTGGTGATGGCCGCCACGCTCGCCGAGATCAAGTCGCGCATGCTGCTGCCACGGGCCACCGCTCCCGGCGAAGGCCTGGAAGACGATCCGCGCGCCGAGCTGGTCCGCAGGCTGCAGGAATACGAGCGTTTCAAGCAGGCCGCGCAGCGCCTGGACGACCTGCCGCGCCTGGAGCGCGACACCTGGGTGGCAAGCGCCGAGATGGGCGAGCGCCGCGTGGTGCGGGTGCTGCCCGACATCACGCTGAAGGAACTGCTGATCGCCTTCCGCGATGTGGCGCTGCGCGCGGAGATGTTCGCGCACCACCACATCCACCGCGAGCCGCTGTCGGTCCGGGCGCGCATGAGCGACATCCTGTCGACGCTGCATCCGGAAACCTTCACCGAGTTCACGCGCCTGTTCCTGCCCGAGGAAGGCCGCATGGGCGTGGCGGTCACCTTCGTGGCGGTGCTTGAATTGCTGCGCGAAGGGCTGCTCGAGATCGCACAGGTCGAGGCCTACGCGCCGATCCACGTGCGGGCCGTGGATCCATCGCGGTCCCGCGTGATCGAGGGCAGCGCTACCGAAGTTGAAGACACCGATGCGCGTCTGCTGGAGCAGCCGGCGCTCGAAGAGCAGGACGACGAGGAACCGCTGGAATGAATACCGAATACACGCGCAAGGTTGTCGAGGCCGCGTTGCTGGCCGCGGGTCGCAGCCTGACGCTGGCCGAGTTGTCGCAGCTGTTCGACGCCGTGGATCGCCCGGACAACGACCAGCTGCGCGGGGTCCTCGAGGAGCTGGGCGCATCTTATGAAGGCCGGGGCATCGAGCTTCTGGAGACCGCCAGCGGTTTTCGGGTTCAGGTGCGGCGCGACGTGGCCGAGCAGGTCGCGCGGCTGTGGCCGGAACGCCCGCCGCGCTATTCACGCGCGCTGCTCGAGACGCTGTCGATCATCGCCTACCGCCAGCCGCTCACCCGCGCCGAGATCGAGTCCATCCGCGGCGTGGCCGTGAACCCCAACATCGTCAAGACGCTGTTCGAGAGGGAATGGATCCGCGTCGTGGGGCATCGCGAAGTGCCGGGACGCCCGGAACTGCTGGGCACCACGCGCGACTTCCTCGATTACTTCGGACTGAAGCGGCTGGACCAGCTGCCGCCACTGGCCGACCTGAAGACACTGGAGCAGCTGGATCCGCAGCTGCTGCTGCCGGAGCCCATCGGCGTGGCCGTGGATGGCGGGGATGCGGCTGCTGGCGACATCGTCGAAGTCGCCGTGGCCCAGACCGATACGGCAGCCAACGATGTCGGGTGAAGCAGAACGTGTACAGAAGATTCTTTCACGCGCGGGGCTGGCCTCGCGCCGGCAGGCCGAGGAGTGGATCCGCGCCGGCCGCGTGACCATCAACGGCGAGCCCGCCGAACTTGGCAGTCGCGCTTCCGGCCACGACAAGGTGCGCCTCGACGGCAAGCTGGTTCACCAGGCGCCGTCGCGGCGCTCGGCCACCTGGCTGTGCCATCGCTCGCCCGGGGAAAACCTGCTGCCGCCCCGCGAACCCGACGGTGATGCCGCGCAGGCCCAGACCGGACGGGATGCCGTCTCCGAACGACTCTCGCGCCGCGTGGGACGCAGGCATATCTCCATCAGCCCCATGCCGCGCATCGATGGCGGCCTGGAACTGCTGACCTCCGATGGCGAGCTGGCCGCGAAGCTGCAGCGCGCCGTGCGCGGTCTGCCGATGGAGTTCGGGCTGCGCGTGCGCGGCGAACTGTCGGCCGAACAGATCGAAGGCATCCTCGGCGGCGAGCTGGACAGCGGCGAGAAGATGCAGATCGAATCCTGCGAACCCAGCGGCGGCGAGGGATCCAATCGCTGGTACAAGGTGCTGGCCACGGGCGCCAACGGGCGCGACCTGCGGGCGCTGGTGGAGCGGCAGAATGCGCTGGTGAGCCGCGTGCTGCGCGTGGCGCTGGGGGGCCTGAAGCTGGAGCGCACGCTCGCCCGGGGGCATGTCCGCCAACTCACCGACGAAGAGATATCTTCCCTGCTGCAGTCTCAGGCGGGCGAAGCCGACACCGCCGACTGACAGTCCAGCGACTGGCCGGTGATGCCCGCGCCGCGCGGACCCAGCAGCCGGATGTACGGTTCGACCACCGTTTCGGGCAGGGGCAGCGAGAGCAGGTTTTCGGAAGGGTAGGCCTGGCGCCGCATCGTGGTGCGCACCTTGCCGGGATTGATGGCATTCACGCGCACCGTGCTGTTGCCGGCCAGTTCGTCGGCGAGCACCTGCATGAATCCCTCGACCGCGAACTTGGACACGGCGTAGGCGCCCCAGTAGGCGCGACCCCGGCGCCCGACACCGCTGGAGGTGAAGATGATCGACGCATCGGCTGACTTGCGCAGTGCCGGCAGCAGCACCTGCGTCAGCGCGAAGGCGGCGGTGAGATTCACGTGCAGCACGCGGCACCAGGCGGGCACGTCGTACTGGTCGATGGGCGTCAGCGTGCCGAGCAGCGCTGCGCAGTGCACCAGTCCGTCGAGCCGACCGTACTGCTGTTCGATGGCGGCGGCGATGCGGTCGTAATCGGCGGCCACCGCCTTTTCAAGATCGAGCGGCGCCATGAGCGCCTTGCCGGGGGCGATCTGCTCCAGCTCGGCATGCAGCGCCCGCAGCTTGCGTTCATTTCGCGCCAGCAGCACCAGCTGCGCGCCCTCGGCGGCGGCGGCCAGGCACAGCGCGCGACCGATGCCGCCAGTGGCGCCGGTGATGGCGATTACTCGGCCGGCCAGCTCCCCGCTCATGACATCCGGCCCTGCAGGTAATCGATGATCTGCAGCGGGGAGTCGATGTGTCCATCCGGCCCCCAGGCCTCCGGGTCATCGGCGGGACCGAGGTATCCATAGCGGGCCACGAGCACGGGCATGCCGGCGGCCCGCGCGGACTGCACATCGCGCTCGGCATCGCCCACGTACAGGCAGTGCGCGGGCGCGAGCTGCAGCTTATCGGCGGCGAAATGCAGTGGCGCCGGATGCGGCTTGCGTTGCGGGAGGGTATCGCCGGACACCACGCAGGCCGCGAGCCGGTCCAGCTGCAGCGCTGCCAGCAGCGGATCGGTCAGGAACCCCGGCTTGTTGGTGACAATGCCCCAGGGCATGTCGCGCGCGGCGAGGTAGTCGAGCACCTGCTGGCAACCATCGAACAGCCGGCTGCCTGCGGACAGATGCTGGCTGTAGATATCGAGCAGCCGCAGTCGCAGTGCTTCCAGGGGATCGCCCGCGAAATCGGGGAATCCCAGCCGGATGAGGCCGGATGAGCCATGCGACACCTGCGTACGTGCCAGCGCGTATGGCAGCGCCTCGCGACCCTGCTCGCGACGCACTTCGTTGAGCGCGTGCACCAGGTCAGGAGCGGTATCGAGCAGCGTGCCGTCGAGGTCGAACAGCACCGCGCGGATCGGGGAGCTCAATGGATGTCGCCATCCCGCCGCAGCTGCGCGACGTAATTGACCGAGACGTCGGTGGTGAGTTCGCAGCGGTCGCTGAAGGGGTCGTATTTCAGGCCCGCAATGTCGTCAAGCGCAAGGCCACAGGCGCGGCCCCAGCCGGCCAGTTCCGCGGGACGGATGAAGCGCTCGTATTCATGCGTGCCCCGCGGCAGCAGGCGCATCAGGTATTCGGCGCCCACGATGGCCAGCAGGAAGGCGCGCAGGTTGCGATTGAGCGTCGAGACGAACAGTGACCCACCCGGTCGCAGCCGCTTTGCCAGCACCGCCAGGAAGGCGGCGGGGTCCGCCACGTGCTCCAGCATTTCCATGCAGCAGACGGCGTCGAAGGGGGCATCGCCGAGCGCGGCGACGTCGGCCACGCGATAGTCGATCGATAGCCCCGACCGCGCCGCATGCATGCGTGCCGTCGCGATCATCGAGGGGGCAAGGTCGATGGCGGTGACCCTGGCGCCCCGGGCCGTCAGGGCTTCGGCCAGGAGCCCGCCTCCGCAACCCACGTCGAGCACGCGCGCCCCGGACAGCGTCGTGCGGGCCGCCACGAAATCCGTGCGCAACGGATTGAGGCGGTGCAGGGGCTTGAATTCACCCTCGCTGTCCCAGAAGCGGTGGGCGACGGCCTCGAATTTGGCTATTTCCGCCGGATCGGCGGTGCTTTCGCTACTTGCATTCACGGCTGCCAAGTATAGCGTTAAAGCCTTGTTCCTGTGGTAAAATTCCGGGTTTCCAGCTGCCCGGAACCGAACCCTACGCATGAGCGAAATCGCCCGCGAAATCCTGCCGGTAAATCTCGAAGACGAGATGCGGCAATCGTATCTGGATTACGCCATGAGCGTGATCGTCGGGCGCGCGTTGCCGGACGTGCGCGATGGCCTGAAACCCGTGCATCGGCGCGTGCTCTTCGCGATGCGCGAACTGGGCAACGACTACAACAAACCCTACAAGAAGTCCGCGCGCGTCGTCGGCGACGTGATCGGCAAGTACCACCCGCACGGTGATTCGGCCGTGTACGACGCCACGGTACGCATGGCGCAGCCATTCTCCATGCGCTACCTGCTGGTGGATGGCCAGGGCAACTTCGGCTCGGTCGATGGCGACATGCCGGCCGCGATGCGTTACACCGAAGTGCGCATGTCGCGCCTGGCGCACGAACTGCTGGCCGACATCGACAAGGACACCGTCGATTTCGTTCCGAACTACGACGAGTCGGAGCAGGAGCCGGCCGTGCTGCCGGCGCGAATCCCGAACCTGCTGATCAACGGCTCCTCGGGCATCGCGGTCGGCATGGCCACCAACATCCCGCCGCACAATCTCACCGAGGTGGTCAATGCGCTGCTGGCGGTGATCGACGAACCGGAGATCGGCCTGGCGCAGCTCATGCAGCACCTGCCGGGACCCGACTTCCCGACGGCCGGCATCATCAACGGCGCGGCCGAGATCGTCTCGGCCTACAAGGGTGGGCGCGGGCGCCTGTCATTGCGCGGCCGCACGCATTTCGAGGATGTGGGCAAGGGCGACCGGCAGGCCATCATCATCACCGAACTGCCGTACCAGGTTAACAAGGCGCGCCTGATCGAGCGCATCGCCGACCTGGTGCGCGAGAAGCTGATCGATGGCATCGCCTCCGACGGCCTGCGCGATGAGTCCGACAAGGACGGCATGCGCATCGTCATCGAGCTCAGGCGCGGTGAGGTGGCCGAGGTGGTGCTGAACAACCTCTACGCCCAGACGCCGCTCGAGACCGTGTTCGGCATCAACATGGTGGCGCTGCAGGATGGCCAGCCGAAGCTGATGTCGCTGAAGGAGATGCTGGATGCGTTCATCCGGCATCGCCGCGAGGTCGTCACCCGCCGCACCATCCACGACCTGCGCAAGGCGCGCGACCGAGCGCACATCCTCGAGGGCCTGGCGGTCGCACTGGCCAACATCGACGAGATCATTGCGCTCATCAAAGCATCCCCGGCGGCGGCCGAGGCCAAGCTTGCGCTGATGTCCCGCACCTGGCCGGCCGGCAACGTGCCGCAGATGCTCGAACGCGCGGGCGCGATCAGCTCCCGTCCCGACGGTCTCGGCGAGGAGTTCGGCCTCGCCAGTGGCGTTTATCGCCTCAGCGACGCGCAGGCCCAGGCCATCCTCGACATGCGCCTGAACAGGCTCACCGGCCTGGAGCAGGACAAGATCCTGGCCGAGTACGGCGAGCTGCTCACGCTGATCGGCGATCTGTGCGACATCCTGGCCCGTCCGGCGCGCCTCACGGAAGTGGTGCGCAACGAGCTGGTGCAGATCCGCGACCAGTATGGCGACGCGCGCCGCACCGAGATATCACTCGATCACCTGAACCTGCGCACCGAAGACCTCATCGAGCCGCAGGACCTGGTCGTCACGTTCTCGCACGCCGGCTATGCCAAGTCGCAGCCGGTATCCGACTACCAGGCCCAGCGCCGCGGTGGTCGCGGCAAGACCGCCACGACCACCAAGGACGAGGATTTCATCGAGAAGCTGTTCGTCGCGCATTCGCACGATACGCTGCTGTGCTTCTCGAACCGGGGTCAGGTGTACTGGCTGCGGGTGTTCGAGCTGCCGCAGGCCGGACGCGGCTCGCGCGGCAAGCCCATGGTGAACCTGCTGCCGCTGGGTGAAGGCGAGAAGATCACCGCCGTTCTGCCCATCAAGCAATACGACGACACGCACTTCGTCTTCATGGCCACGCGCGACGGCACCGTGAAGAAGACACCGCTGTCCGCCTTCTCGCGACCGCGCCAGAGCGGCATCATCGCCGTGGACCTGCGCGACGACGACCGGCTGGTGGGCGTGGCGCTCACCGATGGCCAGCGCGACATCATGCTGTTCACCAGCGCCGGCAAGGTGATCCGCTTTGCCGAGGAAGAGGTGCGCCCCATGGGCCGCGATTCCACCGGCGTGCGCGGCGTGAAGCTGGGCGAGGGACAGAGCCTGATCTCGCTGATCGTCATCGGCGATGGACACATCCTTACCGCCTCGGCCAATGGCTACGGCAAGCTCACGCCGCTCGAGGAATTCCCGGCGCATGGCCGTGGCGGGCAGGGCGTGATCGCCCAGCAGATCACCGAGCGCAATGGCGATGTGGTCGCGGCGCTGCAGGTGGCCACCGGACATGAACTGATGCTGATCAGTTCCAACGGCACGCTGGTGCGCACGCCGGTCACCGATATCTCCATCGTCGGCCGCAACACGCAGGGCGTGCGCCTGATCCGCCTCGATGAGGGCGACCGTCTCACCGGCGTCGAGCGCGTCGAGAGCCTGGGCGAGGAATTCGACGGCGCTGCCGAAGAGGGTTCCGCGGGCGACGGCGCAGAAGATGCGGGTCCGTCCGAACCCGCCCCGGCCTGAGGAACATCTCCATGCGTGTATTGAATTTCTCCGCTGGCCCCGCGGCGCTGCCGCTGCCCGTCCTCGAGCAGGTGCAGGCCGAACTGTCCGACTGGCAGGGTGGCGGCATGTCGGTGATGGAGATCAGCCATCGCAGCAAGGCCTTCATCCGCGTGGCCGAGGAAGCCGAGCAGGAACTGAGGGCGCTGCTTGCCATTCCCGCCAACTACAAGGTGCTCTTCCTGCAGGGCGGCGCCAGCGGCCAGTTCGCCGCCATCCCGATGAACCTGGCTGCGGCCGATGCCACGGTGGATTACATCAACACCGGCAACTGGTCGAAGAAGGCCATCGGCGAGGCGAAGAACCATTGCGTCCGCGTCAATGTTGCCGCGGACGCCGGCGGCGCCTATACCGACGTGCCACCCGAATCCGCCTGGCAGCGCAGCGAGGGCGCGGCCTACCTGCATTACACGCCCAACGAGACGATTGGCGGCGTGGCCTTTCCGTTCATCCCGCAGACCGGCGGCGTGCCGCTGGTGGCCGATTTCTCCTCGTCGATTCTTTCGGAGCCACTGGATGTTTCGCGTTTCGGGCTGATCTACGCCGGCGCGCAGAAGAACATCGGACCCTCCGGCCTGGTCGTGGTCATCGTGCGCGATGATCTGCTCGATCGTGCGCGCAAGACCACGCCGTCGATCTGGAACTACAAGCAGATGGCCGCGGAGGGTTCCATGTCGAACACGCCGCCCACCTTCGGCTGGTACATGGCGGGCCTCGTCTTCAAATGGGTGCGCGAGACCGGCGGCCTTGCGGCCATGGCCGAGCGCAACCGGCGCAAGGCCGCCATGCTCTACGAGGCCATCGACGGCAGCGGCTTCTATCGCAACCCCGTCGCCAAGCCGTGCCGCTCCATCATGAACGTGCCCTTCACGCTGGCGAAGCCGGAACTGGACAAGGCCTTCCTGTCCGAGGCCCAGAAGGCAGGGCTTGTGAACCTGGAAGGGCATCGCTCGGTTGGTGGCATGCGCGCCAGCATCTACAACGCCATGCCACCCGAAGGGGTCGCAACCCTGGTTTCCTTCATGCGCGAGTTCGAACGCAAAAATGGCTGACACCTTCCGGATCCTCACGCTCAACAACATCAGCGCCAAGGGGCTTGATCGCCTGCCGCGCGAACGCTACGAGGTGGCCTCCGGCATCGAGAAACCCGATGCGGTGTTGCTGCGCTCGGCCGACATGCACAAGATGGCGCTGCCCGAAAGCGTGCAGGCCGTGGCCCGGGCGGGCGCGGGCACCAACAACATTCCCGTCGCGCAGCTTGCCGCGCGCGGCATCCCGGTCTTCAACACGCCGGGCGCCAACGCCAACGCCGTAAAGGAACTGGTTGTGGCCGGCATGTTCATGGCGGCGCGCAACATCGGGCCCGCCTGGCTCTTTGCCCGCGCGCAGCAGGGCGATGATGCCGCCATCGACGTGGCGGTGGAGAAGGGCAAGAAGGACTTCGTCGGATTCGAGCTGCCCGGGCGCACGCTGGGCGTGATCGGGCTTGGCGCCATCGGCGTCGAGGTGGCCAACTGCGCGCTGGCGCTGGGCATGAAGGTGCTGGGCTACGATCCCCAGATCACAGTGCAGCGCGCGTGGGAGCTTTCTTCCCAGGTGCAGCAGTCGGTATCACTCGATGATCTTTTCGCCCGCAGCGACGTGATCACGGTCCACGTGCCGCTCAACGACGGCACGCGTGGCGTGGTGAATGCCGCGCGACTGAAGCTGATGCGGCCCGGCGGCGTGGTGCTCAATTTCGCCCGCGGCGGCATCGTCGACGCGAAGGCCGTGGTCGAATCGCTGGATGCCGGCCACCTGCACGCCTATGTGTGCGATTTCCCGACGAACGCGCTGAAGGATCACCCGCGCGTGGTGACGCTGCCGCACCTCGGCGCCTCCACCGGCGAGGCCGAAGAGAACTGCGCGGTGATGGCGGTGGAGCAGCTGAAGGATTTCCTCGAGAACGGCAACGTCCGCAATTCGGTGAATTTCCCGGAAGCGGTAATGCCCCGCGTACCCGGCACCACACGCCTGGTAATCGCCAACAGCAACGTGCCGAACATGGTCGGCCAGATCTCCACGCGACTGGCGGCAGATGGCGTGAACATCGCCGACCTGCTGAACAAGTCCCGGGGCGAAGTGGCCTATACGATCATCGATGCCGACGGCTCGGTGCCGGCCGGCACCCTGGCCAGCATCCGCGCCATCCAGGGTGTGCTTTCCGCGCGCCTGCTCTGAAGGAAACGCCCATGGCCAAGAAGAAGTCCAGCAAGCCCAAGGCAGGCGCAGCCAAGGCCAGCGCCCCGAAGGGCGAAATCTCGGCCATCCGCGGGCAGATCGATTCCGTCGACGAGCAGCTGCACATGCTGATCAACCGCCGGGCGGAACTGGCCCGGGCGGTGGGCATCTCCAAGCATGCCTCGGGCCACCTGGTGGATTTCTACCGCCCCGAGCGCGAAGCCGAGGTGCTGCGCATGGCGCTGGCGCGCAACCGCAATGGCGCGCTGCGCGATGAGGAAGTGCTGCGGCTGTTCCGCGAGATCATGTCGGCCTGCCTCGCGCAGGAGAAGCCGCTGAAGGTGGCCTATCTCGGGCCGGAAGGCACCTACGCGCAGTCGGCCGTGCTGAAGCATTTCGGCCATTCCGTGCGCGCGCTGTCGCTGGCTTCCATCGACGAGGTCTTCCAGGAAGTACAGGCGGGGAACGCCGACTTTGGCGTCGTGCCAGTGGAAAACTCCACCGAAGGCACGGTCAACAACACGCTCGACCGCTTCCTGTCCACCAGCCTGCACATCTGCGGCGAGGTCGAACTGCGCGTGCAGCACAACCTGATGGCGCGCGACAAGGAGATGAAGCACGTGCTGCGCGTCTGCGCGCATCCGCAGGCGCTGGGACAGTGTCGTGGCTGGCTGGACGAGAACCTGCCCGGCGTGGACCGCGTGCCGGTCAGCAGCAATGCCGAGGGGGCGCGCCGCGCCCGCGACGAGAAAGGCACGGCTGCCATCGCCGGCTCCGTGGCAGCCGAGATCTACAGCCTGGAGATCCTGGCGCAGGGCATCGAGGACCAGGCCGACAACACCACACGCTTCCTGGTCCTGGGGCGCAAGACGCTGCGACCCAGCGGAGCCGACAAGACCACGATCCTGGTATCCGCTTCGGAAACCAGCGGCTCCGGCGCGCTGTTCCGCCTGCTGGAGCCACTGGCCAGGAACGAAGTGAACATGACGCGCATCGAGTCGCGTCCTTCCCGCAAGAAGAAATGGGACTACGTGTTCTTCATCGACCTCATCGGGCATGCGGAGGATGCGCATGTGGCCCGGGCACTGGCCCAGCTCAAGCAGCGCGCCAGCCTGTTCCGCGTGCTGGGTTCGTATCCGCAGGCTATCCTGTGACGCAGCGGGGGTCGGGTTCAGGGCCGGCGCGCCTGGCCTCGGTCGCGGTTCGCCAGATCGCCCCCTATGTGATCGGCAAGCCCATCGACGAACTGGCCCGGGAGCTGGGCGTCACCGACATCATCAAGCTGGCGTCCAACGAGAACCCGCTGGGACCCAGCCCGCGCGCACTTGCCGCGATGCAGGCCTCGCTGCGCGATGTGTGGCTGTACCCCGATGGCAACGGCCACGACCTGAAGCAGGCGCTGGCCGCGTGGCATCGAGTTGATGCAAAGCAGGTCACGCTCGGCAACGGCTCCAACGACCTGCTCGTGCTGCTGGCCGAAGCATTCCTGACGCCCGGCACCAATGCCGTTCATTCGGAATTCGCCTTCGCCATCTATGGCCTGTCCATCCAGGCCACCGGCGCCGCGATCCGCGTGGCGAAGGCCTATGCCGCGGATCATGCGATGGCCTACGGCCACGATCTCGACGCGATGGCGGCCGCCATCGATGCCGACACGCGCCTCATCTACATCGCCAATCCCAACAATCCCACGGGCACCTGGAACACGGCCGAACAGCTCAGGGCGTTCCTGCGCAAGGTGCCGGAGACGGTGATCGTGGCGCTGGACGAGGCCTACCACGAGTATTCGCGCGCGGTGGACTGTCCCGATGGCACCGAGCTGCTCGCCTCGCATCCGAACCTCGTCGTGCTGCGCACTTTCTCCAAGGCGCATGCGCTGGCCGGCGTGCGCGTGGGCTATGCGCTTTCGCATCCGGATGTGGCCGACATGCTCAACCGCGTGCGCCAGCCGTTCAACGTGGGCATCCCGGGACTTGCCGGCGCCACGGCCGCCGTCGGGGATGCCGAGCAGGTGGCGCGCGCGCAGAAACTGGTGGCCGAGGGCGCCGCGCAGTTCCAGTCAGCGCTGCCCTCGCTGGGCGTGAAAGTGCATCGCACCGCGGGAAATTTCGTGCTCGCCGATGTGGGTGCGGGCAATGCCGTGTACGAGGGATTGCTGCGTGAGGGCGTGATCGTGCGCCCGGTGGCCGGCTACGGGCTGGCGCGCTGCGTGCGCATCACCATTGG
>Ga0075163_10009656_pt1 | contig 12657 bp, 12 predicted proteins | sample JI1023141ADNA_FD_71478 | JGI IMG/M metagenome (GOLD analysis project Ga0075163, IMG submission 71478) | Wastewater effluent complex algal communities from Wisconsin, to seasonally profile nutrient transformation and Carbon sequestration -... | ecosystem: Engineered > WWTP > Effluent > Algae...
ACCTTGTGGTGCCGGTACATGTTCTCGAACAGGAAGGTCTTCAGCGGCTTCTGCTTGGCCGCGATCCCGTCCGAGAACGCCGCCAGCGGCCGACCCAGCGCGCGCACATCGTCCACCGACTTGGGCTTGGCTTCGGCCGCCCTGCGCCCGAACTCCGCGATCATGTCGCCGATCCACACGCCAATCAGCCGCCGCACGGATTCCGAGATCACACGCCCCGCTTCGATGTCGGGATAATCCGCCTGCACCTTGCGGAACACATCGCCCGCCAGCGGCACATCCATCAGGTCGTCCACGGTGAACAGCCCGGCGCGCAGCCCATCCTCGATGTCGTGATTATTGTACGCGATATCATCCGCCAGCGCCGCGACCTGCGCCTCCGGCCCGGCATACGTATCCAGCTCCAGCGATTGCAGCGCCTCGTAGTCACGGAACGCCGCCGGCAGATTTGCGATGCTGGTCTTCGCGTCGATCAACGGCCCGTTGTGCTTGATCACGCCTTCCAGCGTCTCCCAGCTTAGGTTCAGACCGTCGAAGGTCGGATAGCGGTGCTCCAGCTTGGTCAGAACCCGCAGCGCCTGCGCGTTGTGATCAAACCCGTCATAGGGCGCCATGCACGCATTCAGCGCTGTCTCGCCCGCATGCCCGAACGGCGGATGCCCGATGTCGTGCGCCAGCGCCAGCGTCTCTGCCAGATCCTCGTCCAGCCCCAGCACCCGCGCCGCCGTCCGCGCAATCTGCGAGACTTCCAGCGAGTGCGTCAGCCGCGTGCGGTAATGGTCGCCCTCGTGCGCCACGAACACCTGCGTCTTCTGCTTCAGGCGGCGGAAGGCGTCGGCATGGATGATCCGGTCATGGTCGCGCTGGAACTCTGTCCGGGTGGCGCTGGGCGGTTCGGCGTGCAGCCGCCCCCGCGACCGGTTGGGGTCGCTTGCGAACACCGCTCGCGCCGGGGCTACAAACCGCTTTGCCATCGCTTCCCGTGTGGGCCCTTCCGTTTACGCTTCCGCGTTCATATCTGACTCGTCTGGCCAAAGTGCTATAGAAACCAGCACAATTGGCGATTTCAGAGGTCAGTCCCATGGCGGACACGGCGACAACCAGCGACTCACCAACCGCCCCAGGCGTCCGGCTCAGCGCCTCAGCGGCCCGCCGGATCGCCCGGATCGTGGCCAAGGAGCCGGCCGGCACGATGCTGCGCGTCGAGGTGATCGGCGGCGGCTGCTCGGGCTTTTCCTACCGTTTCGGCTTCGCCGGGAAGGCCAACGCCGATGACCAGGTGATCGAACGCGACGGCGCCAGGGTCGCCATCGACGAGGCCAGCCTGCCCTTCCTGGCCGGCTCCGAGATTGACTTCGTCGAGGAAATCATCGGCGCAGCGTTCAAGGTCAACAACCCCAACGCCACCTCCGGCTGCGGCTGCGGCACCAGCTTCTCGGTCTGACGGCTAACTGCGGCGACTAGTTGGCATCGCCACGGTCATTGCCGCGTCCGCGGTCGCCGCCCCTGCCGCGCCCTCGCCCCTCTTCGCGGTTCCCGCCATCCCGGTTGCCAGAGTTCTGATTGCCTGAGTTCTGGTTGTCGCGGCCCCGGCGGTCCTCATCCGACTGCTCTTCGCGACGCGGCGGCGGCGGTTGCACATTGCGCGGTTGTTGAGGGGGCTGAACCTGCGGTTGCGGCGGCGGCACAGTCGCCGGCTGGATGTTGCGCACGTCGGGACGGCCCTGCCGGTCCTGCCCTCCGCGCTGGTCACCAGTCGGCCCGCCGCGATTCCCACCGCCGCGATCGCCATCACGACGCCCGCCCGGCCCGCCCGCAAGCTCACCCTGTGGCACGCGCGGCGGCTGACCACGGAACTGGCCCTGACCCGTCTGCACGCCCGACTGCGGTACGATCACCGGCGGCCGCCCACGATCCTCCTGGCCGCCACGATTGTTCGGCCCCCGGTTGTTGGGTCCACGATTGTCAGCCTGTCGGCCATCCTGTTGCCCGGCGACATCGCGCGGACGGTTCGGTGTGATCTGGTTGCAGATCAGGCCCGGAGGCCGGCAGTCCTGTCCGCCGGGCCGGCCATTGTCGGCCCGGCCGTCACCGCCCCGGCCGTCTCGGCCATCATTGCCACGACCGCCGCCACCGCGACCATTGCGATCATCGCGCCAGTCCTCATTCCCCCGCCCGCCGCCCGGTCCGCCGCGATTGTCGTTCCGGTCATCGCGTCGGTCCTCGTAGCGGAAGTGCTGGCCGCCGTTGAAATGCTCGCGACGGAAGTGGCGATCATGGTCGCGGATATAAACGGTGTTGTAGCTGCGCTGGTAATAGAAGAATCCGTCTGACGCCCAGTAGCCGCCAAAGATGGGCCCGTAGAAGTTGTCGTAATAACCGTCATAGAAGACGGACCCGCCGCCATAGCCCGGGCCATAGCCATCATTGTAATAGCCCGGTCCGGAGGCGTAGCCGCCGCCGCTATAACCGCCATATCCGTAGCTTTCATAGGTTTCGCAGGCCGAGAGGGCGAGGCAGAGGGCCGGCAAGCCAGCCGCAAGCAGGATGCGTTTGTTCATAAACGCAGCCTGAGCCCCGCTCCCTGAACAAGGCACAACAGACGCCAACTTTCTGCAGCAGCCCTCAGCCCGGTTCGCGCTCGCGCCGCTCTTCAGGCGGCGGGGCCGGCAGCTCGAGATAATCCGTCATCGCAATTTCGCGGCGCTTGAGAATCCGCAACACGCCGAGCCCGACCACGCTGGCCGCACCAGCCGCAAACAGACCCGCAAGTATGAATGGCGCCATTCCCTGCACCCTCCCGATTCAGTCGCCTGATGCGGGAAGCTCACCGCCAGAAACTCGTCGGTCAACTGATCAAATATTTCATTTTGTTGGCCACGCTTCCGCCACGCTTGGATGATTGGAACTTGATCATCCGGTCATTTCGCACACGATCCGCTTTCGCGTCCGTGAACGCCGCCGCGCTGGCCTTGCGCCGCGCGCAGCCCTACCCTCCCCGCATCATAGCTGGGGAACACCGCTCATGAACGTCGCCGAAGCCGTCCGCCAGCGCATCTCGACACGCGCCTTCCTCGATACGCCGCTCTCCCGCGCCGACCTGTCTGACCTGCTGGAGACAGCCCAGCGCGCGCCTTCCGGCGGCAACGTCCAGCCCTGGAAGACCATCGCCGTCACCGGCGCTGCGAAAGACGAGATCATTGCCCTCGCCGCCCGCGTCCTCAGCGCCGACCCGATGGCGGTGATCCCGATGGACCGTCCCGTCTATCCGGACTTCCGCATGCTCGATCCCGTCTATGACCAGCGCCGCCGCCGCGTCGGCGAGATGATGTACGACAAGATCGGCATTCCGAAGGAAGACCGCGTCGCCCGCCTGCAATGGTTTGCGCACAACTATAGCTTTTTCGGCGCGCCCGTCGGCCTGTTCTTCATCATCGATACGCGCATGGGCCATGGCCAATGGGCCCACATGGGCATGTACATGCAGACAATCGCGCTGCTGGCCGAGGAACGCGGCTGGGGCACCTGCATGCAGGAATGCTGGGCCCGTCTGCGTAACGAGCTCCACGCGCACTTCGGCCTCGGCGAGCACGAGATGCTCTACTCAGGCATGTCCATCGGCGTCCCGGATCCAAACGACCCGGTGAACGAGCTATATGCCGAACGCGCCCCGCAATCGGAAGTCGTCACGTTCAAGGGCTTTGCAGACTAGCTGCGCGCCGCCAACCGCTTGGCTGCTTCCAGACGAAGATCCTTTTTCATGATCTTGCCCGTGGCGCCGCGCGGCAGCGGCTCACGTTCGAAGTGGAAGTAGCGCGGGATCTGGAACTTGCCGAGACGGCTGCTGAGGAACTCACGCAGTTCGGCTTCGGTGACTGGGGCGTTCGCGTAGATGGTCGCGGCGACCTCTTCGCCCAGCCGCTCATCCGGCACGCCATAGACGCACGCCTCGACCACTGCGGGGTGTTCCTGCAGAGCGTATTCCACCGACCCGCAGCCGATGTTCTCGCCGCCACGGATCACAAGATCCTTGATGCGGTCGGTGATGAACAGAAAGCCTTCATCGTCGATGTAGGCGACGTCGCCCGTGCGGAACCAGTCATTGTCGATGAATTCCGAAGCATTGGCGTCCGGCCGCTTGTAGTAGCCGCGCATGATCGATGCGCCGCGAATCTGCAATTCGCCGCGCTGACCGGTAGGCAGTGTATTGCCTGCTTCATCAACGATGCGGATATCCAGCACGGCCGAAACGCGGCCAGAACTCTCCGGCTTGCGAAGATAGTCGCCCGCTGCGATGCCGACGCCGATGGCGTTTGTTTCTGTCATGCCCCAGCCAGTCGCCGGATGGGCTTTCTCGAATACCGCGTCGATGGCCCGGACCTGCTCCGGCGCGCGCGATGCGCCGCCGCCGCCGATGATGCCCAACGTCGGAAACTTGCGGCCGGTCTCGCGCGAATAGACGACGAGGTCGCCCGTGATTGCAGGCGTTCCGGTGAAGTTGGTGATGCTTTCCTGCTCGATGATGTCTGCGCCCTTGGCAGCGTCCCATTTGTACATCAGCGCGATGCGCCGCTGCAGGCGGAAGCTCGACAGCGTCACAGAGTGCAGCCCGGTCACGTGAAACAGCGGAATGGCCAGCAGGGCCGCGCCCTGTGGCGCATCTGCGGCTGGCTTCTCAAGCAGGCCGGTGAGGAAGGACGCGTGCAGGTCGAGCTCCCACGAGATGAGAGCGTGGACCACATTGCGATGCGTCGACACCGCTCCCTTGGGGTTCCCGGTGGAGCCCGACGTGAAAAGCATGATCGCATCATCGTCCGGCTGCACGTCGACGTCCGGCATGACCGACTGTTCCGGCACGGCCATCACATCACCCCAGGCGCGAACCCCTGCCGGCAGCGGTTTCGTCGCGCGAACGGCGATCAGCGCCATGCCCTTTGGCGCGTTCGCCAGAGACATGATGCGGTCGAGCCGCTCCTGATCGACGATGGCGACCTTGGGCTCCGAAAGGTTCAGGCCATAGGACATCTCGTCGGCGGTCCAGAGCGCGTTCACGGCGACCGTCAGCGCGCCGATCGACGTCGCCGCCATGAAGGCGATCAGCCATTCCGGATAGTTGCGCATGGCAATCGCGACGCGATCGCCCTTCTGCACGCCGTGCTCGGTCACGAGCGCGTGCGCCAGCGTGCAGGCCTTCCGCCACGTCTGCTCAAAAGTCAGGCGTTCGTTCTCGTAGACAAGGAAGGTCTTGTCGCTGCGGGCTTCTCTGTAGATCTGTGCGAGATTGACCGGCGCATTGCGGAACGCCTTGATCCGGCGGCCGATGGCTTCGATTTCAATGATCTCATGGGGCTGACCGAGTGCGGTCAACTGAGCCAGCGCCTGTTCTCTGGTAAGCAACGCGTATCCTTCCCGCTCTTGGGTCTCCGCGTCTGCGGCGGATGCACCTCAACGCCGGGGGTGTAACAGTGTCGCCTTGCTCCCGAAAGGGAGCAGCACGTCACCGCGACGTAAAGCCCGACAAACGGGCAGCCTTTCAACGCCGGCAAGGCAGGTTTACACGCGGCAACACTGCGGGATCACTGCAGATACATCTCGAATTCGAACGCAGGGCCGCTCGAAAACCCAGCACATCTTGATTAACCGGCTCGCGTCCAGCGGGTTAACCTGACGGCTCGGTACCGACGCGGGCGAATGTTTGGGCAAAACCGAAAATAAAGTGCAGCAACAGTGCCTTGGCGAGTTGCCGGACGACGGCAAAGGCGCCAACAAATCTATCCGGGATTCCGGTCATAACGGATCCTGGGGGTGACTGTCGTGGCAAACGAAATTTTCATCAGCTATCGTCGTTCCGACGAACCGCGCGCGCGGCTGTTCTACAACCTGCTGAAAGAGCGCGGCGTCGAAGCGTGGTACGACGCCAAGATCCAGGCCGGCGAAGACTGGCGCACGACCACCGCAAACGCGCTCGACGCCGCCCCCATCTTCGTCCTTCTGATGTCGAAACTCGCCTCTGAATCGGGCGACATCGCCAAGGAACTCGCCGCCGCCACCCACAAGCGCAAGCTGGTCGTGCCGGTGCGCCTCGACGACATGCAGCTTGAAGGCGTGTTTCTCTACGAACTCGCCTCGCGCAACTGGATCAACGCCTTCAAGGACACTGAAGCCCGTCTGGCCGAGCTGGCCGACAAGCTTGCCGCGCTGGTCAAGAGCGACCTCAGCCCGGAAGCCGCCGCCGCGCTTGAAGTGAACGTCGCCGAGCTTGCCGCCATCAAGGGCGCCAAAGCCAAAAGCGGCGGCCGGGGCTTCGCCGCCCTGTTGCACATGCAGAAGGGCGGCTCTGTCGCCGTTTTGACGTCAGCTGCCGTCGCGATTGTCGCCGCCGTTGGCGCCGGCGCGTGGTTGCTCAAGGGACCCGCGAAGGCCGATGCCGAAGCAACATCGATTGTGGCGAGCATGGCCACCGCTGGGTCTCCGGAGGGGATCACGCCGGCCGCGATGCCTGCAGGTGCAGTACCCGAAGCGCCGAAGCTGACGCTGGCGGCGGCTCTGACTGAAGCTACAACCGCCGCAAAGGAAGCGGCGCGGAGCGAAACCGAGATAGCCGCGCTGACCGAAGCCAGCACCAGGGTCGCTGCATTGGCTGACCGGGCGGCCGCTGGCGACGCTGCAGCGCAGACCGAGATGAACGACATTGCGCTCGCCGCTGCGCGCGCCCAGACTACGGCGCTGGCCGCCGATCCGGTGATCGCCAGTGTGAAAGGCGACTTCAAGACAGCCGCGTCGGAGAGCAAGGCGTCGGGCGCAAAGATGGATGCGCAGCTGGTCGCGGCCATCGAGGAATCGGACGCGGCCCAGGCCGCAATCAAGACTGCGGTCGAGACGGCAGCCGGAACCGATGCGGACGCCGCGGTTGCTGCGATGACTACTGCCCAGAAATCTGTCTTCAAGCTTATCGCGCTCAAGCCCGTCGCGAACGACGCCTACATCAAGGCCAAGCGCCAGTCCTACGCGTCCAACAGCGCCGCTGCACGCACCATGGCGGGCCAGATCGCGCAGCTCGCCGGGATGAAGAAACCCGGGGTGTTCGCCAGCAGCGAACGCAAGGAAGCCTACAAGTACGTCGTCGCAACCGACGCCTGGGCGCGCTCGCGCGTGGCCGAAATCGACATGCTCGCATCCTCGGTCACCTCCGCAGATCGCAAGGCCGCAGCGAAGTACGCCTCCCAGGCCGCAACCGCACGGACGGAACTCCAGACCGCGCTGGCCAACGTGAAGACCGAGGCGGCGAAAGCGGCAGCTAACTAGCGGACGGCGCGACACAACACTAACCGCCGTTGCCGGAGCCAGTCTTCGCCGTTAGCCTCTTCGCAATCTCGCGAGGAGCACCACATGTCCGACCAGCCCACGTTCGATCGCCGCATCCTGCTGCAGGGGGCTGTCGCCAGCGCGGCCCTGCTCTCGGCCGGCCCGGCCTTCGCCAAGACCGACAACTACGCCGCCATCCGCAAGCAGGTTGAAGCCGGCCACGACACCTCCATCCAGCGCATCCGCGACTGGATCGCCCTGCCCTCCATCGCCGCCGAAGGTCTCAACTCACAGCAGGGTGCGGACTACATGGCCAAGCTGGCGCTCGACGCCGGCTTCCAGCAGGCCGAGGTCATCCCCAGCGACGGCAAGCCCGGCGTGTTCGCGACGCTCGATGTCGGCGCCAAGAAATGGGTCGGCGTCTACTTCATGTACGACGTGAAGCAGTTTGATCCGAAGGAATGGTCCTCGCCGCCGCTGGAAGGCAAGCTGGTCGACAAGCCCGGCCTCGGCAAGGTCATCATGGGCCGCGGCGCCGTGAACCAGAAAGGCCCCGAAGGCGCCTTCCTTGCCGCACTCCACGCCATGCGCGCCGCCGGCAAGAAACCGCCGGTGAACATCGCGCTGGTCTGCGAGGGCGAAGAGGAAATCGCCTCGCCGCACTTCTACCAGATCGTCCAGCACCCCAAGGTCATGCCGACCATCAAGAAATGCGTCGGCGTCTTCATCCCCAGCGCCTCGCAGGAACTTTCGGGCGCCGTCACCATCGAGCTGGGCGCCAAGGGCGCGGTCGAACTCCAGCTGATCTCCGACGCCAATGTCTGGGGCCGTGGCCCCAGCAAGGATCTCCACTCCAGCGAGAAGGCCCGCGTCGACAGCCCGGCCTGGCGTCTCGTCCAGGCGCTGAACACGCTCGTCACGCCGGATGGCAACACGCCTGCCGTCGACGGCTGGTTCGAGAAGGTCAAACCGCTCTCCGCCCGCCAGAAAGAACTGATCGCCCAGTTCGCGGCCTCGACCAGCGAGGAAGAAGTCAAGAAGGCCTACGGCGTGAAGCGCTGGATCGACGATCTCGACTACAAGTCGTCCATCGAGCGTCTGGTGTCGCAGCCGACCATCAACATCCAGGGCCTCGTCGGCGGCTATACCGGTCCAGGCGGCAAGACCGTTCTGCCCTATCGCGCCGAAGCCAAGATCGACCTGCGCCTCGTCCCCGACATGACAAAGGAAGACAGCGTTGCGAAGCTGAAGGCCTACCTCGCCAAGAAGGGCTTCCCCGACATCATCGTCAACGTGTCGGGCGGCTACGGCCCCACCGAGATCGCCGAGGACAGCCTGTTCGTCCGCGCCCAGCTCGCCATGTTCAAGAATGCCGGCATCCCGACGACGGTCTATCCGCGCAGCGCCGGTTCGTGGCCGGGCTCAGTCTTCACCGCCGCGCCCGTCAGCGTTCCTGCCAGCGGCCTCGGCCTCGGCTACGGCCAGGGCGCCCACGCGCCGGACGAATTCTTCCTGGTGGAAAGCAGTAACCCCAAACTCGCCGGCCTCAACGAGGCGACGATGGGTTACGTCGACTTCCTCTACCAGATCGCTTCGATGAAATGATCGGATGAAGTGATCGAACCAGCCGCGACCCTGCAGCCGAAAACCTGCGCCCGCTGTGGCGCCGGCTTCGGCTGCAGCGTCAGCGGCAAATGCTGGTGCGCCGAGGAGCCCTATCGGCTGCCATTGCCGCCAGCTGACCCGACCGGAGACTGCTGGTGTCCCGCCTGCCTCCGCGCCGAAGCGAAAAGGCAGGCGGGTGAAGCGCTACGTCCCGCCGGTCACGCCCAATTTCTCAAGGCCCGACCGCTGCGCCGCCGCCATGACCGCAGCAACTTGCCCGTAGTGCGCCAGCTTGTGCGGCTCGATGTGGATCTCCGGCTGTTCAGTCCGCTTGGCCTCAATCGCCATGCGTTGCTCCCAGCCCGCGCGATCCACCGCCTCACCATTCCAGTAGACCGCGCCGTCGAAATCGATCGCGATGCGCACCAGCTTCATTGGCTCAGCCTTCAGCACCTCCGGCGATTGCTGTGGCGTATCTATCTTTGTCACCTGCCTCTGCGGCGGCAGGGTCACGATCAGCATGACCAGCAACACCAGCATCACATCGATCAGCGGCGTGGTGTTCATCTCGGAGTTGGGTTCGCCGTCCTGTTTAGCGCCGACTTGCATCGCCATTCACATCGTGCTCCCAATGACCGCCGCCCGGTCACAATCGCGATGGTCACGATCGCCGAACGGTCGCTCGCGCGCCGCGCAACCTCAGGGGAACTCAACTGACCGCACCGCCCCGAAGGCCGTCACGTCGCCGATGAAAATGAGAGTAGGCTGCGCCGCACAGTGCGGCGATGGAAACGCCTGATTACACGAAAAGAAATACGGCGTGCCGCTGACGCGAACGCAAAGGCCTACCCGCGCAACGCCGCGATGAACTCCGCCGCCGGCGCCATCTCCGGCCAGCTCGGCACGCCGTCTGCAATCACGATCCAGCGCTGCTTCCGCTTCGTCCAGATATGCGCCACGACATCCAGCTCGTCGCTCCGGTCCAGCGTGCCCGCGCGCAGCACAACCAGGCCGGGCCGCGCACTGTTGGTGTTGTAGATCCTTGTATGGCACATCGTGCACATCCGCTGCCACGACCGGTTGCCGCTCGGACCCGTGATCTCGAACAGCGCCACTTCTCCTGTCACCGTCAGCGCGTCTTCCGCCGCAATCACCTGCTCGCTGAAGGCACTGCCGCTCCACGTCTGACAATCGAGACAGTGGCAGGCATAGGCACGCGGCAAAGCATCGACGGCCAGGTCATAGCGAACCTCGCCGCACCGGCACCCGCCCCGAATTACCTGCGTCATTGAGCGCTTCCCATGATGCCGCTATCAATCCGTGCCATGAAGACCGGCGCCCGGAACGTCAACTCCGATTTCTGACACCTCTCATGTCCACTCTGACGAAAGATCAGATCGACGACTTCATCCGAACCGGCGCCGCGAAGCTGGAAGGCGCCTTCCCGCGTGGAACGGCGCGCTCTTGCAGCGACATCATCTGGCGCACGCTTGGCCTCCAGCCGGACCAACCCGAAGGCTGGACGCATCCCGTGCAGCGTCTCATCGCGCCGCCCCTGCAGCCGTTTCGCGAAGCAGCATCATCGCCGCGTCTGGCCGCCGCGCTGGACCAGCTGGCCGGCGCCGGCCGCTGGACGATGCCCGGCGCGCTTGGCGCCATCGTCGCCCGTTTCCCGGCAGCCGAGAACCCGTGGGACGATGGCTGGCACATCGACGCCAGCTTTCCGCCGCCGGACGACCCGCAATCGCAGGACTATTTCCATTGGCGTGTGAACGTCCTGTCGCGCGACCGGTCGATGCTGATGCTGTTCCTGTTCACCGATTGCGGACCGGACGATGCGCCAACGCGCGTGCGCCTCGGCTCGCATCTCCCCATGGCGAGACAGTTGGCGAAGCACGGCGACGCGGGCATATCGCTGACGGACCTGGCGAGGGAAGGATTCGCCAGCAGCGACGATTGCAGCGTGGCGCTGGCGACCGGCGAGGCGGGCACAGTCTGGCTGCTGCACCCCTTCACGGTCCATGCAGCGCAGGCGCATCGTGGCGGGCAGCCGCGCTTCCTGGCGCAGCCCGGCCTCGGCTTGCGCGAGCCTCTCAGCCTCGACCGGTCCGACGATGCCTACGCGCCAATCGAGCGCGCGGTGCGGCTTGCTCTCGGTCACTAGTCACGGCAACACTCCGCGCATGAAGATCGCAACCTGGAACGTCAACTCGGTCAACGCCCGCCTGCCGACGGTGATCGAGGTCATGAAGACTGTCGACGCCGACGTATGGTGTCTGCAGGAACTGAAGTGCCCGGACGAGAAATTCCCGCGCACCGAACTGGAAGACCTCGGCTTCAATTGCGCCGTGTTCGGCCAGAAGACGTGGAACGGCGTCGCCATCCTTTCGAAATTCCCGATCAGCGACGAAGTGCGCCATCTCAAGGGCGAGCCGGAAGACGAACAATCCCGCTATCTCGAAGTCCTGATCGAATGCCCGCGCCCGATGCGCGTCGCCTCGATCTACCTGCCCAACGGCAATCCGCGCCCGGGCGAGAAATACGACTACAAGCTGCGCTGGATGGATCGCCTGCTGGATCGTGCGAAGGAATTGCTGCTGACCGAGGAGCCCGTTGTCCTCGCCGGCGACTACAATTGCATTCCGCGCGATGAAGACTGCTGGGATCCCCGCGTCTGGGCCGAGGACGCCCTCGCGTTTCCGGCCACGCGAGAGCGCTTCCGCCAGCTGCAATGGCTGGGCTATGCCGACGCCTTCATGGCTCGCGACGCCCGCTTCCAGAAATACACCTTCTGGGACTATCAGGCCGGCGCCTGGCAGAAGGATCACGGCATCCGCATCGACCATCTGATGTGCAGCCCGCAGGCCGCCGACCGCCTGAAGTCCGTGGCCATCCATCGCAACGCCCGGGCGCTGGAAAAGCCATCCGACCACGTGCCGGTGATCGGCACATTCGCTGACTGAAGCGGATATCGAGGGTCAGCCCTGATTGGCTCCCCTTGGGGAAACTTTGCGACAATTTCCCCCGATATGAGCCCTTGAACCTCCTCCCCGGAGATACACGCCCCAATCCCGCCTCAATCTATCTCGGCATGGCCCTGTTCCCGGCCCTAACCCGCCCCTTGGCGGAGCGACACAGGATCATTCTCTCCCCCGAGAATCCCCCTTGAACCCCGTCGGCCTCGCCGGCGGGGTTTTTCTTTGCCGCAAACGGGAAGGCCTAATGGCCCTTCTGGTGCCCGGACAACCAGTCCATGAAGGCCAGCAGCACGCCCGAAACGACGAAGGTGAGGTGCACGATCACCTGCCACATCAGCGTCTTCTCGGCATTGGCGTCGAACGGCTTTGCGTGTTCGCCCAACTCGAGGAACGCTTTCAGCAGCGCAATCCCCGAGATCGCGACGATGGAAGCGATCAATTTCAGCTTGAGGCCCGAGAAGTCGACTGTCCCCATCCACTCCGGCCGGTCCTCGTGATTGCCAACGTCGATCTTGGAGACGAAGTTCTCATAGCCCGCGAATATCACGATCAGCACCAGGTTCGCCGCCAGCGACAAGTCGATGAGCGACAGCGCCAGCAGGATCGCCATTTCGGGATCCATCTCCAGAACATGCGGCAGCTCGTGGATCAGCTCCTGGAAGAACGACACCATCAGCGCGCCAAGCGCGGCGATCAGGCCCACATAGAACGGCGCCATCAGCCAGCGCGAGGCAAACAGCCCGTGTTCCAGCACGTTTTCGAGGAAGGG
>Ga0075163_10009657_pt1 | contig 12656 bp, 9 predicted proteins | sample JI1023141ADNA_FD_71478 | JGI IMG/M metagenome (GOLD analysis project Ga0075163, IMG submission 71478) | Wastewater effluent complex algal communities from Wisconsin, to seasonally profile nutrient transformation and Carbon sequestration -... | ecosystem: Engineered > WWTP > Effluent > Algae...
TGAATCGAACCAGTTTTCAAACCAATGTATTTTCTTGTTTCGCACGGGTGTAGTTGAAAGGCAAATGTAATTTTTTTAAAATCAATCGAATTATATCATTTGTAAATTAAAATTATGCTGATAGCGGTATAAGAAATTCATTTTTTTTCAGAGTTAGTAACAATTTATTGTAAATAAATTATACTTTAGCCGATGTTTTTATTTACACAAATATTTACATTTGCTACTAGATGCTGATTTGAAGATGGATGTAGCACTGAAAAATATTTAACTAAATCAATTTTTAGGATGGTTGATATCTATGATTTTTACGATAAGATGGATCGTAATAAAATTATGCTCTCATTTAAAGGTGACATTACATCCGAACTGCTCACTTCCATTTTGCAAATCATGGAATCCAAGCTCGACAACCTTCAAGAAGAGCCCAAAGTAAAAAAGAAGGTCTACAATGTTTTGGTGGAGTGCCTGCAAAACTTGTATCATCACATGGATGAAGTCTCATTTAGCGATGATTCTAATGAAGTTGTTTCTCGATCGGCTATTTTTATGATTGGAAAAGTAGATAATGAATACAGCATTATAACTGGTAACTATATTTTAACTTCTAACGTTGAAAACTTAAAAGTAAAACTCGATCGCATCAATGAAATGACGAAGGAAGAATTAAAAGAGTATTATAAAGAAATTTTAAACAACGATACCTTTTCCGAAAAAGGAGGAGGAGGCTTAGGAATGATTGATATAGCCCGAAAATCTGGTCAAAAATTGAATTATAATTTTATGGTTGCAGATGATAAATACTCTTTTTTCAGTTTAAATATTAAAATCTCAAATTAAATAAATATCATGGAAACATTACTTATTGAAGGATCACCCAAAACACCTACTATTAAATTTGATTGGGATAAAGGTTTTTTAGAAATTAAAGGACGCTCCATTCCTGAAAACTCCATTGAGTTTTACAAACCTTTAGTTGATTGGTTGGATAAATATTCAGGAAAACCTCAAAAAGTTACCGATGTGAATATTCATTTAGAATATTTCAATACCAGCTCGTCAAAGTGCATTTTGGATGTGTTTAAAAAGCTCGAAAGCATTCACAAAGGTGGTAGTAGTGAAGTTGTTATTAACTGGCATTATGAAGAAGATGATGAAGATATGCTCGAAGCAGGCGAAGATTATCAAGCCATTATCAATATTCCTTTTAAAATGGTTTTAAGCGAAGGATAAAATTTTGTTCTATAAAAAAAGAGGCTGAATCAACCGATTCAGCCTCTTTTTTATGTCCGCTTTTTCTGTTTATTTTTTAAACAAAGGCGCTACATTCAACTCTTTGCTTCCTTTTACATAAGTGTAAAATCCTTGCCCCGATTTACTGCCTAAGTTCCCAGCTGTAACCATATTTACCAACAAAGGACAAGGCGCATATTTCGGATTTCCAAAACCGGTATGCAATACATTTAATATCGATAAACATACATCCAATCCAATAAAATCAGCCAATTGCAATGGTCCCATAGGATGCGCCATTCCAAGTTTCATAACCTGATCAATTTCGTCAACACCTGCAACTCCTTCATATAAGCTGTAAATAGCTTCGTTTATCATAGGCATTAATATTCGGTTTGCCACAAATCCTGGATAATCATTCACTTCAACCGGTATTTTATGCAGACTTTTCGACAGCTCCATTATTTGTGTACATACTTCATCCGATGTACTGTAACCTCTTATTACTTCAACTAATTTCATCAAGGGTACAGGATTCATAAAGTGCATACCAATAACCTTGTCGGGACGACCAGTTACCGAGGCAATTTTAGTAATGGATATTGAGGAAGTATTGCTCGATAAAATAGCAGATGGCTTACACAGTTTATCTAGCTCTTTGAAAATAGAAAGTTTTATTTCCATGTTCTCGGTAGCTGCTTCTACCACCAAATCAACTGTTTTAACACCATCGGCCATCTTGGTATTGGTGCTGATATTGGCTAAGGTAGACGCTTTATCGGCTTCAGTAATGCTGCCTTTTGCCAGCATGCGGTCTAAATTTTTACCTATTGTTTCTAAAGCGCGATTGAGTGCATCTTGAGATATATCGATTAAATTTACCTTGTATCCATTTTGTGCAAAGGTATGTGCAATGCCATTGCCCATTGTTCCTGATCCTATTACAGCTATTTCTTTCATGCTCATTTTTGTTTGGTGAATTAAGTATTTTACTTGTTAGATATTTGTGGATGAATAATTTAATAATTCCATGCATCGGTATTTATGTTTTGATGCAAAAACAACAGAATTTTTTTACTGCCGCAAAGATGAAAAAAAATACAATGCAACCAGCGATTTCTGCCATTTTGCGCTTGGCACAAGCATTGCCTTGTACCTAGCTCATTTTATTAAATTGCTGATAACACAGTATATTTAGAGAATTGACTTAATATTTTAAACCAATCTGTGCCAAACTGACTTAAACCCATATGAGCGATAATTTCGAATTTAATAACCTACAACTAAATAACATCATCGACGATGAGCGTGACAATGACTTTATACCCTTGTTGACCAGCGAAGACGAAGAGCAAATGAATTCCGAAAACATTCCGGAAGTGCTTTCTATATTGCCTTTACGAAATACTGTTTTGTTTCCTGGGGTGGTAATTCCTATAACTGTTGGCCGTGATAAATCCATCAAATTAATTAAGGATGCATACAAGTCTGATAAAATAATTGGTGTTGTTTCACAAAAAGACGATAAGATTGAAGATCCTAGCTTTGATGAACTAAATAAAATAGGCACTGTAGCTTTTATAATTCGCATGCTGCGCATGCCCGATGGTAATACAACTGTTATTATACAAGGGAAAAAACGCTTTAGTTTAAACGAAATTACCCAAACTGATCCTTATTTAAAAGCCAGTGTTACTCCTTTTACCGAAAGCAAACCGGCTAAAGGTGATAAGGAATTTGATGCTCTTTACAGTTCGTTAAAAGATTTAGCATTGCAAATCATCAAACAGTCGCCACAAATTCCTTCGGAGGCTGCTTTTGCTATTAAAAATATTGAAAGTCCTAGTTTCCTCATCAATTTTATTTCGAGCAACATGAATGCAACTGTAGCCGATAAGCAAAAAATTATGGAGGTATCAGACTTAACGGAACGCGCAACTTTGGTGTTGGGTTTTCTTACCAAGGAGCTGCAAATGCTGGAATTGAAAAATCAAATTCAGTCGAAAGTTAAAACCGATTTAGATAAACAGCAACGCGATTATTTCTTAAATCAGCAACTCAAAACTATACAGGAAGAACTTGGAGGCAATCCTGTGGATGAGAGTGTGAAAGAAATGGAGGAGAAGGCCAAGAAGAAAAAATGGAGCAAGGAAGTAGAGACTATTTTTAAAAAGGAGCTCGATAAAATGAAGCGCATACATCCCAATGCTGCTGAATATTCGGTGCAAATGAATTACCTCGAATTGTTACTTGATTTACCTTGGGGCGAATACACAAAAGACAAATTTGACCTTCGCAAAGCACAACGAATTTTAGACAACGATCATTATGGCTTAGATAAAGTTAAGGACCGAATTTTAGAACACCTGGCAGTATTGAAACTCAAAGGGAATATGAAATCGCCTATACTTTGTTTGTATGGCCCTCCGGGAGTAGGAAAAACATCTTTAGGAAAATCTATTGCTACTGCATTGGGACGAAAATTTGTGCGAATGAGTTTAGGTGGTTTGCGTGATGAAGCTGAAATACGCGGTCATCGTAAAACCTATATTGGTGCAATGCCAGGACGAATTTTACAAAACATTAAAAAAGCAAAATCATCTAATCCTGTTTTTATTTTAGATGAAATAGATAAGGTTGGAAATCATTTTCATGGCGATCCGTCCTCAGCTTTGTTGGAAGTATTGGATCCTGAGCAAAACAATGCCTTTTACGATAATTTTGTTGAAATGGATTACGATTTAAGTAAGGTTATGTTTATTGCTACAGCAAATTCATTAAGCACTATTCAGCCAGCTTTACGCGACCGACTCGAAATTATTGATGTTACCGGTTATACAGTTGAAGAAAAAATAGAAATTGCTAAGCGGCACTTAATTCCAAAGCAATTGGAAGAACACGGAATTAAGAAAAGCCAAGTGGTTTTTGAGGAAAAAATTATTGAAAAAATTATTGAAGATTATACCCGCGAATCGGGTGTAAGAGGTCTTGAAAAGCAAATAGCAAAAGTAGTGCGACACATTGCTAAAGCAATTGCTATGAAAGATAAATACAACCTTAAATTAACTAGCGACGACATTAAGAAATCACTGGGAGCTGCATTTTTTCATAAAGACAAATACCAGGATAATGAAGTAGCAGGCGTTGTAACGGGCTTGGCATGGACCTCGGTAGGAGGTGATATATTGTTTATTGAAGTTAGTTTGAGCAAAGGAAAGAGCGGTGGTAAATTAACGTTAACAGGAAATTTAGGGGATGTAATGAAGGAATCGGCTGTAATTGCTTTGGAATTTTTAAAATCGCATTGCAACGAATTCGGAATTGAACCGGCTGTTTTTGATGAATGGAATGTGCATGTGCATGTGCCTGAAGGAGCAACTCCAAAGGATGGACCATCGGCAGGAATAACCATGCTTACTGCATTGGCATCGGCATTTACTCAACGTAAAGTAAAGAAGCAACTTGCCATGACCGGTGAAATAACTTTGCGTGGAAAAGTTTTACCGGTAGGAGGGATCAAAGAAAAAATTCTCGCTGCTAAACGAGCTAACATCAAAGAAATTATTCTATCAGAAGAAAATAAAAAGGATATACAAGAAATTAATCCTGACTACATTTCCGATTTAAGTTTTCACTATGTATCCGAAATGAGACAGGTTATTGAATTGGCACTTTTAAACGAGAAGGTTAAAAATCCTTTAGATATGAGTGTTAAAAAGGAAAAGGAGAGTAAGGTAAAAAAATAAAACTTTTTTTTCACTCATCCACAACTCGTCCGCTCTTACTCCCACTACTCGTCCGCGTTTGTAACGCGGATGTTTTAAAATATGCGTTTTTAACGCATAACTAATTAATATTTTACTATTTCCATAGCCTCACACAAAACGTCCGCGTTTGTAACGCGGATGTTTTAAAATATGCGTTTGTAACGCATTAAACTACAAATTCCATTTAATAAAAATAATCCTTACTTATCCGCGTTTGTAACGCGGATGTTTTGAAATATGCATTTGTAACGTGTAACTAGTTAATATTTTACTATTTCCACAGCCTCACATAAAACAAATCTAAATGATTTGAAGTTAGCTCTAAAATTGGCTATAAGCAGTATTTTATTTATTGCGTTGCAAACGTGGAAAGGTTGTCGGTTGCAAATATGGGCGATTTGTGAGATGAGATGCAAAAATTGTATTTTTGTTTATTGCGTTACAAACGCAAATTTAGTGCATCCGCGTTACAAACGCGGACGAGTTGTCTGGGAGCTTTTAAGTTAAAGAATAAAGAAAACTGTTTATGAATTCGAGAAGAGTTTAGTTGGGTTGAATTATTAATTTCAGTCCGATTTATTAAGCAAAAAAAAGCCTCAATCAGCAATGATTGAGGCTTTTTGTTTAATCTACTTATTATTTGAATTTAATGCCGTAACCAAGATTTTTTTCTGTGTCGAAAATAATTCCATCGGCATCAGGGTATTGCTTTTTTACATTTTTAATGGCTTGTTTCAGCATGTCGTTGAGCTTTGAACTGGTGCCCGAACCAACCTGCCCAAGTTTGTAATAGCCATCAACCGGCTCGCTCATGATGTACACATTTAGACCATCCACTTGTTGCGGTTTTCCTAAATGATCTCCTGCAGCAATAGCAGCAAAACTTAGTACAACAAGAGTTAAGATTAAGGTTATTTTTTTCATTCTTTAGTTCTTTTTTATTGTTTATTTATAGAAAATTGAATTAATAATTTTTCAATTTTTCTTTAATGGCATTCATTTTATCTGTTTGTTCAGTGCGCGCATACAATGATTTCAAAGTATTTAACAAATCTTTAAATGTTGCTTTATCATCGGTTCCAACTTGTTCGGCCTTTTCTAAAAAGGGTAATGATTGTTTAAAAACATCATCTACTTTTTGCATTGCTACTTTGTATTTTGCATCGTCTTTTATATCGTTGGCTAAACTGGTCAACTTAGCACCTTTATTAAAGTACAAAGCTCCTAAATTATAAAGCGCATCAAAATAATCGGTTTTTATTTCAATGGCTTTTTTATAGGCAGCTTCAGCATTATCGGTTTGTTCTAATTTATCGTAAATGGTTCCTAATGCAAAATGCAAGGTTTGGTTGTTGGGGTCATTTTTAATTGCCAATTCAAGGTTTGCAAGTGCTTCTTTGTCCTTTCCTGCTTTTAAGTAATAATTCAATTCTTCAATAATTAAATCCTTATCGTTCGGAAAAGCTTTTCTTCCTGCAGCAATGGTAGCAAGGTATTTATCGTCATTTTTTTCTTTCGAATAAATAGCTGCCAACATACTGTAATTGCGAGAACCTTCTTCAGCACCTCCATAATTCATATCTATTAATTGCTGAAAATAGTTTTTAGCTTTATCCGTCATGTTTCCTCTATCGGCTGCTAATGCTGCATTAAAAATAGCATTTGAGTCGATTTTAGAAAAGCTTTCCTTATTAATTACTATCGATTTTTCAAAACAATCAACAGCTTTACCATAATCTTTTGCATTAAAAAAAGCAACACCTGAATTAAGAAAGGAATTCGCACAATACATCAAATTGCCTTTTGCTTCAGGATAAGCCTTTTTATCGTCGTATTTCATGGTTAATTGATAAGCCTTAGCTGCTTCATCTAAGGGATTAGGACTTAAAGCACTGATTTTTTCATCCTTAGAATTATCGCTGATGGCTTGATAAATCTGCGCACGGTTAATCCACATTTTGGCTTTCGTTTTAGTTTCTTCATGTTCAGTCGCTAAATCGATGTATTTTTTTGCTTCACTTAAATCATCCGGATTTTTATCTTTATTAAAATAACCGAGGTAATTTATTGCACTTACTACATTTTTGTTTTGTGCAATGCTGAAACTACTGATACTTGTAAGAGCAAGTACTAATACTGCTTTTTTCATGTTTTTTTCTAGTTTGGATTTAATTAATTATTCAGTTTTATCGCCTTCCTCTGAGCTTGAAGTTGATTCGTTCTCATTTGATGGTGCCTCATCTCTTACAATAAGGTTGCCATTTTCATCAAGTTCTTCAGGCATTTCAGGCTCTGCATCTACTTTAGCAACAGCAGCTATTTCATCGTTTTTGCCCAGGTCAATAAATTTAACTCCTTGCGTAGCTCTTCCGATTACACGTAAATCAGCCACAGCTAAACGAATAGTAATACCCGATTTATTAATAATCATGATATCATTTTCGTCTGTTACATCTTTCAAAGCAATTAAATTTCCTGTTTTTTCGGTAATATTAATGGTTTTAACACCTTTTCCACCACGGTTGGTAACACGGTATTCTTCCAGCTCGGAGCGTTTTCCATAACCTGTTTCTGAAACTACCAATACATTACTTTTAGGATCGCTAATGCAAATCATACCAATTACCTCGTCGCTATCAGAGCTTAATCTAATTCCTCTAACACCGGTAGCATTACGGCCAATGGCACGTGCCTTTTCTTCCGGGAAACGCACCAATTTACCTGATTTTGAAGCCAACATAATTTCGTTGGATCCATTGGTTAATTTTGCTTCCAATAAAGTATCACCGTCCTTAACATTAATAGCATTGATACCATTTTGACGTGGACGAGAATAGGCTTTTAGACTAGTTTTCTTAATGGTACCTTTCTTCGTACACATAATGATGAAGTTGTTGTTTAAGTATTCTTCATCTGTTAAGTCTTTCACATTGATATAGGCTTTGATTTTATCATCAGGCGCAATGTTTAGTAGGTTTTGAATTGCTCTACCTTTACTTTGTTTGGTGCCTTCCGGAATTTCAAATGCGCGCATCCAATAGCATTTACCTTGTTCGGTAAAAAACAATAGGTAATTGTGTGTGCTTGCAGTAAACATGTGTTCTAAAAAGTCCTCATCGCGGGTTGCACTTCCTTTTGAACCTTTACCGCCCCGATTTTGGGTTTTATATTCACTTAATTGGGTGCGTTTAATATAGCCAAGGTGCGAAACTGTTACAACAACTTCTTCATCAGCTATCATGTCTTCAATTCTAAAATCTTCGGCAGAGTAAACAATTTCTGATTTACGCGCATCGCCGTATTTTTCTTTCAACTCTAAAAGCTCGTCTTTAATAATCTGCATTCTCAAGCCTTCGTTCTCTAAAATCGATCTTAAATAAGCAATGGTTTTCATTAATTCGTTGTACTCTTCTTTGATCTTATCTCGCTCTAAACCAGTAAGTACACGTAAGCGCATCTCAAGTATTGCTTTAGCTTGAATTTCGCTCAAATTAAAGCTAGTCATCAAACCATCTTGTGCAGCTTGAGGCGTAGCTGATTCACGAATCATTTTAATTACCTCATCCAAATGATCTAAGGCAATTAGGTAACCTTCGAGGATGTGTGCTCTTTTTTCGGCTTGAGATAATTCAAACTTAGTACGACGTACCACAACTTCGTGACGGTGGTCAACAAAATGATGCAACATATCCTTTAGGTTAAGCATCATTGGGCGTCCTTTAACTAAGGCAATGTTGTTTACACTAAAAGAAGTTTGAAGCTCGGTATATTTAAATAGTTTGTTAACAACTACATTCGTAATCGCATCTTTCTTAATTTCATACACAATGCGCATTCCGGTACGGTCGCTTTCATCGAGTATATTGCTGATACCTTCAATTTTTTTATCGTTTACCAAATCAGCAGTTTTCTTAATCATTTCTGCTTTATTGATTTGATAAGGAATTTCGGTTACAATAATACGTTCTCTTCCTCCAGGAGTTGTTTCAATAGTGTGTTGAGCACGAAGCACAATACGACCTCTTCCAGTTTCGAATGCGCTGCGAACACCATCGTATCCATAAATGATTCCACCTGTTGGGAAATCGGGAGCTTTTATATGTTGCATTAATCCTGCAACATCAATATCACGATTATCGATATAGGCAATGGTAGCATCCACCACTTCTCTTAAGTTATGTGGAGGCATATTGGTAGCCATACCTACTGCAATTCCGGAAGCTCCGTTTAAAAGCAAGTTTGGCAATTTGGCAGGTAATACTGTTGGTTCTTCTAATGAATCATCAAAATTTAAGCGAAAATCAACCGTTTCCTTTTCAATATCAGCCAACATCTCTTCGGCAATTTTTTTCAAACGAGCTTCAGTATATCGCATTGCAGCCGGGCTATCTCCATCTACCGAACCAAAGTTACCCTGGCCATCCACTAAAGGATAGCGCAAGCTCCATTCCTGAGCCATACGCACCATTGCATCGTATACCGAGGTATCACCATGTGGATGGTATTTTCCTAGCACTTCACCAACAATTCTGGCTGATTTTTTATAGGGACGATTGCTAAATACACCTAAATCGAGCATACCGTAAAGTACTCTGCGGTGAACCGGCTTTAAACCATCGCGTACATCCGGCAAAGCGCGGCTTACAATAACCGACATCGAATAATCGATGTAAGCGGTTTTCATTTCTTCTTCAATGTTAATCTTAATTATTCTTTCTCCGTCTGCCATTTTATCTGATTATTTTATTTTGCATTTAGTTTGTTATTCCTTCTAAAAATTGAAGCCCGAAATTACACAAATAAACAGCACCAATGCTCAAAAATTTGAAGGTGATTTATTAACAATTTCTTTGTTTAAAAATTGAATTTGTTGAAAAAATACTTCACTTTTGTTTGGTTAATTTTGAATTGTTCAAAAATAAGTTTTGTTTTGTTGAACACAGCGGGCCGATTAAACGTATTATAGGTACTCATTTAAATCAGAAATTATGGAAGCTAAATTTTCACCACGGGTTAAAGACGTTATTACTTACAGCCGCGAAGAGGCTTTGAGATTAGGTCATGATTATATTGGCACCGAACATTTGTTGCTTGGAATTATTCGCGACGGTGAAGGAATGGCAATAAAAATTTTGCAGGCATTGGAGGTTAACCTTACGGAATTGCGCCGTTTTATTGAGCAATCCATTAAAACTCCGGCTAAGCCAAGTAATAATTTACAAAATATTCCACTTATAAAACAAGCTGAAAAGGCACTGAAAATAACCTATTTGGAAGCTAAAGTGTTTAAAAGTGCCATGATTGGTACAGAGCATTTATTGTTATCGATACTAAAGGTTGAGGATAATTTAGCAGCAAGCATATTGGCAAAGTTTAACGTAGATTATGATGCCGTTAAATCAGAACTGGAATTATTGCTTACCAACCCCGATGCTTCTGCAAGTGAATCGCCTCGTGCAGATTTACCCGGTAGCGCCAGCGAAGATGATGATGCCGATGATGCAGGAAGTTTTTCGCAAGGAGCTAAAAAGCCGGTTGATCCTAAATCCAAAACCCCGGTTTTAGACAATTTTGGACGCGATTTAACGAAAGCAGCCGAGGAAGATAAGTTGGATCCAATTGTTGGTAGAGAAAAAGAAATTGAACGTGTTTCTCAGATTTTAAGTCGACGCAAAAAGAACAATCCTATTTTAATTGGAGAACCGGGTGTTGGTAAATCGGCTATTGCCGAAGGGTTGGCATTGCGAATTGTGCAGAAAAAAGTATCTCGCACCTTATTTAATAAGCGAGTTGTAACTCTTGATTTGGCTTCCTTAGTTGCGGGTACAAAATATCGTGGACAATTTGAAGAGCGCATGAAGGCAGTGATGAACGAACTCGAAAAATCGCCCGATGTTATTTTGTTTATAGACGAAATACATACCATAATTGGTGCCGGTGGAGCTTCAGGTTCGCTGGATGCCAGCAACATGTTTAAACCTGCTTTAGCACGCGGCGAAATTCAATGTATAGGAGCAACCACCTTAGATGAATATCGCCAGTACATCGAAAAAGATGGTGCACTCGAACGTCGTTTTCAAAAGGTTATTGTAGAACCAGCCAATGAAGCCGAATCGTTGGAAATATTGATGAACATTAAGGAAAAGTACGAAGATCATCACAATGTTACCTACACCGACGAAGCCATCAAAGCTTGCGTAACCTTAACGCAACGCTATTTAAGTGATCGCCATTTGCCCGATAAAGCTATTGATGCCATGGATGAAGTAGGGGCAAGGGTGCACATTACCAACATTAATGTACCTCAGAATATTATTGATATTGAGAAAAAACTAGAAGAAGTTAAAGCTCAAAAAAATAAGGTGGTACGTAGCCAAAAATATGAGGAAGCTGCGAAATTACGCGATACTGAACGTCAATTGTTAGAGCAACTCGAAGCAGCTAAAAAGGTGTGGGAAGAAGAAACCAAGAACAATCGCGAAATGGTAACCGAAGACAATGTTGCCGAAGTAGTGGCAATGATGACAGGCGTTCCGGTGCAACGTATTGCACAAAACGAAAGTTCACGTTTGCTCAACATGTACGATTCAATTCATGGAAAAGTAATTGGACAAAACGATGCCATTCGTAAAATTGTAAAAGCGATACAGCGAAATCGTGCCGGATTAAAAGACCCAAATAAACCTATCGGTTCATTTATTTTCCTTGGACCAACCGGGGTTGGAAAAACACAATTGGCAAAAATTTTAAGCAAATATTTGTTCGATAGCGACGATGCGCTAGTACGCATTGATATGAGCGAGTACATGGAGAAATTTGCAGTGTCACGATTAATTGGTGCACCTCCGGGATATGTTGGGTATGAGGAAGGAGGTCAGTTGACCGAAAAAATTCGAAGAAAGCCCTATTCGGTTGTCTTGCTTGATGAGATAGAAAAAGCGCATCCGGATGTTTTTAATTTATTGTTGCAAGCATTAGATGATGGTCAGTTAACTGATAGCTTAGGGCGCAAAATTGATTTTAAGAATACCATTATCATTATGACTTCAAACATTGGTTCGCGCCAATTGAAAGATTTTGGTCAAGGTGTTGGATTTACTACCTCCGCAAAAGCCGGTGCAAGCGAATCAAATGCAAAAAGTGTAATTGAAAACGCCTTGAAAAAAGCCTTTGCGCCTGAGTTTTTGAACCGTATTGACGATGTGATTATTTTCAATTCGTTAACTCGTGAGGACATACATCAAATTATAGATATTGAGTTGGCTAATTTGTATGGTAGAATTGACACTTTAGGTTTTAAAATTAAGATGACCGAAGAGGCGAAAGATTTTATTGCAGAAAAGGGCTTTGATAGTAGCTTTGGAGCAAGACCATTAAAAAGAGCTATTCAAAAGTACCTAGAAGATCCATTAGCAGAAGAGATCATTAAATCGAAACTAGCCGAAGGCGATGTAATTGATGTTGGTTTTGATGCAGAGAAAAAGGAAATCACCTTAAAGGTAACCAAAGGCAAAAAGAAAAAAGCAAAGGAAGAATAATTGTTATTGTACTAAACAAAAAGCCCTACAACTGTTCCTTAAGTACGCAAGTCTCATCAAGTTTATGAAAAAAGGACCTTTCGGGGTCCTTTTTTCATTTTATTTCTCTCTATTTATC
>Ga0075163_10009658_pt1 | contig 12655 bp, 10 predicted proteins | sample JI1023141ADNA_FD_71478 | JGI IMG/M metagenome (GOLD analysis project Ga0075163, IMG submission 71478) | Wastewater effluent complex algal communities from Wisconsin, to seasonally profile nutrient transformation and Carbon sequestration -... | ecosystem: Engineered > WWTP > Effluent > Algae...
CTGCACCGTCGTGGCTTCCTCTTCGAGCGCGGTGCCGAAGTGTGGCTGTGGCTCGAGGCTTTCGAGACGTGACGCTCCCCGCCGTGAGAGGATGCGGGCCTTCCGGCCGAGGGTGGCAGACGAGGCGATGGTTCGACGCAGCGGAGTGATGAAGGTCGCGGCCCTGCTCGGCGCGCTGGTGTTGGCTGGCTGCCGCAACTGCGGTGGTGGCACCAGCATGGTCGAGACGCGGTTTCGCGTGGCGCCTGAGACCCAGTCGGTCGACTTCGGCCGCGTGCTCGAAGGCACGATGGTGACGAAGCAGGTGACGCTCATCGCCGAGACGCGCGCGAGCGTGTCGGTCGGCGCGACGACGATGGCGCCGTTCTCCAGCGCGCCGCTCGTCGACATTCCCGGTGGCAGTCAGGTCGACCTCGACGTCGTCTTTCGCGCGGGCAACGGCGAGTCGAACGGCGAGCTCGTGTTGACCTCTGGCCGTCAGGAAGTGCGCGTCGGGTTGCGTGGTGTCGGCGTGCGCCCGCCCGTGTGCATTCCGAGCGCGACCTGTCGAATGTCGGCGTACTCGCTCGAGCTGGACCGCTGCGTCGAGACCATGTCGCCCGACGAGACCGCGTGTGAGCCGACGAGCCAGTGCCTCGAGCAGGGCCGCTGCCGAATGGGTGAGTGTCTGGGCGTCGCGCGCCGCTGCAACGACAACGACGCGTGCACGAGTGACGCGTGCTCGATGGACGCGGGCTGCATCAACACCCGCATCGTGTGCCCGCAGCCGACGACGCCGTGCCGCGTTCCCACCTGCGACGCCCGCATGGGCTGTGGTGAAGCGATGGCTCCAGACGGCATGCCGTGCGGCACGTCGAACTGCGTCTCGTCGAAGCTGTGCATCAGCGGCTCCTGTCAGGAGATTGCAACGCCAGACGGTACCGAGTGCGCGCCCGCCATCGCCTGCTACGGCATCTCTCGCTGCAAGAGCCAGAAGTGCGAGCGCCCAGACGCTGGCGAGTGGCTGCCGGCCTGGAGCGCGCGAATCGAAGGTCAGCCGCTCTCCGCGCCACCTGCGCTGCTCTCGTTCGGCGGTGGAACGGTCTTCTTCACCGTGTGTGGTCTGACGCCGCTCCCGGTCGATGCAGGGCTGATGGATGCGGGCGCCGTGGATGCGGGCGTGGAGGACGCAGGGGTCGACGCTGGCGAACTCGATGGTGGTGACGCTGGCACCGACGCTGGAGTCGATGCTGGCTTCGATGCCGGCTTCGATGCCGGGCCCCCGACGGAGTGCGCGCTCGTCTCGTACACGGGCACGGGCTTCGAGCGCTTCACCGCGCGCTCCACCGTCGTCGAGCAGCTGTCTCACGTCGGCCCTGCTGGGGTCGTGCTTCGAGTCGACGGCGGCATTCTGTTCCGTGCGCGCGCCATGGGCAGCCTGCTCGGTGGTTGGGAGACGGGCTCCGTCAGCGCGCCACGCGTCGCGATGCTGCGCGATGGTGGCGTGCTGGTGGCGATGCGCGGAGACGGCGGCACGCACCTGGTGATGACCTCGACGATGTCGGCCGAGCAGCTCGCGTTCCTCCCCGAGGACATCACCCACGTGGCCACGGGGCTCGACGACACCGTCTTCGCGCTCTCGAGCCGCGCTTCGCTCACGCGCCTCGGTCTCGGCGCTGATGGTGGCTTCCTCATCACCACGCTTCAGCTCGACGCGGGCCCGACACCGATGCTCGCCACCGCTGGAGAGTCGACCGTCGCCTTCGACCAGCTCGTGCAGTGGAGCGCTGCAGGCTTTTTGCCGCCACGGCCCTTCGAAGCGCCTCCCGACGCCGGCCTGCAGTCGCGCGACGTCGTCATCACGCCCTCGACGGTGTTCCTCTTCTTCAAGGGCTGCGTGTCGCTCGCCATGTCGTGCCTGCCCGAGGACGAGGTCGGCTGGGTGCGCGCGTTCTCACGCAACACGGGCGCGTTGCTGTGGGAGGACCTCATCTTCCCCGCGCGCGCGCGAGGCCGCCTCGTCGAAGCGACCGCGCTGCGCATTCCCGGAGGCATCGAGAGCGCGCTCGCAGCAGTCATCGAAGGCGAAATCGACGGGGGCGTGGTGAACGGCCTCGTGGTGAACGTCGACGGTGGCCGCGCGCTCGAGTGTCCGTTCCCCGAGGGCACCGGTCGGCTCATCGCCGGAACGTTCGCGGGGGGCCAGTTGGTGACGCTCGCCACGCGACCCGATGGTGGGGTGACGCTCGAGGGGTGGCCGCTGGGTGCGCTGCCGCTCGAGACCTCGGGCTGGGTGAGCGCCGAAGGAGCATCGGGCCAACGCCGGCCCACGCCGTGACGAAGGAGAGCCGCATGGTGCGCGCAGGGGTCGTGGGGCTGTTCATCTCGACGGCGGCGCTGGCCCAGACCCGCGCACCGCCGGCGGGCTTCGTGCCCTCGAAGGCGTATCAGCTGCTCGACCTGTCGCTCGAGGCGACCGCGCGGGAAATCGACCGCGTTGGCGCTCGCCCCACCATCAACTCGCGTGAGCTCTTCCTCGCGACGTCGGCGCTCTACGACGCCTGGGCGCTCTTCGACGACAAGGCGCTGCCCTCGGTGGCGGGTCCGTTCGAGCGTGCGCCGAAGAAGCTGCGCAGCGACGAGCACCGGGTTCGCGCGATGACGGCTGCGCTGCGCGTGGTGCTGCTCGAGCTCTACCCCTCCGATGCTGCGTGGCTCGAGGCCGAGCTCGCGCGCGTGGGCTTCGACGCGAAGGGCGATGCCGAACGTCGCGGGACGAAGGTGGGTGAGCGCCTGATGGAGTCACGTCGTCACGACGGCGCCAATCAACTCGGAGACGAGCGCGGCTCGACGACGCCCACGCCCTACGCGGACTACACGTTCTATTCACCGGTGAATTCACCCGACCGGGTCATCGACCCCGACCGCTGGCAGACGATTCCCTTCACGCTCGACTCCGGCCAGAAGGTGCGGCCCGGCTTCCTCACGCCGCACTGGTACCGGGTGCAGCCCTATGCGCTCGCGTGCTCGAAGCAGCTGCGCCCACCGCCACCACCGAAGTTCGGCACGCCGCTGCTGAAGGTAGAGATCGACGAAGTGGTGAAGCTGAACGCCACGCTCACGCCCGAGCAGAAGGCCATCGTCGAGTTCATGCGTGACGGGCCGCGCTCGACGGGCCAGTCGGGCCACTGGCTGCGCTTCGCCCAGGCCGTCTCGCGTCGCGACCAGCACGACCTCGCGCGTGACGTGAAGCTCTTCTTCGCGGTGGCGGCCGTGTGCTTCGACGCCTTCATCGCCGCGTGGGACGCCAAGCGCGCCTACGACTCCTCACGCCCGTGGACGCTCGTTCGCGTCATGTACGCCGGCAAGCAGGTGCGCGGGTGGAAGGGCCCCGGTCAGGGCGTGGGCGACGTGCCGGCCGAGCAGTGGCATCCCTACTCGCCGGCCTCCTTCGTCACGCCTCCGTTCCCCGGGTACGTCAGCGGCCACAGCACCGTCAGCGGCGCCGCCTCGAAGACGCTCGAGCGCTTCACCGGGTCTGACCGCTTCGAAGATGAAGACGCGCGCCGCGCAGGGGTGCTCACCGAGAAGGGCGCTTCGCACTCGGCCATGCAGAGCGTCGACGGGAAGGCCGCGAAGGCCGACGAGGCGGCGTGCGACGTGGTGTTGAAGCTGCCGACGTTCAGCGCGACGGCCGAGCTGGCGGGGTACTCGCGCGTGCTCGGCGGGTACCACATTCAGACCGACAACCTCGAAGGCCTCAAGCTGGGCCGCGCCGTCGCAGAGGTCTCGTGGGCGCGCACCACGGCGTTGTTCGAAGGCCGTTCCGCGCCCGAGCCGAAGTGCCCGTGAGGGTCAGTCTTCGTCGGCGTACTCGCGAAGCAGCTCGTCCGCAGCGCCTTCCGATAGCGTCTTTCCGCGTTCACCTCGAAGAAACGCGACCTGCGCCGCGCGCCATTCGTCATGGTGACTGAGGTGCTCCATCATCAGGTGAAGGCGGCTCGCGAGCTTCGACCAGCCCCGCTCCCGATAGAAGTCGAGCAACACGGCGCCCTGTTCGTCGCGTGAACCGCGATTGCGCGCGGCGTGAACGGCGTCGAGCCACGAGGTCACCAGCGCTCCGTCTGCGCGCGCTGCCGTGGGAGGCCGGAACAAGGTCTCGAGTCCCTCGCCTCGTTCGCGCGAGGCGTCCTCCTCACCTGGCGGCAGCTCGTCATCACCTGCGTACTCCGTCAGCACCGCAGACTCCGCGTCGATGAACTCGAGGGCGGCGTGCAGCCCTGATGTCGCGATGGTGAGCGCACACACCGAGTGGTCGTTGGCGAGACCGAGCTCGAGCGGGAGCTCGGGGTGCACCATGAAACCAATCGACCAGCCGAACGCTCGCATGACGGGCACGAAGGCCGGGTCGGCTGGCGCGGTGAGGGGCGGAGCGTCGGTGAGCGGGCTGCTGCGCGCGATGAGCTGCTTCACCGGGGCGGGGAGCTGGCCATCGAAGAGCGTCTCGAGGGCCGGCTGCGCAGGCGCCGGGTGCTGCTCGAGCCAACGGGTGTCGAACGCTTCGACTGCTTGTTCGGCGTTCCTCCGTTCGGCCTCGAGCGCTTCCCGCTGCCGCGCCTGTTCGACGCGCAGATGGTCGACGGCCCAGCTGCGGTCGAGCTTCGCGTTTCGATCGAGGCGCTGGCCGACGACGCCGAGGTCCGTCGCGCGAACACCGCCCTTGTGGAACGGCTCGGTCTTGCGGACCTCGACGGCCATGCCCACAGCCGGAGTCACCGCCGCGAACGAGTAGCGGAAGAAGACGACCTCGCCGCCATCGTCGAGGCGGATGACGCCCTGGGACCCGTCGAAGCTCGTGATGGTTCCGCTGCGAACCTGCTGTTTGCGCCGCTTCGCCATGGGTGCGCTTTCCGATGGTCTATCTGCGCGTCGGCCGCAGACGAATTCCTTCAGCGAGCCCCAGCGCGATGACCTCTGCCGGAGTGGTGGGCCACGCGCCCAGCTGCAGGGGCGTCAGCACTTGAACGACGACGCGCTCCTTCACCGCAGCGAGGGCCGCCTGCTGCAACCCGGCCGTCAGCTTCAGCAACGCGCCCTGCTTCGACGGCCCCTCGACCTCCAGCTCGGCGCCCGTCACCAACACCGGGTCCGCGTCGAAGGGCAGCAACACCAGCACCCGGCTCTCGGTCGTCGTCTTCCAGCGCAGGTCGACGTAGGCAGCGAGCTGGTTGAAGACGATGCGGCGAACGCGCAGCGGCGTGGTGAGCTCCGCCACCTCTGGGAACATCGCCACTCTCGTCGCGCGCTCGACGGCGGCAGCCCGTGCTCCCGAGACGTGCCAGGCCTGAACGTCGACCGCCTTCGCGTCTTCGACGAGTTGGTGCGCCTCGGCCTCGTCATCGGTCGTGAGCGCGCACACCGGCAGCGGCGTCTGCAGCGCAGCGGGCTTCACGTGCAGGCGCGCAGCCGCGAGGAACTGCTGGTCGCGGGAGAGGTGAGCGCCCGAGGCGAACACGCACCGGGTGGTCTTGAGGAAGGGGCGAGGCGTCACGACCCGCAGTCTCCCACGACTCGAGTCGTTTCGATTGAACGCGAGCCATCGGCGCGACAAGAAGGCGGGCCTTTGCTGCACCCAACCTCCGAGGAGAATCGATGCTTCGTCGTGCCCTGACTGCGTTTGTCGTGTTGTCCGCCGCCGCTGCGCTCGCCCAGAAGCCCGCCGCCCCCGCGCCCGCCGCTGCCGTGAAGGACGCGGGAACGCCTGCGCCGCCGCCGAAGCCGACCGCGGCGCTCACCATCACCGAGGGCCTCTCGACGCCCGAGTCGGTGCTCTACGACGCCGAGACCGACACGTACCTCGTCAGCAACATCAACGGCTCGCCGCTCGAGAAGGACAACAACGGTTACGTCGCCGAGTTCTCGCCCGACGGAAAGGTCGTCGCCGCGAAGCTCGTCGAAGGCGGCCAGAAGGGCGTCACGCTGAACGCGCCCAAGGGCCTCGTCATCTCGCAGGGCACGCTCTACGTCGCCGACATCGACACCGTGCGCATGTTCGACCGCAAGACGGGCGCGGCGAAGGGTGAGGTGAAGGTGGCCGGCGCGACGTTCGTGAACGACCTCTTCGCGAGCGCTGACGGCAAGGTCTACCTGACGGACTCGGGCCTCAAGATGGGCAAGGCCGGGTTCGAGTCGACGGGCACCGACGGCGTGTACGTCATCGAGCCGGGCAAGAAGCCGAAGCTGAAGACGCTGCTGAAGTCCAAGGACCTGAAGGGCCCCAACGGCGTCTTCGTCACGGCCGACGCCATCTACGTCGCGCCGTTCAACTCGAACGAAGTGACGGTGCTCGACCTGAACGGCAAGAAGAAGGGCGACGCGTTCAAGCTTCCGAAGGGCGGCCTCGACGGCGTCGTGATGATTGGCGACAAGCTCTTCATCTCGTCGTGGGAAGGCAAGTCCATCTCGTCGGGCAAGCCGGGCGAGGCGTTCACCGAGGTGTTCACCGAGCTCGAGGCGCCGGCCGACATCGGCTTCGACAGCAAGCGCAACCGCGTGCTGGTGCCGCACTTCATGGGCAACAGCGTCGCCGCGTGGGACGTGAAGTGACGTGACGAAGGCGCTCGTGCTCGCGGTGGCCGAGACGGACTCCACGTTCGAGTCCGTCGAGGTCGATGGCCGTGAGGCCTGGCGGGGCAAGTGCCTTCACTGCAACACGCCGCTGCTGGTCTTCGTCGACGGCAGCGGCTCTTCCACGGTGACGCTGGAGCACATCGTTCCGCGCACCGCTGGAGGCACCGACGAGCTCGGCAACCTCGGGCTCGCGTGCCCCCGCTGCAATCACGGCAAAGGGGTGCGCCACGACCGAAAGGCGTTGACGGACGCGCGCAGTCTCGAGGTCGTCGAGCAGCTTCTGGAGAAGCGGCGCAAGCGCTGGCGGGAACCGAAGCCGTGGACGCGCCCGCGCAAGCCGCCCATCGATTGAGCAGCAGGCTGCGCAACGCTGCCCCGCGTCCTCAGGGCGTTCGGTGGAGTGCGAGTGGCTGTCCGGTTGCATCCCGCGCGGCCATGACTCGCCTGGTTTTCCTGCTGCTCGTCGGTTCGCTGGCCGCGTGTTCGGGAGTGGGCGCGACGTGCGACGCCGACACTGATTGTCCTGCCGAGCTCCGTTGTCTTCGGGTGGCTGGGTCGACCAGCACGGCTCCGATTCGGCAATGCACCAGCACCTGTGAAGGCGTTGCCCTGGGAACTTCCTGCTCGACGCCGTGTTCGCTCTGTCTGCCCAACGACGAGCGGGTGCCGACGTGCAAGGTGTACTCGGAGCTCGAGTGCCGCAGCCCCGTCGTTCCGCTGTGAGGCTCACTCCTTCTCAGGCTCGTCGGTCGGGGGACTCACCAGCGAGGGGAGCGACAGCTCGAGGCCTCCGACGAGCGTCTGGTTCAGGCTCGCCAACGAGGCGGTGCTGACGTCGAGCGTCGTGCGCAGCCGCTGCTGAACGAGCTCGAGCACCCGCTCCCGCGCATCGACGAGCCAGCGCGTCGTGGTCGCCCGGTGCACGCTGTACATGCGCCCGAGCGCCTCGGCCGAGATGCCCTCGACATAGTGGAGCCTGAGCACCGTGCGCTGCCGAACCGAGAGCGCAGCCATCGCCTCGGTCACCGCGCGGGCCGCGTGGGGCTCGAGCTCGGCCCACTGCAGCTTGCCCTCGGGCCCGGTGTTGGAGCCCGCAATCGACGCGAGCTCGAGCCAGCCATCGCCGATGTGGTCTTCGCGTCTTCGTTCATCGCTTCGCCGCGAGTCGGCGAGGCAGCGCATCGCCATCACCATCACGAAGGCCTTGAGCGGGCCGACCCCGGTGTAGTCGGCGAGCCTGGGCGGGCGCGCGCCTTCGGCCACCAGCAGCTTGATTTGCACCTGGTGAATCAGCTCGTCGGTGTCTTTCGCGTCACGGCGAACGGCCAGCGCGATGAGCGGCCTGGTGAAGCGCTCGAAGGCAGTGAGCGCCTCACGCTGCTGATTCAGGCAGGCCCAGGCGAGGAAGAGGTCTTCGACGTGCAGCGAGGTGAGCCCGTGGCCTTCGACGGCGCGCTCCTCGAGAAAGGCACCGAACGAGGTCCCGTCGAGCTCGAGCTGCGGCCAGCGCTCCCCGATGACGCCGATGATGCGGGTGGCCTCGAGCAGGTTGGGAATGAGCCCCTTCGTCGCCGCAAGGAGCGCCTCGGCGTGCGGCCCCGTCATGACGCGCTCCTGACAGCCATCGAACGCCAGCCGCCGGCGCGCCAGATGACGACCAACAACGTCAGCGCCACCACCACCGAGCCCGTGAAGAAGCGCTCCGCGAGTTCGGGGAGCCACAGCGCCAGCACCTGCCCCGTCGCCAGCACGAAGGCCGCCACGCCCATGCTCCAGTGATGAATGAACGCCGCCACGCCCAGCGCGACGGCGATGAGCGGCAGCTCGAAGACGATGACCTGCCAGCGCGAGAGCTCGAGCCACGCGCCGGCTGCGCGCACCAGCACCTGTCCGAGGGTGACGACCAACGTCAACGCCACCAACTGACGGCTCAGCGCCGACGAGCGCAGCGCCGCCCTGAAGGCGAACGCAAGCCCGCCGATGGCCAGCAGGAACAAGAGCGAGGCGATGGCGAGCGACCAACGGCCCGAGGCCAGCGCGGGGAAGCTGAACCGCAGTGCATAGAACCCAAGAGTGGTGAGGAGAATCGCGCTCAAGAGTCGAATGCGTTTGTCCCGCCCCACGCCCGGGTCGTGCGCTTCGGCGTACCGCTGCAACAGGCGCTGCTCTTCGATGGCGCGCTCCACCCGCTCGCGCAGCTCTGGCAGTGGCGTCGGGCTCGCTTCGAGCGCCTGCGCTGCGACCGCGGGATGCCCATCTTCCAGCGCGCACTCGACCTGAAACGTCGTCAGCTCGCGCGCCACCGAGCGGCCCGCCTCGTGGTCGGCCGAGAGCTCGAGCGCGGTCAGCAGCGCGAACGACGCCTCGTTGGCGGTGCGGGTGGCCGTCTCGGACTTCGCGGCCCGCTGGTCGCGCGCGCGCGAGAGCAGCTGCTGCGCCCGACGCACCAGCCGCGAGGCGTGCTGCGTTCTCTGACAGGCCTCGATGGCGCGGAGGAACTCGGTCGCGCTCGCGTGCCGTGCGTTCGGGTCTGGTGACAGCGCGCGCCGGGCCACCTCGACCAGCTCAGGGCTCTCGACCTCTCCGTCGAACGAGGGCACGTCCGACTCCGAGCGGTGGGCCACGCCGATGAACGGCGGGCGGCCGAAGAGCAGCTCGTAGAGCGCGGCGCCGAGCAGGTAGACGTCGGTGCGCGCCGAGAGCGGCGTGTCAGCGCCCGGCAGCGTCTCGGGTGCCTGGTACGCGGGCGTGCCGGCGCCGTCACCCGCGACGACGTGCGGCAGGCGGCCGCTCGGGTCTTCGTCGAGCAGCCCGCCGATGCCCCAGTCCATCAGCAGCACTTCGCCGAACCGGCCGACCATCACGTTCGCCGGCTTGATGTCGCGATGAAGCACGCCGCGCTCGTTGGCGAAGGCCGTCGCGCTGCAGACGGTGGCCAGCACGCGCAGGTTCCACTCGAGCAGCTCGGTGCCGAAGCGCCGCTGCACGGCTTCACGGTCGCGCAGCAGCGTCGACCACGAATCGCCCTCGACGCGCTTGAGCACGACCTGCAGCTCACCCTCTTCACTGGTGGCGAGGGAGTGCACGGGGACGATGGCGGGGTGCTCGAGCGCACCCGTCAGGCGGGCTTCGCGCAGCAGCTGGTCTCGCGCGCCCTGGCCGTCACTGCGGCGCGACATCTTCACGGCCACCTCACGCTCGAGGCCGTGCTGCGTCGCCAGCATCACGGTGGCCATGCCGCCGCGCCCCAGCACCCGTCGCAGCGAGAGGCCGTCGGAGCGGTCCGTCACTTCGGGTTCGAACAGCGGGCCGCGGGCAGGGCGCTCGACGACCTCGGCCAGCGCGCGGCGAAGCGTGGGGCTCTCGTCGAGCGCCTGCTCGAACGCTTCGAGCTCGGCGCCGGTCAGTTCCCCCCGCGCAAACAGCCGCAGTCGCTCGTCGCTCGACATTGGCGACAGAGAACCGCAAAGCGCCCCGGCTTGTCGAGGACGGCCGTCACTCGGCCACGCCAGTCAGTGCTTCAAGGGCGTCGCGGTCGTTGCATCACTGCAGCAGGCCCTGCGCTCTGAGGTCAGCAACGAGCAGCTCGGCGGGCGTCCCCTGGGCGCGGCGTTCCTCCCGCATCGCGTCGACGACTCTCATCTCGTACGAGATGTACGGCAGCCCCGGCTCTTCGAGTTCGAGCGCCCGCATGCGTGCGTCTCGCTCGGCCGGGTCGATGGCGTCTCCGTACACGCCGGTGTCGAGCGGAGTGCCGCTCGCCAGCACGGCCAGCGCTTCGTCGAGGTGGTCGTTGCGGGCGAGCGCGGCAAGGTCGGCGCTGCTCAGCCCGGCGTTGGCCAGAATGCCCGCCCTCTGTCCCATGATCTCTTCGGTCTGGTCAGCGGTCAGACCATGGGTCTTCGCGAGCGCCTCGCCGATGGCCGCGCGGTACTCGTTGTCTCCGGCGATTTGCCGGGTGATGAACTTGCCGGCCAACGCGGCAGCACTGACGACGCCTGCCCCGATGGCGATGGGGCCCGACGAGGCGAAGATCGCGGTGGCGGCGGCGGCCGTGCCCAGCGCTCCGAAGCCGGCGGCGCCGAGGCTGGCCGGGTCTCCCGTGCGCATGAAGGCCGAGAGGTCAGCGCCCGCGCCGATGGCGTTGCCGATGGCCGAGAGCGCGGGAGTGCTCCTGGCGAACCCCGCGGCCCCCAACAGGCCTCCGATGGTGCTCACGGCCTGGTCCGGGTCGCCGCCCGCAGAGAGGTCTTCACGCAAGCCCGTCAACGCGGCGCGCTCGGCGACGCCCTGGGTCTCTTCGCGTGGCAACGGGGCATCACGACCGCCGCCGTACCGGCCAGCGAGCTCGATGGCCTGCGCGTACTCGGAGGAGTTCGCCAGAGTCTCGAGCCCCGCCAGCATCGCCATGCGGTTGCCGACGTTGCCCTGCGTGATGCCATCAGCGCGAAGGTGCGGTTCGCCTTCCCGCAGGGCCGTGGCCAGCTCACGCGCCGCCGTGCGCTCGGCCTCGTAGACGTCGGCGTGTTCGCTGACGAACTCGGTGCGGAACCGCTCGGCCGCTTCGGGGTCTCGCAGCGAAGGCTCGGTGCGCAGCGCGCGCTCGAGCTGGCCGTTGAGGCGCGCGACCTCTTCGCGAGCCGCCGTGTAGTTGGTGCAGGCGGCGACCACCTTGTCGGCGGCTTCGGTGGCGGCCGCGCTGGCAACCGGCCCGAGCGCCACCGGAGCTCTGGGCTTCGCGGCTTCGAAGGTGCTCATGTCCTTCTGGCGCGCACGGGCTTCGGCTGCGGCCGCCGCGCGCTCGCTGGCTCGGGCTTCTGCGGCGCGCTCTGCTGCGGCCCGCTGCGACTCCGACGTGCGGTCGCTGCCGCCACTTCCACCGACTCCACCAAGTCCGGCCATGTGTGTCCCCGTTCTGAAAAGTGAGTTCTCAAGCGAGGACGCTCGCGGCGGCAGTCTGTCGCACCGACCTCGCCCACTGTTCGAATTGGCAGCGAGATTCAGGGGGTTGGCCCGAAAGAATGGCCAAGGGGCCGACGAGCTGCCCGGAGCTCGAGTGGCGTGCCTGTCGTTCCGCTGAGTCGCTTCAGTTTCCCGATGCAGGGTCGGGTCGAACGACCTGCTTCTGAATCGTCCCCTTTGTTGTGGTGGGCACGACGATGGGCTGGGTGACGGTGGGCACGTTGTCGACGGGCGCACTGACGACCGCAGCAGGGCCCTTCGGCGTCGAGAACATGAGGTGTGGAGGCCCGGGCGTGTACTTCACGCTGGCTGCCTGGCTTCGCCGGCTCAGCACGTGGATCATTCGGTCTTCGAGACAGCGCGCGACCTCGCGGTCGTCTCCTGCGGCCACGGCCACCAGCTCGTTCGCCTGCCGGGAAAGCTCGACCACGATGGGCGTCTTATCGGTGGGGAAGCGCTCGAGGTGCCGGTCGAGACAGGTGTCCATCGGGAGCTTGTTCTGCGAGCTGCGCCAGACACAGCGCTGCTGCTCACAGATGGGAATCGAAGAGCTGATCTCGCCCCAGCCACTGGCCGGGCAGGCCGTCGCGCAGCCGTGTTGTCTGATCGCCAACGCTTCTGGCAGTCGCGCCTTCGAGATGACGAGCTCCCAGCAAGCGACGCCCTCGACCGAGGTGCAGTCACTGTCCTTCACACACGCGCTGACGACGCTCCGAAACTCGAAGCACTTCGCCTGCGCCTGGGCATCACGCTCCCTGACCATCGCGCGTTCTTCGGCCAGCAGTCGTCGCTGCTCTTCCATCGGGTCGGGCCTGCTGTTCGCACACGAGAGGAGCGCAAGGGCTGCACACGCGAACTGCACGCCGGCTCTGTCGAAGGGCACGAGGTGAGTCTGCAAAGGCCGGCGCAAGGATGTCGAGTCGTGAAGCCGGCCGTCACGAGGTTGGAACGGAGTACGTTCGCGCCATGGTGCGTCGTGACGACTCAAAGCCGACGGGCGGGCGACCGACCGAGCAGGAGGCGGAGTCACGCTGCACTTCACCAGCGGGTGAAACCCCCGCCCGGATAATCGCCGGAGAGTCCG
>Ga0075163_10009660_pt1 | contig 12653 bp, 7 predicted proteins | sample JI1023141ADNA_FD_71478 | JGI IMG/M metagenome (GOLD analysis project Ga0075163, IMG submission 71478) | Wastewater effluent complex algal communities from Wisconsin, to seasonally profile nutrient transformation and Carbon sequestration -... | ecosystem: Engineered > WWTP > Effluent > Algae...
AAGCGGAGCCGGGTGCGATCTATCGTGTTGAACTTTCCTTCGGCAAGCAGCACTCCGTGTATCCGTGCAGCGAGGCCGCCAATGCAGCTCAGCCCGTCGTGGCCGAGCGCACATGGGAAGAGGAACAAGCCGCCTACGACCGCGTGGAGGACTACTGGTACTACGACGATTATTACTACGAAGAGGAGTATGACTACAGTGAGCGCGAGGACCCCTGTTCGCCGTCGTACTTCGCACATCGGTCATCGGTCTCGCGCAACATCCTTGCATCGGACCTCGGCTTGATCGCGAAAGGGGGCAACGACGGTTCGTTACTGGTGGCCGTAAGTGACCTGCGATCGACCGAACCACTCTCCGGTGTGAAGCTCGATGTCCTCGACTTGCAACGCCAAAGCATGACCCAAGTGGTGACCGATGCTGCAGGTCTGGCGCGCATTCCTTCCACCGCACACAAGCCATTCCTCCTTCTTGCCAGCAAAGGCACGCAACGCGGCTATTTGAAACTGGACGATGGATCATCGCTTTCCGTGAGCGAATTCGACGTGCATGGCGATGCGATCGATCGTGGCTTGAAGGGCTATCTCTATGGCGAGCGCGGCGTGTGGCGTCCGGGTGATTCGCTCTATCTCTCCTTCATGCTGCAGGATGTGCAGCAGAAGCTACCGAAGGACCATCCCGTGGTGCTTGAGCTTTCCGATCCGCGCGGCCGCTTGGACCAGAAGCATGTACGCACCAGCTCCGTGGATGGTGTGTATGCCTTCCGCTGCGCAACTTCCTCGGATGCACCGACCGGTTCCTGGAATGCGCGGGTCGTCGTCGGCGGAACGAGCTTCAACAAGAGCATCCGCATCGAGACCGTGAAACCGAACCGCTTGAAGATCCTGCTCGACGTGGGTGAGCGATTGACGAAAGCCGACGATGGTGAAGTGACGTTGCGATCGAACTGGTTGCACGGAGCACCCGCTCGTTCACTGAAGGCACGCGTTACAGTGACCATGACGCCCGGAGAACCCGACTTCAAGGGCTTTGAGAAGTACACTTTCAATGATCTGCGCACTTGGGTGCCGGAGGAGGAGCAAGTAGCCTTCGATGGTACCTTGAGCGAAACCGGTGAAGCCACCTTCCCGCTGGACGTGGAAACGGGGCGCAGCGCACCGGCGGTGGTACGGACCAACATCGTGACGCGTGTGTTCGAGGCCGGTGGTGATGCCAGCATGGACGCCACCTCCATTCCCTATTACCCTTACACGAGCTATGCCGGGGTGAAGGCTCCGGAAGTGCGTTCCGCGTGGGGCAATTTGGTGACGGACACCACCTACGCTATCCCCGTGGTAGCCGTTGATGCGAATGGCAAGCCGCTTGGTGGTCACGCCCTGAAGGCGCAGGTGTACAAGCTGAAACGCAACTGGTGGTGGGAAGGTGAAATGGACGGCCCATCCAACTACGTTAGTTCGCCCAGCGTGGAACTGCGGAAGGAAATGGACCTGGTGACCGATGCGAAGGGTCGCAGCACCTTCAAGTTCCGCATCGACAGGCCTGAATGGGGACGCTTCGCGGTGCGCATCACCGATCCAGCAAGTGGACATGCCACCGCGCTACAACTGTACATGGATTGGCCGGGATGGGAGGGCCGTTCGCGCCGCGAGGATCCCGAACAAGCTGCCATGTTGAGCTTCAATTCGGACAAGGAGAAGTACAACGTAGGCGATGAAGCGACACTGATCATTCCCTCAGCAGGCAGCGGTCGCGCGTTGATCAGTTTGGAGACCGGCAGCCGGGTGATCGAAGCGACGTGGATCGATCTGAAAAAGAACGAAACGCGCTATTCCTTCAAGATCACAGCGGACATGGCACCGAACGTGTATGCGCACGTGAGTGTGATCCAACCGCACTCCAAGACCGAGAATGATCTACCGATCCGGCTCTATGGGGTTATCCCCATCCTGGTCGAAGACCCAGCGACCCATATCGCGCCGGTCATCACCATGGCCAAGGAAGTTCGCACCGATGTGGCCTTCGATGTGGAGGTGAACGAGAAGAGCGGGAAGAACATGACCTACACGCTTGCGATAGTGGACGAAGGTCTGTTGGACCTCACCCGTTTCAAGACGCCGGATCCATGGAACCATTTCTACGCACGCGAAGCACTCGGCGTGAAGACCTGGGACATCTATGATGATGTGATCGGTGCGTTCGGAAAACAGATCGCGCGCATCCTCGCGCTCGGCGGTAGTGATGATGCAGGCCCCGCGGAAGGTGCGAAGGCGAACCGCTTCAAGCCCGTAGTACGTTTCGTGGGACCCTTCAAACTGGCAAAGGGCAAGAAGGCGAAGCACAACTTCATGATCTCCAACTATGTGGGATCCGTTCGCGTGATGGTGGTTGCCACGGATGGAGCGAAAGCGTACGGCCATGCCGAGAAAGCCGTTCCAGTGCGCAAACCGTTGATGGTACTGGCCACCTTGCCCCGTGTGCTCGCACCCGGTGAAGTGGTCGATCTTCCTGTGACCGTTTTCGCCATGGATGCCAAGGTGAAGGATGTGCAAGTGAAGATCGCACCGAACGCGTTCCTCATTCCGGAAGGTCCTGCGCAAAAGTCGATCCGCTTCAACACAACTGGAGATCAGGTCGTGTTCTTCAAAGTGCGGGTGAAGGAAGGCATCGGCGTGGCCAAAGTGAAGGTGAGTGTTTCGGGTGCCGGTGAAGATGCATCGGAGAGCATCGAGCTTCAGGTGCGACAACCGAATCTACCAGCAACAGACGCGACCGAAGTGATCGTCGAAGCCGGATCCAACTGGGAAGCCACACCAACAGCACTCGGCGTTACGGGCACGAACAGTGCTTATCTGGAAGTGAGTACTATACCGCCGGTGGACATGGGTCGCCGACTACAATACCTGATCGATTACCCACACGGTTGTTTGGAGCAGACCACATCCAAGGCCTTCCCGCAACTCTACCTGGCGAGCGTGATGGAACTGCCGGATCGTTTCGCGCAAAGCATGCGCGCCAATGTGGAAGCTGCATTGCGCAAGCTCACCCAATTCCAACGTCCGGATGGCGGCTTCAACTACTGGCCCGGCGGCGGAGACAACTACGACCAATGGACCTCGATCTATGCGGGCCACTTCATGGTCGAAGCCGAACGGCAAGGGTTCGTTGCACCATCCGGTTTGCGTGCAGGTTGGCTGGCACATCAACGTCGCACAGCGCGCGACTGGAACAACGCACTGGAGCAGGGCTGGTCACGCGAGGCATCGCGCTTCACGCAGGCGTATCGCTTGTACGTGCTTGCGCTTGGGGGTAGTCAAGAACTTTCGTCCATGAACCGTTTGCGCGAGCAGCCCGGTCTGGATCTGCGTACACGGTGGATGCTTGCCGCAGCGTATGGGCGCATAGGCCGAAAGGATGTCGCTGAACAATTGGTGAAGGACCTTGACAACACAGTGCCAGCCTACACCGAAATGGCCTACACCTACGGCAGCGATCTGCGCGATGAAGCCTTGATCGCAGAGGCCCTGTTGACCATGGACCGCACAGCGAACGCAGCAGCCGTGGTACAACGTATCGCGAAGCGATTGAGCGCCGACAATTGGTACAGCACACAGAGCACCGCCTTCGGCTTGATGGCCGTGGCGCGTCTTGCGGAGAAGAGCCCATTGGGTAAAGGCATGAACTACACGCTCACCGTTGGTGGCAAAGCGCAGGACCGTTTCAGCGAGAAAGCGATCGCGCGGACGGACCTTCCGATATCCAACGGCAAGAGCGCGGTGAGCGTCAAGAACACCGGCAAGACCTTGCTATACGTGCGCTTGGTCCGGATCGGTACTCCACTTGCCGGGGAAGAGCGTGCTTCCAACAGCGGCCTCGGTATGCAAGTGAGCTATACCACCACGGATGGCAAACCAGTGGATCCTGCAAGACTGACCCAAGGCACCGACTTCATGGCCACCGTCACCTTGTCGCATACCGGTGTGAGCGGCGGGTATCAGCAGTTGGCGTTGACGCAGGTATTCCCCTCCGGCTGGGAGATCCGCAACTCACGACTGGAAGGCAGTGAGGTGGCCGTGAGCGCTACGCCCTTTACCTATCAGGATGTGCGCGATGATCGTGTGATGACCTACTTCGACCTGTGGAAAGGCAACACCGCGACCTATCGCGTGATGTTGAATGCAGCATACACCGGTCGCTACTACATGCCTGGGACGACCTGCGAAGCCATGTACGACCACACGGTGAATGCGCGCTCTGTTGGGAAGTGGATAGAGGTGGTGAACGAGGATGGGGTTACCGTTGGACGTTGAGAAGTAGGTAGTGGGCAATGGGCAGTTTGAACTCTTCCCTGCCAACTGCCTACTGCCAACCAAGCAAAGTATTCCCTGAATGAAGGAGAACCACGACCGCTCATCCATGACCGGCCTTCGCTGGACCCTTCTCCTCTCGCTCCTCTTCCTGGCATGGGCAAGATGGGCGCCGATGGATCCGTTGTTCGATGATCCGCAGAGCACGGTCCTGCTCGATCGGAAGGGAGAACTTCTCGCGGCTTCCGTGGCTACGGATGGCCAATGGCGCATGCCTGCTGGTGACACGTTGCCTGAACGCTTCGTGCGGTGTTTGCTGGAATTCGAGGATCGTCATTTCTACGCGCATTGGGGCATACATCTCCCATCGCTGATCCGCGCTGCACAACAGAACCGGGCCGCAGGACGTGTCATGAGCGGTGGAAGCACACTGACCATGCAGGTTGCACGTATGGCAGCCGGTGACCGCCCACGCACCGTGTGGAACAAGTTGATGGAAATGGTGACCGCGTGGCGGTTGGAGGTGCGCTATTCGAAAGCGGAGATACTGGACCTCTACGCGGCCAACGCACCCTTCGGTGGCAACGTGGTGGGCCTTGAAGCTGCGGCGTGGCGCTGGTTCGGGCAACCTCCACAGGATCTTGGATGGGCTGAATGCGCAACGTTGGCCGTGTTGCCGAACGCTCCTGCGCGCATGCACCCGGGAAAAGGAAGAGCGGCATTGCTCGCGAAGCGTGATCGATTGCTGGACCGACTGCTCGCGACCAGTGTGATCGATACGTTGCAATGGTCCTTGGCCAAAGAAGAACCACTGCCCGAAAAGCCACGCGCCCTGCCCCGCGCAGCACCTCATCTGCTGACAACGTTACAGCAACAAGGGCATACGGGAGAACGCTTGCGATCCACCTTGGAAGCGCAACTGCAAGAACGGATCACCGCGATCGCGGAACGGCATGCCCATGTGCTGCGCGCCAACCAGGTATACAATGCAGCAGTTATCGTGCTCGATGTACCGACAGGTGAGGTGCTGGCCTATATAGGCAACCTGCCCGGCGCCGATGCAGCACATGCTGGAGCAGTGGACATCGTACACGCGCGACGTAGCTCCGGCAGTCTGTTGAAACCCTTCCTCTATGCAGACATGTTGCAAAGCGGTGAATTGATGCCGGATCAACTCGTAGCCGATCTGCCCACACACTACGAGGGCTTCGCACCGCGCAACTACGACGATCAGTATGATGGGGCTGTACCTGCCTCGCACGCTTTGGCGCGATCGCTCAACATACCTGCGGTGCGGTCATTGCGCGAGCACGGTATCGAACGAACATTGCGGACACTAAAGGCAATGGGACTGCACCATGTGGATCGTTCTGCTGATGACTACGGACTATCCTTAGTCGTCGGTGGAGCGGAAAGCACGTTGTGGGAGTTGACCGGCGCATACGCTTCCATAGGGCGGATCCTCTTGCAAGACCATGTCCTTCAACCTGTCCATTCGCCCTATGTCCTGACCGATCATCCAGAACCTGAAAGGGACGGAGGGCGCCCCCCCCTATCCGTAGCCGCTATCCATCACACGGTACTTGCTCTTCAGAATTTGAACCGACCCGAACTCGAGACCGGTTGGCAGTATTTCGCGGGAACGGAAAAGATCGCATGGAAGACCGGAACCAGCTTCGGGCACCGCGATGCGTGGGCCATTGGTTTCACCGATCGATTTGCCGTTGGAGTGTGGACCGGTAACGCGAATGGTGAAGGACGGCCAGGATTGACCGGAACACTGGCTGCTGCGCCGATCCTGTTCTCCGTCTTCGGTCTACTATCGGATGGTGATGGCTTCGATCCGCCCTATGACGACCTGCAACGTATGCCCGTCTGCCGTAGCACTGGCTTCCGCGCCGGACCCGATTGCTTCCCGATCGATACGCTACTGATCATCTCCGAAGCGCTGCGCACCAAATTGTGTCCTTACCACAAACGGATCCTCGTCAACGCAACAGAGGATCAGCGTGTGCCGCCGGGTCCTGATGCACATGCGATGAGCTGGTTCTCACTTCCACCAGCTATGGAACACTATTATGCGACGGCACATCCGACCTATCAGCCGTTGCCACCTTCCATCACCGGAAGCGATGAGAGGTCCATCGGAATGATCTATCCGGAGCCGAATGCACAGCTCTTCATACCTGTCCAACTGGATGGTGATCATGGGCAGGTGGTGCTACATGCTGCCCACCGCGATCCGCGGGCCGTCCTGAACTGGGACCTGGATGGTGTCCATATTGGCCGAACAAGCGGAGACCATCGTCTTTCCGTTGACCTTTCGCAAGGACCACACAGTCTAACTTTGACCGACCAGAACGGATCTGCCTTACAGACCATTTTCCATGCCGCACGCGGCGGATCCGATCGACATCCTGAATGAAGTCGTTCCTCACCAGCCTCAGTTTATTGCTCCCCTTTGTGTCCTACGCTCAGCCGGATACATTATGGATCCCTGTCGAGGGCACCTTGGTACAATACGCGGTCCAATACCCCCACGTACGGCCCGATCCGCAATACAAACGCATCGGGAAGTTCGTTTCCGACACGAACAGGATCGCCGTGGAGCTGGACTACAAACGCGGTACACCATCAGGCGTTTACCGGGCCTACTATCCCGATGGCCGTCCGTTGATCTTCGCCGTGTACGGCTGGGGTTCGCTCCATGGTGATTGGACGGAGTATGACGAGCGCGGCCAGGTGAGCCTGAAAGGCCAATACCGGCAGGGTGAACGGGACGGGCCATGGTCCTTCCGCCAAGCGGGTATCCTAGGCCATTACAAGAACGGCCTGAAGCATGGCAAATGGAAGTATTTCGAGAACGGGGTAGCTGTACGCAGCGAGAAGTACCGCAAGGACAAGTTGAAACGGACCCGCACGTTCAACATCCGTTAACGAGGTTTCACGATCTTTCCTTCGCCAGTGGGCAACCCGGCACACGTTTCGCGCGTTCCATAGAACGATATCATGCAGATCCTTCCATTCCCCTTGGGCCGGACCGCGTTCATCGCGTTGTTGGCCCTCCCCCTCGTAAGCCCCGCCCAGCAGCAGGAAGATCCGTTGACCACGGGTAAATTGAGCTCCCTGCTCTACCACATCGACCGCATGTATGTGGATGACGTGGACAAGCAGAAGCTGGTGGATGCCGCGATAGTGAGCATGTTGGAAGAGTTGGATCCGCACTCGATCTACATCCCCAAGGAAGACCTGGAAGAAGTGAACGAACCCCTCAAGGGCAACTTCGAGGGTGTCGGTATCCAGTTCAACATCGTGCGCGATACCATCTACGTGGTGGACGCTATCGCCGGTGGCCCTTCGGAACGCATCGGCATCCGTGCCGGAGACCGTGTTCTCACCATTGACAAGGAGAACGTGGCCGGCGTGGGCTTCAAGAACACCGATGTGATGAAACGGCTGCGCGGCAAGAAAGGCACCAAGGTGGATGTCGCGATCCTGCGCAAGGACGAACCAGTACCCTTGGATTTCACAATTACACGGGACAAGATCCCCATCTACAGCGTCGAGGCCTCGTACATCGCCGAACCCGGAATAGGCTACATCAAGGTGGGTCGTTTCAGCGCCACCACGATGAAGGAGTTCAGGGAGAAGCTTACCGAGCTGAAGGAGGCCGGCATGAAGGACCTGATCCTGGACCTACAGGGCAATGGAGGTGGTTATCTACGCACCGCTATCGAGATGGCGGATGAATTCCTGGGCGACCGTAAGCTCGTCGTGTACACCGAAGGCCGCACTTCGCCCCGCGAAGACACTTACGCCACCAAGGAAGGTCTCTTCGAGAAGGGCAAGTTGGTCGTGCTGGTGGACGAAGGTTCGGCCAGTGCCAGCGAGATCGTGAGCGGTGCGATGCAGGACTGGGACCGCGGCTTGATCATCGGTCGGAGGAGCTTCGGCAAAGGGCTGGTCCAACGCCCGGTCATGTTGTCCGACGGTTCCGCGGTGCGCTTGACCGTTTCGCGCTACTACACTCCATCTGGACGCTCCATACAGAAATCGTATGAAGAGGGTGTTGAAGCCTACCAACGCGAGAAATCCGAGCGTTTGGAGAAGGGCGAATTGACCTCAGCGGACAGCATCCACGCTGCCGATACCGTGAAGTACTTCACCATGAACAAGCGGGTGGTCTATGGTGGCGGTGGCATCACCCCGGATGTCTTCGTCCCTATCGATACGACCCAGAGTTCGGCCTATTTCGGCCAGCTCGTGCGCAAGGGGGTGCTCAACACCTTCGCCCTGGCTTACGTGGATGAACACCGCGCCAAGTTGCTCGCATCCTATAGCGGACCTGATGCATTCAGGAGGCAATTCGTTGTGGATGCCGGGCTGGAGGCCGGCTTGGCAGAAGCAGCCACCAAGGACGGGATCGAGCCCGACCCGAGCGGACTGGCACGGTCCAAAGGGCTGATCGACCTTCGCCTCAAGGCATTGATCGCCAGGGACCTTTGGAATACATCGGCGTATTGGCAGGTGATCAACGCCGACAACCCCGTGGATCGCAGTTTCCAGAAGGCCTTGGAGGCCCTTTCCGACGACTCCTTCCAGCGGTACGGCATGGCCAAGCCGTGATCAACGGTCCATGCCCCTGGACTGGTTCCATACCACGGAAAGCTGTTAAGCACCTGTTAAGGGAGTTGCAACCTGCGGGGATGACTTAAATTCGCGCCACAAACGACCCATCCCGACGAAAACCGCATCCCGATGAAAGACAAAGTCCAGATCGCCTTGCTCAGTGTTATCGCCATCGCACTCGTGGCGCTCGCCGTTGCCCAATTCAGTGGTAAGGGTGGAGCAGCTGGCGCCAATACCGTGGCGGCCGGTCCAGATGGCAACATCACCGCTTCCACCACGATCGACCCGTCCAAGCCAGCGGAAACGTTCGACCCCATGGCGAACGCGACCCCGCCTGTGGACAATACGCCTAAGACGACCGTGAATTTCACCCAGTACGAGCACGATTTCGGCAAGATCAAGCAGGATAGCGAGAACAAGCACATCTTCAAGTTCACCAATACGGGCAAAGAGCCCATGATCATCGAAACAGCGAACGGTTCCTGCGGTTGCACGGTACCGAACTATCCGAAAGCCCCGATCCCTCCAGGCGGCACCGGCGAGATCGAAGTGGTGTACAAGCCCGGCAAACAAGAGAACGCACAGACCAAGACCGTGACCGTGATCGCGAACACCGAACCAAAGGAAACCACCCTGCGCATCAAGGCGGAGGTTGCTCCTGGCACCGGCACTAAAGATCCAGCGGCGGGCGACCAATCGATCCAAGTGGGTCATTGATCCCAATACCGTAGAACACTTGAAAGGCCGCTCACAGAGCGGCCTTTCTTATTTTCACATATGTGACCTGATCGATCAGATCAGCTTGTCGATCGCGGCGGCCAGCTTGTGGTCCTTTTCGGTGACAGTGCCACCTGCATCGTGCGTGTTGAGTGCGATGCGGACGGTATTGTAAACGTTGGACCAATCCGGATGGTGGTTCTGCTTCTCGGCAAGGAATGCCACGCGCGTCATGAAGGCAAAGGCTTGGCTGAAGTCCTTGAATTTGAAGTCGCGGCAGAGTTTGCCTCCCTCTTCGGTCCATGCGGTGGTGCTCATCTGTGTATGGGTAATTGGATCATGGACGGCACTTCGGTGTGGACAAGCTTCATCTCATCAACGAGGTGTTTCGCACCGGCGAACTTGTCCACGATGAAGAGCACATAGCGTGCGTCCACACAGATGTTCCTGCATTTGTCCGGATCGAACTGGATATCGCTCATGGTGCTTTCCCAGGTACGATCGAAGTTGAGGCCAATGAGCTCGCCACGGCCGTTCAACACCGGGCTTCCGCTATTGCCGCCGGTCGTGTGCAAGGATGATGTGAAGCAAACGGGCATGGTACCATTGACGCCGTATGGACCATAATCCTTCGCCGCATGGAGTTCCAGCAAGCGCTTCGGCACATCGAACTCAACATCGCCGGGGATGTACTTCTCCACCACTCCATCCAACGTGCTGAACGGTGAATAGACCACGCCATCCCGCGGGTCGCTACCCTCCACTTTACCGTAGGAAAGGCGCAAGGTGCTATTCGCGTCGGGCCACCATGTCCGCGTGCTATCCATCACCATCATGCCTTTCACATAGGTGCGCATCGCGGTCTCGATCCTGTCGCCAAAAGCCATATGCTGCGGCCTCACTTGTTCCAGGAAAGTCTTGTAGAAGTTGCGTGATGCCCGGTAGGCCGGATCCTTCTTCATCACCTTCAGGAATTTCTTCGCTGATCCCTTCAGTAATTCGTCCAATGCCGTTTCGTTCGCAAGCACGCTGCGCGCATAGAGGTTGTCCACCCATGCACTGGCATTGCCCTTGAACTTGGTGTCGATCTCGCTCAGGATCGGCGGAAGGAAAGCTGCAGGAACGTTGCTGCGGTAGATCGGCAAAAGCGCTTTGAAGACCCGCTTGTCCACTTCCGCATCGTAATCCTTGAAGTAACCGGGTAGCACACTGCGACGTTCGTCGCGCTTTGCGGCCCACTTGTTCTCGGTGGCGAGCTTGTCATGACCTTCGATCAGTTCCTTGAAGCTGTCCGCGAAACGGAGGATCTCAGGACCACTGTAGACCATTTCATTGAAGAGGTCGCGTGCCTTGGCGTACGGGACGTACTGGCCGTAGAGATCCTTCAATTCCGGCAACACGTTCTGATAGTCGGCTTTGCCAAGTTCGCTCGCTTTGGCAACATAGGTCGCCTCCATGGCGCGTTTGCTATCGAGCGTGCGCAGTTCCTTCAACCCGCGTACTTCGCCGATCCACTTCTTGTAGGAGTTGCTGATGCTGGATTGCTTATCGGCATATTGGATGCGTGTCTTGTCGCTGTTGCGCATGGCGGCATCGATCACGCCTAACCCGGCTTCACGCATCTTGATCCGCAACGGATCGGCGGTGTTCATCACATAATCGACGGCATAGCTGCTGAGGTAGCGTTGGGTATTCCCGGGGAAACCGAAGATCATGGCGAAATCGCCTTCCTGCACGCCGTCCATGCTGATGGGGAGTACGTGGCGCGGGGTGAACGGGACATTGGTGGGCGCCGGGTCTGCGGGTTTATTGTCGGCACCGGCATAAATGCGGAACATGCTGAAATCGGCGTTGTGCCGTGGCCACATCCAGTTGTCGGTATCGCCGCCGTACTTGCCGATGGAACTGGGCGGTGCACCTACGAGACGTACATCGCGGAATGTCTCCGTGACGATGAGGAAGTACGAGTTGCCGTAATTGAACGGGCGAACGACCGCTTCGTAGTGCGTGCCTTCAATGGCTTGTTGCGTGATCGCTTTCGCCAGTTCTGCGACAGCCGCGCGACGTTGCACTTCTGTCTGGCCTGCTGTCAGCTTTGAAAGGACCTGGTCCGTGATATCCTCCATCCGAACGATGAACGTGGCCGTGAGACCGGCGTTCAACAATTCAGCAGCACGGTCCTTGGCCCAGAAGCCGTCCTTGAGGTAGTCGTGCTCCAAGCTGCTCTGCTCCTGGATGGCACTGAAACCGCAGTGGTGGTTGGTGAGGATGAGGCCCTGCCCGCTGATCACCTCGGCCGTGCAGCCTCCACCGAAGAGGACGATCGCATCCTTGATGCTGCCGTTGTTGATGCTGTACACATCCTCTGCCGTAAGCCGAAGACCGGCACTTTGAAGATCACCCTCGATGCCCTTGAGCAAGGTGGGCAACCACATGCCTTCATGGGCTTGGAGCTGTTGGGCGAAGAGAAGAACTGAAAGGAACAGGTTGCGCATGACGATGGATCGATGCGCAAAGATGGCGAAGGTGCATCCACACCACTCCACATCAAGGGTTCATGGGTGTTCTTCGGTTGGTTCCGGGGCCGTAGTCTTCGGATGACGATCGGAAGCCTCCGAAAGGAACCAGGCCAGAAGCACGATCAGCAACAACGCTATGAACGCTTTCGGATCTTTGTACAGTGGGCGTTGGGGGCGCCGAACCGCTTTCTGGTAGTTGAAGAGCAGCCGCTTGGGGTCGCGATACCGTGCGATCTCCACTTCCGTGGGCGGCGTGCCACGGCCTTGGGGCGATATCCTGTACTGTCGTTTCATGCCCTTGGGGAAAGGTAGGTGCGGAGCTGCGCCAGCACCCGATGCGTTCTCATCTTGGCGGCATCCTCGCCGATACCCAGCACTTGACCGAGTTCGGCAAAGCTCAACCCATCCATGTAGCGGAGGTCGATAAGCCGGGCCTTGCTTTCATCCAATCGGCCCAAGGCAGCTGCCAGCCGTTGCATGTCCTCAT
>Ga0075163_10009662_pt1 | contig 12652 bp, 8 predicted proteins | sample JI1023141ADNA_FD_71478 | JGI IMG/M metagenome (GOLD analysis project Ga0075163, IMG submission 71478) | Wastewater effluent complex algal communities from Wisconsin, to seasonally profile nutrient transformation and Carbon sequestration -... | ecosystem: Engineered > WWTP > Effluent > Algae...
CCGCTAACTTTTACTGATACATGAGGATTATGGCAAGTAATACAAGTAAGTCCGTTTTTATACGGTTTCAATCCTGCTTCCTTCGGACTCATCGAACGAATTTTCGTATCCGTACTCACAAAACACTTACTCATCTTTAATCTTTCAGCATGTGAAGCCATGATATGCGCATTCTCACTATTGCTGTAAATTGGCATAAACACATTCATCACCTCCGACAATTTCATGCCTGGTTTAAAGTCAAAGAAAGATTTGCCATCGCGCAAAACGGCATTTCCCTGAATATGACAGCGCTGACAAACATCAAATTGCATATCAATAGGCAATTTAGAAGGATTCACAATCGAATAGTCAATCTGCAGAGCAGTATCAATGAGTATACCTTGTGATTTCTCTGCCACATGAATACTTCCCGGACCATGACAACGTTCGCAGTCAATACCATTCTTCACTGCTAAAAATTTATTCTCCGAACCCTGCACAAATTCCGGATAACCATTATGACAGGACATACACTCTAATCCTATTAGCCGATTAAATCTGCTATTATCACCGTTTTCAAATCCAGGAGGAAGGTCCCACTTCCCTTTCTGTGTATAATACGTCAATGGAGCCTGAAAGAGATAACCATTACTCTCCCACATATGCGAATTCGTATGCTGCCCTGAACCAACAATGTACTTCACCTGCTCCTCACGAAGATGTACTGTATCCTTCCCTTCGAGTCTGAACTCGCGAAAGAATAATTTTTCCTCCTTCCAGTAAGGCTGATAATAATAATTCTTTTGCTTGTCGTAAACAGCAATGTGGTCATCATAATTTCCGGCGCTTTTCGTACGTGAGGCAGTATCAAATGACATCCCCATTCCTGTATGCATAAAAGTTTCGTGAACATTTACATGGCAGGATTTACAGGCATTCATACCGACATATTTGGCCGAATCAAGGAGTCCGGCATATGTAGTACGATTCAATGCAAGCTCACGGGGAGAAACAGTTTTAACTTCCTGGCAAAACCAATTAAACAACACAAACAACAAGAGAAAAAAAACGGTTCGCCGGTAACTCATATTAGGAGTTTTAGAGTATAGTACCAGGACGCACTAATTGTAAAACGGAAACATTATGCCATTTACCTTCATACACAATCCAGTCACGCATCACTCCGCATGTTCTGAATCCAACTTTTGAAAACAGGCGAAGGCTGGCTTCATTATCATTATCGATATGGCAATAAAGCTGATGTAAGTTCAACGTATTAAAACAATGTTTAACGAGGAGATTCAGCGCCTCAGCAGCATATCCTTTCCGGCGACTTTCTTTATCACCTATCAGAATTCCTACTCCGGCACGACGATGTTGCGCATCAAATTCAAATAAATCTATATACCCGATAGTTGCTCCCGGTTCCGTTGTTTCCACCACCAGCTCTATAGCCAGACGGAGTTGTTTTGCAGCATAGATATCCTGAGTTGCATTTGCATAATACTGCTCAAGAGTATATCGTGCATAAGGTGCCAACGTTCCACTCACCGGCCATATATCCGAATCATTCTCGTAGATCATCATCAGATCCACATCTTTCGGCTCAAGTGCTCTTAATAAAACACTATTTCCTCTGATCATATTTCTATAGTTCCCTTGTACACGAAAGTGGCAGGTCCTTCCAGCCAGATATCAGTAAATCTGTTGTCTTTATAGTTATACTTTATTTTCAATTGACCTCCGGGAGTAATGATTCCTGTAGAAGAACTACCTTCCGTTTTGTTTACATAAGCCATTGCAAGCGCTGCTGCAGTAACTCCAGTACCACAACTCAGGGTTTCTGCCTCTACCCCACGCTCATAAGTCCGAACAAACAACTCGGTACCACGTTGCTCTACAAAGTTAACATTGGTACCCTTTTCTCTGAATTCATCGTTGTAGCGGATCTTCCTTCCTTCCTCCTCTATGTTAAGGAGATCTGCATGTTCAGCGAAGCGAATATAATGAGGAGATCCCGTATTTAAAAACAAGTCCTTGCCTCTTTCTTCAACCTGTTGAACCTCTGCCATTTTCAGCGATACAGTCAAAGGATCAATAACCAAAGCCTCATGAGGACCATCACTTGCCATAAAACGGGTTTCTTTTCCGATATAACCCTGATCGAAAGCATACCGAACGATACAACGCCCCCCATTACCACACATTGAACCCGGGGCACCGTCGGCATTATAGTAAATCATTTCGAAGTCAAGTTCCGGATGTCGGCGGATAATCATTAATCCATCAGCTCCAACGCCGAAACGACGATCGCAAAGAAAGCCAACCTGATCATTCGAAAGAACCATAACATCATTCCATGCATCCACCATCACAAAATCGTTTCCGGTACCCTGATATTTCAGAAAGTTTAATTTCATGTTTTTGTCGATTACTAATTGCCTTTACGATCCAGTAAGGAACCGTTTCTTCGGTCGTAAATTTACCTAAAACAGGCAATATGGTACTAAAGAAAGTCGTACGCTCCTGAAAAACTTATTCTGCCTAGTATTTGTTGAGGCATTTAGAATTGCCGCTAAACAGGTAAACGGTTCGTTAAATGCTTGTTAAATTCATATTCGATTCATTAATGAGGAAATAATTTTGCCCTCGATACGTATTAATGATATCATCAAATAAAAAACAGATTATAAAAGGTATGGAAACGATTAAAAAAAGCGGAATAATGATTGCCCTGGCACTAACAGCCGGAATGGCCGGTGCAGGCATCTTTCACCAATTCATCAAAGATAGCTCGCCTTCGAATCTGGATGGATACTCCCACCGTACGCCGGCACGTCAAATCAATTTTGAAGGTCCTGTTTCGGCACCTGCAGATTTTACAATTGCCGCAGAAGGCACGGTACCAACAGTGGTTCACGTCACAACCACTTATGCCCGACAACAAGGCTATAATAGTCAGTTTTTCGACCCGTTTAATTTCTTCTGGGGCAATCCGACTCCACAACAAATGCCACAGCAGCAATCAACAGGTTCCGGAGTGATAATCTCCGCAGATGGTTATATCGTCACCAACAACCATGTAGTGGAAAACGCAGAAATGGTATCAGTGACACTCGATGATAAATCCACCTACACGGCCAAAGTGGTGGGTGTTGATCCCAGTACTGACCTCGCTCTTTTAAAAATTGAAGCAAAGGATCTGGCCTTTTCAACCTATGGAAACTCAGATGATGTGAAAGTGGGAGAATGGGTATTGGCAGTAGGAAATCCATTCAACCTGACTTCTACAGTAACAGCAGGAATTGTGAGTGCAAAAGCAAGAAACATACATATCCTCCCCGACCAGAAATTTCCGATCGAGTCCTTCATTCAAACAGATGCAGCCGTAAATCCCGGTAATTCAGGGGGAGCGCTGGTAAACACCAGAGGGGAATTGATTGGAATAAATGCTGCCATTGCTTCCAATACCGGTTCCTATTCCGGATATTCTTTTGCCATCCCTGTGAATATAGTAAAGAAGGTTGTAGACGATCTGGTAGAGTTTGGTACTGTGCAGAGAGGGTTCATTGGAGTCAGCATTCGGGAAGTTGATGCAGCACTTGCGAAAGAGAAAGAATTAAAAACGCTGAATGGAGTTTATGTAAATGGTCTCACTGATGGTGGAGCTGCAGAAGATGCCGGCATTAAAGAAGGCGACATTATTACATCTATCAACGGAGTAAACATCAAGACATCGCCTGAATTGCAAGAGCAGGTTGGACGATACCGCCCCGGTGATAAAATCGATGTAGCTGTAATCCGGAATAACACCACTAAAACAATCCCGGTAATTTTACGCAACAAAGAAGGCAACACAAAGGTCACCAGAAACGAAACCATCAGTTTACTCGGAGCGACACTCGAAATGGCACCGGAGAATGAATTAAGCAAATTAGGAGTTAGAAACGGAGTCAAGGTAAAAGAACTTCAGACCGGTAAGTTAAAAGCAGCCGGATTACGTGAAGGATTTATCATCACCTCAATTGACAACATGGAAGTTAAATCTGCCGGAGAAGTTACAGAATACCTTTCCAGCAAACGTGGTGGTGTATTGATTGAAGGTGTTTACCCCAACGGAATGAGAGCGTATTATGGTTTCGGCATGTAATTTGTAGAGACCAGAAAGATTTGTCAGGGCGCCCGTAAGCGCCCTTTTTTATTTTCATCAATTTACGTTTTGTAATGATTTTCTTCTAAATTTGTTAGACACAGAACCGCCATTTCAATTTTCAGCAGTGACTAAATCAGCCTATGCGTCAACTGAAAATTAGCAAATCGATCACCAACCGGGAGAGTGCTTCATTGGAGAAGTACTTAACAGACATTGGTAAAGAACCAATGATTCCGGCTGAAGAAGAAGTGCGTCTTGCACGACTTATTAAAGAAGGAGATGAATCAGCGTTAGACAAACTGACGCGTGCCAATCTGCGCTTTGTAGTATCTGTAGCCAAGCAGTATCAGAACCAGGGTCTCAGTTTACCGGACCTGATCAACGAAGGAAATCTCGGGCTCATCAAAGCAGCAAAACGCTTTGATGAAACACGGGGCTTTAAATTCATTTCCTATGCTGTATGGTGGATACGGCAGAGTATTTTACAAGCAATAGCTGAGCAATCAAGAATTGTACGACTACCTCTAAATCAGGTGGGATCGTTAAGCCGTATCAGCAAAGCATTCAGTAAGCTCGAACAGGAATTTGAACGAGAACCCTCCTATGAGGAAATCGCAGCAATTACCGATATACCGATTGATAAAATTGCAGATGCGTTAAGAATTTCCGGACGACATGTATCGATGGATGCACCCTTTGTACAAGGAGAAGAAAATACTTTACTTGACGTAATAGAAAATGTTGAATCGCCACGTGCTGATGTACAACTTATCAATGACTCACTGAGAAAAGAAATAGAACGATCACTCAGTACACTCTCTGATCGTGAGCGGGAAGTAATTAAACTATTCTTTGGCATAGGTCTCGGACATGGACTTACACTCGAAGAAATCGGCGCTAAATTTGATCTGACCAGGGAGCGTGTCCGACAGATAAAAGAAAAAGCTTTAAGACGACTCCGGCATAAGAACAAAAGCAGGATTCTCAAAAGTTACTTAGGAGAATAATTCCGTTCAATTGAGAATAGTTTTCTGTTTTAAACTAACATGAAAAAAGGGAACGCTGATCAAACTGATAACGCAGATTTGCGCGGATTTTATTTCAGATAAAGGTCCAGATATCCTCCGAAAATAAGAAAGGCCATCTCCATTTAGAGACGGCCTTTTTTTTAAATATCAATTTATCCTAGTAATAAGTCAAACGGATTACGTCTGATAAATACTTCGCAAAACGAATTACCTGACGGCTATAACCATATTCGTTATCGTACCAAACATACAATACAACACTACGTTTATCTTTAGAAACAATCGTAGCAGGAGAATCGACGATAGAAGCACATGGATTTCCGATCAGATCAGAAGACACCAATTCGTTCGAACTTGAATACTGAATCTGCTCAACCAGGTCGCCACGTAAAGCACCATCTTTCAGAATCTCATTCACCTCATCCTTGGTCATATCTTTCTTAAGTGTAAGATTCAGAATAGCCAGGGAAACATCAGGAGTTGGGACACGAACAGCATTACCGGTCAACTTACCTTCCAGTACAGGAAGCACTTTAGCAACCGCTTTATCTGCGCCGGTCTCTGTAATTACCATATTCATCGCAGCAGAACGACCACGGCGATATTTGCTATGATAGTTATCGAGCAGATTCTGGTCATTTGTATAAGAGTGGATAGTTTCGATATGACCACGATCAATACCGATTGCTTTCTCCATCACAGCCAAAACCGGAACAATTGCATTGGTAGTACAAGAGGCTGCAGAAAAAATCTTTTCGTTTTCAAGATGATTCTTTTCGTTTACACCGTATACTACGTTCGGAATATCACCCTTACCAGGAGCAGTCAACAATACTTTATCCACTCCTTTCGCCTTAAGGTGACGACTTAAACCATCACGATCGCGGGAAACACCTGTATTATCGATCAACAAAGCATTAGAAATACCGAAAGAAGAATAATCAACATCTTCCGGATTTTTCGCATCGATCACATAGATGGTATGACCATTTACGATCAAAGCACTCTTCTCATTATCTTCAATCACAGTTCCAGGGAAAGGACCGTGTACAGAATCATTTCTCAACAATTCAGCACGCTTACTCAAATCGTCATCAGAACGTTTCCGAACTACGATAGCACGAAGGCGCAATTGCTCACCTTTACCAGCCTGCCCTACCAACTCACGGGCAAGAATACGACCAATACGACCAAAACCATACAGAATCACATCGCGAGGAACCATCTTACGACGGTCAGCACCGATAAATGTACCGATTTTACTTTCGAGGAATTTCTTTGGGTCATTTCCGAAGTTACTCTTCTCACCCAACCACTCAGCTGTTAACTTTCCGATATCCAGACGAGAAGGTGCCAGATCAAGATCGTTTAGGGTACGAGCGATTTCAAGCGTATCCATCACAGTAATCGGCTTCTTCACAATGTCGTTCGCATATTGGTGCAGATTCAGAATCTGACTCGCACTGCGATCAACCAACTGATTACGGAAAATAATAAGTTCCACTGAACGGTTAAACCATAAACCACCTGTAATGTGGATCAGCTCAATGGCTGCTTTTTCGAGTTCAATCCAGTCGCCAAGCTGACGCTCATACGTGTTCTGCCCGGCGGGATTTTGAGTTGCTGTAGACATAGTGATAATCTGTTTAGAAGGCGCAAAGATACTTTCATGCCGGAGTTAAAGAAAGGAATTTTATGGTAAAAGCCACCAACAATGGGGTCAAAAATGTTAATAAGTAGAGGAACGGGAAATTCAACCAGCTCGGGCAAGCAAAATTCTGAATTATTGATCTGTTATGTTCAACGACTCCTCTTATTGCTTAATCCAACCACTAAATCGAACTCGCAAAACCAAAACAGATTGTTTGTCAGCTACTTAACACAAATAAAAAAGGCGGACTCATTGCTGAATCCGCCTCGGGTGAATGAGGGGTCTCGAACCCCCGACCTCCAGTGCCACAAACTAGCGCTCTAACCAACTGAGCTACATCCACCATTTTGGGACTGCAAATTTAATACATCCTGAATTGATCCCAAAATGAAAACTAAAATTATCTACACAACGTTATCATCAGCCGGATTAAACATAGAACCATAAATTTGCAGGATGCAGGAGAAAATTGTTTTAAACGTTAGTGGAATGACCTGCTCCAGTTGTGCCCAAGGAATTCATAAGCACCTGGCCAAAAAGGGCTTTGAAGAAATTCAGGTGAATTTTGAAGGTGGCGAAGTTGAATTCGTTTTACCGGAAAACACATCTACAGAAAAAGCTATTCGTGAAATAAATAGTCTGGGTTATTCGGCCTCTAATAAAGGAGAAGAAGTAAAATCGAGCAAATTGCAGCAGGTGTTGCAAAATCCTACTCTTCGTTTTCTGATTTGTTGCCTGTTCACGATACCACTGTTGGCACATATGTTTGTGGACTACCCACTACTTCATCTTCCATCTTTTCAATTTATTCTTTCCACACCGGTATTTCTCATTGGGATGTTCCACTTTGGAAGAAGCGCCTGGGGTTCTGTAAAAACCGGAAGTCCCAACATGGATGTATTAATCACCATGGGATCCGGATCTGCATATCTCTACTCAATTGCCGGCTGGATCATTTACGGAAGGACTGAAAATGTAATGCAGTATATGTTCTTCGAAACGACTGCCACCATCATCACCTTATTATTATTGGGCAACCTGATAGAAAGAAGCACACTGAAGCGCACACAGTCTTCTCTCGAGTTTCTTACAAGAATACAGCCACAGACAGCAAGAAAAATTGATCAGGCTATGACCCCGGAAGAAACCACCCGGGAGATACCGGCAGAGCATTTACATGTCCATGATTTTGTATTAGTAAATACAGGAGAGAAAATTCCAGCTGACGGACTCATTTATGAAGGACAAGCCACCATCGACGAATCCATGATGACAGGTGAAAGTTTACCGTCAGAGAAGAAAATTAACGATCAGGTTTTAAGTGGTACAATCCTTAAAAGTGGTCATTTAAAAATGATTGTACAACAAACTTCCGGGAATACGGTGCTAGGGAAAATGATCGACACGGTCAGGAAATCAGCATTGGTAAAACCGGAGATCCAGCGAATAGGCGATAAAGTCAGTTCCTGGTTTGTTCCCGTTGTTATTGTATTCGCAATAATTACCTTCTGCTACTCCTTACTTATCATCGACCTGCCTATGCGTGATGCCATGTTACGCTCAATAGCAGTACTGGTCATTTCCTGTCCATGCGCAATGGGTCTCGCAACACCAACCGCAGTAGCAGTCGGGATTGGCCGCTCAGCCAGGAATGGCATTTTGATTAAAGGTGGAGATACACTTGAAAGATTTAGTCAGATCAATACCATTGTATTTGACAAAACAGGAACATTGAGTCAAGGGAATATTACACTTACCAAATGGCATTTTCACCAAGATAAACTGCTGGCACAATATCTCACAAGTACCCTGGAACAATACTCCACTCACCCATACGCAGCAGTATTGGCCAATGCATATCAACAGATAAAATCACCAACCGCCATCTCCTTTAAAGAGATCAAGGAAGTTCACGGCGGAGGTGTTATGGCCGTTGACAAAGACGGAACCCGATACAAAATCGGCTCCACTACCTTCACTGGAATAAACAACAGTGAAAATATCTATCAGGTTTTTTTAACTAAAAATGAAGAACTATTAGCTTCTTTTGGTTTCGAAGACCAACTACGTGTTGAAGCAAAAGAAACTGTACAGTATTTTAAACAATCAGGAATAAAAACTGTTCTTCTGAGTGGCGACAGGAATACAGCATGCAAATCGGCAGGAAAAGAACTGGATATCGATCAGGTATTTGGAGAGCAACTTCCCGATCAAAAAGCAGAAGTTATTCATCAACTTCAGCAATCAGGAAAAGTAGCCATGACCGGCGACGGAGTAAATGATGCTGCTGCACTGGCAATTGCAGATGTAGGGATTGCAGTCAGCAATGGCACACAAATCACCATGCAGACAGCAGAAATAGTACTCGTCGGTAAAAAAGATCTCATCTCACTTACCGGAGCACATCGATTATCAGTTGAAACCCTTCGCACTATAAAACAAAATTTATTCTGGGCCTTGATCTACAATGTAATTGCCATACCACTTGCTGCCACCGGATTTTTAAGTCCGATGATTGCTTCGTTATCTATGGCATTTTCCGATGTTGTAGTCATTGGAAATTCCTTACGCTTACACGTTAAAAAGCTACCCGGATTGAAGTGAAAAACGTAACTGAATTAATTGAAAGAATCGGAACAATCAGAGGACTACAGGTCTTCCAGGTTTTGCGATTTGCATCATTTTTCCTCACCGGGATTCTGCTATCAAAATCTTTTCTGACAGTCAGTGAAATAGGAAGTTTTGAAAACGTGCTATTTATTTCAGGAGCTGTAAGTTTCTTTTGGATATCCGGTATGCTAAATGCATTACTGGGTAAGTTTCACCAATCATCCACACCCGACACTGGGTTACTTTATAATACCGCCGCCATCATCTACTCCTTCAATTCCTTGCTGGTAATTGTAATGTTGATTTTCCAGGATTTCTTCAGATCACTCATGCCTGTCAGTGAAACGGACTATTACCCTGCACTTTTATTATACATCTTTTTCAACAATCCTACTTTTATTAATGAATATGTGCTGCTATTACGAAACAAGCCTTTGCATCTTGTTATATATGGCGTTTCTACATTCGTTGTACAATTGATTTCTGTTATACTTCCACTATATATCACAGGAGAATTAATGTATAGTTTTTACGGGCTGATTGTATTTGCCATCCTTAAGAACTTCGTTTTAATCTATCAGCTCCGGCAAACAGGAAAAAGCACTTTGCAAATTTCCCAATGGCCCGAAATTTTCTTTCAGGCCGCACCACTTATGTTCAGTCTTCTCATTGCAGGATCAGCAGAATATATTGATGGCTTCTTGATAAGCACTCATTTTGGTACCGATGCCTTTGCTGTATTCCGATATGGCGCCAAAGAATTACCTGTATCACTTCTAATGGCCAATGCACTAAGCATGGCGATTGTACCCAAACTGGCTGCCGACGGTATCGGAGAAAACAGCCTCGGACTTCTCCGCAAAGAAACCACCCGATTAATGCATTTGCTTTTCCCCCTCACATTAATTTTACTAGCCACAAGTCACTACCTATACCCAATTGTATTCCGTCCGGAATTCAGTATTTCTGCCGATGTTTTTAATGTGTATTTGTTGCTCGTCATCAGCCGAATGTTATTTCCACAATCCATTATCATGGCCGCAAATCAGACCGGCATCATCTTCAAAACCTCCCTCATTGAAATTTTCACCAATGTCACTGCCAGCTATCTGCTCATGTTGAAATTCGGAATAATGGGTGTAGCCTACGGTACCGTAATAGCATTCCTGACAGAAAAAATCATTCTTTTACTCTACTGCCACCGGGTTTTAAAAATTTCACCTCAACGATTTTTAGTTTTAAGAACCTGGGGTATTTACACCATTTTGTTAATAACCGTATATTATATAACTTTAAAAATCAGACACTTATAACTACACTACCATAGTATTAAAGTATTTAATAACAGTCCATAGACTTTTTCAACATAAAACCGTGAAAAACCAAGCCATGAAATCTCAATAGAATTCATCTCTTGGATTGAGAAAAAAAATATATTTGTAACCCTATTGTAAAATACCCTACGAATGAAAGGGTGGGAACTTAAACTATTCCTACCTTTACAAATACCAAATCAATTCTTAAAACATAATTAAACCAAATTTCAAATGATGAAAAAAATACACATCCTTCAGGGAAGTAGCATTAGCAAAATGTTCCTTCTTACTGCTACGGCATGCCTCTTAGTAGGTGGTGTAGACGCACAATCGCGTTTAAAAGCCCCTGGTAAAGTGGTTAAAGCTGAAAAAGCAAAAGTTGTTGTTGAACCAGTTGGTCCGGTAGCTACCGGTACTGCAAAAGTACAGCCAGGTTCAGTTCGTAGCAACAAAGTAGTAAACGGTAAAGTAATGGTTGCTGCTAAGACAGACATCGCTACTTCCGCAAACATCTACGGTTCATTGGTATCAGAAGGAACACTTGCTGATTACAATGGTGCTGTAAACGTATTGTCTTATTCTAACCGTAAGTCTATTGGTGTTGTACCTCCAGTTAACAATAGTGGTGTAACACAAACTTACTTCAGTTATGACAAAGGTGCAACCTGGGATACTAACCTGGTTTGTACTCAGAACGCTGCTCCGGTAAACCGTTACCCAAATGGTATCGTTGCGAACCCTCCGGGAAACACAACAGCTAATCAGGCTTATGCCGTAGTTGCGGCTCCATTGTTGGATGGTTCATTGTGGGATGGTGGAACATTCGCTTCTATCCGTTTAGATGGACAAAATGCATCTGTATTAAACATTCAGAATGCATCTGCTACTGTAACTCAGTGGATGCCACGTATCGGAATGTGCTCTGGTACTAACGGAAACGTTTATGTACTCGGAAACAATTACGATTACAACGCGACTGCTCCTGTATTCAATGGTGCAGTTATCAACCGTGGTGTTTGGGATGGTGCAAACAACAACTACACCTGGTCACAAACTAATATCTATCATGCGTTCAGTCAGGATCCTGCTGATGGTTCACAAAACATTTCTTCATTAGGTCACGTAGCATTCTCTGCTGATGGTCAAACTGGTTATGTTATGTTCATCGGTCGTGATTCAATCGACGATCACCTGTCTCCTATGCCTATCATCTACCGTTCAACTGATGCTGGTGCAACCTGGTCATTGTATTACAATGGTGACTTCTCTCCATTGTTCGCTGGTTTCTTCCCAGCAAACCCTAATGGTGTTGAGCGTCCTTTCTGGTACACTCGTAACAGCACTGATATTCAAGTTGATGCTTATGGTAAACTCCACATCTTCTCTGAAATCGGTAATGCATCAAGCAATGACCCTGACTCATTAAACTACCTGAATGCATTCGGAACATTCTTCGATGTTTACGAAACAGCTGGTGGACAGTGGAATGCAATTTGGGTTGGAACAGGTCTTACTGAGCCTGATCGTATCGTTGCTCCAGCAACTACAAACACTTTCGGATGGGCTGTAGATTTCGATGCTCGTCTGCAAATGGCTCGTTCAGCTGATGGAACTAAAATGGCTTACATGTGGATGGATACCGACACTCTGCTCGGAACATTGAACCTCTACCCTGATCTTAAAGGTGCTGCTGCTGACTTCGCTAATGGCCTTTATACTGATGAAGTAAACTTCACTCAAGGTGGTGCTTACGATGCTAACAACTACTTCATGTGTGTTGCTGGTGAAGGTTGGGATAACTCAGGTAACTTCGTTGTTCCTGTTATGACAAGCCGTCCTTTGAACTCAGGTGGTCTTGACACTAACCCATGGATGCATGAGTGGGTAGGCGGAATCGAATTCGACGCTGCTG
>Ga0075163_10009664_pt1 | contig 12651 bp, 7 predicted proteins | sample JI1023141ADNA_FD_71478 | JGI IMG/M metagenome (GOLD analysis project Ga0075163, IMG submission 71478) | Wastewater effluent complex algal communities from Wisconsin, to seasonally profile nutrient transformation and Carbon sequestration -... | ecosystem: Engineered > WWTP > Effluent > Algae...
AGACGAAACAAATCAAGGCACGAATAGCCCAGATAAATGCGCAGATTAAACTATCTACGTCGGACTACGACAAGACAGAGTTACAGAAACGACGGGCTGCTCTATCCGGTAAAGTCGCTGTTATTAAAGTTGGTGGTGCTTCCGAAACAGAAATCGAAGAGAAAAAGTATCGAGTAGATGACGCTGTTGCTGCCGTCAAGGCAGCCATGGATGAGGGAATTGTGGCTGGCGGTGGTGTAACACTAGTAAATCTAGCTGGTGAAATCAAGAAACTGAAGGATGAGACAGAAAACGCCGGTGCACAGTTGTTAGCAAGGTCGCTTGAAAAGCCTTTTAGAATTTTGATGGAAAACTCTGGGCTCAATGCTGATGAATGGTTGCCGAAAGTCAAATCTGGCAAGCCTGGACAGGGTGTTGACGTTAATAGCCCTGATGGGTTAGTTGATATGAAAAAAGCTGGGATTGTCGATCCTGTATTGGTGGCAAAACAGGCGGTTCAGAACGCTGTATCGATTGCAGGCACAAGCATGACTATGGGAGCACTAATTGTTGACGTGCCTGAATCAAAGTCTGGTGCTGATATGTCCGGTCAAATGGGCTTGGGAATGTAGCACTCCTGAAAGGAGTGCATTTAGCATTTAACATTGACCCAATTAACATAGATTTAGCAATTACCATTTAGAGGCAAGATTTAGTATTTAAATGATCTAAGCGTAACTACCTGGAAAGGTCGACTATCTGCTGGTTTGCAAGTCTAAGTGGTTGGTCTTCTGTTGAACGGTCTGCTTTTGGAAAAGCAGTGCGCATCATATCCACAAGCAAGCTAGGGTCGGCTTCTATTAATGCAATCGAAGCGCTATCTTTGGGCAGTCTTACGCTATATTCTGTGTATACATCGGGTTGTGTGTTTTTAGAATTGGGGTCTTTGAACTTTATAGCATATACTACCTGTTTTTCTTTTCTAACGTCAATTTTGAGAGGTATTGCACTAAAAGGCTCCAAATCCGTTAGAAGTGTATTTATATGAGGTGGTGGTATAGGTTTTGCCCTTCTGTATTCGTTATCTTGTACTTCTTGAACTACAGACTCAGTAAAGTAGGAAATACTTGAATCTTTGGAATTTCTCAATCCTGGACCCCACACTGAAAATGCTGCCCCAGACTTAAAGCCGGCGCACCTGTATCTATCGTTGCTCTTACCTTCGAACTTACCTGTTACTGCGTGCAGAGCCGTACGATCATTTATAAGTGATTTAACAAGTTGTTCTCTATCTGATATTTCTTGAGTCTTAACATCGCTACGTATTCTATCTGATAGACCTATAACTCTTGTTCCAGCTACGTTAGAGTGCATTGCTTCTAGAACACTAAGAGCAAACACAGATGCTTTTTCGATCATTCCTGCTTGGCGGAATGAATTAATAGCACCAATTGTGTCACCACCATTAATATCTACCAAATACTGGAATAACCCGGCCTCACCCATTCTTAGTGCTAATGCCGACACTCTAGCTTGAGGATTACCAAATTTTATCCCCCACCTTTCATGCATATCAACCATTGGTCTTAGTTGCTTTTGAGCAGTGCCGTCACTGATAGCATCACTCCAGTCACGATCATTGTAGTTCATTGTAACTGTGCTTGCTCCTAGCCCCAAATGGTGTTCTGTAAACTCACACAGCCCATCAGAGCTCATTAACACTGCAAGACCCGCTAGCTTAGGGTCTAGTTCTACGGCAGCATAATAAGTTCGCACAGTATCTGAACCTGTGAGTGAATCTATTCGCTGCAATGCGATTGGGGCAAACTCTGACATAAAACATATATTAGCATAAAATGAACTAAAAATCAATGTACCTATTGCATTTTTATTAGAATTGTCGTATTATAGCTATAGAAAACTGGGTGGACCAGGAGAAACAGGAACCATGTCGAGATTATTTAAGCGCAACAACAAGACAACCATTGCAGAACTAGAAGAGTACTATGCCAATCAAGAGAACAAAAAAACTCGTAACGGCAAAGCGTGGTTCATGGCTTTTTTGAGTTTATTTATCACTCTTGCGGTAATTGCTATGATATTTTTCGGCGGACGATGGTTGTATCGAGTGCTGACAGATGATAAATCAAACAATACTACAACTTCTGATACTACAAAAAATGACGGTGTAGATTTGCCAAACTTTGACGGAGATATAGTAGGGCAGGGGAACCAAAAGGGAAGCAACGATAAATCGTCTAGCCAAACAGGCAATGGCACTGTAACTGACGAAGCAGCTTCTACCTCAATTCCTAATACAGATAGAGTTACAACGGTTGCCGGATCTGATCAGGAAGAAGTTCCTAATACTGGTGCGGGGGAAATCATATTGCTAGTACCGTTTGTATTTGCCATCGTTGGCTATTTTGTGTCAAGAAAACACATGATAAAAAACAGCTAAAGCTTTAGTCCAGATCTCTAATCCTGGGCAACTTGTGAAAAATAATTGATTTCGTTGATAATGTCGAGCATAGCATTGGCACGCTCTTTGTCGTCTTTGATCTGTTTAGCGTGTTCTAGAGCTTGTTCTAATAGAGTATGATTATCGTTTGCTTGTATCATCATCATGGTTGTTTTGAAAGATTCCTCAGGTGTCTGGTCTAGATGGCCGACTAGAGGTTCAAGTTGCTCAAGAGCCTGTTGCTTCATCCCAGCTAGATGTTCGGTATCAACTGGTCCAATTGGGGTAACTGTAGCGTGATCTGCATCATCGGTTTTTGTATTTGAAGCTGAGCTAGTATGTGCTGGAGGCTCTGGCATTGGGCTAGTAGAAAAACCTTGAGCTGGTTCTGCGATTGGAGTTTGGTCATCTGTTGCACTTGTTTGTGTTGGTGCTAAAGTCGGTACTTGCATATGGGGCTGGCTAGAGCTTGTCATGTATTGTGGCTGAGGTACTTGGTAGGCAGGGTCATTGACTAGTTGTTTTACATTATCCAGCATTGCTGGGTCGTCATTAGATTGCTGTGTATTATCGTTAACGCCAAACATGTTTTCCACCCCCGGGCAACCTTGGTTGCATTTATCATGTAGCAATTATCATTTTACATATAGCTACAACTTAATAAACTTATGCTTATATTCTACAGCGTTTTTGGATTGTGTTCCAGTATTTTTACTAGATACTAGCAACCAGCTCCTATATACTAACCAATATGTTAGATGATTTGAAGTACATACACATGAAAGATGCTGAAGATGCGCTAGGAATTGCTGCAAAACAGTGGCAACAGCTAGAGACTGTCTATGAAATTGACAATTGGGGATCGAAGATTGGCGATGTCGAAAATATCGTTTTTGCTGGAATGGGTGGCTCTGCTTTGTGGGCGCTGCTTAGCCTGACATGGCCCGGCTACAAGGTGCCATTTGAAATCTGGCGCCGTTATGACGGTCCAGCCTACATGTCTAATAGGACATTATTAATTGTTTCTAGCTATTCTGGCAACACAGAAGAAACTCTTTCGGCGTTAAGGGCCGGGGAAGAAGCCGGTGCACATATAGTAGTTGCCGCAAGTGGTGGAAAACTAGTTGAAATTGCCCAAGAAAAAGGATATCCAGTAGCGTTGCTACCTAAAGCTTCTCAGCCACGCTTTGGGGCGTTAAATGGCCTCAAATCGCTAGTTACAATATTAGAAAAAGCTGGTCTTGTTAGTACTGAAGGTGCGGAAAAGACCTTGCATGAGACTGCGCAGTTTTTGAAATCAGAAATTGCTAATTGGCTTCCTGATGTACCGACAGACAAAAATCCGGCCAAACAATTGGCATTAGAGATTGCGGGTACGTCGCCGGTGATATATGCTGGCCCCAAGATGTTCCCGGCCGCATATAAGTGGAAAATTAGCTTTAATGAAAATGCCAAAAACGTCGCCTGGTGCAACGAAATTCCCGAATTTTCGCATAATGAATTTTTGGGTTGGACGTCTCACCCCGTTGATAAACCATATAGCATCATAGATTTGCGTAGTACGTTTGAACATGAGCGCATCCAAAAACGTTTTATTGTTACTGAGCGCTTGTTGTCTGGCAACAGACCACATCCACATGTTGTCGACGCAAAAGGCAATAGTCCGCTAGAACATTTACTATACTGCGTAGCATTCGGAGATTTTGTCACTCTCTATACAGCATTATTGAACGGACTCAACCCAACACCTGTAGACCTAATAGAAAAAATGAAAAAAGCCCTCGACGAATAGGGTGGTTAGTGACTCGAATCTAGAAGCTATCGGTGAAGTTGGTGCTGTATTGGTTTTTGGACCAGACGATGAAACCTATGGCTAATCCTAGTAGTATAAGTAGGATTATGGTTCGTTGCCATTCACGAAGTCGTAGATTTTTCATGTTAGATATTTCCTATCCGTAATTCTTAATTCATAATTCATAATTCTTCAGCCCCCGGCTGAACTGGCTTGGCAATTACGACTAGGCGATTTCGGGCTGTCCAGATTGGGGTGCAGGTGTAGAGTGTCAGCTGTCGTTCGCTTGTTGGTGCTTCTATGTCGACGGTCGACGGTGTTACGACTTTGGTCTCTGTCACTTCATATAGAAATTCCTGACCTTCCCAGTAGACAGCTAGTAATTGTCCAACTTTAACTTTATCAAGATTATAGAATGTAGATATGTTGTTTCCGTAATATCTATGGCCGACTATTACGGTGTTATTGTTGTCTTTTGGAGTGGCGCTACTCGGCCGTCTCCAGGTACCACCATTTGTTATGACGTTAATATTACTACTCTCTAGGATTGGCTCGTTTAGGCTTATGCTAGGGATTACAATGCGGTTTTCTTTTGGTGGCGGGTTAGTTGTTGAACTTCCGGATGATTTTGCTAAATTACCTCCATAGGGAGCAGTGTGTTCGGGCTTTGTATCACGGAACCAAAATTCTAATTGAGGCAGAAATGGAGTAACCGCTATGTAGAGGCCAAGTACTATTACGACTAAAGATAAAAAGTTATTGAATTTTTTCATATGGTTATTTTTAATTGTACTCTAGAATCAAACTATCGTAGAGCAGTAATTGGGTCTTTGCGGGATGCCTGAGCGGCCGGCAAAAATCCAGATATTACACCGGTGAGAGCAGAAAGCCCAAACACTACCAATGCAACAGATGGGGTAGTGACTGGTTGTAAATCCGTAGTTACCCGTATAATTCCGTTTGCTAGCATAGCTACAATTATTCCTAATAAACCACCAACAAGACTCAACACGACTGCTTCCATCACGAATTGTCCTAGTATCTGCTGGTTTGTGGCACCTACGGCTTTTCTGATGCCAATTTCTCTAGTTCTTTCGCTAACGGTGGCAAACATAATATTCATAATTCCGATTCCGCCGACAATGAATGAGATAAATGCCACACCAGCAATGAATACAGTTAGTTGGTAGAAGACTTCATTTGTCGCTTCTAATGCTTCTTCTTTCTCTAGTACAGTGAAATCTTCTTGACCGGCGTGATTAGCTATCAGTGTAGTGCGAATATCGTTAGATACTTTTGCGACTGACTCTGGAGATTCTGCCTGTACGAATAGTTGTAGAATTTGAATTGAAGCACTTATTTCTTTGGCTGATTCGTAGGGGAGCACTATTGCACTATTTACATTTATGGCTGCGAATGTTCCGGAATTTTGTTGTTCAAAAACACCTGCAACTATGTAGTCAACACCTCTAATAGTTAGTTTTTTTCCAATTGGTACGGTTTCTTCGAAGAGTCTTTCTGCCACGTCACGTCCAATAATTGCTACTTTTTTATTTGAGTCCTGGGCTGAAAAAAATTGTCCGAATTCTATGCTCTGATTTAGAAAAATCGGTAGATCTGCCGTACTTGCAATGATAGTTCCGGTATATTCATTTTTTTCGTAGCTTGCAATGCCGCTGATTGTTCCTACCGGAGCAACAGATGATACGCCGGGGACTTTTTGTGTGCTTTGCCAATCCTTTTCGCTTAGACTCCCGGATCCACCAGTAAAATTACGTAATGAATCAAAGCTTATTGCCCGTGCCGCCGTTTTTTTGCCCGGTCGTACGACTATAAGCGAGTCGCCAACACTGCCTGATTGAGCAGTTATTTGTTGTCTAACACCTTCTCCCAGAGAAACAATAGTGACGACAGAACTGACACCAACAATTATGCCAAACATGGTTAGCCCACTGCGGAACCGAGCACCCCTGATAGACTGGATAGCCATTTTGAAATATTCAGAAATCATGCGATTCTCATTTCTTGGCCTTCTTTTGCTTTCTAGCTTTTCGTTTTTTCTTGACGACTTTTCGTTTCTTCTTTGGGTCTTCCGGGTCGGGAGATTTGTGCGTATCTGGGATGGTTTCCATCATTGCGCTAACTGTAGCTAGTTTGTCGTCATCATCAGAAAGTCTAAGAGCTGTAATTGCTTTCTGCACACGGCTAGGAATTTCGCCAATGGCGCTTGCTTCGTCGTAGACAATCCCACCGTCAAGCATGTATATGATTCGGTCTGCGTATCGGGTAAGGGAAGGGTTGTGTGTGACCATCAGCACAGTGTTACCTAGTTTGTGAACTTCGCTCAATAGCTCCATTACTACTCGGGCTGACACACTGTCTAGATTCCCGGTAGGTTCATCGGCAATTATGATGCTAGGATTATTGACTAGCGCCCTTGCAATGGCAGCCCTTTGCAACTGTCCACCAGACAATTGCCCAGGAAGGTATGAATCCCGGTCAGATAGTCCCACTTGTTCTAAAACTCTTGAGGCAGCCTTTAAGCGCTTTGTCTGGCGGGTACCTTTGTATGCTAGAGGCAAGGCTACGTTTTCAAGGATAGTGAGTTTAGGTAACAGGTTGAACGACTGAAAAATAAAGCCAATGTTGTCACGGCGGACTTTTGCTTGGCGGTTTTTGGATACTTTTGAAATGTTTCGGCCGTTTAAAATATAGCCACCGTGAGTAGGTTTGTCCAATAATCCTAGAATATTCATTAGCGTAGTTTTGCCAGAACCACTCGGCCCCATAACAGCGATAAACTCACCTTTTTCAATCGTCAGATTTACTTCATCGAGCGCAACTGTTGTTGCGTCGCCGAAGCCGTAGAGTTTGGATAGTTCTTCAATTTCTATTATTGGCATTTTGTCCTTGTTTGACGTTTTTATTGCTAAAACGTAGTCAACTCATTTTACATCTGTTGAGTGCTCTTATACAAGCATAAGAATTCAGAAAATATTAATATATGGCTTAACGAACACTAACTGTTAAAATAGTGCTTGCATGGAGGGGTCGCCTAGTGGCCTATGGCGCCGCCTTGGAAAGGCGGTTTGGGAGCAATCTCATCGAGGGTTCAAATCCCTCTCCCTCCGCCAATTCAATAGCCCACCATCTGGTGGGTTTTTGAATTGGCAAAGTTGAAACAAGTTTTCTGGAACCCAAAATAGCAAAGACCACCCTCTATAAATCTAATTAAACCTGATAAGGGTCTAAATTTTTGGTGGGTTGAAGGTAACAATTTGCGTTGGAGTATATGGATCTGCGGAGCCTGGGGTTGTGTAGCCACCTGCAAGAGGTTTAGATCCAGAGAATTTTTCCCAATTTGCTATATCTTCGGAAGTACCCTTGCTGTAAATAGCGGATATCGTATCTAAGTCTTGGTATGTTCCACCACCACCAACGTGTATTGCTTCTGGTGAATTTATTGCAACAGTGCGACTCACGCCGTTTTTATCGGTCAGCGTAATTGTAGCCGGTGCTAAGTTTTGATCTGTAGCTATTATCCCCGAAGCTGCAACCGGAGCGTTGTAAGGTGACCAGGACGCTGGTTGTGTACTGGTAGTGCTAGCTATTGTACTAGGTCTAGTCATTGTTGAATTGCCGGTTTTGTCTGTGGTCCTAGTAAGTCCACTCTGCGGTAATGTGGCCGAGTATGTTGATGCTGCACTAGGTGTTGCAGGTGCAGTTTTTGGTAAGCTCGCGAAGTAGTTGTTTAGGTCTGCTTGCTTTTTTAGACTGCCGGTCGGGTTCAGTTCTGATATCAGGCTGGCCTGAATATCAGGGTTTGGCGAATGAAAGAATGCATTTAGTTCCAGCTGTTTCTGTATGCTACCAGTTGGGTTTAGCGTTGGGTGAACAAGAGCTGGGTTGTAGTCAGGGTTGGCAGGCTGGACTTGTGCAGCTGGAGTTGGTACAGCCAAAGCCTGGTTCGTAGATGGGTTGGCGACAGCGCCCCCAGCTGGTAATAGAGCATTTCGGGCGGTTACCATAGCACTTTGAAATAGTCCGTCGTTACGTGCTAACTCATTTCTATAGTTGGATTCGGCAGTTAACATGGCCTGTTTTCGTCTTTCAATCTCTGCTGTACCGGTCCTGTCATCATAACTAGAGGCTAGGTCTATTGCTGACTGCCAAATTGCCTTTAGCTCATTTTCTTTTTTTCTGTCGATAGGAGCAGGGGTATTGTTGGCGATTGCCACGGCGGCTGCAGTTTGTTCTGCGGTCGCTGCAGGCTGATTTTTGGCTTTGGCGATTTCAGTAGGGAACTGGACGCTGTACATTTTGCCGTCTGCACCTAGCACATCATCAACTCCGCCAGTTCCGACAACGTAGCCCATTTTCTTCAGCCACTCTGGGCTAGGTAGCATGTCGCTCTGCATAGGATCGCTAGTTATCAGATTTGTAGTGTTGACTATCATGCCGTTAACGACCTTAAGTCTGCCACTAGAAATTATGACGTCTTTGGCTGCTTGAGCAATCATTTCTTGAGTAACTCCAGGTTTTGGTGTTCCGTCAACTGGGTTTACTAAAGCGGCTGCTTTTATCTGAGCTTGTTCTAGAGTCAGCCCATTTGGTTTTAGCCAGCTAGTATCTACTAAACCTGGTTTATTTTTCGGGTTGTTGATTGGGTCAGAAATAATTTTAGTTGCTTGTTGTGACCATGTCATGTTTTCTACATCAGATCCGTATCTAGGATTTCCATATAGATCTGGCATACCAGAAAGACTTACGCCCAGTTCTGCCCATTTTTGCTCATTTATTAATTGGGCTTCGCCTTTTTTGGATTGGTCGGTTTCAAAGCCAGGCATGTTACCTTTAGGTCCGAAGACTAAGGCTCCGTCAGCTGTTACATAAGTATAGCCATGCGCTTTCAGCCAGTCGTTATCACCAACCGGTACGTAATCTTTCATTTGGCCTGTTGGGTCAAACGCAACCGAGTAGGGCGGGGCGTAGTTGGTGGTAAAGTAGTATCCATCTGAAGGTTTCCAGGTTCCGGCAGCAATCGCCTTATTTTGAGCATCAAGTTTATCTTTGCCGTTTGCTATAGAAGCTGCAATTTGCTGTTGCGCCAATGCCGTCGGATCATAGATTTGTTGCTGATTAGTAACGGCACTAGATCCATTGTTTTGTGTGTTTGACGGGTTTCCCGGCGTCTGCTGAGCCCAAGCGTTATGGTTTTGCATCCTGTCTTCAAATTCGGCCATTGTTTGTGGCAGAGCGGTATTGGTTGGTATTTCAGCGCCAAATGTCCCTCTCCACTGATCGTAGGCGTTGTCTTTCTCTAATTTAACTACATCTACGCCTTTGGCAGTTAAGCCACCGGCCATGCCTTGCAATTCACCAAAACGTGCAACAGTATCAGAAGCGGCGAATACATCTCTAGCACCTCCAGGCTGTGGTTGAGTTGCTTTTTTGAATAGATCTGACAAACCCTTGTCGTATTGTGGGCTTTTGGAGTCCATCCGTGGATCAGCAAACTCCATGGTGCCTTCTTTATAAACCCCGAGTTGATTAATGTTACCTTTTGGACCGTCTACGGTTTTGAGTGGAAAATCTGCTTTATTGCTTGTTTTCTCATCGAATTTGACAACGGTACCGTACACCCCGTCTTTTGCCTCTTGATAGCTGTAGCCCTTGGCCTTCAACTCTTCGTTGACGGCTTTGAAATTAGCCCATGCTTTATCTAGTTCGGTTTTAGGGTCACCTAATTGTGTGCCGTAGAGATCTCGGTTTGAATAAGCTAGTTCTTTCTTAGCAAATAAGTACTTGTATTCATCTGTTGCGGGGTTTAGGCCTAAACCTGTATTGTTACCGGCGCCGGTTGCTCCTGGCGTGTATATTGGGCCAGTAGACGGATTGCCAGCCAATGCTCCGAATTGAGAGCCTGTAGGTACGCCAAATTTGTCTTGCTCTAGCTTGGCTACGTCTACGCCTTTGGCTATCAATACTTTGGAGAGCTCGTCTACTTTTTGATCTGCGCTAAACTGCTGAGAAGTGTCGTATAGCGAGGCCGGGCCTTTTGCGCGTACCCGTATATCCTTTAGCTCGCTACTTAGTGAGCCTGTGGCACTGACTATGTCACCATTTGGGCCACTGACATGCGTCAAAAAGTTGTCTGTAGATACTACTGGCTTGCCGTAGAAACCAGGCTTTACTTCTTGGTAGTCGTAGCCTTCTGACTTTAGTTTTTCGTTATCTGATTTGAACTGAGACCATGCGCTAGCAAGACCTGCTGGAGTATCTTCAATTTTGGGTGACGAAAACCCTACATGCTGAGATTCTTGCAATGCTTGTAAATACTTGTATTCGTCTGTTCCGTAGTCTGGTGCTGTATTGTTACCAGCGCTCATCGGCATAGCGCTGTTTTGGTTAGCTAATTCTGTAGCCCGCTCTAGGTTGGTTTGGCCACTTGGTGGCACAGCACCAAATGTTACTAACTGATCGTTGTCGGCAGTACCTACTCTATACGGGTTGTCTTGTTCTAGTTTGACAAGGTCTACACCTTTGGCTACTAATCTGTCTTCAATATCTTTAAGGTTCTGAGCTGCAATAACTAAACCAGAAGAACCAGCTATTAACCCTGGATTACCCTTTTGATTGTTCTTATTATTTAGGTCGCTTAGACTTTTATCGAATTGAGGTGAATTTGGGTCGGCTACGGGGTTAAAGTACCTGCCGTCCGGGTACCTTGAGTACAAGGTGTTTAGGCCTCCCTTAGGGCCGTCGATTTTCTTAAGAGATTCGACGTAGAATTTACTGTCATTTCGCGCTATTACCGTACCGTACACGCCATCACCAATTTCGTAGTAGCTATAGCCCTTAGCTTTTAGCTCGTCATTAACTGCCTTAAAGTCAGCCCATGCTGTTTTAAGGGCGGCTTCTTTTTCAGCAACTGTAGCGGCAAGTGTCTTTGATTTGTACGCACCAGCACTGTTACGCTCCTTGTAGTTCTCACCCTGCTTGTATGATAGGTATTGGTATTCATCACTTCTTGGGTCTAGACCCGTGTCTGCTGGCGCTGGTTGAGCACCCCATACTTTGCGCAGAGCCACAATATTGTCGGCATCATTGTTTCTGACTGCCTCTATGCTTAGACTATCGGTGTTTATTGATAGAGGTGCACCGTATTTGTTAGAAGGCGCATTAGCTCGGCGCAGTTCATTACTAATCTTCAAACTGCTTGCATTATATTGTGGATTATTTGGGTTTAGAGTAATGCCTCTTCCGCCACCGATACGATCAATACTGGAATTTACCTGGGCGGTTACTGTTGCCACGCTAACCTTGCTTGGGTCTGACGCGTTCGCTATAGCAGAACGAACTTCTCTTGATACTCTGTCTTGGTATTGGTCGCTAAGTGATTTTGCGTCGGTATATTTGCGAAGCAAAGCTTCGTCAAAGTTAGGATTTTTATAGTCTGTAATACTGCCTTTTGGACCTTCGGTAGATGGATAGACAATATTTGGTAAATCTGGATAGTAAGTAGTTAGTTTGCCATCTAGCCATATTTGACTGACTTGCATGCTAGGTAGCTGGTAGTATGTATAGCCTTTTTGTTTTAACTCTTCATTGACCGCTATGAAGTTCTTTAGAATTTCGTCTGCTGTGTATTCTTTTTTCTGTGGATTAGTATTTTGTCCCCACGCCTGATTTGTTAATGATTTTGTTCCTGGCGTGTATATTGAGCCAGTAGACGGATTGCCTGCAAGTCCGGGTGTCTGTCCCAGGTTTGCTTGCCCAGTAACTGGCACAGCACCAAAAGTTGCAACTTGGTTGTTGGTACCCGCTAATACACCCGCTGGGTTGTCTTGTTCTAGTTTGACTAAGTCTACGCCCTTGGCAAGTAGTCTGTCTTGTATTTGCTGGAAACTCTGAGCCTCTGCAAGACTGCCGGATGCTCCCGATAGAGTGTGCGGACCACTCTGGTTTACTATGTTAGCTAGGTCTCTTAGGCTTTTGTCGTATTGCGGGGAGGCAGGGTTGCCAATCGGGTTTACGATCACACCGGCTGCTGTAGCACCATAAACACTATTTATGTCACCCTTTGGACCTTCAACTTTCTTTAGATAATCATAGTATGAACCTCGTAGACTAACGGCTGTTCCATACATTCCCGGCTTGGCTTCAAGATAACTGTAGCCCTTGGCTTTCAACTCATCATTAGCAGACTTAAAATTAGCCCAAGCTGTTTTAAGGGCTGCTTCATTTTCGGCAACAGTTGACTTATATGCACCTGCGCTCATACGCTCTGCAGTATCTATGCCTTTTTTACGGCTAAGGTATTGATATTCGTCAGAATTTGGGTCTAGACCAGTGTCACCGGACGCAGGTTGCGCTCCCCATACTTTGCGCAGAGCTACAATGTTATCTGCATCATTGT
>Ga0075163_10009665_pt1 | contig 12651 bp, 10 predicted proteins | sample JI1023141ADNA_FD_71478 | JGI IMG/M metagenome (GOLD analysis project Ga0075163, IMG submission 71478) | Wastewater effluent complex algal communities from Wisconsin, to seasonally profile nutrient transformation and Carbon sequestration -... | ecosystem: Engineered > WWTP > Effluent > Algae...
CTGATGCGCGACGGCGAGCTGACCCAGATCACCAAGGACGACACCTTCGTCCAGACACTGGTCGACGAGGGCCGCATCACCGCCGAGGAGGCGCACAGCCACCCGCAGCGCTCGCTGATCATGAAGGCCCTGACCGGCCATGAGGTCGAGCCGGCGCTGATCATGCGGGAGGCCAAGGTCGGCGACCGCTACCTCCTCTGTTCGGACGGACTGTCCGACCCGGTCAGCCAGGAGACCATCGCCGAGGCGATGCAGATCCCCGATGTCACCGACGCCGCCGACCGGCTCATCGAGCTGGCGCTGCGCGGCGGGGGCCCCGACAACGTCACCGTGGTGGTCGCCGACGTCGTGGACTACGACTACGGCCAAACCCAGCCGATCCTGGCCGGTGCGGTCTCCGGCGTCGATGACGACACCATCCCGCCGAACACCGCGGCGGGGCGCGCCTCGGCGTTCAACCCGAAACGCAACCAGCCCAAAAGGGTTGTCACACAGCCCGAGGAGCAACGACCGCCCCGCTCCAAACGCCGGATGCTGATCGCCGCAGTGGTGGTCCTCCTGGTGGTGGTGGCGGGGCTGACCATCGCCCGCGAGATCATTCGCAACAACTACTACGTCAGTGAGCAGGATGACACCGTCGCCATCATGCGCGGCGTGCAGACCTCGTTTCTGGGCCTGTCCCTGCAGGAGCCGTTTCTGGTCGGCTGCCTGAACGCCCGAAATGAGTTGTCGCTGATCAGTTTCGGACAGTCCAAGGATCCGCTGGACTGTGAGGTACTGCGCCTGCGGGACATCCGCGAGTCCGAGCGCGCCCAGGTCGCCGCCGGCCTGCCGGCCGGTTCGCTCGATGACGCGATCCGCCAGATCAACGAATTGGCCCGGACGTCGCTGCTGCCGATCTGCGCGCTGCCGACCCGGACGCCGACCACCACTCCGAGCCCGACCCGGCCGCCGGCCGCTCCGTCGACCCCGCCGCCCAGTTCCGCCACCCCACGCCCGGCCGGCCCGCCGCCCTCGACATCGACATCGGCCGCCCCGCCGCCGGCCACGCCCGGCCCGCAGACCCCGACCAGCGCCACCGCACCGCCGCCGCCACCGCGGCCCACCGCCTCCCCCACCGTCACGGCTTTGCCCCCACCACCGCCGGAGCCGGGCACCAATTGCCGGACGGCGTCATGACCTCGTCGACCCAGCCACAGTCACCGGTCTCGGTCACTCCCCCTCTGCCCAATCGGCGCAATTCCGAACTGGCCCTGCTGATCTTCGCCGCGGTGATCACCACCGTGGCGTTGCTCGTCGTGGAAGCCAATCAGGAGCAGGGCTTGGACTGGGATCTGGCCCAGTACACGCTGGCCTACCTGGCCCTGTTCGGGGCAGCGCATCTGGCGATCCGCCGATACGCGCCCTATGCCGATCCGCTGCTGCTCCCGTTGGTGGCACTGCTGAATGGTCTGGGGCTGGTCATGATTCACCGCCTCGATCTGGCCCAGCGCGAGCTCAGCCTGGACAGCGTGGGCGGCAACGCCGACCAGCAGATGCTGTGGACGCTGGTGGGGGTGGCCGCGTTCTGCGCCGTGCTGGCCCTGCTTCGCGATCACCGGATGCTGGCCCGTTACGGCTATACCTGTGGGCTGATCGGCTTTGTGCTGCTTGTGATTCCGGCGCTGCTGCCGTCGCGGTTCTCCGAGCAGAACGGCGCCAAGATCTGGATCCGGTTCGAGGGCTTCTCCATCCAGCCCGCTGAATTCTCCAAGATCCTGCTGCTGATCTTCTTCGCTGCGGTGCTGGTGTCCAAGCGTGAACTGTTCACCAACGCCGGTAAACACGTCCTCGGCGTGGACCTGCCCCGGCCGCGTGACCTGGCCCCGCTGCTGGTCGGCTGGATCGCGTCGGTCGGCGTGATGGTGTTCGAAAAGGATTTGGGCACTTCGCTTCTGCTCTACGCATCGTTTCTGGTGCTGCTGTACGTGGCCACCGATCGGCTGTCCTGGGTGGTGATCGGGCTGGCGCTGTTCGCCGCGGGCAGCGTGGCGGCCTATCAGCTCTTCGGGCACGTCCGGGTGCGCGTGCAGAACTGGCTGGACCCGTTCGCCGACCCCGACGGCGCCGGCTACCAGATGGTGCAGTCCCTGTTCAGCTTCGCCACCGGCGGCATCTTCGGCACCGGGCTGGGCAACGGCCAACCCGGCACCGTACCGGCGGCCTCCACCGACTTCATCATCGCCGCGGTCGGTGAGGAACTCGGATTGGTCGGTCTGGCAGGCGTTCTCATGCTCTACACGATCCTGATCATCCGGGGTCTGCGCACCGCACTCGCGGTGCGGGACAGCTTCGGCAAGCTGCTGGCGGCCGGACTGGCCTCGACGCTGGCCATCCAGCTGTTCATCGTCGTCGGCGGGGTCACCAAACTGATCCCGCTGACCGGGCTCACCACCCCGTGGATGTCCTACGGCGGTTCGTCGCTGCTGGCCAACTACATCCTGCTGGCCATCCTGGTGCGCATCTCGCATGCGGCGCGGCGACCCATCGACACCACCCGGGCGCCCAACCCGGCGCCGATCGCCGGCGCCTCCACCGAAGTGATCGGCCGCGCATGAACCAGTCCCTGCGCCGGCTGTCGGTCGTCTTCATGGCGCTGGTGGTGTTGCTGCTGGCGAACGCCACCCTGACCCAGGTGTTCACCGCCGACGGGTACCGCACCGATCCGCGCAACCAACGGGTGCTGCTCGACGAGTACTCCCGCCAGCGCGGGCAGATCACCGCGGGTGGCCAACTGCTGGCCTACTCGGTGTCCACCGACGGGCGGTTCCGGTTCCTGCGGGTCTACCCCAACCCCCAGACCTACGCACCGGTGACCGGCTTCTACTCGCTGGGCTACTCCAGCAGCGGGCTGGAGCGGGCCGAGGACCCCGTGCTCAACGGCTCCGACGAACGGCTCTTCGGCAAGCGGCTCGCCGACTTCTTCACCGGTCGGGACCCGCGCGGCGGCACCGTCGACACCACGGTGCGCCCCGACGTGCAGGAAGCCGCCTGGGACGCGATGTCCGACGGCTGCGACGGGCCCTGCAAGGGCGCCGTGGTGGCGCTCGAGCCCGCCACCGGCAAGATCCTGGCGATGGTGTCCGCACCGTCGTACGACCCGAACAAGCTGGCCAGCCACGACGGGGCCGTGCAGACCGCCACCTGGGATCAGCTGCGCGACGACCCCAACGCCCCGCTGGTCAACCGGGCGATCGCCGAGACCTACCCGCCGGGTTCCACGTTCAAGGTCATCACCACCGCGGCCGCCCTGCAGTCCGGCAGCACCCCGGACACCCAGCTGACCTCGGCGCCGCGGATCCCGCTGCCCGACAGCACCGCGACGCTGGAGAACTACGGCGGATCTGCCTGCGGCGGCGGCCCGACCGCCTCCCTGCGCGAGGCCTTCGCCCGGTCCTGCAACACCGCGTTCGTCGAGCTCGGCATCGACACCGGCGCCGACAAGCTCAAGAGCGCCGCGCAGGCCTTCGGCTTCGATGCGCCGCCGGCGGCCATACCGCTGCAGGTCGCCGAGTCCACCGTGGGCCCGATCAGCGACGCCGCGGCGCTGGCCATGTCCAGCATCGGGCAGCGCGATGTCGCGGTGACGCCGCTGCAAAACGCGATGGTCGCCGCGACCATCGCCAACGACGGCATCACCATGACCCCGTACCTGGTCGATACGCTCAAGGGACCGGACCTGTCCAACATCGCCACCACCGCCCCCATCGAGCAGCGACGGGCATTGTCACCGCAGGTCGCGGCTACACTTACCGATTTGATGGTCGGCGCCGAGCAGGTGACACAGCAGAAGGGAGCCATCGCCGGCGTGCAGATCGCATCCAAAACGGGCACCGCCGAGCACGGCACGGATCCCCGCAACACCCCACCCCACGCCTGGTACATCGCGTTCGCGCCGGCACAAGCCCCGAAGGTGGCCGTCGCGGTACTCGTGGAGAATGGCGGAGACCGATTGTCCGCCACCGGCGGCGCGGTGGCCGCCCCGATCGGGCGGGCCACCATCGCCGCCGCACTCCGGGAGGCATCATGACGGCCCGGGTGGGAGTGACGCTGTCCGGCCGCTACCGGCTGCAGCGACTCATCGCCACCGGCGGTATGGGGCAGGTGTGGGAAGGACTCGACACCCGCCTCGGCCGCCAGGTCGCGATCAAGGTGCTCAAGGCCGAGTTCTCCGAGGACTCCGAGTTCGTCGAGCGGTTCCGCGCCGAGGCGCGCACCGTCGCGATGCTCAACCATCCCGGCATCGCCAGCGTCTACGACTACGGCGAGACCGAGATCGAGGCCGGCGAGGGCCGCACCGCCTACCTGGTGATGGAACTCGTCAACGGTGAGCCGCTGAACTCCGTCATCAAACGCACCGGGCGGCTGTCGCTGCGCCATGCCCTGGACATGCTGGAGCAGACCGGCCGCGCCCTGCAGGTCGCGCACACCGCCGGCCTGGTGCACCGCGACGTCAAACCCGGCAACATCCTGATCACCCCGACCGGTCAGGTGAAGCTGACCGACTTCGGCATCGCCAAGGCCGTGGACGCCGCGCCGGTCACCCAGACCGGCATGGTGATGGGCACCGCCCAGTACATCGCGCCGGAACAGGCCCTGGGCCGCGACGCCACCGCCGCCTCCGACGTCTACTCCCTCGGGGTCGTCGGCTACGAATCCGTCTCGGGTAAGCGCCCGTTCACCGGGGACGGCGCGCTGACGGTCGCGATGAAGCACATCAAGGAGACCCCGCCGCCGCTGCCGCCGGATCTGCCGCCCAATGTGCGCGAGCTCATCGAGATCACGCTGGCCAAGGAGCCCAACCACCGGTACCGCTCGGGCGGGCCGTTCGCCGACGCCGTCGCCGCGGTGCGCGCCGGACGCCGGCCCCCGCGGCCCAACTCCGCCCCGACGATCGGGCGGGCCGCCCCGGCGGCCATCCCGTCGGTGACCCAGGCCCGGGCCGCCGCGGCCGCCGAGTACCGGCCGCCGCCGACGGCGGCGCGCCCCCGGGCCGGCACCGGAAACCACCGCCCGCCGGCACCGCGTCGCACCTTCTCCCCCGGTCAGCGTGCCCTGCTGTGGGCCGCCGGGGTGCTCGGTGCGCTGGCGATCATCATCGCCGTGCTGATCGTGGTCAACGCGCAGGACAAGCGCGATCGCCCCGTGCAGCAGGAGACCTCCACCAGCACCACCGTCATCGGTGTGCCGCCCGCGCCACCGCCGAGTGAGACCCCATGAGCACGCCCCAGCATCTGTCGGATCGTTACGAGCTCGGCGAGATCCTCGGCTTCGGCGGTATGTCCGAAGTGCACATCGCCCGTGACGTCCGGCTGCACCGCGATGTCGCGGTCAAGGTGCTGCGGGCCGACCTGGCCCGCGACCCGAGCTTCTATCTCCGGTTCCGCCGTGAGGCCCAGAACGCCGCCGCGCTGAACCACCCGGCCATCGTCGCCGTCTACGACACCGGTGAGGCCGAGACCCCCAACGGGCCGTTGCCCTACATCGTGATGGAGTACGTGGACGGGGTCACGCTGCGCGATATCGTGCACACCGAGGGCCCGATCGAGCCCAAGCGGGCCATCGAGATCATCGCCGACGCCTGCCAGGCCCTGAACTTCAGCCACCAGCACGGCATCATCCATCGCGACGTCAAGCCGGCCAACATCATGATCAGCAAGACCGGCGCGGTGAAGGTGATGGATTTCGGTATCGCCCGCGCGCTGGCCGACGGCGGCAACAGCGTCACCCAGACCGCCGCCGTGATCGGCACCGCCCAGTACCTGTCCCCCGAGCAGGCCCGCGGCGAGTCCGTCGACGCCCGCTCCGACGTGTACTCGCTGGGCTGCGTGCTGTACGAAATCCTCACCGGCGAACCACCTTTCGTGGGTGACTCGCCCGTGGCCGTGGCGTATCAGCACGTCCGTGAGGACCCGGTGCCACCGTCGACGCGGCACCCCGGGCTGTCGCCGGGCCTGGACGCCGTGGTGCTCAAGGCGCTGTCGAAGAACCCGGAGAACCGGTATCAGAGCGCCGCCGAGATGCGCACCGACCTGATCCGGGTGCACAGCGGCGAAGAGCCCGAGGCGCCGAAGATCTTCACCGATGCCGAGCGCACCAACATCCTGACCAGCACCGGGCCGCACGCCCGCGCGCTGCCCACCGAGCACATCCCGGCCGCCGGCTACTCCGCGCAGTCGGGTAACGGCTCGATCCGGCGCTGGCTGATCGCGGTGGCGGTGCTGGCCGTGCTGACCGTCGTGGTGACCGTTGCGATCAACACCATCGGCGGAAGTCCGCGCGATGTGCAGGTGCCCGACGTGACCGGGCAGGCCTCCGCGGACGCCATCGCCGCCCTGCAGAACCGTGGTTTCACGACCAACGTGGAACGCAACCCCGACTCCAACACCCCGCCCGACCATGTGATCAGCACCGACCCGGCCGCCGATACCGCGGTCGCCGCCGGCGAGAACATCACCGTCAACGTCTCCACCGGCCCCGAGCAGCGCGCCGTGCCCGATTTGCGCGGGTTCTCCCTGGCCGACGCCACCCGCAAGCTGCTCGACGCCGGGTTCGGCCGGGTCCAGCCCTCGGAGTCGGAGTCCACGCCCGAGCTCAAGGGCAAGGTGCTGGGCACCAACCCGCCCGCGAACGCGACCTCGGCGATCACCAACGTGATCACCGTGATCGTCGGCACCGGACCGGGCAGTGTGGTGGTCCCCGACTGTGTGGGCCAGTCGGTGGACACCTGCCGCCAGATCCTGGAGGCCTCCGGCTTCACGAACTCGGTGCCCGTTGAGGTGGACAACACCGCTCCCGCGGGTCAGGTGGTGGGCCTGAACCCGCCCGCGGGCCAGCCGGCCCCCAAGGACGCCGTGGTGCAGATGCAGGTGTCGCGGGGCAACCAGTTCGTGATGCCGAACCTGACCGGCCAGTTCTGGGTCGACGCCGAGCCCAACCTGCGCGCGCTGGGCTGGACCGGGGTGCTCATCAAGGGCGCCAACGTCGACAACAGCGGCCAGCGGTCCAATGCGGTGGTGACCCAGAGCCCGGCGCCGGGCACCGGGGTGGGCTACCGGGACTCGATCACCCTGAGTTTCGCCTCTTAGGCCCGGGCGGTGGCGGCGCGCACGGTGTCGGCCACCTCGGTTTCCAGCGTGCGGACCAACCCCTCGTCCGGGGCGGCGCCGCAGTACCCGAGCCAGTTGGCCAGCATCCGGTGACCGCCCTCGGTCAGGATCGACTCCGGATGGAACTGCACCCCGTGGATCGGCAGTTCGGTATGCCGAACGGCCATGATCACGCCGCTGTCGGTGCGACCGGTGACTTCCAGCGCCTCGGGCAGTGTCTCGGGCAGGATGGTCAGTGAGTGATAACGGGTCGCGGTGAACGGATCCGGAAGACCGTGCAGCACACCGGCATCGGTGTGATGCACGGTGCTCGTCTTACCGTGCAGCAGTTCCGGGGCGCGGTCGACGGTGCCGCCGAAGGCCACCCCGATGGCCTGGTGGCCCAGACACACGCCGAGCAGCGGGGTGCGCGCCTTGGCGCAGGCCCGCACCAGGGCGATCGACGCGCCGGCCCGCTCCGGGGTGCCGGGGCCGGGGGAGAGCAGGATGCCGTCGAACTGCGCGGCGACGGCGTCGGGGTCGGACAGCCGGGGGTCGTCGTTGCGCCACACCTGCGCGGTCACGCCGAGCTGGCCCAGGTACTGGACCAGGTTGAACACGAAGCTGTCGTAGTTGTCGACGACCAGAACCTGCATGCGATCAGGCTACTGGCCCGTGCACGTCAATATCCGACTGGACCGAGCGGTTTGGCGTAGCGCAACCGCACCGGCGCGGTGTGGCCCACCAGCTCGACCTCATCGCGGACCTGCTCGGAGTAGCCGAGCTCGAATCGCAGCACGTATTGCTTGTACAAGGTCACCAGCGGTGCCGCCGCGAGCGCGGCTTGCATGGCCGCCACCCCGCCGACGGCGGTGATCACATAGGGCGGGCTGTAGGTGCGCCCGTTGAGCAGCAGGGTGTTGCCGACGCACAGCGGCGCCGAGGTCGCCATGATGCGTTGATCCTGCATCTGGATGCCCTCGGCGCCGGCGCTCCACAGCGCGTTGAGTACCGCCTGGATGTCCTGTTGGTGCACCACCAGATCGTCGGGCGCGGCATCGATGGGGAAGCGGCCGTCCGCGTCGCGCTGGGCGTCGTTGAGGCTGATCACCAGTCCGGGCCCGCGCAGCGGCTCCAGTCCGGCCTGGTCGGCGAGCGCGTCCGAGCGGCGGGTGATGGCCGCCAGGGCGGCGTCGGCGCCCGGCGAACCGCCGTGGCGATGGTCGATCGCGGAGACCATCTCATCGCGGCGGGCGGTCAGCCGATCCACGCTCCTGCTCGCCTCGCGGACCAGGTCGACCAGCCGGGGCGAGTCACTGCGGCGAATCTCGTCGCCGCCGGAGACACCGTGGGTGGTGGACAGGAGGAGACCGGCGAAGACGCACACCACGGGGACGCCGAATCGCCACAGCGACCTGCGCCGGCCGGAATTCCCGGGCGCGGGCGCGGCTGCGTTAGGCTCAGGTTTCTGTTCCATGTTCGAGTCCCGGCCGTTCTCCATCGTCTTCAAAGGTTAACCATGCCCAAGTCCAAAGTCCGTAAGAAGAACGACTTCACCATCAACCCGGTGAGCCGGACCCCGGTCAAGGTCAAGGCAGGCCCCTCGAGCGTGTGGTTCGTGGTGCTCTTCGTCGGGTTGATGCTGGTGGGCCTGCTGTGGCTGCTGGTGTTCCAGCTCGGCGCGACCGGCCTGAACGCCCCGACGTGGCTCGGCTGGATGGCGGATCTGGGTCCGTGGAACTACGCGATCGCCTTTGCCTTCATGATCACCGGACTGTTGCTCACCATGCGGTGGCGCTGACGCGGCCGTCGCCCATTTTGAATTCAAAATCGCCGTTATGCGTTACCCGCACCGCAACCTGGCCGTAACCCAATCACACCGTTGTGATTCATCCCCATTGGGGATAGCGCCTGTGGATAACCGCAAACCCGCCGGTGAGATGGTGTCCTGACGTGATCCAGCAAACTAGTTGGGCTCCGAAGTCGGTCGGCATTGTGTGGATCGCAATCCTCGGTCTTGCGATGGCCATCATCGTTGTGACCGTGGTCACAGACCTGCCGGGGCGGGTCCTCGGGGGCGTTGCCGCGGTGGGTTTAGTGTTGTTTGCAACAGCTTCGTGGCGGGCCCGCCCGAAGCTGGCAATCACAGAGAACGGTCTCGCGGTCCGCGGTTGGCTGAACACCCGGGTGCTGGGCAAGAACGACATCAGCCTGATCCGGATCACCGAGTTCCGTCGGCTGGCCCGCAAGGTGCGCCTCTTGGAGATCGACACCACCGATGACCGCCTCTATGTGTTCACCCGCTGGGATTTGGGCACCAACCCGCTCGAGGTGCTCGACGCACTGGCCGCCGCCGGCTACACGAAATAGTCCAGTCACGCGAAATGGCTGCTCCCACCGTGGCGGGAGCAGCCATTTCGTGCGTTTCGGGGGAGCTTCCTAGGAGATCGTGACGGACTCGATCACGACCGGCTCGGTGGGCCGGTCACTGCGATCGACCGCCGTGGTGGCGATGGCGTCGACGACCTTCTGCGATTCGGGATCGACGACCTCACCGAAGATGGTGTGCTTGCGGTTCAGGTGCGGGGTCGGGCCGACGGTGATGAAGAACTGCGACCCGTTGGTGCCCGGCCCGGCGTTGGCCATGGCCAGCAGGTAGGGCTTGTCGAACTGCAGTTCGGGGTGGAATTCGTCGGCGAACTGGTAGCCCGGGCCACCGCGGCCGGTGCCGGTCGGGTCACCGCCCTGGATCATGAAGCCCTCGATCACCCGGTGGAAGACCGCGCCGTCGTAGAACGGTCCGGACGTGCTGCCCGAAGCGTTCTCGGTGCTGTAGTCCTTGGTGCCGTTGGACAGGCCGGTGAAGTTGGAGACCGTCTTGGGGGCGTGGTTGCCGAACAGGGCGATCTTGATGTCGCCACGGTTGGTGTGCAGTGTCGCGGTCGCTGTCTGAATGGGGCTCGTCACGCAATCCAGTCTGCCATTCGTGGATCGGGGGCCCACCCGGGCCCCACACGAATAGGCTTGGCGCCATGAGTGCGAAGACGACCACCGTCCGGTTGACCCCCCGAGAGCGGTTCGCCCGCGGCCTGAAGTACTCCACCGTCGGGCCGTACGACATCACCAGGGGAGCGGCCGGCCTGACCGCACAGTCGGTGGGTGCGTCGGCGGGCTGGCTGCGCGACCGCTACCGCAGCGGGAAACTGCGCGAGGACCTCGAGGCCGCCCAGGATGTCGTCGCCTCCGAGCTCGCGGCGGCCCAGGAGGTCATCGCCAACCTGCCGCAGGCGTTCCAGGAGGCTCGGCGCGCCAAGCGTCGCCCGCGCCCGATCGTGCTCGTCGCGGCCGGGATCGGTGTGCTGGCCGTCGGCGCGGTGACGTTCTCCATCGTGCGGCGCTCGATGCGCCCGGAGCCGTCCGCCCTGCCGCCGAGCGTCGAGGTGACCCAGCGGCCGTAGAGCGGCATTCCGTACACCTAGGGAACCTTGCGTGCGCTGAGAGGACCGGCATGACCGAGACCGTGGTAGCTCCAACCCTTCCCGGCGGCGGCGTGCTGCCGTTCCCGCCGGTGCCGTCGGCCAGCGTCGCCGGGCGCACTCTGGACGAGTCCAGCTACGCCCAACGTCAGGTGCTCCGGCGCCTGCACCAGGACGCGCCGAACATCGTGATCGTGCTGATCGACGATGCCGGGCCCGGGCTGCCGTCCGGGCTCGGCGGTGAAGTGAACACCGCGACGCTGGACCGGTTCTGTGCAGAAGGCGTGTCGTACAACAGGTTTCACACCACGGCCATGTGTTCGCCGACGCGCGCCTCGCTGCTGACCGGCCGCAACCACCATGAGATCGGCAACGGGCAGATCGCCGAACTCGCCAACGACTGGGATGGGTATTCCGGCAAGATCCCGCGCTCGGCCGCCACCGTGGCCGAGGTGCTCAAGCAGTACGGCTATGCCACCTCGGCATTCGGCAAGTGGCACAACACCCCGGCCGAGGAGACCACCGCCGCGGGCCCGTTCGAGAACTGGCCCACCGGACTGGGTTTCGAATACTTCTACGGCTTTCTGGCCGGCGAGGCCTCCCAGTACGAACCGCACCTGGTGCGCAACACCACCGTCGTCGCCCCGCCGAAGACCCCCGAAGAGGGCTACCACCTCTCCGAGGACCTGGCCGACGACGCCATCGGCTGGCTGCGCAGACACAAGGCGTTCAACGCCGACAAACCGTTCTTCATGTACTGGGCCAGCGGGTGCCTGCACGGGCCGCACCACATCATGAAGGAGTGGGCAGACAAGTACGCCGGGAAGTTCGACGACGGCTGGGATGCCTACCGGGAGCGGGTGTTCGCGCGCGCCAAAAGCAAGGGCTGGATCCCGCAGGACTGTGAACTGACCGAACGCGATGCCACCCTCGCGGGTTGGGACGATATCCCCGAGGACGAGAAGCCGTTCCAGCGCCGCCTGATGGAGGTGGCCGCCGGCTACGCCGAGCATGTCGATGTGCAGGTCGGCCGGCTCGCCGACGAGCTGGACGATCTCGGGTACGGCGAGAACACGCTGTTCTTCTATATCTGGGGTGATAACGGATCGTCCGGGGAAGGCCAGAACGGCACCATCGCGGAACTGTTGGCGCAGAACGGGATTCCCACCACGGTGCGCCAGCACATCGACGCACTCGAGGAACTGGGCGGGCTGGACGTGCTCGGCTCACCGCTGGTGGACAACCAGTACCACGCCGGGTGGGCGTGGGCGGGCAGCACGCCGTACAAGGGCATGAAGCTGTTGGCCTCCCATCTGGGCGGCACCCGTAACCCGATGGCCGTGCGCTGGCCGGCGAAGATCACCGCTGACCCGACACCGCGGGATGTCTTCCTGCATTGCACCGATGTGGTGCCGACCATCTACGAGGTGGTGGGCATCGAGCCGCCGCGAACGGTGTTGGGGGAGCAGCAGATCCCGATCGCGGGCGCCAGTTTCGCCCGGACGCTCGTCGATCGGTCCGCGCCGGGCGGCAAGCGGACCCAGTACTTCGAGATCATGGGCAGCCGGGCCATCTATGACGACGGGTGGTTGGCCTGCGCGCGCGGACCGCGGTTGCCCTGGGTGCCCGGGGCCCCCGAGGGCATCGCCACCTGGACACCGGATCAGGACCGCTGGGAGCTCTACCACCTCGACGAGGACTGGTCCCAGGCGCGCGACCTGGCCTCGGCGCAGCCGGAGAAGCTGGCCCAGCTACGCGAGTTGTTCGCCATCGAGGCCGCCCGCAACGCCGTGCTGCCGATCGGCGGGGGACTGTGGGTGCCGGTCTATCACCCCGAACTGCGCATCACCCCGCCGTACCGGGAGTGGACGTTCGCCGGCGACATGGTGCGGATGCCGGAGTTCTGCGCCCCGGCGCTGGGCAACAAGAACAACACCGTGACCATCGATGTCGACGTCCCCGACGCCGGTAGCGGCGTGCTGTACGCACTCGGTGCCGGAGCGGGTGGGCTGACCTGTTACCTGGATGACGGCTACCTCTGCTACGAG
>Ga0075163_10009667_pt1 | contig 12651 bp, 7 predicted proteins | sample JI1023141ADNA_FD_71478 | JGI IMG/M metagenome (GOLD analysis project Ga0075163, IMG submission 71478) | Wastewater effluent complex algal communities from Wisconsin, to seasonally profile nutrient transformation and Carbon sequestration -... | ecosystem: Engineered > WWTP > Effluent > Algae...
TTAATGAAACAGAAGAAACCTTTAAGATTATTGAAGATATTGCTAATAGCTATTATTCACTTGCAGAACTCAAAGATGCAATAAAGTTTTATGAAAAAACATTGCTACTTGCAGACAAGAACAATGTTTTTCAAGCTAAAATATTGTTTAATATGGCTAATATCTATAATGAAATAGGGGATTTTTCTCATGCCTTAAGTTACTATGAACAAACCTTAAATGCTTGGCAAGGGGTACGTTCGCCAAGTAATGAATTAAGGGCAACTGAAGTAGAGCTATTAAATACTGTAGGGAAAATTCATTATAAGTTAAAAGATAATACACAAGCCTTAAACTCTTTAGAAAAAGCATTTGCTTTAGCTAGAGAAAATCAAGATAGATTACATCAAGCACAACTACTAAATGATTTAGCTAATGTTTATAGAGATAATGGAGAGGGTAGAAAAGCTATAGAGCTTTATAGTGATGCATTTACACTACATAAACAAAATAATGATTTGCTTACTAGTGCTATTACTGCAATAGAGGTAGGAAAAACACATCTTGAATTAGGTGACGGGGATAAAGCCGTAGGGTTTTTAACAGAAGCCTATAAACTTAATCAGCGTAGTGGGGGAAATCGAGCTATTGAGGCAAAGATTTTTTATCATTTAGGAGTGGCTTTAGAGTTTAACTATGATGAAGAAAAAGCAATAGCGTCCTATAAACAAGGAATAATGGTTGCGAAAGAACTTCAAGACAAACTTCAAGAAGCACAATTTAATTATCGTTTAGCACTTTTACAAAAACGTCGTGGAAATCTAAAAGAAGCACAACTAAATATAGAAACAGCTATTGGATTTATTGAAAACCTACCTAGTAAAGTTGTTAATCAAAATCTACAAATTAATTATTTTTGTAAAGTAGCAAATTACTTTGAACTTTATATAGATTTGCTAATGCAACAGCATAAGCTAAACCCTAATAATGGTAATGATATTGCTGCTCTAAAAGTAAGTGAACAAGCAAAAGCATATGCTTTACTAGATTTAATGACACCTGCAAAAGTTGATTTTTCTGCTCAGTCTGATAAAAATCTGATTTTACAAGAAAGAGAGTTAAAGCAGTTAATTAGTTATAAAACAGCAAGATTAGTTAAATTTAATGTAATAGAACGTTCTCTTGCTGAAATTGGAGAAGCTGAAAGAGAAATTAAGGCTTTGTCTAGCCAGTTAAAAGAACTACAAGCAGAAATAAGACAAAAAAATTCCCATTATACAAATTTCTCTCAACCAAAGCCTTTTGACCTAAAACAACTCCAAGAACAAATATTAGATCAAGATACAGTGCTTTTAGCCTATTCATTAGGTAACGAGCAAAGCTATTTATGGTTAATAACACAAAAAGAAGTAAAAAGTTTTTCTTTGCCTAAACGTAGTGAAATAGAAAGCCTAGCCAAGTATTTACGAGAGCTAATAACAGCACGTAACCTACTAGCTAAAGGGGAAAATATTGGCGGTCGCCCAATGACATTAGAATTAGCAGCAAGTGAATACCCTAAAGTTGCTACTGAATTAAGTAAAATTCTTTTATCACCCCTTGCTAAAGACTTAGGTAATAAGCGACTAGTGATTATTCCTGATGGTGTATTACAATATATTCCTTTTAATGCTTTAGCAGAACCAAGCAAAACAGATACTTATCAACCTCTTTTAGTATCACATGAAGTAGTTTCACTTCCATCAGTTACTACAATAAGTGTGTTAAGAGATGAAAATAAAGAAAATAAAGAAAATAAAGAAAAAGCTAAAAAAGTGCTTTTTATTGCAGATCCAGTATTTTCTATTGTAGATAGTCGGGTTAAAAATAAGGCTAATCAATCTAGCAATTTAGCTACAAATAAGTTAAATAAGTTAAATAAGTTAAATGAGTTAGAAGAAGCTAATTTACTAGTAAAGCAATCAGCTAAGGAAGTAGGATTATCAGTAACAAGTCAAGGTCTACCTAGACTTAGCCTTGTAAATGATGAAATTAAGCAGATTAATGAATTAGCACCTATAGAAAGTAAACAATTGCTAAGCTTTAATGCTAGCTTAAGTAATTTAGCTAGTGAGACATCTTCTTATAAAGTAATTCACTTTGCTACTTATGGTTTAGCTAATGGTCAACATCCTGATTTATCAGGAATAGTACTTTCTTTAGTTGATGAACAAGGCAAGCCTCAAGAAGGGTTTTTACAACCAGACAAGATTTTTAACTTAAACCTATCTACAGAATTGCTTACCTTAAATTGTGATACACAAATAGGAAAAAATATGCAAGGGGAAGGTTTATCAGGGCTTACACGTAGCTTTATTTATGCTGGAGCAAGCAGGGTAATGGTAAATTTATGGAACACTAATGATCCTGCTAGTATAGAATTAATAAAGCGATTTTACGAAAAAATACTTAAAGAAAATCAAAGCCCTACTATAGCTTTGCGTCAAGTTCAGTTAGAAATGTTACAAGATGAAAAGTATAAAAGCCCTTTTTATTGGGCAGGTTTTCAATTACAAGGGGAATGGAAATAGTTTGTAGATAGTTGGGTTTTTTAAAGTAGCTGTAAAATGATAAAGTTGTCAGATTGACACTTAAGATTATTTTTGTTACTTTCCAAATACTAAACCTGTTGCCAAACCATAACAAACACACCAAAATTTAAGATAGAAACTGCGACTTAGAGAAAGCTATGGCATTAGTTGGAGATATAAAGGATTTACCTTTAGCAGATATCATTCAAATTAATTGTCTAGGACGTAATATTGCTCGTCTACTTGTACGTTATCCTATTGGAGATGGGATATTTTATTTTCAGGATGGCGAAATTTACGATGCCCGTTTAGGACAACTTTCAGGAGTAAAAGCTATTTATGAAGCCCTAAAATATGAAGAAGGGACTTTTCGTATTGATGCTGCTGTAACCACTTCTGAAAGGACTATTTTTAAGTCTTGGGCAGAGGTTTTGATGGATGGCATTCGCCAGCTAGACGAAGAAAATGCTGGAATGTCGCCAAGTAAAAGTTATGCCAATTTTAACCCAGAAGCCTTTTTAGCACGCCAAACCCAAGGCATTCCTATTGCAGGTAAACAAAATAAAGATTACATAGGAAAAATAGTTAATGATAAATATAGGGTTGTACGTAAAATTAAGGAGGGTGAATTAGGAACAATGTATCAGGCTACACATATCCAAATGGATGTGTCTGTAGCAATAAAAATAATGCATCCTTACCTAGTTAATGACCAAGCTGCTGTAGAAAGATTTCGGCGTGGGGCACATGCTGCAGCTAAAATACATCATCCTAATGCTATTAATGTCTTAGATTTTGGTATTACTCGTGATGATATAGTCTATTTAGCAATGGAATATTTAGAGGGAGAAACTTTTCGTGAACGATTGCTAAGACAAAAGAAAATTACCCCTAAAGAAATGCTTAAAATTCTTCGTCCAGTTTGCTCTGCTTTAGAAGCTGCTCACCGAGATCAAATTATTCATCGTGACCTAAAACCAGAAAATATAATGACTTATGAAAGTGGTGGGGAAGAATTAGTAAAAGTCTTGGATTTTGGTATGGCAAAACTAAAATCTTTAGGCACAGAAGGAGTTTTAACTTCTCATGGTTTAGTTCTTGGTACACATAGTTATATGTCTCCAGAGCTTTGTGAAGGGGTAGATATTGATCATCGTTCAGATATTTATGCTTTAGGAATTATTTTATATGAGGCATTAACAGGTAGTTTACCTTTTAATGATCCTACTCCAGTAGGGATGGCCTTAAAACATATTGGGAGTAAGCCAAATTCGCCACGTATAATTTGCCCAGAGCTTTCTGAAAATATTGATCAAGTTATTATGCGAGCACTAGAAAAAAGGCCAGAAGCACGCCAACAATCTGCTTTAGATTTGGCTAAAGAGTTTGATCAAGCAATAAGTTTTCGTGGTTTTACAGGTAATTTACCTAAACCTAAGCCTTCTAGCGGACTGCCAAGTAATTTATCTTCACAACCCTTTACTACTCAAAGTATTCCAGAAATTTCTAGTGGAGAACTTCGAGAAGCAAGAAGCCGTGTTCCTTTTACAAGCCCAATATCTCCACCCATAAATAAGGTTGTTAATGAGCCTCAGTTAAAAAGAGGCAATACTTCAGAGAATCCAACTGGAAAACCACAACAAGCTGCTAACCTTACAGGTTTTGAAACTAGGCCAATAGAGGTTAAACAAAAAGCTAATCAAATAAATAATTACCCTCAATCATCACCAAATCCACCAATAGCCAATAGTCCATTAATAAATAATGTTGTTGATAATGGAGTAAGAATAGAGCCAACACCTGTTAAAAAGCTTAGTTTATTAGAATCTAATATAGTGTTATTTTTCCTTTCAGCATTAATTGCAGGGGTTTTGCTTTTAGCTATTTTGTTAGGTTTGCAATATTTTAATAATGTACAAAGTAAGGGGAGTAGTAAAACTTTTATTGTTCCCAAAATGGTTAAAATTACTGAAGGAAGTTTTAAGATGGGACGTGATAATGAAAAAGACGTTCCTTTAGAACAAACTCCAGCACATGAAATTACAGTAAAGAATTTTTTCCTTAGTCGCTATGAAATTACTAATAAAGAGTATCAAGAGTTTGTCCTTGCAACAAATTATAGACCTCCCTTAGGATGGGCAGGAACAGAACTAGCTAGAGGTACAGAGGACTTACCTGTAGTCAATATAACTTGGGAAGATACTCAATACTATTGCCAATGGCTTTCTAATGTTACTAAACAAACTTATCGTCTTCCTACTGAGGAAGAATGGGAATATGCTGCTCGTGGAACAGAAAGTAGGCTTTATCCTTGGGGAGCAGATTTCTTAGCTAATGCTACAGTGTTTGCTGATACTAGTTTAGGAGTAACTGCACCAATTACTAGTACAGTACTTTCAAATGATAAAAGTCCTTTTGATATTATTGGTTTAGTAGGAAATGTAAGTGAATGGACAGCTAGTAATTATCAACCTTATCCCCAATCAACTAGTAAAATAGATTGTGAGGGTTGTTACAGTGTAAGAGGAGGGAATTTTAAGTCTCCTGTTAATGAGTTAGTAGCAACTTTTCGTACTGGTAGCAAAAAAGCTAGTGACCAAATTGGTTTTCGTGTAGCTAAAGATTAGTAGTTGTTTTTAGCCATTAAAATAGTATCTTCTACAAACTGCTTCTTACCATCAGTATAGCTTCTAATATCATGTGGAAACTCAATTGCAAGTTTACGCTTAAGATCTTGGTATTCTTTAGCACGTTCAGGGTGTGAGCGTAAGAAATTACGAAATAATATTTGGCGGCTATGTTCTAAACTATCTTGAGGGCAAACATATAAATAATGGTTAGGCCAAATATATCCAGTACCATTACGAGGTACATCATCTGCAAGCCTTCCAAAAGCTTCTCTTCCTTTTACTCCTAAATCACCTTCATATTCATAACCTAAAGTATTAAGTAGATTAATTATTATTGGAAGGCGATCTAAAGAATCAATAATTACATTTAGATCAATAATAGGTTTAGCTGCAAGATTAGGTATTGATGTACTGCCAACATGCTCAATTGTTAGACAATTGTCTTTTAAGGTATTTTGCAAAACCTCTTTTAATCCTATAAATGTTTGAGGCCAACTTAGGTCATAATCAATAACTATTATGGTTCGCTTTGGTTTCATAAAAGTTTATTTTATTGGTTTAGTAAAAAGCTTATCATCAATAGGTTTGTTATTCTCTACTGTTGTTAAATTTATGATTATATTGTTAGTTGAAATTGCTTGACGAGTAGTCATAGGGATTTTAACTCCATCAATTTCTTTGTAGTTTTCATAATAAATTTCAATAGGAACAATTTGTTTTTCTGGAAAATAGTCTTGGTAAGTATTTCCATTTGTAGTTACATTTCTTTTTTCTGCAATAAGTATTTCTGTATCTATATCAGAACGTAATAATAATCCTGTCTGAACATCAAAATAAAATCTTTCAGTTGGTTTTTGTTCTTCTTCTGAAGCAGGTTTTTCTTGTTTAGCTTCTAGGACATAAACTTCCTTTTTATCAAGTTTAAGTTTGCCAGGTATTTGAAGTTCTATGGTTTTCTTTTCCTTAAAAGTAAGTTGAGGGTATAGAGTTTTTAAGTTTATTGACCAATAAAAATCAGCTTTTGTTTTTAGTAATGATAGCTCTGTGCCAGTAATAGAACGTATATCAGGGAGGCTTAGGTCTTTTGCCCAACCTTCTGTACCATCAAAAGCTCTTTGAATAGTATCAGTTTTAGAAATATTTATTTTTAATATAATTTTATTAGGGCTTTTAGCATAAATCTCTAAAGGTGCATCAACTATTTTTAATGGCTGGCTTGGGTTAGAAGTTGTAGCACTAATACTATAAGTACCTTTTGATGTACGAGATGTTATTTTTAGTAATGCTTCTTTTCCACCTAAGGCTTTTACATAGTTGTCAAGCACTTGCTCTACAGTGATTTCATCTACAAGGGCTGAGGCAAAACGAGAAATACAGTTTTGTTTGCCTGATACAACTATATTAAAAAACAAAACTAAACTAACACAAAAAAGTATTAAAAATAAGTTTTTCATAGTATTACCTTTAAGCATTTTAGTCGATGTTAAAGAACTCTACGCTTGCTAAAATCCAGCTATTATTGTTACGTTGTAAGATATAAAGTGCTTCTCCGCTTTGCTCACGTTTATTAATATCTACTGCTGTAACAACTACATCAACAGCTACTTTATTGGCAGAAATTGTTTCTACTCTAAGTATTTCTGTTGACCAACTTTCAGGTTTATTTCCTATTAAACCCCGAACAAATTTATTTAGATTAGCACGTAAAATTACTTGCTCTAAGGCTTGAGGAGTAGAATCCTTAATTGCTTTGTCTAATTGAGACATAAAATTTTTTATAGATTCATCTACAACAGGGAGTTGATTAGCTGCTTGTTCAGTATCTATTAGTTTGTTTCTAATAAAAGTATTATCTTTACTTGCTGTAATGGCACGACGAAAATATTCTGTTGCTTCTTTAGTATTTTTTTGATTTAAGGCTAATTCTGCTAATAAGTAATTTACCCATGTAACAGAGTAGATTGGTAAAATACCTGAAGCTAAAATAGTATCTATTTCAGCTTTAGCCTCACTAGATTTGTTATTTGCAAATAAAGTACGAGCTAGCAAAGTACGTGAAACTATATTATTAGGCTCACGTTGTAGGGCTTCTTTAATTTTTGCTTCTGCTTCTGGATAAGAGCGCTTGTTAAATAAAATATTAGCGTCTTTAAATAATGTAATTGCTGAAGTAACTACTGGACGTGAATCATTATCATAGCTAGTTTGAGGATAAAATTTATCTGGATCAACTTCTACAGAAGTAATTTTTTCTGTTGTCTTAAATATTGCTTCAGCACGACCTTGAGAAGGTAAAAGGACAGTTTGATAAAGCTTTTCGCCTTTTTCTGTTATAGCTAGAACTTTAACTTGAACATTGCCTGTTCCTAAATTACGTAAGGCACAAACCCAACCTCCATCAGTTGCTATAGGAATACCAATAATAAAATCAGGGTCAACAATCTTTTCAAACCATTGATCAAAAAATAAATCTAAGTCTTTGCTAGCAGTAATTGCAGCTTTACGAAAGTCATCAAACCGTATTTGGCGATTTTTGCTATTAATTAAATCTTTAATTAGTAATAACATTTTATCTCGGCCAAGTTGCTGTTCAATAATTCTTAACATTAAAGGTGCTTTATTTAGCATACTAGTTGTATAAGAATTATCTATTGGAGATATACCTAAAAGTGCTCCATCGCTTTTAGTGCTAGCTGTTGGTGCATAAGACCGAACACGACGAGCAAGAAACTCTTGTCCACCAGTAGCACCAAAACGTTTTTCAAAATAAAAACCTGCTAAATAAACTGGTAGTGCATCTTGTAAGATTGTCCAACCACGACCACGAGGAGTAACTTCACCACCTATTTTGCTTTTTAATAAAGCACGAGCTAAAAACTCAATTGTTTCTATGTCTATAGCATCACGTCGAAATAGATCCTCACTTAAAACTAGAGTGGTTCCTGTTACATAGGATGCTATTTGAGATGAGCTTATTACACGTAATTGTTTTACAGGAGTAATTCCTAGTAATTGGTTATAAAAATCTAGAATTTGTTCTATTTCTTTAGTTAATGCTTCTGCTTGTTTACGAGCATTACCTGTTAAGCCTTTAGGATAGAGAAATTCTACTGTAATTTCACGGCCTTTTATTTCAACAGGGTCATCATAATTACCGGAAAGCAAAATTGCTTGAGTCGGCACAGTCTGTTCAAAAGTAACAGAATTACCTGACACACGACGTAAACCGTCTGATTGTGGGCGTTCAGTTTCACTAGTGACTTGTACTGTTACAGGTGCAATATCAAGCCCATAGGTAAGAGCAAAAGGAGTATGTACAAGTGGTACCCAAAAACTTTCTGGTAATAACACTGTACTATTTGGAATAATTGCACTAATTGAGGAGCTTTCTTTTATTTCTAAAGTATAGTTTAAGTTTATGGTTGCGCTTGCCCCTGGTGCTAAAGCTTTAGGGAAATCAAGTGAGATGTTATTTAATTCTGTTAGTCTTTCATCATTTTTTTGACGGGCTTCAACAGTTGTTCCATCAATTTGTGCACTGATAACTTTAGCTCTTTTATTAAGCTTAAAGTTAATAAATGGGCCACTACGCCCTTGAGTAGTATTATTAATAACTGCTAATTTAGCTTGGATTTGTGCAGAATTAGTATTTGGTTGTAGTTGGACATTAACGTCAATGCGTTGAATATCATAGTCTTGTGCTATGACATTATTAGCACTTAGCAATATTCCTAGTAACACATACCAAAATAACATTCGCGATAACATTAATTTACACCTCATAATTGCTAAAATCGAAATTATTAATATTAAAGTAAATAAGTTAATTACTTTTATGATTTAGGGTTCTTAACTAGAAAATCAATCTTCTTAAGCATAATTAATAGATCTTCTAGTCTTTCTAATGGAAGTGCATTAGGGCCATCACTTAAGGCTAGTTTAGGATTATCATGTACTTCCATAAATAAACCATCTACACCACAACCAACACCAGCACGAGCAAGATGTTCAATATATTGTGAATCTCCTCCAGTGGCATTACCTAAACCGCCGGGACGCTGCAAAGAATGGGTTATATCAAAAACTACTGGTTGGCCAAACTCGCGCATAATTGGGAAAGAACGCATATCTACTACCAAATTATTGTAACCAAAGCTAGCGCCTCTTTCAGTTAAAATACAATGTGGATTTCCAGCAGCTTGAATTTTCTCTACTACATTACGCATATCCCAAGGAGCTAAAAATTGCCCTTTTTTAACATTAACTATTTTTCCACTTTGTGCTACTTCAACTAGTAAATCAGTTTGACGACAAAGAAAAGCTGGAATTTGAATAATATCAACTACTTCGGCTACAGACTTTACTTGGGCTACTTCATGTACATCAGTTAGTATTGGTACATTAAATTCATTACGAATTAGTTTTAGTATTCTTAACCCTTCTGATAGCCCTAAGCCACGAAAAGAGTTTATTGAAGTACGGTTAGCTTTATCATAAGAAGCTTTGAAAATATAACAAATATTTAGACGATCTGTAATGGCTTTTATTTCACGAGCCATTTTCATTGCATGCTCTTGATTTTCTATAACACAAGGGCCAGCGATAAGAAAAAGTTGTTTTTCTATAAATATTTTTTCTTTAATCTCTTTATGTAATGAGTCCATTAAAAATCCTTATTTAGAATGATAATTTAAAAGAAAGTTTAACAAGCTTTTTTATAAGCTGACTGGCCAATATTTGCAACTATTTGACGACTTGTTATTGTTTACTAGTTGTCTAGCCTTTGCAAAGGCTTTAGTATACGAACCTTTAAAATAGCAATTAGAAAAGCTAGGCCGCTGTAAATATAGTAAATCCAATGCCAAGGTAAAACCTGTAAAGTAAAAAGAAAACCTCGCTTATAAAAGAAAAAATTATAGAGCTTCCAATTTAATGCTAAAAGCCCAAATATACAACTAATAGAAAATATTAGTATTGTAGGAATATAGCAGCTAAATAATAATGAAGTTGGCAAACTAAAAGCTAGCATTACACTAATACGGCTAGAATAGGTTAGGTTTAAGTCATTTACAAATACTTGGCCTTGTAAAATCATTTCAGACCAAGGCAAAGCACGAACAAAAAAATCAGTTTTTAGCAAAGATAAAATAGTCCAACGTTTTAAGTGTTTTACTTGCAAAGATTTATCTAGCAAAATCTGATGGTTAGCTGCTTTTAAGCGATAACCAAATTCAATATCTTCAATTGCTAAACGTTTTTCATCAAATCCACCTAGAGCTAAAAAGATATTACGTTTTACCCCACCGCAACCAGTCCAAAATGTGTTAGCACTACTATTAGCGGTTTGATGTATGTAGTGATGTAGTAGGTTACGATACTGTGAGAGAAAATTTTTATCCCCTGGACTATCATCATAAGAGCCAAATATAGCTGAAACTGCTTGGTTTTGCTCAAATAGACTAGTTACCCTAGAAATAATATCTATTGAAACGGCTACATCTGCATCTATAAATAGCAAAATATCACCTTTTGCTATGCTAGCACCTTGATTACGTGCTTTAGCTGGGCCTTGATTAGTGGGATTATTTATAACCATAACTTCTAGGCTTTCTGCAAATTCTTTTGAGTTATCTTGGCTAGCATCGTCTACTACTATTATTTCTAGAGGTTTAGGGGATGCTAAAAGAAGCTGTTTTAAGCAAATTTTAAAATTTTCCCCTCCATTATAAACAGGGATTATTATAGAAATACTAGGTGAAATACTAGGGTTATTCATGAAGTTCTATTTAACTAATTTGAGCTATCAAATTGATTTTGTTCTAAATGGCAGTAGTCATGGTAAATTTTTAATACTTCTGAGGTTTGACCTATAGTTTTTACTTTGCCTTCGATTATCAGCATTACTCGTTCACAAAACTGCTGAATAATTTCTAATGAGTGGGAGACTATTAGAATAGTTTTTCCTTGTTGAATAATTTCTTTTAGTTTATCAGCAAATTTTTGTTGAAAAATTTCATCTCCTACAGCAAGAATTTCATCTAGAATAAGGATTTCTGAGTTTAAGTGAACTCCAACAGAAAAAGCTAATCTAATATACATACCATTAGAGTAGTGTTTTACTGGAGTATCAATAAACTTTTCTATTGCAGCAAAATCAACTATGGAATCAAGACTAGCAGTTATTTCCTTTTTGGTCATTCCTAAAATTGCCCCATTTAAGTAAACATTTTCTCTACCAGTTAAATCAGGGTGAAAGCCTGTTCCTACTTCAAGCAGGCTTGATACACGACCATAAAGCTCTGCTCTTCCGCTAGTTGGTTCAATAATCCTAGATAATATTTTTAGCAGCGTAGATTTACCAGAACCATTAGGGCCAATAATTCCAAAGACTTCTCCAGGCATTACCTCAAAACAAATATTTTGTAATGACCAAAACTCTTCATATTTTTTGCTTAAAACTTTAATTGGGTTATAAATAATACTTGTTACAAACTCTTTTAAGGTGTCTGATTGATAGTCATGATTAATATAAAAATGTTTGCTAATGTTATTGACTTTAATTATTGGTTGCATTGAAGTTATATTTTTTCAGCAAAAATTTTTTCTAGCTTGATAAAAACATAAGCACAGAAAAAGAAAGTTAATATAGTTAAAATTATTGTGTAGGTGAAATGTATTAGGTCTAATGTATGGTTAAAAAGTAAAGCTCTAAATATTTCAATAATCCCTGCTAGTGGGTTTAGTGCTAATAACCAACGATAATTTTCTGAAACCATATTTAAGGGAAAAATTATTGGAGTAACAAAGAATAATACTTGGATAACAAAGGGTAAAGCATAACGGACATCTCTATATATTACATTTAAGGATGCTAATAACATGCTTATGCTACAAGTAAAAATTAATAGTAAGAAAATAACTATGGGTATTAATAAGAGTTTCCAGCTAATAGCAAGGTGAAAAAATATTCCTAAAACTGCTAGTAAAAGTAGTGAAAGTCCTAGATCAGAAAGGTTAGCAAGTACTTTAGCATTAGTAAGAATCATTTTAGGAAAGTAAACTTTAGTAATTAAGCTTCTTTCTCCTATTAAACTGCTACTAGCATTGGTAACAGAGTTAGAAAAAAATATCCATAAAGCCAAGCCAGAATAAAAAAATATTGGATAAGAAACATCTTTAGTAGGAATTTTTATAACACTTCCTAAAGTAAAATTAAGAATAATCATTGTAATCAAAGGCTGGAGAATTGCCCAAATAGCACCTAACATTGTCTGTCGGTAGCGAATGGCTAAATCTCGCCAAATAAAAAAGTAACAAAGCTCTCTATAATCCCATAATAGTCTTAAATAACTAAAACTAAACTTTTTAGCTTCAATAATAACTAGTGGTTTTAGCTTTGAATTAGTAGATGTACTTTTAATGTGGATTATTTCAGACCTTATAGCTTCTTTAGACACAAAAATAGATGTCCT
>Ga0075163_10009668_pt1 | contig 12649 bp, 13 predicted proteins | sample JI1023141ADNA_FD_71478 | JGI IMG/M metagenome (GOLD analysis project Ga0075163, IMG submission 71478) | Wastewater effluent complex algal communities from Wisconsin, to seasonally profile nutrient transformation and Carbon sequestration -... | ecosystem: Engineered > WWTP > Effluent > Algae...
CGGCCCATGGGCGGGCGGCGAGCAGGCCGGCACCGCGACCGCGTCCAACGGCGTGCTGGCGGCGCTGGCCGCCGCCAACGTCGCCTACGCCGAGCAGTTCGGCTTCATCTACATCGTGTGCGCCAGCGGCCGCACCGCCGACGAGATGCTGGCCGACCTGCAGAACCGCCTCGCCCACGATCGCGCGACCGAGATCCGGACCGCGGCCGAGGAGCAGGCCAAGATCACCCGCCTCCGCCTGCGCAAGCTGCTCGGCCCCGAGCGGCAGAGCTGACGTCCACGCCGTACCGGGAGACCTTCGATGATCACGACCCATGTGCTCGACACCTCCACCGGCCGACCGGCCAAGGCCGTGCCGGTCTGGCTCGACATGCTCGAGGGCGAGTCCTGGCGCGAGCTCGGCACCGGCGTCACCGACGACGACGGTCGGTGCCGGACGCTGACCAAGCCCGGCCCGGTCAACAACGGCCGCTACCGGATCGGCTTCGACACCGCCGCCTACTTCGGCAAGGCCGGCGTCACCGGCTTCTTCCCGGTCGTCGAGATCCAGTTCGTGGTCAGCGACGGCAACGCGCACCACCACGTGCCGCTGCTGCTCAGCCCGTTCGGCTTCTCGACCTACCGCGGGAGCTGATCGTGGACGCCGACGCCGTCGCCGCCGACGCCGCGCCCGACGCGGCCACCGACCTGTGCCGCTTCATCGACGCCGCGCCGTCGCCGCGCCACGCGGCGGCGACGCTGACCGCCGCCCTCGACGCCGCCGGCTACCGGCGGCTGCCGTTGACCGCGCCCCGCTGGGACCTCACCGCCGGCGGCGCCTACGTCACCCGCGGCGCGGCGGTGATCGCGTGGTGGCTGCGGGCGCCGACGCCGCCGCGTGGCGTGCTGGCGATCGGCGCCCACACCGACTCGCCGCACCTCCGGCTCAAGCCGCGGCCGGCCTACGCCAGCGAGGGTTGCCTCCAGCTCGGCGTCGAGGTCTACGGCGGCGCGCTGTTCAACAGCTGGCTCGATCGCGACCTCGGCCTGGCCGGCGCGGTGTTCACCGCCGACGGCCAGGGCCACCCGGTGCGGATCGCGCGGCCGCTGGCCCGGGTCGCGCAGCTCGCGATCCACCTCGACCGCAAGGTCAACGACGACGGGCTCAAGCTCAACCCGCAGCAGCACCTGGCGCCGCTGTGGGGGCTGCTCCGGCCCGACGAGGATCCGGCGCTGACGTTCGGCGAGCTGGTCGCCGAGGCGGCCGGGGTCCGCGCCTCGGCCATCGTCGGCCACGACCTGTCGCTCTACGATCTGACCCCGGCCGGCCGCGGCGGCGTGCGCGACGAGCTGGTGTTCGCCGCCCGCCTCGACAACCTGGCCTCGTGCCACGCCGGCCTCCGCGCCCTGCTCGCCGCCGGCCCGCAGGGCCCCGCCGACGTCCTGCCGGTCCTCGCCTGCTTCGATCACGAGGAGGTCGGCTCGAGCTCGACCGACGGCGCCGGCGGGCCCCTGCTCGCCGTCGTCATCGAGCGCATCGTCACCGAGCTCGGCGGCGACCGCAGCGCGTACCACGCCTGCCTGGCCAGCAGCCTGATGGCGTCGGCCGACATGGCCCACGCCGCGCACCCCAACTACGGCGATCGCCACGAGCCGCGCCACAAGCCGGTGCTCGGCGGCGGCCCGGTGCTCAAGAGCAATCACAACCAGCGCTACGGCACCGCCGGCCCCGGCTACGCCCGGACGCTCGGGCTCGCCGACGATCTCGGCATCCCGATCCAGGACTTCGTCACCCGCACCGACCTCGGCTGCGGCTCGACCATCGGCCCCATCACCGCCGCCCGCCTCGGCCTCGCCGTCGTCGACCTCGGCGCCCCCATGCTGTCGATGCACTCGGCCCGCGAGTGCTGCGCCGCGATCGATCACGCCCGCTACGTCACGCTGCTGACCGCGCACCTCGCCAGCGAGCTGCCGGCGTAGCGTCGGGGTCGGGCACGGGATCGGGGTCGGGCACGGGTTCGGGGTCGGATCTCTGTGCTTGACCCATCCTTCGCGATTGGCTAAACCACTTAGCCAGTGACCCTCTCGCTCGGCCCCATCGCTCCTCGCGAGCCCGCTCATCAGGCGTGCGAGCACGCGTTGCGCGCCGCCATCCTCGACGGTGGTCTGGCCGCGGGCAGCCGGCTGCCGCCGGAGCGCGACCTCGCCACCACCCTCGGCGTGTCGCGCCTCACCCTGCGCGCCGCGCTCGCCACGCTGACCGCGCAGGGTCTGGTCGCCGTCCGCCACGGCTCGGGCTACGTCGTCCAGGACGTCCGCCGCACCGGCGGTCCCGATCTGCTCGCCGGGTTGACCAGCCTGGCCCAGACCCGCGGCGAGCTGCCGGCGATCGCGACCGAGCTGCTGCGGGTGCGGCGGCAGCTCGCCCGCGGCGTGCTCGAGCACCTGGTCGAGCACCCGCCCCGGCCCCCGAGCGTGCGCGGGTTCGTCGCCGCCGTCGACGCCATGGACGCCGTGGTCCACGACCGGCCCGCCGACCTGCCCGCGATCGCGGCCGCCGATCTCGCCGTGGTCCGCGCGCTGCTCGAGGCGACCCGCGGCCCCGTGCTCCGGCTGTGCCTGAACCCGGTCATCGGCGTCGTCGACGCCTGCCCGCCGCTGCGGGCCGCGATGTACCTGACCCCGATCGACAACGTCACCGGCTGGCGCGCGCTCGCGGCCTGGCTGGCGACACCGAGCGTCGCCACCATCGACGCGGCGATCGCCATCCTCGCCGAGCGCGATCGCGCCACCATCGCCCGGCTCCGCCGCCGCGGCCCGAGGTCGCCATGAGCCACCCCTGGTACGTCCGCGCCATCCTGATCGAGCCCGACCGCGTCCTCGCCAACCTCGCGCGCATGCAGGCCCGCGGCGTCGTCGACGTCGCGCCGACCCCGTGGCAGCTCTGCCTCGGCGTCCTCCGGCTCGGTCACCGGCTGCTGTTCCGCACCGACACCGTCGGCACCTCGCCCGACGGGCGGGTCCGTCCCGGCTGGCGCGCGCGCCTGCTCCACCCGCGCCCGCTCCGCTTGCCGTTCCTGCTGATCGAGGGCGCGGTGGTGCCGCTCGACTTCACCGGGCTGCGCAGCGACCCGGCGCGGGTGATGCGCCACCTGCTCGGCGCGCACCACGATCGCGATCAGTACGTCTACGACCTCGAGCTCCTCGCCGGCCACGACGCGCTGACCGAGCTGCGGGCCCGGCTGGCCGCGGTGGTCGACGGCCGCGATCCGCGCGCCGCCTGGCTGCGCGACCTCACCGTGTTCACCGGCTACCACGAGCAGCTCGCCGACGCGGTCGACGCCGCGCTGGCCCGCGGTCCGCTCGCGGTCACCGGCGATCCCGACGATCCCGACATCACCTTGCGCGGCGCGATGCGCTGGTGCGCGCAGCAGCCGGCGACGCCGGCCGCGACCTTCGCCGCCTGGCGCGCGGGCCGCTTCCGCTTCGACGGCGGCGCCATCACCCCGCCGTCACCGCGCGCGGCGACCGCCGCCGGAGCCCGCTCATGACCGACGCCGACCTCCGCCACGCCTCGGGCCCCGCGCTCGCCCGCGCCCTCGCCGCCGGCCGCCGGATCGACCCGGCGACCCTCGCCGGCTGGACCTTCCACGGCACCAGCCTGGGCCTGCCGAGCTGGCTCGAGCGCCTGACCTGGAAGACCTTCGCCAAGGCCTTCGTCCGGGATCCGGACGGAACGATCCGCGGCTGGAACGTGCGCTGCCAGCAGGCCGATCCGCCGCGCTGGCGGCCGCGCACGCGACGCGGCGTGCCGGTGACGTTCGGCCACTTCACCGTGGTCGACGAGGCCGACGGCCTGGTGCTCGACTACGGGCGCGGCGGCAACCGTCGCCTCGACCCGGTCGCGGCGCTGCGCGATCCGCTGGTCGCGCTCGACGACACCGGCGACCGCCTGCTCGGGCGCAGCCTGATCGCGGTCGGCGCCCGCCGCCTGCCGACGCCGTCGTACTTCCTGCTGGTCCGCGGCCGCCCGGTCGATCACGTCGCGACCGCGCCCCGCGCCCGCTGACCGTCGCGACCGGCCCGGTCCGCGTCATGAGCGTGTAAGACCCGCGGGCGCGGCGGCCGCCCGGGCAGCATTCGCGGGCGCGCTGCGTTCTCATCGGTGAGCCGTCCCGCACGGCCGGAGCCCACCATGAAGCACCTGATCCGCATCCCGACCGCGCTGCTCGCCCTCGCCCTCGCCACCGCCGCCTGCGGCCGCAGCCCGGGGCCGACCGCGATCACGGTCGCCGCCGCACCCGCGACCACCGAGCCGCGCGCCGGCATCACCGTCACCGGCACGGCGACGATGGAGGTGGTGCCCGACTGCGCCGACCTGCGGATGACGCTGACCGCCGAGGCGTCGCGGCCGGGCGCCGCGGCCAAGGCGGTGCGCGCCCGTCAGGCCGAGGTCACCAAGCAGCTCGCCGCGCTGGTCAGCAAGCCCGACGTGACGCTGTCGTACGTCAGCGTCAACCCGCTCTACGACGAGAAGTCGGGCCGGATCCGCGCCTACCAGGCGGCGATCACGATGAACGTGTCGACCGGCGACTTCGATCAGGTCGCCGAGCTGATGGAGGTGGGCGCGCAGGCCGGCGGCACCCAGATGTCGACCAGCTTCCGGACCCGCGACGTCACCGGCCTCAAGGCCAAGGTCCGCGACGAGGCGCTGGCGGCGGTGAAGGCGAAGGCCGACCAGACCGCCAAGGGGCTGGGCGTGAAGCTCGGCGCGATCGTGTCGATCAGCGAGGACACCGGGACGCCGTGGGGCAGCCAGACCGCCAACGTGCAGGCGTACGTACCGGCGCCGGCGGACGCGGCGCCGCAGGTGTTGAGGCCGGATGCGCAGACGATGACGCTGACGATCACGGTGGGGTACGAGCTGCCGGGGAAGGCCTGAGCGACGGAGCCCGAGCCCGATCGGGGCACGGCGGCGCTCGCAGCACGTACCGTTCGTCCTGAGCGGAGGGCGAGCGCCAGCGAGACCGCAGTCGAAGGAGCCCGACTGGTGGAATGTCGACACCGATCGTCGACGGTGCGGTGAGGGTCGAGCGGAGGTCGGACCGCCCGTGGGCGAACGCCGGCGGGGCGAGCGGCGCGGGGCGTGGCACGACCGCTGCAGCGCGGGCGAGCATGATCGTCAGGCGCCTCGTGCTGATCGCCGTCGTCGCCGCCGAGCTCGGCGCCGGCGGGTGTCTGTACGCGAGCGGGAGCCTGAGCCAGGGCCAGGCGGGCTATCGCAACTACCCGACCACGGTGGCCGAGGAGCAGGCGCGCCGGGCGCATCGGCGTCGCCTGGCCCTCCTCGGTGGTCCGCTCGAGATCGTCGGCGGCGTGGGCCTGGCGGCGCTGGCGCTGTACGCCCCGATCACCCAGGCCGACGACGGCGACGACTCGATCACCGACAACCTCGGCGACGCGGGCAAGGAGCTGCTCGGCCGGCTCGTGCTCGCGACCATCGGCCTGTCGGTGGCGACCTCGGGCGTCGGCGACACCGTCCTCGGCGCGACCGATCCGGCGTTCGCCAGCCCGCTCGTCCGCCACGGCGAGCTGGTCGGCGCCGATCGCATCGACCTGCTCGCGCCCGCGCCCGGGCCGCGGCTGGGCTTCCACGCCAGCCAGGCGCTGTCGACCTACGGCGTCGGCGCCGACGCCGGGATCGGCCTCGGCCACTGGATCGGCGCCAGCGTCCGGATCCGCGAGGCCATCACCGGCGGCTGGGAGCTCGGCTTCCGCGCCGCTGACCGCGACGTGCGCTACGCGCTCGGCGGCGACGTCACGATCGAACGCGCGTTCGGCCGCCGCCACGCCGGCCTGTACCCGGCCCGGTCGATCGGCGTCTACGGCGGGGGGAGCTGGACCCGCATCGACGACCGCGACCGCGGCGCGGTCCGCGGCGGCCTGGCCGGCACCCTCCGCGCGGTGCAGGTCCGGGTCGGCGCCAGCTTCATCCCCGGGCTCGATCGCGGCCCCACCTTCGAGGTCGGCTTCCGGCGGGAGCTCGAGGTCGACTGAAAAAAACGTCGCGCCGCTGGTCGCGGCTGTCGATCCGGCCGGCGGCCGTTCGACGTACGGTCGGCCCCGGAACCCGGACGCCGCCCAACCCCCACCAGGATCCGCCGATGCAATACCTCCTGCTCATCTACTCCAACGAGAACACCGAAGCCGACATGTCGCCCGAGCAGAAGGGCGCCTTCTTCGGCGAGTACATGGAGTACACGCGGTCGATCCAGGCCAGCGGCAACTTCAAGGCCGGCGACGCCCTGCAGCCGGTCGCCAAGGCCACCACCGTCCGGGTCCGCGACGGCAAGAGCCTGACCACCGACGGGCCGTTCGCCGAGACCCGCGAGCAGCTCGGCGGCTACTACCTGGTCGAGGCCGCCGACCTCGACGAGGCGATCAAGCTGGCCGCCCGGATCCCGAGCGCCCGCCACGGCTCGATCGAGATCCGGCCGATCGCCCAGTACTGACCGGCCGCGCGCGCTAACCTCGGCGCATGCTCGAGCCCGAGGTGGTCGCGCGGGTCGTGCGCGACGAGCGCCCGCGCGCGCTCGCCGCCCTGACCCGGGCCCTCGGCGACCTCGACCGCGCCGAGGACGCGCTGCAGGACGCGGTGCTGGCCGCCCTCGATCAGTGGCCGCGCGACGGCGTCCCGACCGAGCCGTGCGCGTGGCTGATCCGCGCCGGCCGCAACCGGGGCATCGACGGCCTGCGCCGCGCCGCCCGCTTCGCCAGCAAGACCCCGGCGATCGCCGCCGATCTCGAGCTGCGCGCCACCCGCCTCGATCACGAGCTGCACGCCGTGCCCGACGACACGCTGCGCCTCATCTTCACCTGCTGCCACCCGGCGCTCGCGCTCGAGGCCCAGGTCGCGCTGACCCTCCGCACCCTCGGCGGCCTGACCACCGACGAGATCGCGCGCGCCTTCCTGGTCCCGCCGGCGACGATGGCCCAGCGGCTGGTCCGGACCAAGGCCAAGATCCGCGACGCCGGCATCCCCTACCGGGTGCCGCCCGCGGCCGACCTGCCCGAGCGCGTCGACGCGGTGCTCGCGGTGGTCTACCTGATCTTCAACGAGGGCTACGCCGCCAGCGCCGGCGACGATCTGGTCCGGCGCGAGCTGTGCGCCGAGGCGATCCGGCTCGGCCGCCTGCTCGCCACCGTGCTCGACGCCCGCACCGAGGCGACCGCGCTGCTGGCCCTGATGCTGCTCACCGACGCCCGCCGCCCGGCCCGCCTCGACGCCGCCGGTGACGTGGTCCTGCTCGAGGATCAGGATCGCGGGCGCTGGGATCGGGACGCGATCGCCGAGGGCCTGGCCCTGGTCGAGCAGGCGCTGACCCGGGGCGCGATCGGCCCCTACGCCCTGCAGGCCGCGATCGCCGCGCTCCACGGTCGGGCCGCCACCGCCGCCGCCACCGACTGGCCGCAGATCGAGGCCCTCTACCACCGGCTGTACGCGCTGCAGCCGACCGCGGTCATCGCCCTCAACCTCGCGGTCGCCGAGGCGATGGCGCGCGGCCCGGCGGTCGGCCTGGCCCGGCTCGACGCGCTGTCCGCCGACCGGACACTCGACGCCTACCACCTCCTGCCCGCCGCCCGCGCCGACCTGCTCCGTCGCCTCGGCCGCCGGGCCGAGGCCGCCGCCGCCTACCGCGCCGCGCTCGCCCTGGTCACCAACGAGCCCGAGCGCCGCTTCCTCGCCCGCCGCCTCGCCGAGGTCACCGCTCCGTCGGCCTGACCGCGAGCGCGGCGCGGCCGGACGCGCCGATCGATCGACGCGCGACGGGCGCCCGCCCGGCTTGCGCTGGCGTGGCCGGCCACCGATGATCGCCGGACGCCGATCGTGAGGCCCCGGATGATCAGTCGCTGTCTGCTCGCCGCGGGGCTCGTCGCCGCGACGATGATTCCCGCCACCGCCGCGGCCGACGACGCCGTCGGCGACGCCCCGCCGGTCGACGCGCCGCGCCTGGTCGCGCCCGCGAAGCGGCTCGTCGTCCACGCGCTGCTCGAGGTCAACCTGTCGAAGGGCGCGGCGTTCGAGCCGCTGTCGCTCGCCCCCGACCTCTGGTACGGCGTGAACCCCGATCTGACCATCGGGCTCATCCACAGCAGCCAGGCCGCCACCGGCTTCCTCGGCGGCGTCGGCGACGGCCTGTGCCTGACCGGCGAGAGCCACGGCTGCACCGGCTTCTACGACGGCGCCGGCCTGGTCGGTCGCTATCACCTCGGCGACCGCGCGCTGATCGGCGGCGCGGCCACCGCCGCGCTCGACGGCGGCCTGATCGCCGGCAGCTTCGACCCCTTCGCGCTCAGCCTCAAGCTCGGCGCGGTCGGGCGCTGGCAGCGCGGCAAGCTCGCGCTCGAGGCCGAGGCCAGCCTGTGGTTCGGCTTCAGCCAGCGCGACGCCGGCAACATCGAGCGGTTCTACCTGCCGCTGTCGGCGACCTACGTGGTCAAGCCGCGCCTCGCCGTCGTCGGCCAGCTCGGCGTGTTCTCGCCGTTCAAGGGCTTCCGCGCCGAGGTCGTGGTCGCGATGTCGGCCGGCGTCCAGTACGTCGTCCGCCCCGGCATCGTCGTCGACGCGGTGCTCAGCCTGCCGCACTGGCTCGACACCGATCGCCAGACCTACGGGCTCGACGCCCGCACCCTCACGTTCGGGGTCGGTCATGCGTTCTGATCGCCGCCTCGCCGCCGCGCCCCGCCTCGGCGCCACCGCGCTCGCCCTCGCCGTCGCCGCCGGCCTCGCCGCGGGCTGTGCGCCCAAGGACGCGCCGGTCTGCCAGCCGGCGTTCACCCTGCTGACGCCGGCCTACGGCTGCGCGACCGGCCCCGCGCCCGCCCCGCTGGTCGTCGAGCCGCCGCCCCCGCTGGTGGTCGAGCCGCCGCCGCCGGTCGCGCCGGTGCTCGCCACCCTCGGCACCGCCACGATCGATCTGGCCGAGCGCCTCCAGTTCGCGACCGGCAAGCCCGACCTGCTGGTCGAGTCGGCGCACGTCCTCGATCAGGTGGCGACCATCCTGTTCGAGCACCCCGAGATCACCAAGGTCCGCATCGAGGGCCACACCGACTCGCAGGGCAGCAACGCCGCCAACATGAAGCTGTCGCAGGCGCGCGCCGAGGCGGTCCGGACCTACCTCACCAACCACGGCGTCGCGCCCGACCGCATGGTCGCCAAGGGCTTCGGCGAGACCCAGCCCATCGCCGCCAACACGACCCCCGAGGGCCGCGAGCAGAACCGCCGGGTCGTCATCGCCATCCTCGACCGCGCGGCCCCACCGGCGCCACCGCCGACGCCCACCCCGGCCACGCCGACGCCGACGCCGACGCCGACACCGAAGCCCTGAGCGCGACCCGCACGGCCCGCGCCGCGCCGACGGAGCGCTCAGCCCGCGGTCGGGGCGGCAGCCGCCGCAGCGGCCGCCGCGGCCTTGCGGCCCTCGAGGATCTTGACGAACGACCGGCCGCGGATCTCCTCGAGCGAGAGGCCGGTGGCCAGCGCCTCGTCCTCGGTGACGGCGCCGCACGAGATGCCGCGGAGGAAGTAGTTGAGCAGGCCCTGGCCGGTCGCGGCGTCGTCGAAGACGTCGCCGATCAGCGTGGCCTGGGCCGCCTTGCCGACGAAGTTCTTGAGCCGGGCCGACGCCGCCTCCAGGCCCTCGAGGAAGAAGCCGTAGACCGCGCCGTAGCGGGTCGGCAACTGGGCCGGGTGGAGGTCCCAGCCCTGGTAGAAGCCGTTGATCAGCGAGTGGCGGACGTCGGCGGCGTGCAGGCGCCACGCGCCCATCACCGCGGCGTGGTTCTCGGCCTTCTGGGCGTCGGTCAGCGTGCCCTTGTGCGGGCCGACCGGCATGATGTTGGTCGCGCCGTCGGACAGCGCGACGCCGGTCTGGGCGTAGCTGACCTTCATCAGGTGCTTGGCGAAGTCGCAGGCCTGGTGGCCCATGCCCTGGTGCGCGGCGGTGATGTCGCAGCCGGCGGTGTAGTCGTAGGTGCCGAAGTGGGCCCCGACCATGCGGCCGTTGGCCTCGTCGAGCAGCCGGGGCAGCATGATCCGGCCGCGCGGGTCGATCAGGCAGTGGGTGGTCTCGACCATGATCTCGAGCTTGAGCGAGCCCTCGGCCAGCTCGAGCTGCTGCTCGAGGTGCTCGAGCACCCAGACCAGCGTCGCGACGTCGTCGCTGTGGGTGATCTTGGGCAGGGTGACGACGAAGTTGGGCGGCAGCCGGCCGCCGGTGGCGGTGACCATCTGCGACACGAAGATGTCGAGGGTGCGGATCGACCGCGCCGCCAGCTCGCGCGACAGCGGCTTGATCCGGATGCCGATGAACGGTGACAGCGTGCCAGCGTCGAGCGCGGCGGCGACCGCGAGGCCGGCGGCGGCGGCGGCGGCGTCCTCCTCGTCGTCGGAGCGGTTGCCGTAGCCGTCCTCGAAGTCGATGCGGAAGTCCTCGACCGCCTCGCGCCGGAGCTTGGCCGCCACCCGCTCGTGGACGGTGTTGGCGAGGCCGGTCGGGATGCCGATCACCTCGGCGAACTCGGCCGGGCGCGGGGCGTAGGTCTCGAACGCGCGCACCGCCAGCTCGCCGAGCTTGCGGGTGGTGTCGGCGGTGAACAGGTGGGCGCCGCCGTAGACGGTGTGGACCGGCTGGCGGGCGCCCGAGTCGCCCTTGTAGCGCTCGGCGACCTCGAGCTGCGCGACGTGGACCCGGGTGAGCGCCTTGGCCATCCGCTTGGCCGACAGACTGGTTCTGATCGTCGACATGGCGGCTGGGTATATCACGGCGACCGCGCCACCTTGTGCCGAGGGCCCCTGGGGGCTACACGGGGGGCATGACGTTCGACCAGGCGCACCCCGGGCTGCGCGGCGCGCTCACCGCGCGCGGCTACAACTCGCCCACCCCGGTGCAGGCCGCGATCCTCGCCGCCGACGCCGCCGGCCGCGACCTGATGGTTTCGGCCCAGACCGGCTCGGGCAAGACGGTGGCCTTCGGCCTGGCGCTGGCCCCGACCCTGCTCGGCGACGCCGACAAGTTCACCGCCGGCCCGGTGCGGGCGCTGGTGATCGCGCCGACCCGCGAGCTGGCGCTGCAGGTCCAGCGCGAGCTGGCCTGGCTGTACGCGCCGACCGGGGCCAAGATCGTCGCCTGCGTCGGCGGCATGGACATCCGCCGCGAGGCCTGGGACCTGTCGAAGGGCGCCACGATCGTCGTCGGCACCCCCGGCCGCCTCCGCGATCACCTCGAGCGCAAGCACGTCAACTTCGACGGCCTGCAGGCCGTGGTCCTCGACGAGGCCGACGAGATGCTCGACCTCGGCTTCCGCGAGGAGCTCGAGGCGCTGCTCGACGCCACCCCGGCGACCCGCCGCACCCTGATGTTCTCGGCCACGTTGCCGCGGGCGATCACGATGCTGGCCAAGCGCTACCAGAAGGACGCGGTCCGCATCACCGCCGGCGACGAGGCCACGCCGCACGGCGACATCGAGTACCAGGGCATGGTCATCGCCCCGCGCGAGCGCGAGCTGGCGGTGGTCAACGTGCTGCGCTTCCTCGATCCGCCGGGCGCGCTGGTGTTCTGCGCCACCCGCGACGGCGTGACCCACCTGGCCGCCAACCTCAACGAGCGCGGCTTCGCGGTGGTCGCGCTGTCGGGCGAGCTGAGCCAGAACGAGCGGACCCGCGCGCTCCAGTCGCTGCGCGACGGTCGGGCCCGGGTCTGCATCGCCACCGACGTCGCCGCCCGCGGCCTCGACCTGCCCGACCTGGCGCTGGTCATCCACGCCGACCTGCCGCAGAACGCCCAGGTGCTGCAGCACCGCAGCGGCCGCACCGGTCGGGCCGGCAAGAAGGGCACCGCGATCGTGCTGGCGCCGGTGCCGGCCCGCCGCCGCGTCGAGCAGCTCTTCCACCTCGCCGGGGTCAAGCCGCGCTGGGTGCCGCCGCCGACCGCCGATCAGATCGTCGCCGCCGACCAGACCCGCCTGGCCGCCGAGCTGGCCGCCCTGGCCGCCGACGCCAGCGACGAGGATCGGGCCGCGGCCAAGGGCCTCCTGGCCCAGCGGCCGGCCGAGGACCTGGCGCTGGTGCTGATCCGCTGGCACCGGTCGCGGCTGCCGGCGCCCGAGGAGCTGTCGGTGATCACGCCGCCGCCGCCGCGCGCCGCCCGTCCGGCGGGCCCGATCGGCGACCGCGGTCCGGCCGGCCCCGGCGGCCATGGCGGTCGCGACGCCCGCGGCAGCGGCGAGCCGCCGGTGTGGTTCCGCATCGACGTCGGCCGGATCCGCCAGGCCGATCCGCGCTGGCTGATCCCGGTGATCTGCACCCGCGGCGGCATCACCAAGGCCGAGATCGGCGCGATCCGGGTGCTGTCGCACGACACCCGCTTCGAGATCGCCGCCGACGTCGCCGACCGGTTCGAGATGGCCGCCGGCCGGCCGCCGAAGGACCACGCCGATCGCACGGTGCGCACCGCCAAGATCAGCCGCGCCACCGCGCCGCCCAGCCGCGGCGATCGCGACGACGCCGGCGGCGAGGACCGCCGGCCGCCGCCCGGCCCGCGCGGCCCCGGCGCACCGGTTCGCCCGCGCGCCCTCGCCCCGCGCAAGCGGGTCACGGAACGCTGACCCC
>Ga0075163_10009669_pt1 | contig 12649 bp, 8 predicted proteins | sample JI1023141ADNA_FD_71478 | JGI IMG/M metagenome (GOLD analysis project Ga0075163, IMG submission 71478) | Wastewater effluent complex algal communities from Wisconsin, to seasonally profile nutrient transformation and Carbon sequestration -... | ecosystem: Engineered > WWTP > Effluent > Algae...
AACAAAAGCGTAAAGAATATTCAATAAAAGCAAAAACGATTTTTGAGGTTAATAGCCCTGTAGCGGCTTAGCTTATTTTCACCTCTCCGAAATTCCGTTTATCGCTGAACTAAGACACTTTTCGCAATTAAAATCTAAACCTGAATTATTTCACAAAATACTTTTAGACTTTGAGAATATCTCTAAATATAATAATGATAGAGAACGGATACAAGAAAAAATAAAGAATTCTTTACATCTCAGTAAAAATACAATGATTTGCTATGATACTATAATCAATTACGATCGATACAATTATGAAGAAAAATCATTAGGACTTGTACCTGTTTTAATTACATACGATGACTATAAAGTATCCGATAGCTTTTTAAATATAAGTAAAGCTAATAAATCTATAAAGAATTTCAATAATACAAATATTGATTGTAGGTTGCTCTCCGAAGATTCATTTAGCATAGCATACAATGCAATCTGGAAAAGTGGAAACAAAATTTCCGATTCAGAGAAATTAATAATTAATAATGATTTTGTGTATCCTTTTTACAAATCGCTTTTTAATTTAGAAGAAACTATTGTAGAAAAAAAATTTGAAAAATCCGTTGAATATCTGTTAAGCCTGAAACCATTAGAAGGTTCCTATAGTGATATATTAAAACTTCTCGAACATAGAGAAAGTCCAAGATTAAATATTCTTTATCAACTTTTAGAGCAATATAAAACTTCTACAGAGAAAATTGCAATTGTGGGAACAGAAAATACAAATAATTATTTAGCAAAGTATATTCCGACTAAATATCCAAACTTAAATATTGACCTTTTAACAAAAGGAAGAGTTCTTCGTAATACAGACTATGATATAATAATTCTCACTTCATTCCCTGGAAATATATTTTTGGATTTTTATTACAGTACACATGCAAAAAATATTCATTTTATTCTTTATCCGCATGAACATAAAATATTCTTAAAAAAAATAGAAATTATAGAAAATATAAAACATAATCCAGCGTTAAAAGAACATCTAAAATATGCTTATCACGGGGAAAAATATAATATAAAGGAAAAGGAGGTTATTTCTTTCGAAGAAAAAGAGCAAATTGTGACTACTTTTGAAGAAGAGATTGAGCAAATAAACAGAGCAAAGATTCTTGAAGAAATTGAAAAAGGAATTAAACTAAGGCTAGACGATCAAAGTCCGATGGTAATCGGAAAAATTTTCGAATTTTCCGACGGTAATTACAGGGTATTTGATAAAAACAGTAAAGTTTATACATTACTTTCTTTGCAGCAGGGTAATGGTTATAGTTTACATGCTCAAAAGGTAAACTTATTACAAGGAGATGATCAGATTCTTATTCTTGATAACTCATACGGTTATTCTTATGATGAAAGCATAAATGAAATCTTGCTCGAAAATAACGAACTAAAAGAAAAATACAATAAAACTCAAATTTGGAGACAAGAACTCAATAAATTCTATAATGAAAAGATGAATAATATTCATGAATTAAAAAACTTATTCGATAAGGCAAACTTAATTCGTAATGAACTAACAATCCATAACTGGCTTTTTAAAAAATACCAAATTTCTACTATGAGTTATAAGAAGGAAATTCCCTTCATATTAAATCTCATTGGCTCTACTTTAACAGAAGAAAGAATCTCAGATTTATCAGATGAAATTCAAGAGTTTATTTCTATACGTTTTACTTTGGGTAGATTTTTTAAGAAACTTTTAATTGAATCCATTGCTAATGGGAAGAACATTTATGAAAATTTTAATGAATCTTATACTAGTCATTTACAGAAAAATAAACTTTTTAAAGGTAAGGATAATTCTCATTTAATTCAAAAATTGTTCACTCTTAGAAATAATGTTAAATTTTTAGCAATTGTTAACATTCTACCTGAGGAAATTATGCTACCGACTAACAGCGATTTATTTAAAAGACCACTTAGATTAGAGGATATCTTATGAAATTTCTACCCGAATATTCCAATCCATCTGAAATAAAAAACAAAGCAGAATCAATTGTCCTGCAAGAATTAATGAAATCAAAAAAATTCTCTAACGCAATTGTATTTCATTCTTTAATGATACCCAGACATATATATAAAATGGAGAGTGAAGTTGACTTTGTTTTGCTGGGAAAATTCGGACTAATTTGCTTAGAAGTAAAAGGAGGAGATATCACGAGGCATAATGGAATTTGGCGCATTGGCTCAAAGAATAATGGATATAATTCGAATGAAGGACCTTTTAAGCAAGCTTCGTCTGGAGTGCAAAGTCTTGTTAATGATATAATACAATATTCTAAAAGAAGAAATAAAGAATTTTTTATACCGAAGGGTTACGGTGTTTTATTTCCAGATGTAGAATTTAATATTGAGTCTGAAGAATGGGATAATGCAATAGTTTATAAGGCTTCCGATAGACTCAATAATATTGATAAGTATTTAGAACGATTAATATCACATTGGCAATTAAAGAATAATTATAAAGAGCTTGTTACAGAAAATATCTCATTTATAGAAAATTATTTTAAGGGCAATATTCGTTTTACTATTTCGTTGTTACCGTTTGTAAAGCATAGTAGAGAGAAAATTATTGAATTAACCGAAGAACAAAATTCAATATTTAGCGGATTATATGAAAATCCTAGAATATTAGTCAATGGCTTAGCAGGAACAGGAAAAACAATTTGTGCACAGAGATTCGCAATTCAAAAAGCCAGTGAAGGAAAGAAAGTAGGTTTTTTTTGTTTTAATGTTTTAGCATCTCTTGCATCCAATAATGTTTTTTCTTCCAGTGAATGTAAAAGCTCTATTACTACTTCTGATATTAGAAGTTTTGTTTATAATTATTTGGATACTCACTATCCAAATACAATTAAATCAATACGATTAGCAAATACTACAGATGATAGTAAGATTAGAAAATTAATCTTTGATGAATTTTGTAGCTATTTTCCTGAGTCAGAAAAGTTTGACGCATTGATTATAGATGAAGGACAAGACATTATAAACGAAGACTACTATGATCTACTTAATTGCCTTGTTAAGGGCGGCATGCAAACAGGAAAATGGGCATTCTTTTACGATTCAGAAATTCAATCCGGAATGTATGAGCAATTTGATAAAGATATACTTAGCATAATAAAAGAGGAAGCTAATCCTATTTTATTTAATTTAAAAAAGAATTGTAGAAACACTATTGATATCATTGATACGATTGAACGAGTTACAAAGTTTGAAATCATCCCGCTAAGCAAGGACTTAAAAGGAAGTCAAGTTGAATTCATTCCATTTAGTGACTCGAACGATCAAAAACAGAAAATCTATAATATCATAAATACGCTTAAGAAAGATAAGATTCAATTATCTGACATTGATATGGTTTCTTTTTGCAGAGTACAGAATTCAATTTTTAAGAAATATGAAACTGAATTTGGTAAACAAAATATAGTAGAATTCAATCAGAGTAATCTAATCAATCGAGAGGATAAAGTTTGTTGCACGTCTATTGGCAAATATAAAGGGCTTGAAAATGACGTTATTTTACTTACAGATTTTACTTTTAGTGATGATATAAAAAGTAGAACAATTATGTACACTTCTATGACCCGTGCGAGATCATTGTTATATATTTTTCTACACAAATTAGAATATGATAAAATTAAAAGGGCTTACAATGACTAAACGCGATAAAATAATAAATCTTACAAAGCGATTTCTAACCGGTCCATTATTTGGTGAAAATGAAACATTGGATTACCATCCGCTTATTTTATATTCCGTTGGTATTTTATTTCCAAGGGATATTGGCGTTGAAGATGAGGAAGAACTAGCTTTGCTTTTAAATACTAAAACTAAAAAAAAATCAGAAATGGAACTAGACAGAGATGAAGATTCCTATGACAATAAAGGTAAATCGACATTATACGAAAACGATGATGACGCATCTATTTCAATGAATAGAAAAGCATTTTATCACTCATCAAATGGCGCAAGTTTTAGTTTAAAAAAAGATCAAGCATTCAAAGTTACAACAAGCTATTATACCTATTCATATGAAAATCTAGGAAAAGATAAAGATGATAAACCAATTGAAAAATATTCACTGAATCCTAAGATTTTTCAATCCTTTAATTCTATTGATTATAATTTAACAAATAAGACTTCCATTCCTCTCGATAGTGACAATATGCTAAAATTGAAAATATTGTGCTTTGAAGAAAATGAAAAAACACATTACACTGTTATTTTATACAATGACAATAGAGCTGGTAATGAAAGTGGAAGACATTTAAGTAAATTTGATAATAGCATTATCAATAAAATAATATTTAGACCTAAAATTGAAATTGAAGTTATGGGTTCGAGTGCTGCATTTTTTGAACCTAAAAAGACTGAATCTAAAACAATAGCAACCTTTAATAAGCACGATGAAATGCTTTATCGAAAGCATTTGTCTTTTAGCAAAGGATTAAATTGCGCAACTTTTGAAAGTATTAGTGAAGATCATTGCACTAAAATTGAAACAGTACATATTCCAGAGATTACATTTCCTGTTTTGTCAACTGATTTGGAAAGCAAATATAGTAAGAATAACTCAGAAATTCTTACTATGGAAACTATTTTGAATCGACCACATGAAGACATTCTAAAATTATTAAAACAATTTTCCAATTCGTATGAGACTTGGATTAATGAATTAAATGACAATATTCCTTTCAGTTTTGAGAAAGAGGCAAAAGAAAATCTTGAAGAATGCAGAATTACAAAAGCAAGAATTGATGATGGCATTTCAATGCTTTCATCTATTGAGATATTTCAAATATGGAAGGATGCAAACTATGTAGTTAATGAACAATTCCATTATTCGAAAAAAGATATTAAATTCAAATGGAAACCATTTCAGTTAGGATTTTTTTTGTTATCAATTCCAGGCATTATAAATCCAAATCATAAGGATAGAAATTTTGCTGATCTGTTATGGGTTACAACCGGCGGCGGAAAGACAGAAGCGTATCTAGCAATTATTGCATTTACTATTTTTTATAGGAGATGGAAATACAAAAAAGCAGGAATTGGTTTGTCAGTTATTTCCAGATATACCCTTCGACTATTAACTTCGCAACAATTTGAGCGTGCATCTGCTTTGATTTGTGCGATGGAATTATTGAGACGAAAAAAAGAAATTTCGTACGGAAAGGATTCAATTGTTCTAGGACTTTTTGTAGGTGGCGATGCCACTCCAAATAAACTTGAAGATAGTACTACTGAAGGAAAATCTCTCAAAGGACTACTCGATAAAATTGAATCAGATAAATATAATCCGTTTCCACTTAAGCATTGTCCGAAATGCAAAGCGGAATTGTGCAATACAGATAAGAATTATGATGATCCAAACTCGACTAACTCTTTTTTATACTTAAGGGTAAATAATAGGAGAACATTTATTATAAAATGCTTAAACAAAGAATGTAATTTTCATAATACCCCGATTCCAGTAGATTTTGTAGATGAAAGTCTTATGAAAAAGAAACCATCAATACTAATTAGTACCATTGATAAATATGCAATGTTCCCATTTAAGGCAAACGATTATACTGATATTTTTTTAAGTCCTAATGCAATGCCAGTTGATCTGATCATCCAAGATGAATTACATTTGATTAACTCTGCTCTGGGCTCAATTTTTGGCTCTTATGAAACAGCATTACATACGATTTTAGAGAATAAGCAGGATTATCCTGAGCACATTGAAAATTATAAAATTAAAATAATTGCATCCACTGCTACTCCCAAAAATGCAAAATCACAATTAGGTTTATTATTTAATCGTAAATACTCTGTTTTCCCTCCACCGGGAACTGACATTGATGATTCTTTTTTTACTCATTTTGAGAAAAATGAAAATGGAAGAAAATACCTTGGATTTTTACCAAATGGTATTCCTCAAAAAACTTTCGCCAGAGATATTAACTCAGTAATTTTATTAGTTTCATCTGTAATGGACGCAAAGCTTTTTAAAGAGGATCAGAATTACTTTTACAAATGGGATGATGTGGAGAATAACTATTATCGTCTTCTAACAGTCTATTTTAATTCCTTAAAAGAACTAGGTGGTTTTTCTTCCATGATCAACGATGACATTCCGAAACGATTAAGTTTTTTGTATGCACAATTTGTTAAACTAATCAAATCAGGGACATTCGATTTATCCGAAAACAAGGAATTACTAGATAGTGTGAACGAACAAAATCCAATGTATAGGGAACTTGATGCCACAGAATTGACAGGTCGAATTAGTGGAGATGTTTTATCGAAAAGCCTTAAAAAGTTATCAGGAAAAGAATCTTCGGATATTTTAGTTAGCACAAATATGATATCTGTCGGTATAGACATTGCTCGGCTAAATTTAATGACTGTGATGGGGCAACCTAAATATACCTCTGAATATATTCAAGCGAGTAGTCGAACTGGAAGAGATCCGAAAGTTGCATCAGGTGTGGTACTTACAGTTTATAATCCTGCAAGAATACGAGATGTTTCACATTATGAATTCTTTTATTCCTATCATCAATCTATTTATAAATACGTTGAGCCTATTACAGTTACGCCTTTTTCTTCACCAGTGTTAGAAAGAACATTACATGCACAGATAATTTCTATTGCACGATTCTTAATAGATCAAGAAAATAATAACAATACTGTTCCGGATAATGTTAAATACTTATTGAACAATTTGCATATGATTTATGACAAAATAATCCAGAATCAAGATTTTAATATATTAAGAAAATTTAAGGATTCGATCGAAGAAAGAGTCAGAAATTTATCGAAAGATAATGTTATATCGGAAAAGGATAAAAATTACTACGTCCAGATACTGGAAGATCATATAATTTATTTAGAAAAATTTTTTAGAACAAAGATAGATAAATCCATATCTCTCGGAGTTAATGCACTTAATTATGCTTACATCCCAGGTACATTACGCTTTCAAGGGAATAAAATACAAAATAAAGAATATTTAATCAAATTTGCCGGAGAGTCCGAGTTAAGGAAAATAAATATTAATGATGATACAAAGGAAACTATGACATCAATGAGAAATGTCGCGCAAGATTGTCGGATAATGTTGGTAGATGAAAAAAGGACACAAAGATGAGTTACAATCCATCAACTAAGAATGATAGTATTAGAAACATAAGCACTATAATCTCTTATCCTCCTGGATCAATTTATGAATTACCTGAAAAAACAGTAATGATTCTTGGTCCAGATTACTGGGAAAAAGAAAAAAGTAATCTTCCTTACAAAGTTATCGAAGATCAGAGATTAAGTAATTTCTTGGGGGTAGATGGATTTAGAGAACCTCCAGGATTAGATTTATTTGATAGTGATGAAGAAACTTATTATAACATACCTGCTAGAATATTTCCAGATATTCAAATCTGTTTAACTTGTAGCCGATTATTTTCTTATTATAAGACAAAAAAAATTTTGGAAAATAAATTAGACGATGTAAAATTTCAATTAAAAAAATTTAACTATCAAAATCCAAAAAATAAAGAGTTAAAGCTTTTTCTACCCGGATATGTTGCCTGTCCTTTTTGCTCCTTGGTAGATTCACAAGATTGGAAATATACAACCAGTGACTTTGAAAAAAATATTCGGAATATTTCTGATTTTTTATCGAAATCTATATCACTTCGTTGGATTTATATTTGTGAAGGAGGACATACTAATGATATACCGCTAGGTTATGTTATCGCACATAGAGAAGGATGTGAAAAAGAAAATTATGAATTCCAAATTAGCAAGGGCTCTTATGATTTAAGTCAACAATTTATTAAATGCTTAGATTGTTCTCAGAAAATTTCAATTCAAGATATTTCACGAAAGATAGATCATATAAATAATCGGGTTATAGCAATAAAGTGCCAGGGGTCAACTTTTTGGAAAAAAGATACCAATATTTCCGGTAATGGCTGCGACGAAAAAGTAGTAGTTGCACAGAAAGGGGATAGTATGGTTTGTATGCCAAATGTTATTACCTCCATACAAATTCCTCCATATAATTTTTATGATGAAATAAGCAAATTAATCAATACTGTAGAAATTGAATCCTATATGAATAAAATGAAGGAAGAGTATGGACAATTAAAAAATATTGCTACAAATTCGATCCAAACAGATTTAAAAATAGATGAGATTATTGAATATATCTATATTAAATTAGTCGGGAAATCAAATTTAGATAAAGATGATGTGAGAGAACTGTTAAAGCTGTACGTTTATAAAAGATTTAATATTTCAATAGATACTCTGTCTGAATCGGAGACTGAAAAAAAAGAATATCGCTATAGGCATAAAGAATTTTCATTTTTAATAAATGGGAAAAACTTAGATCATCACAATATTAAAAGGATAATATCGACTCGTTCCCAAATTGATAAGGAAGAGTTAAGAGAAAGCTATTTCAGGGACATCATCATTGCTGATCAACTAACCATCACTATGACCTTAAAAACAATATCTAGAGTTAATTCAAAAGTATACGACAATGAAGATGCAGTAGAAATTCCAATTAAGTCTCCTTCTACGACATGGCTCCCTGCTGTCGAGATTAAAGGCGAGGGAATATTTATTGATTTCAAAAATGATTTGTTGGATAAATGGTATAATGCGAATTCAAAACATTTTGAAAAGGTATATGATGAGAAATTTCAGAAAGAATCTTCTATTTATTTTAATACTCCTTCTGGATTTGCAAAATTTCTATTCTTACATTCTTTCTCCCATTACTTCATAAATGCGATGAGTTTTGTATGCGGATATAATTCAGCATCCTTGAGAGAAAGAATTTATTTTTCTGAGGATGCAGCACATAAAATGAATGCAACCCTGATTATGACTTCTGCTGGAGACTCCGAGTCATCCCTGGGTGGGCTTGCCTATTATGGGCAAATTGAGCAATTTTTAAATATCTTCAAAAGTACGATTGATAAATTAAAGATTTGTTCAAATGATCCGATTTGCGGAGAACAGAAACCACATGATAAAAAAATAAACTATGCAGCTTGTTATAGTTGTTTGCTTTTACCGGAAACCAGTTGTGAGTTTAACAATAATTATCTTGATAGAAACTGTCTTGTTGGGGATGGGGATGGAATAAATTCCGTAAAAGGTTTTTTTGTGATGAATGAAAAATAAGTGTTAGGATATTAACATCTTTTTTATCTCTTTTGCAATTCCTTCAGCCATTAGAGGCGGAACCGCATTTCCTATTTGTTTGAATGCTGCACATTGACCGCCTTCAAAGAAGTAATCATCGGGGAAAGATTGAATTCGTGCAGCTTCTCTAATTGAAATAGAACGAATTTGATTTAGAGAAGGGTAAATATAATGATGACCATCTTTATAAATATGTGCTACAAGAGTGTGCGAATAACCGTTCTTATCCAATACTTTAAATCGATCTAGAAAAATATTTTCATTCTTATGAGTTTTCAAACGTTTAGGTAAATCATTGTATTTTAAAGTTTCTTTATTCTCAAATTTCTCAATCGCAATTTTGTATATTTCGAGATCTCTTTCGTTATGAGGGCGAGCCTTATGTTGGGTAATAAAATTTTTTCCATTTCTAATATGTTTTTGTCTTAAATAATGATTCTCTAGTAAATCAAATTTATAGTTGTAAAAAAATTCTCCCTCTCCTGGTTTTAAACGTGGTAAATCTTCTAATAAATCTTTTAATACTCCATTAGGTTTATTTTCACTAAATTCAGGATATGACAGTTTTAATTTTTTTTTCCATCCAATGAAAATTACTCTTTGTCTATTCTGCATTACTCCAAAATTTACTGCATTTAAGATTTTAAAATCAGATTCGTAACCTGCATCTTTGAATCCAGCTTGCATTAATCGGAGATATTCTTGCTCTTTCCCTGCAGATAATAATCCTCGAACATTTTCAAAAACAAAAATGCTTGGGTTATATTTTTTAAGAAATTCAATGTAATGCTTATAGAGATGGTTGCGTTCATCATTTTTCATTCTATTTGGATCACGTGACCTTCCAATAACAGAATATGCCTGACAAGGAGGTCCCCCAATGATTAAATCTACATTTTTGTTTTCTAATTTTTTATCTATTTGATTAAAAATATTTTTAATAGAATTCTCTGAAATAGTTTCATTAATAACAGAATTTAAGATTTCGTTTGGAATGGTTTCATAAAGCTGTTCTCTATTGATTTCTTTTTTTAAATAAGAATCATAAATTGAATCTTTTTTTATTTTACATAAATAATGATAAGCAATTCGCGTTTTCAGTGTAAAACAGGCATTTCCTTCCATTTCTACGTGTGCAATTGGGGTAAAGTCCGCACGTACGAACCCTTCAGATAATCCTCCTGCACCTGCAAATAAATCAATATATGTAAATTTTATTTTTTTATCCATAAACTAGCTATAATACAATAGTATACTTTTTAAAATCTCTAGATTCTTGTATTACTTTGCCTATTTAATAGACATAATTATTTCTGAAAAGTATAAAATTTAGATTTGTTTTGAAAAACTCTTGTAGGTATTTAGTTTAAAAACATCAGGCTCTCGCCAAAGAAAGTATTTACGAGAACCAATTAATTTTAGTCTATCGCGACGCTGGGGAAGAAATTTTTCTGTTTGCACAGGACAAAAAACGGAAACATAGTAATCGGGTAACTTGCTCATAGCCTCCATTACGACAGGAAACTTTTTCATACCGGGAACATTTTCTACCACATAGATTTCTGGTCTCTGCATAGCAATATGACGAAAGAAATGTAAAAATAAATCATCTCCAGTTCTTGTTCCATGTAGATTTGCGGCTGTTGAATATTTTGTGCACGGGTATGTGGCAACCATTACATCAGACTTTAATTCATCGAAGACTAACTTTTTTGTAATATCACATTCTTTGACTTCATGCGTAAAATTATTTCTTTGAGTCTCACAGCAAACAGAATCAATTTCAAAACTCTGCTTAATCTCTAAGCCTGCAAGCGAAAGACCAATATCAAATAAGCCCGCTCCCGAAAAATACGAATTAACCGCTATCATAGTATCTCCACTATTAAAAAAGTATAGCAGGACGTACAGACAAAATAGAATTAATTAAGAATTTTGACTTTACTGAAATAGTTTTAATCTCGCTCTAAATAACATCAATTCGATTTAAAGACAGGAAACAATATTAACACAATAAACAATCCGTCATTCTAGAAACCTGCACTGAGTCTGCCTAATATGCTCTTCCCTTTTGCTGCGCTTACACGACAACCAAGCGATTTCGGTATTTTGTAGTTTTTGAGATTCCCGATAGAAAATTTCGGGAATGACAGAAAAAACTATTCCTACTCCAACTCTTCCATTCATAATTAACCATTAATCATTAACCATTAATATACAAAATACATTTCTCGCAGAAGTAAATTTAAAACTAGAATTTGCTATTTACCTTTATGAGAAAGATATACTAACATTAGAACAGGCAAGTAAACTTGCTGAAATTAGTTATTTAGATTTTCAAAAAGAATTAGGAAATAGAAGTATCTCTATTCACTATGATGAGGAAGAATTAGAAAATGATTTAGAAACCTTAAAATTCCTAGATCAAGCCTAATGATTGTTATCTCCGACACTTCGCTTTTCTACAATATTCTCGTTGCTCCAGTCGTTTGAATGGGATGGAGAATCTTGACTCTAAGTTTATATTTGGCTTGCTAATTCTTGAAAGTCTATTTTTATAAGCTAATGCCAGTCAGGAAATTAGAAGACTTAAATACTTTTATTCAAAGCCGTAAAGCAGAGGCAGAAATAAAAATTCTACAAAATGGAAGAGAACGTGCATTTCGTAGGCGATCTCGAGATCCGGAAGAAATTACTATTTTAAATGAAATCTGCCTGCTGCGCTGGAAAAAAGCAGAGGCGGACGGAAAAATTCGCTATATTTCAAAAACTCAATGGTACTATGATCCTTCCTGAAGATAGTATAATAAAATTAAATTCACTTTCCGGGAAATCTAATTTCGAGAAAATGATTGGGACTGTTGGAATTCTTACACATTTACTTGGTGAAGCCCAAAGACCAATTATTGTTGGTGGACTTGCAGTTGAAATATATACGCGCAATGAGTATACTACTGTTGATATTGATTTAATTCTATCTTACAGGGATAAGGCCGATGAAATCTTAACTCAACTAGGATTTAAAAAACAAGGTAGACATTGGTTTCATCCAACTTTATTAGTCAGTGTAGAAATTCCTAATTTTGTCTTAGAAGATGCTGATTCGGCAAGAGTATTAGAATTAATTCTTCCAGACGGAATGAAAGTCTATGTAATAGGACTGGAAGATATTATTCTCGACCGCTTACGTGCCTGTGTCCATTGGAAATCTAACTCAGATTGCGAATGGGCGGCAAGGTTATATTACCTGCATAAGGACACTCTAGATATTGAGTATATGAAAGTAACAGCTAAGCAAGATAAGACTCTAGAAGAATTAGAGAAAATATTTTTAATATAGAACAATGAAGGAAACTTGCTGAAATTAGTTATTTAGATTTTCAAAAAGAATTAGGAAATAGAA
>Ga0075163_10009670_pt1 | contig 12649 bp, 10 predicted proteins | sample JI1023141ADNA_FD_71478 | JGI IMG/M metagenome (GOLD analysis project Ga0075163, IMG submission 71478) | Wastewater effluent complex algal communities from Wisconsin, to seasonally profile nutrient transformation and Carbon sequestration -... | ecosystem: Engineered > WWTP > Effluent > Algae...
GACGCCGCAATCAGATTTGTCACCCGCTCCGAACAGGTATGGCACCGTGGACTACCTTTTGCCTAAGCCGGGGTGCGGTTCATGGGGCTTCTTGCAGAGGCGGAAACAGAGCCTGCGCCAATTGGGCGGGCGAATACAGGGTGACGCCATCGAAGGTCTTGCCATAGCCGGTGCCGAAGTGCGTGCGGTCGCCGGTGACCAGGGCATCGCACTTCAACGCCATCGCAGCCACCAGCACGGGCCGGTCTTTTTCAGGGAGCCACAGCACGGGCGCTTGCGCCAAAGGCGGGTACTGCACAGCGCTCACCTCCATGCGGCTGAGCAGCGCCTGCAGATCGTTTACGGCCTCGCTGCCCGCCTTGGCCGCCACATTGCGGCGAGCCTCGGTGGCCACATATTGGTCCGCCACCAGCGTGTGCCCCGCAATGTGCAGGGAGGCCAGCAATTGCCGGATGGCCCCATTGGACCTGGCCGCAGAAAACAGGACGTTGGCGTCCAGAAAAATCCGCATGGGCAGCCGTCTCAGCGCGGGAGATCGAGCTTGGGCAGCAGCGCCGCAAGCTCAGCCTCGGCCTCGTCAAACTCCTGCAGGCGCTCGGGCGTGTACAGCTCCAGGGGCAAAGTGACTGCCGGGCGCAGCAGCAGGCCCTGCGGCGTGGTTTCGGCAATGAGCTGGTCGTCAGCCTTCAGGCCCATGGCCTGGCGCAGCTTGGCCGGCAACGTGACCACGCCGCGGCTGTTGATGGTGAGAGTGGCTTGCATGGCCGCAGCTTAGCTGAATTGCAGTATTTCTGCAATTCAGCCTATTTCAATGGCTTGCGCGCCCAAGCCACTGCATCAGCCATGTCGCCGGCATCAACGCCGCGCGCGGCCAGCCTGAGCCGCGCTTCATCACCCGGCCGGACAGAGCCATCATCGGCCGTAACCGCCCGCACCACCAGCTCTTCAAACCCCGTCGCCGCATCCGGCTCACGGGTGAACGCCCAACCGGGCAGCAAAGCCAGCAAGACCTCGGCCGTGGTGCGCACGGTGCAGCCCGCCGCCACATGCCCGCCCAGCACCTGGCCGGTGCCGGTGGACAGCGCCATGTGCAGGTGTGAGCTGCTGCGCGTGCCATCGAAGGCCACGGTGCCGGCCAGGCTCAGGATCTCCAGGTCGCCCGTCAGGCGCTCGGGGTGGTCAGCGCCGGCCAGGCGCAGCCCGGCTGTGGAAAGGCTCCCGATGCCCGACAGCACAAAAGCCGCGTGGCAGCCCTGCCCGCGCACGGCCGCCTCCAGCGCGGCGCGCAGGTCCTGGCCGGGGGTCAGGCGGATGGGGAGGGTTTGCATGACCACATCGTATTCAATCCGCCTCAGACTATGGGCGCTTCGCAGGCTTGCCCGTCACATCCGCCGTAAACCCGATGGGCCGATGGGCTGACTTGGGCTGCGCCATCAGGGCGCGAATGGCGACCATGTTGGCGACGTGCCCGGTGAAGGCCAGCGGTAGCGAGCGGCGCCAGCACCATCTTGATGTCACAGATTGTGATGTCAGGATTTCAAACTCATTGGCGATCAACTTGAAGTCGCAATTTGCGACCTCAAACGCAGCGGGTAGCAAATTCGTTGTCGCCTCTGTCACGAAGCCGATGGCTGAACAAGTGCCGCACCGGCGGGCATCGCAACAACCGGGGCACGCTCAGGCGGCCCATGGCGCCAGGAAAGCCACTGAAAACCCTGAAACCAAAAAAACCCGAGTTAAATTGGCACATTCCCATCGTAGAATGGTCATAGTTCGCTATACATTTTGAATCTTCTTGCGCCACGGATATCGGCCTGATCCGGCCGATTGGGCACAACCGGGAAGCGCCAAACCCGCAGGTTCCGCTTGAGCAAGACGAATCCGCCGGAGTACCATCGCATCATGACGCTCAAAGAATCCAACCCGTACCTGCGCAACCGCAGCGACGCCACACGCAAGGCCGCGCTTCGGATTTCGGCCAAGACGTCATCGGCGGTGGAAGGCATCCGCGCCCCGTTTTCTGACGGCGCCACTGCGAAGACCCCGGCCAGCAGGGAAGGCTTCATTGCTTACTGGCAGCAACGCGCCGCTTTGAGCGCGCGATAATTTTTTCGAACACGGCGGCCAAGGGCCGATAGTCCCGCCCCATTGCGGCATGAATTCCGCCAATGTAGATGCGCCGGCCTCTCCCCAGCATGGGGCTGAAGTCCAGTGGCGGCAGGCCTGCCTGCAAGGCCATCAACAAGGCCAGCAAACGCGCCAGGCGGCCATTGCCCTCGCGAAACGGGTGAACCAGGATCAACTCGGCATGAACTTCAGCCAAGGCCAGCGCCACCGTCGCGTCGTCTGTAGGACGGCACGGCGTGTGCCTGTTCAGAGCCCCGCGCTCCAGCTCCGCCATCAGACCCTGAATGAGGCGCGCATGGGCGAATTGAAAACCGCCCTTGCCAATATCCACCGAGCGGAATTCACCCGCCCATGGATAGATGGGGCCCAGCCACAAGGCGTGCAGCTCACGGATGTCCCGTGCCGTGAAACGGTGGTCAGCGCTGAATCGCTCCAGCGCCAGATCCTGTGCAATTTCCAGCGCCTGCGACTCGGCCAGATTGATGTCGCGCACACGGGTGATGCCAAGCAGATTGCACAGCACGCGCCCGCGCGAGCCGGGCTCAAACTCCGCCTCCATACCTGTAGCTCGATAGCGATTTGTGCTCATGTTCTACCGCACCCCGAAAATCCACCCTTCCAGATCCGCTACCGCGCGCTCGCCCACCGTGAGCGGCGGGGAGAAGTACCCCGCCAGCGCGCCCTGTGAATCCATGCCCGCCATCCACCGGGCGGTGGCGTAGGCGTCCTGCTGGTCCATGGTGCGCCCCTCCCGTGGAAACCGATTGCGAAAGATCGACGGGTACACCTCCACAATGACCGACTTGCCTGGCGCGGGTGTCCAGCCGTCGAACGGCCAGAAGTGCACCCGATCGCCCGCCTGGTCACGTAGCCACTTGAGCCACGGAATGCCTGCATGTGTGGACTTGGCCACCGAGCCCTGCACGTCAAAAAGAAACACGCTTTTGGCCGACGAGGTCCACCGCTCCGTCAGGCGAAACTCGTCCGCGGTGCCGGTGCGGCCGCCCGGTGGCGGGGCCCCGCCGGCGCGGTGCAGCTTGCCATCGCGCACAAATTCCACGCGCACATCGTCGCCATGCGTGGGCCAATGGTGCACAAAGTCTGCCAAGAACTGCGGCCAGCTCTCCAGCCCATAGCGCGCAAAGTAGCTCGTGGGCATAGAAAAACCATGGTCGATGCCTGCCAGAAAGCGCGTGCCCTTATTTACCTCTTGCAGCAGTCGCTCGGCCACCTCGCGGCGCGTCCAGTTGACGCGCTGGCCGTTGTTCGATTGCGTTGGGCTGTGCCACGGTTGCGCATCTACGGCGCCCACGAGTGCCGAATAGACCTGCAGGCCCTTGAGGCGAGAGGTCGGCGCTTCAGCGCCCGAATAGTCGATGCCGATGTAGCAATCAAAGTTCACGCATTCGCCTCCGCCGCCTGAATTTCCTTCAGCGTGCGCCCCTGGGCGTCCTTCCACTCGATGCGCCCGTTGGCGCTGCGACCCAACACCACGGCGGCGGCCGTGCTGGGGGAACTGAAGCTGTAGTCCTGGGTGAAGCGGTACAGACCGGCCTCCAGCGTCATCACACCGTTGGCGATCAGCTCTTGCCGCACGTCATACATGCCGCGCACATGCTGGGCCATGGAAGGCACCGCCTCGGCCACGGATTGGGACCCAGCTTTCACCACGAACCCCTGGCTGGATTCATAGCCATGCGCTTCGACTCCCTTGCCTTTACAGGTGAGCATCACAACCGATTTACCCGCTGGCGCCGGTGCTTGCTCGAAAGCTTGAACGCCCAACACCGGCAGCATGCCCAACATGTGACCCAAGAAAACTTCCATGTCGGCCCGGTCCACCTCACTCAGTGATGGCTCGGCGGGCTGGTTGCCGTTGTCCAGCGGCAAACGCTTGGCGGCGCGGGCCAGGGCGATGAGGCGTGACTCCAGAAACTGCACATGCGCCTTGTTGAGCTGCCCGCCCGTGGTGGTGGTGAAGCCGATGGCGCGGGTCCAGAAATCCTTTTGCGCGTAATGGCTCTCCAGCCGGGGGCGGATGGGGTCGCCCTCGCCCACGTAGAGCATGTCGCCTTCACCGTCCGGGCGCGGCCCCAGCAGCAGGTACACCCCGGTCTGCGCCAGCTCGGGCCGGGCCTTGACCTGCGGCAGCAGCGCACGCGGGAATACCAGCGCCTTGCCGATCCAGTTGGACTTCTCGACGATGCGCAGACCGTCGGGGTCGCCGTCGGCGACGAAGATGCGGAGGGAGAAAGGGGTTGAGTTCATGGCGCTCAATGTCTTGCCGCTTCAACCGTCCGGTAGGCCTGATCCGGTCGGTTCGGCACATCTGGAAAGCGCAATTCCAACAGCCCCTTCTTCACCATCCCACCAAGAATGCGGCCTTGCAAGTTCTCTGCATCACGGTTCAGCAGCGCAGCCAAGTCCTTGGACGTGAGCCATCGGCCATCGCACAGGCGCAGAACCAACGCCTGCATTTCAGCCGCCGGCAACTTGCCTTTAAGCCGGGCGGGTTCCGCCAATGACAGGAGTTCCGGGGGCAAATGAGGGGAGTTCGCAGTCAAATGAGGGGAGTCACCGGCCAATTGGGGGGAGCTTTGGGGGGAGTCTCCCGCCAAATGAGGGGAGTCACCTTCTGATTGGGGGGAGTCTTCCGCCACGCGGTAGCTCGCCCAGCGCCGCTGGTTCTGCTGCGTCAGCAGGCCATCGCGCACCAGGGTTTGCAGCACGGCGGTGATGTCTTTGGAGTGTTCCCCGGTGATTTCCTGCATGCGACCGTTGGTCACACTACCTTCGAGCTGCGCCGTCACCACGGCCTGAACAGCTGTTTTGTCCAACTTGGTGAACCGGTCGCCAAAACGCACGCGCAGCGCCCGATCCACCTCTTCCGGTATCAGGCTGACCATGGGCAGCACCAGCTTGACGCGGTCGGGCTGCAGCGATTCCTCAAGCCGGGGCGAACGCCAGTGCTGAGAGCGCCAACCCGCCCGAATCTTGTCCATGCCCGAGCCCGCCTTGTCGCCACCACCCATGAGCTGGAACATCAGCTGCAAACTCTTGTTGCGGCACTCGCTCACGCCGCCCTGCAACAACTGCACCCGCGATACCAGCAGCGAGCCGGGGTTGGACAACTCGATCCGGTCGGGATAGCGCTCAATCACCACCCCGCCCTGCCCGCGATGGTCCGCATGCACCAGGGCGTTGACCACCGCTTCGCGCAGCGCCTCATGCACGGCAGAGTCGTCCCTGCGGTACAGCTCGCGGTCCAGCTGGAAAGGCATCTTCAGGTCGCCGGACAGGCGCTGCATCACCCGCACATAAAACTGGAACAGGTTGCTTTCCCAGGTGCCATCCGGCACCACGCGGTCGGTCCAGCGCACGGCGGGGTCGTCCGACAGGCGCTCGCGGTAGTCCACATGAAAGCCCGGCAGCGCATCGCGCAGCGCTTCAAACCGGCCAAACATGAGCAACCCCGCCACCGTGGCGCCTTCCAGGCCCGTGGCGCGGTCACGGCGCAAGGCACTCAGCTTGGTGAGCAGCGGCGCGTCGTCCAGCAGCAGCCACGGATGATCTGGAGCGCGGGAGGCAAAGCGGTTGCGGTACTGCTTGACCGTTTCGGGGTCGAAGTCCGCCTGGCCGAAATGCTCGACGATCTGTGAGTCGGCCGGCGTGTCGGACTGGTCGGCCAGCATGCGGCGCACCTCGTCGTCCGAGCAACGGTAGTCGCCTTCTTCCGCACGGCGGAAAGTGCCCATCATGGGGTTGGGCCCCACAAACACCGGGCGCTGCAGCCGCGAGGCACGCGGCACGTTCACCACCACAAACTGGCGGCCTTCGTCGTCCACCGTGCGCACATCGTCGTCCCGCAACAGATTGGCGCTAACCTTGTTCCGGTCATTCAACTGGCCCCAGAGCACGTTGCGCAACTGCCCGGCATCGGGCACGCCCTCCCACACCAGGCCAGAGGCTTTCTCTGCCACACCCAACACAATGGCGCCGCCCTGGGTATTGGCCATGGCGGAATACGACTCCCAAAAACTGCCAGGCAGGCCGCCGCGCGCCGACTTGAATTCGGTGTCGATGCCCTCGGTGCTGGACTGCAGGGCAGAGAAGAGGTCGAGTTGGCGCATGGGGTTCTAAATTTGCTATGGGTGACTTGCAAATCTGACTTCTGGCAAAGGGTCTTCTTTTGCAGTCTCAATCAAATCCACCAAAGTCTGATCTGGTGATTTTTTCACCAATTCCAGTGTCAGCCCCACGCATTGCGCCCTAATCAGGGATGCCGTTACAGCCTCCTCGCTAGTCGGATCAATGTTCTTATAGTCCACCGAGTGAAACAACTCAGGCAAACACTCCACCAGGATCTTTGCTTCGGAAGCTGGCAGCCAATTCTTCTTCAACAACTCACCTGCAGTCCAAAGCAATGCTGTAAGCCCAACGTTGCGCTTTGACTCAATCAAGTTACCCAACTGCATAAATAGATTTTCAGGCGGCTTCGGCGCATTGCCTGCCGCTGCAAGACTTGTCCATTGATAGAGCGCATGCGCAGACCAACTAACCTCCCCAGACGAATGACCTCGCATACCCTTACGAATCAACGATGCGACCAGGTTTGTGATGCGATCACTCAATCCTGTGAAGAAAGGCAATGCCATAACTACCGATGAAGCGTGCACATCGGTGTAGAGAGCCATCAATTGTTCGAATCTCAGTTCTGTGATTTCTGCAGAAGGTAGCGCTGGCAAAACGCAGAGGCACAGCGATCGACCAACTTGAGACGTCAAATCCTGATCCCGCGAGCCGAACCCAAATGGATGAGAAACAGGAGGACCTGGACGCCACGCCACAAAGCGATCAAACAACAACACAGCTTGTTTGACATCAGGAAATAGTGGGGTCGATTTCAATTGCGACGCCCCAATGAGTGCGGCCAAGTCTGCCCCGGTAAAAGACAAGCCAACTGCCGCCTGAAAAATGTGACTTGCGATTGCCGAGTTGGCTCTTTGACGGTCTGGAGCGGGCAACGTCAGCAGTACATGCGAATACAGCGCGACACTAGGCAAGGTTTTGTAATCGGGATCTGCACCCCAAAGCACGAAAGCTAACCTATCCAGTTCTCCAGGTGTTAAGACACTGTGTCGAATCAACGGCAACAATCGCAATAGTGAACCTGTTGATGAGATCAAACCAACTCTGGCCGCATCAATCAAGCGTGAAACTGCACGATCAAATGCCGCGGTGCCAACGCGTTCACAGGGCGTTTCAATTATCGGATTGGGCCATCGATCAGCCATTTGATGGAGGGCAATTTCATGTGGCAAAGGGAAGTCAAGCGCAGCCAGAAGCAATTCCGAGTGCCGCGTGTTGGGAATGCTGCCTAGGGAATACGAAATCAAATGATCCAGGACCTCACACAACCAAAAATGATGCATCGCCCTGTCATGCCCCATCTCCATTGCTAACCTAAATACTGCTTCCGCTCGCTCGGCTGAGAGACGCATTGAAAGCCTGGCCAACACTTCCATATAGACACGAATCTCCTCGATGGCATGGTGCTTTCGATCTTGAGGACTACTTCTCACACGTTCCCGCCAATACGTTATGGCTGAAATTACACGTGTCACCAGATCGTCCACGACTTCTGCCGGAGTGTTGGCCAACGAAATCCTGGAAAAAACGCGCTTCAACGCAATGGAACTGTCGCTATTTGCAGCACGAATCGACAAGTGAAAGAAAGCCGAGCCCGCTTGGTTATCCGTCGTTACTAACTGCTCGACGTCATCCGAGAACAAATTCACGTTCTCCCACCTGAATGGCAAACCAACTACTTCTGTTAAACCCTCCAGCAAGAAAACAGCAGGGACCTCATTGCTAAATGACATGCCTTTGGAAAGATCACGATAGCTTCCCTCTTCAAATAGTGGTTCTATCTTTTGCTGGCTTTTAAAGAACGCTGCCTGTTGCTTAGAAATTCTCTCACGAATGTAGGTGATGTATTCCCAAGGATCGCAGCGCATTGAACGGAATTTTTCTGGCCGCGTTTCAATAATTTCTGAGCCTTCTGAAAAATAGTTCACTACTCGAAAGAACCAGTGTGCCCATGCAAGCCGAGACTGAATCCAAATTGAACTGGGATCAAGTCGACTACGCCTGCGCAATTCGCTATACGCTTCAGAAACCTCACGCTTACTGGATTCAAATTGCCCAACTTCTGCCAACAAGGACGCCTTTCTCAACTTCCAAATTGGATCATCGCCCTGAACCGCTTCTGCCTCTCGTGCAATGGTCGAAAAATCCAATTGATCGCGGGCCTTAAGCGCTTTTTGATAAGCAAGCTCAGCAGCGCCATCTGGCATGAACTGAATATGCGAACCAATCACAGCAAGCCATTTCTCAAACTCTTGCTGATCGTTGTGAAAACGTGCACGCTTCAACATCAACAAAGCCAAGTCCAATTGCTGACGCTTGCTGATCGCGCAGGCTGTGCTGGGGTCCGCAATCTTGCTAAGCTCAATTGCGAACCACTCGTCTACAGGGTCAAAAGTGATTGAATGCCTCCAAGCAATTTCATATAAAAGCTTTGCTCGCGCCTCTGTCTTCATGCAAGCAATATTGCGAGCATTTGGATGCGGGTTACCTAGCTGTGATCGAACTTGCCAATGGAGCGAAGAAGGACATGCGATCCAACCTGGGTAGGCTTCTCTATCCAGGCGAAGAGTATCTATTTGGCCTTCAAGGATCAAGGCGGCAAGTTCATGGTCATTAAGTTGACGAACAAGGTCCTGACCACTCAACTGTTGCTGCACCAATGAACTCGGTTCCCATTTGTGCATTTCTTTGGGTTTCAAACCCACCAATGCATCCAAAAACAGTTCTGTCGCTCGCACATGTTTTGTATCGTGATCGTCGAAATCTTTGACTGCTTCCCAAAAATCAATCGGCGCAACATTGATGGATTCGAGTAATTTTCTTTTTGCAGCCGTTAACTTCAACGCACCCACCAGATATATGCGCCGCGAACTATCGGCAAGATTGTCTCGCACCCAGCCAGCCCACTGCAAAAAATTGGGATCATCTCCCGAGAATCCAATTAAGCACAGCTCATTTTCAATAAACGTTTGCCTTGCGAAATTGACAAAAGCAGCAAATTCTTGGGGATACCGTCGATAGTCCTCTTGGGCAAAAATAAGTTTCTCGGTCACACCAATTGAGCCGTGAAGCTTCGCGATGCGAGGAGACCGTGCATAAGAAAGATCGGACTGCTTCGCAACGACGCTGTAAACAGGACTGTGAACATGGATGGCGGCACGTTCCAACAAGGTATCCCAATTGGTTGTCAATACCTCTGTCCATGGCAGATTGAGTAAGCGCGAATGAAGAACACCTGGTGACCATGCATCGTCTTCTATCTCCGACTTAATCAGAGCACTCAATGCAGCTTGGCCAAAAAAGGCACGGTACTCCTCTGCCAAGCGCAATGGATCTGCTTTGGCCAGATCTTTGTTGCTCGCATCGAGTTCGCATGCGAGCCTTTTCGCAAAGTCAAACCATAATGGCAATCTCTTGGCTCCACCTACATGACTAGCCGAGCATCTACTAAACCCGGCTCCCACCATGATGGCAGCACCAAACTGTTTCGATTCCTGCCGCCACAGCGCTTCTGCCAATTTCTTCAGTGCAGGATAGTCAGTCAGATCTCTTAGTTGGCTCGTCATGCTTTATCCCCACAAAAAACTTTTGACAGAACCGACTGACGCAACGCCTGCGCGCGCTTGAGGTTGGTATCAACCTCTGACTCGACACCGCGTATCAACGAGATTCGGCGATCAACCTCCGCAACAATTCGACTTTGTTCTGCTTCAGGAGGAATGGGTAGTCCAATCGCGCGAATCTCACCGAGTGACAACCGCGGTCGGCCTATGCCGTGCAAGACGTCCTTCACCCTTTTTCTGGTTGGCTGGCAATTCAGTGCAGCGTTCAAATACTCGACAGACACAGCCGAGTGCGGCTTGAAGCGAATGCAATCGGCCTTCACAATTGCAGGCCCTACTGAAGGCGGAATGATGCACGTCCGAGGCGGGCTCTCACCCAAGGAAGCAATGACCAAATCCCCCGCGAATATCTGATGCTTGCGAAGGTGTTCAAAGTGTTCATGGGTGATATGTGCATAGGCATCCGAAAACTCGCCATCCTTGATATTCTGCAAACGAATGACCCTCGGGCCGCTCTCTTGGTAATGCTCGGACTTCAGGTTGGAGCCAAACGGGCCATCAGTAATTGAATTCGGGTCTGGCGCGGCCAGCTGATCAATTGATGCCCAAGCCCAGCCTTTCGGCACTTCATTCAATTCGGCGCTATCGCAACTAACTGGCGCTTTGTATTTCCCGCGCCCCTGCCAATCTTTGCGCCTCGCCTCAATAATCCGCTGCAATAGCTGCTCGCCGGTTTCGAAGGTGCGGCCTTCGCGGCGGGCCAGTTCGGCTTCGGTGGGGACGAGGCGGCCTTCTACGGCGTCTTTGAGGACGGAGGCTTTGTAGCGTTTGAGGTTGGCCTTGACGCGCTGGAGGTTGGCGACGGCTTCGTCGAGGCGAGAGAACTGTTTTTCGAGTTCGGCGACGATTCGGCGTTGCTCGTCAATGTGTGGCAACGGAATCAGTTGCTCTTCGAGGTACGCACTCGGCACGCGGCGGAGTCCGACGGCGCCCGTCATGTGGCCGGAAGCGTCCTTGCGAAAGGTCTGGCTGGAAACGAAGTAGTAGACGTACCGCGCATCAACACCAGCACGCGGGCGAAGAACGTGAAACTCGGTCGAGCCAAAGCCAATGCCGTTGACCAGCTTGCGCGCGATGGCCATCTTGCCGTTTTCCATGCACGGCGTGACCTTGGCAAAGAGGATGTCGCCGTCGCGGAAGTGGGTGTAGCCCTTTTTGACTTCTGCGTACTTGCGAACCGTCGATACATCAATGCCGCCAGACAACGCTTCGACCGCTGCCATGGGCACGAAGGACACATCCAAGTCATCGTGGAGCGAGGATCGATCAATCTTGGGATTGACTTCAACCGCTTCAGAGAGTGGTACCAATCGCGCCCGCGCGATCACATCGTCAAGCACTTCACTCACGCCGCCAGCTCCCGATTCATCGCCTCAAGCACCCTGGGCAGCTCCGGGCCGAACAGCTGGTAAACCTTGCCGATGCCGCCCTCCTGGGCGAAGGGGGAGTATTCGAAGTCGTCGGGCTCGATGCCCAGGTTGGCGGCGATGTGGTCGCGGATCATTTCTAGCCAGTGCAGTTGTTCGGGGGTGAAGGGATGGCCGGCCTGGGCCAGCCAGGCCTTGAAGTTGGCGTTGACGCGTTCGGGGAAGGGCAGCAGCTCGTTGTCCTGGTGCATGGCATAGCGCACCAGGCTGACCAGGTCGGTCAGGATGCGGCGGCGGTTTTCGCCTTTCACCTTGCTTTTATCCAGCGCGGCGTAGGCCTGCCAGAGCTGGCTTTCGGTCCACAGGTGCGGCGGGGCCTGCAGGGTGTCGGCCAGGGCCTTGAGCGCCTCGAAGGTCAGGGGCTCGGCGCCCTGCCCAGCGCCGGCCAGGCGTTGCGGGCGGCTGTAGAGGATTTGCAGGGCGGTGATTTCGTCCTTGTGCTCGGCGATGAAGCGCTCGAACGATTCCACCGTGCCCCGGGCGCGCTCGCGGGCGGCCTCGCTGAAGTCGGCTTCGATCAGCTGGTCTTGCGTGACGGTGTCGATGACCTGCTCGGCCTGCTGCTTGAGCGTGACCAGCAGCTGGCGCAGGGCGGGGTCGCACAGGGGTTTGACGGCGCGTTGCATCAGTTGCTCCGCCGCGCCGGGCGGCAGGTCGGCGGTGGTGTCGGGGTTCAGGGCGTCGACCAGGCCGCGCGCCAGGTCTTTCAGGCTGTGGCCGCCGCTGGCGGTGATGATCTGCTCGCGTTGGGCGGGGGTGAGTTCGCGGTCCAGTCGGGCCAACCTAGCGGCGACGCTGCTCAGCACCTCGGGCTCCACATTGCCCAGCGCCACGGCCTGCAGCAGTTTGTCGAAGGGCACGGACTTCTTCACGTCCATGGGGGCGGAGTCGGTCTTGTCCTGCTCGCACACGCCCACGCAATCGACGATGACGAAGTGGTCTTTGGCGCGGGCGTCGGGGGTGACGGCTTGCAGGTCGGTGGGCGGGATGATGCGCACGCCCCGGCCCTTCATCTGCTCGAAGAAGTTGCGGCTTTTCACGGCGCGCATGAACATCACGATTTCCACCGGCTTGATGTCGGTGCCGGTGGCGATCATGTCCACGGTGACGGCGATGCGCGGGAAGTAGCTGTTGCGAAAGGCGCTGATCAGACGCTCGGGCGTTTCGCCGGTGGTGCGGTAGGTGATCTTCTGGGCGAAGTCGTTGCCCTTGCCGAATTCCTCGCGCAGGATTTCGACGATCTTCTCGGCGTGGTTGTCGTCCTTGGCAAACACCAGGGTCTTGGGCACCTCGGTGCGGCCGGGGAAGATGTCGGTGTGCAGC
>Ga0075163_10009672_pt1 | contig 12648 bp, 6 predicted proteins | sample JI1023141ADNA_FD_71478 | JGI IMG/M metagenome (GOLD analysis project Ga0075163, IMG submission 71478) | Wastewater effluent complex algal communities from Wisconsin, to seasonally profile nutrient transformation and Carbon sequestration -... | ecosystem: Engineered > WWTP > Effluent > Algae...
GTCTGGTTCGCCGAGACGCTGCGCAAAGCATCGGTCAATTTGCCTTCGATGAGATCGCCTATGGCTTGCTCATCAAAATTGCGCTCGCCGAACGAGCGGGCCGCGGCGAGCACGTCCTCGGCAATGGGCTCGACCTTGATATAAAGCTCGGTTGTGACGTTCGCCTTGATCTTGTCTTTCGTCACGAGCGCGTTTTTGCCAGAGCGCTCGACCGAAAGCTTAATCGAATGAAGCGAGACCCGAAGGAGCTGGTGCAAAATCGGGTAGACGGTGATGCCTCCACCAATCACGACTTTGTTTCCACCAGAGCCTGTCCGCACGAGGGCCTCATCGGCGCCGCAACGCCGATAAAACTTCGCGAGCGACACGAAGAACGCCGTAAGCATCACGAGCGCGCCCACGGTAGCGAGCGCGAAGATCTGAAATTCTGGTTTTAGAAAGAGTTGAGGCATGGCTGATTGCTCCGAGAACGATCCGCAGGAAAAGGGCCCCCACCTAGCAGCCTGTTGCTAGATAAGAACCCCAAAGCGCGGTTTTTGGCAAGAGAGAACGAAAGCTCAGTGGGATCGCGTTTTCTCGCGCTTCTCCGATTGCTCCGCCAAGAGCACAGCGACGGCTTCCGCCTCGGCATCCGAAACGGCAGGAGCCGCGGCTCCAATACGTTTCTTGCCGAGGCCCGTGTCTTTTGGGGACGGAGAAAAATCGGCGTCCAAAGGCGCCACGAAGATATGTCCTGTCGTCGTTTCGTAATCGACGATCACGACCTCCGCGCCGGACGTGATCAACGCCTCGCCCGGCCGAATACGACAGACCAAATGAACAAAATTTCCGGTCGGATCTTTGGCGCGAATTTCCCCAAAATCACTGGTAATTTGGCTCGAAATCACGACACCGCTGGAGCCTATCAAGCCGTGCCGGCTCGTCGCTTCTTTATCAGCGGCGCCCACCACTTTGCTGAGGAGGCGCGAGGCCGTTCGGGTCAAAAACCAGGCCACAAACAACGCGCATGGAACTGAATACACGAGCGAAAACGCCGTAAGCGCGCCACGAGCGCCGAGAACCAACGTATTGAACGCGAGCCCTGTGAGGCCAAAACTCAGAGCAAAGCTCTGCCAAAGAATCGAAAAAGGCACGCGACCCACGCCGAGGTCCACGAGAATCCGATCGCCTAAGCTGGACGCATTTTCGTGCTCCGCTTCGGTGTCATGATCCGCGTCATGATCCGCGTCGTGATCCGCGTCGTGATCAACGTCGCCGTCGTGGTCAACGTCATGATCCGCGTCCGCATCCCCATCCGCGTCGTGATCGCCGCCGCCCGCGAGCAAACCAAGTAGGCCCGTCATTTGCAGAAGCGCAAACAAGATCGCGACGGTAAAAACGATCGCGTACGGCAGGTTTGCCCAAACGAAGAGGGATTCGAAGAGACCCACCGGATTCCTTGGGTCCGCATCGTGTGGATCGTTTTGCTATTGGTCAAGTGGAACGTTCGGGTCTGGTGTTCGCCCTACACGTCATATAAAGTGCGAACAATGCTCGATTTGCCGCTCCCCTGTCTCGCCGATTACGAGCCGCCCCGCAAAGACGCAGCCTGGCTCGCTACCGAAAAAGCGCCCCTCAGCGCCCTCAACGACGAGGAGAGCGAGCGGCTCTCAAGCGGCCTGCCTCCGGTCATTGACGCCCACGTCCATCTTTTCCCCGACCCAGTATTTGAAGCGTTATGGCGTTGGTTTGAGAAACATGCCTGGCCCATTCGATACAAACTCTACGCAAAACAGGTCTGCGAATTTTTATTTTTACGCGGAGTCTCCAAGATCATCGCCTTGCATTACGCGCATCGCCCGGGCATGTCGCAAATGCTCAACCATTATGTCGCCTCGTTATGCGCGGAGGAGCCCCGCATCCTCGGGCTCGCCACCGTCTTGCCAGGCGAACCCGGCGCCAAAGAAATCCTACAAGAAGCCTTCTCCCTCGGCCTACGCGGCGTGAAGCTCCATTGCCACGTGCAATGCTTCGCGACGGACGACGAAGTGATGCACGATATCTACGAGGTCTGCGTCCGCGAAAACAAGCCGCTGCTGATTCACGCAGGTCGCGAGCCCAAAAGCCCAGCTTACAAATGTGATCCTTATGCAATTTGCTCAGCCGAGCGCGTCGAGCAGGTGTTGCGTGATTACCCCGGCCTGAAGCTCTCTGTGCCCCACCTCGGCGCGGACGAGTTTGTTGCTTATGAACAATTGCTGGAGCGTTACGATAACCTCTGGCTCGACACCACAATGGCCATGGCCGAGTTATTCCAAGGCGCCGTCCCCGAACGGCTCCTGCATTGCAGGCCCGAGCGCATCATGTATGGGACCGATTTCCCCAATGTGCCTTATGCTTGGGATCGTGAAATCAAAAAGCTAGAAAAGCTGGTCTTGAAGGCCGAAAACCTAGAAGGTATTTTGGGCGGAAACGCAGCCACGCTTTTTGGCGCAGAGAGCCATTAGGAACCTTTCAGCATCCCAGCCTCGCGATACCAGGCAATGGTATCGGCCAAGGTTTGGCGAATGGGGCGCGGCGAAAACCCAAGCTCTCGGTTAGCTTTTTCATGACTCGTATGGCGATGAATACGAAGCGCGTGAAGCGCGACGCCCGTCACGAAGGGTTCGCCGCCCATAACCTTCGCAGCGCCCACAGCCAAAGGCGCGATCGCGCGCGCAATCCACATCGGCGTGTTGAGCAATGGCGATCTGACGCCCGCGACCTCTGCGGTTACGTCGGCGACTTCGCGGATAGAATGCCAATTCCCCGACAACAAATAATTTTCGCCATTTCGGCCGGCCGTCTCCGCCGCGAGCGCCGCGTCGACGACATCCCGAACATCCACCCAAGAAAAGCCGCCGTTCACGACGCCTGGCAATTGCTTGCGAGCGACGGATAACAAAATGCGGCCCATTTTCGAGGGGCCAAAATCATTCGGCCCAATAATGCCAGCCGGATGCAAGACAACCGCGTCGAGCCCCCGAGAAACCGCCCTCTTGACGACGCGATGCCCAGAAGCCTTGGAACGGTCATAAGGCGGCTGGCTCAGGTCGTGTTCGTCATTAAGCGCCCGGTTCTCGTCGAGCACATCCTGGGCAGGCTCGATCGCAAAGGCGTGAATCGAGCTAAAGTGAATAAATCGCCGCACGCCGTGGCGCAGGCTCGCCTCCGTAATGGTCTCGACGCCGCCTACGTTAATAGGCACCACATCTGGGTCGACACGATCAATCGATATCTTGGCCGCTAGGTGATAAACGACCTCCGCGCCGCGGACGGCCTTGTCGACGCTCTCCGGATCGCGAATATCGCCGACGATCCGCTCGCAATCAACACCCCGGAGGTTCTCCTCGCCATTGCGATAGAACGCACGAACCTTATCGCCTCGAGCAACAAGCGCACGCGTGAGAGTAGCGCCCACATGACCAGTGGCGCCCGTCACAGCCACGAGCATACGATTCTCCTTGAGCCGGTGGGAACCCACCGGCTCTCGTTTGCTATATCGTGGAGCGAAAAATCCGTCTGCTTCTTTTTAGAGAATTCCAGGAAACTCCGTATTTACGTCCGCGATAAGGTCGTGACGATCAATACGGAGCCAGGCATCGCGCGCAGCGACAAGGTGGGTGCGGAAGATTTCGGGATCAGCGGCGACCTGGGCAAGACGATAATGCGTCCAGCCGATCGAGTAATCGTCACGCAACCCGACAAACAACGCGAGCGCCGTCTCATACTGCGTCCGTGCGTTGTCGTGCTCGAATTGCGTAAGCGCGATATCGCCCAAGCTCTGAATGCAATTGGCCTCCCCATGCTTCTCCCCAACCTGCCGAAGCAGCGGGAGAGCCGCAAGATAGTAGGCCTGCGCATCCTCAATCTCCGTACAAGCAAGCGCCACATCGCCCAAGGTCGAGAGACAAGTCGCCTCCGCAAGCTTATCGCCCGACTCCTTGATGATCGGCAATGCCTTCTGGTAATGCGCCTCCGCAGCCTGATGCTCGCCATTCGCAAACGCGATATCACCAAGGTTTTGCAGGCATTGCGCCATACCAACTTTGTCGCCAAGCTCCTGCAAAAGAGGGCCGACCTCTTCATAGAGAGCGCGCGCGTCCGGATATTCGTTCCGCTGAAACGAGATATCCGCCATGCCCTTCAAACAAAGCGCGCTCGCCGCCTTCTCGCCTAGCTCATTAAACAGAGGTAGCGCTTCCTTATAACGAGCGCGCGCCTCCTCGTGGTCATCCCGAGCCATCGCGATCTCGCCGAGATTACGCAGCGCCGAGGCCTCGCCAAGCTTGTCCTTGATGTGGTGGTAAAACGGTACAGCTTCCGTATACCGCCGGGTCGCTTCGTCGAGATCGTGCCGCTCAAGCGCGATATCACCAATTCGCACAAGGCAAGACGCAATGCTGAGTCCCGCGCGCGCTTGGTGGAAAAGCGGAAGCGCCTCGACATACCGAACGCGCGCCTCCTCAATATCACCACGCGCGAGCGCGATATCACCAAGCGCCTGCGTGCAATCGGCCTCGCCAAGCTTATCGCCACCATCACGAGCCGCGTCACGGGCTTTCTGCACAATACGCGGCGTGCAATGGCCCGACGAACCAATAAACGTCGCGAGCGCGCCAGCCGCGTCAATGGCCGCAATACGATGCGGACCCTCAAACCCACCGAGGATCATTTCCTCAATGTTATCGCTGTCCTGTGCCAAACGACGCGACGAATCCTCGCTATCAGGCCAGCCAATCTTCGGGCCATTGGCGAGAGATATCGACGCATAATGGTACGTCGCCCGCACAAACTCTTCGCCCACGGAAGGCAAAAGAGGCGCGACATGCTCACGCACAGCGCGACGCAAACGGAGACGCCCGCCCGCATCCGTCACGAGCCCGCCCTTCGCGAGCATCTCCGCGCCTTCCGCGCCCGACGGCAAAATGGCAACGAGATCCTCCGCCAAAACACCGTTGGGCAACGCCGACGCGAGAGCCGCAACCCTTCGCCCTCCGTCCGTAAGGCTCAACATGGAGAGCGCCACAGCGATCTCCACAGGGCTCGCCTGCTCCGGCCCCTCGGGACGCATGAGCAGCTCGTTCTGCTGCTGGTGCCAGCTCCGAAGCGCCACGTCGAGCGGCCCATCACCCGCCGCAAACGCGAGCGCCCGAAGCGCGAGCGGGTTGCCTTTCGCTTCGGTCGAGACAAACGACAAACTCGTATCCGCCCGGCGGCCTTCCCCGGCAAACGCGCAGAATGCATCACGCGCCGCAGAATCGCTGAGCGAACCCACGGCGACCACCTTGAGCACATCCGAGGCCCGCTCCTCCGTGCGCGACGAAGCAATCAACGAAACGGAAGAAACCGACGCAAGCTCGGCGATAAGATCCGCGAGATTGGAAGGATCACGCTCCATCGGCACGTCAATGTCATCAAGCACCAAAAGCGCCGGCGCACGGCGAAGCGCCTCCACCACTTGCTGACGAAGCGGCGCCTCGGGCACCACATCAAGCGCCCGCGCGATCTCCACGATGGCAGCATCCGTCCCCGGCGCCCTATCGAGACGTGCGAGATACCGTCGCCCACCAAAACGCTGGACGGCCTCCGCGGCATGGAGCGTAGCGAGCGCGATCGTCGTCTTGCCGACGCCAGCCGGACCTAGCAAAAGCACAGGCTCGGCCTTGTCACGGAACACAAGAGCACTCACGTCAGCGAGTTGTGCGTCCCGACCGACGCACGGCCCCGTGTCAGGGATCGGAGCGCCTGCCACGTGTTTGCCCTCGACGAGCAAAAACTCGCTGCGAGCAACCTCTCTCGGTCGCGCGCTCGAGATTTTCTCCAGCAGGGCCTTGGGATCGACGTTATCGACGAGCAGCGCGATCTTGGCGATTCGATCGGCCCCGCGCCCAACACGTCGGACGAGGTTGCCGAAGCTCTGCGCGACAAACGCGTCGATGTCTCCGTCTTGAGGCAAGACTTCCGCGAGCAGCCGGCTGAGACCGGCCTTCGATAGGACCATGGAGCGAAGTTTCACCCCGATACGCTCGCCGGGACAAGATCGGCTTTCATCCGGGTGGACCCCCGCGTTGCCATCGGGCATTTTTCCGTAGGACATATCGATACGTCACGTGGTCCAAGGTACAGCTCAACGGCTGCGGCCGTAGCGGCGTGACTAAACACACACGCTGCCGTTCCTTTTTGACCTTGGCCCTGGTAACGGCAGCGCATGGCGGACACCGATCTTGTGCTCGTGGATCGAGCAGGGCCCCTCGCGACGGTCACGATCAACAGGCCGGACAAGCTCAACGCGTTAAACCCTCGAGTCCTCGAAGCGCTGGGCGTCGTCTTCGAGGCCCTCACAAAAACGAGCGACGACGCGGAGCCTGTGCGTGCTGCGATCCTGACAGGCGCGGGCAAAGCGTTTGTCGCGGGCGCAGACATCTCGGACATGGCGTCGATCACGCCAAGCGAAGGCAAGCGTTTTTCCGAAATCGGACAGCGACTTTGCGCCTCGATCGAATTGCTTCCGTTCCCTGTGATCGCCGCCGTAAACGGCTACGCGCTCGGTGGTGGTTTGGAGCTGGCGCTCGCGTGTGACTTCATCGTCGCGAGCGAAAACGCGAAGCTCGGCTTGCCGGAGGTGACGCTCGCCGTCATCCCAGGGTTTGGCGGGACGCAACGGCTTATGCGGCGCGTGGGCATCGGCAAAGCGCGCGAGCTTGTGTTCACGGCCGATACCTTGAACGCAGAGCAAGCGCTCGGCCTCGGCCTCGTCAACGCTGTGTTTCCTGCGGCAGAGCTGCTCCTTCGGGCGCGGGACATCGCGCTTAAAATCGCTTCGCGCGGCCCGCTCGCCATCGCCGCTGCCAAGCGCGTGATGCTGCGTGGTGAGTCGTTGGATTTGGCGGCTGCGTGTGAGCTGGAGACGCAAGCCTTCGCCTCGCTCTTCGGCTCCGAAGATCAGCGCAGCGGGATGAAGGCGTTTTTGGAAAAGACGAAGGTCGCGTTCAGCGGCAAGTAGTCGAGCGAAAGCTCATCCGAGCGAGCGGCCGGTCTTCTGGCCCTTCTCGTCGTACACGTAAAACCCGCGTCCGCTTTTCTTACCAACCCAACCTGCCGCGACGAGGTTTCGCAAGAGCGCCGCGGGGCGGTACTTGTCCTCGCCGAGGTCGCGATGAAGCACCTCCGCGATGGCGAGCACGGTGTCGAGTCCGATGAGGTCCGCAAGCTCGAGCGGGCCCATCGGATGGTTGAGGCCGAGGCGCGCGCCTTGGTCGATGTCTTCGGGGCTGCCGATGCCTTCTTGAAGCGTAAAACACGCCTCGTTGAGGAACGGGATGAGCATCCGGTTGACGAGAAATCCAGGTCGATCCTCGGACGTGATCACGGTTTTACCGAGGCGCACGGAAAGCTCGTGCACGACCTCGTAGGTCTCCTTCGAGGTCTGCACGCCTCGGACAATCTCGACGAGCTTCATGAGCGGAACGGGGTTCATGAAGTGCATGCCGATCACCTGACTCGGTCGCGACGTGGCGGCTGCGAGACGCGTGATGGAGATCGACGATGTGTTCGACGCGAGGATGGAGCCCTTGGCGAGCGCGGCGTCTGCTTTCCGAAAAATGGCAAGCTTCAACTCGACATTTTCAGTCGCCGCTTCAACCGCGAGATCACAGGTCGCGAAACCTGCCATGTCGCCCGCGGGGTGGATCCGATCCACGAGGGCCTTGTGGTCCTCGGCGGAGATCTTCCCTTTTTCCACTTGCTTTCCGACGATCGCTGCGATCAGCGACTTTCCTTTTTCAGCAAGCTCGAGAGACGCGTCGCAGAGGACGACCTCGATCCCTGACGCGGCGGCGACCTGGGTTATGCCCCTTCCCATCTGGCCGGCGCCCACAACACCCATCCGTTTCACCGAAGAAGCGTTCATGGGCGGGCCTCTTAGCGCCGTTTTTTGGCGAGGGCTACGGGCCGGAGGACCGCCGAGGGCGAGCATCGCCGTTTGCCGCGCTGCATAGGGCTTGCCGCACCCAGACGGAACGGGACCTTGAAACGCCGGTACGCTACGGCGTAGAGTCGGCTCGCGTCAGAAAAAATCGAGGTTTCCTATCACCCACGAGCAACGTGGGTTGAGGGGGACCTGTCCCGTATCTCATGCCTGTCCGTAGGCATGCGGACGGGCAATCGTGTCGATGAGCTTCGGAGACCGGGGTAACGATGAGCGTTGAGAAAATTCGCGTGGCCCTCGGGGTGCTTCAGTCCGATCCCGAGAACGAGGCGGCCTGGAACGATCTCGCGGAGGCCGTGACGGCCCCCGATACGTCGTCCGACGACGTGGAGCGTCTCCTCGGGCTCGCGCGAGCCAAGCAGGAAGACCGCAAAGAATGGGGGGCTGTGGCCAAGCTCCTCGAGCTGGAGATCTCCTTCGCCGGAGGGACGCCCGTCGAGGCGCCGATGCAGGCGGAGCTTGCTCGCATCTACCAAGACGAGTTGTGCGATGCGGATAAGTCCGCCGCCGCATTACGCAAGCTCTTGGAGCTACGACCCGGCGACGAGCCCGCAACCGAGGCGCTCGAGAGCGACGCCGCGAAGCGTGAAAAGTGGAGCGAGATCGTCGAGCGATACGTCGCTGAATCCGAAGGCGCAGACAGCCCTGCCTTCAAGAGTTCCTTGCTCGCGAGCGCTGCCGACATAGCCATTCGTTACGGCGGAACGGACGCCAACGAGAAGGTCGACGAGCTGCTCGACCTTGCGCTCGCGCTTGACGCAAAGAACCGGCGCGCCGCGCGCTTGTTAGAGATCGCGAGCCGCAGAAGGCAGGACTGGGACAGCGTGGTCCGCGCTCTGTCGATCATGGTCCGCGAGGCTTCTTCCAAAGAAGAACGAATCGGCGCAGGGCTCAGGCTCGGCCGGGTCGCGGCGCAAAAACTCGAAGACAAAACGAAGGCGCGCGAAGCCTATTCGCATGTGCTCGACTTGCAGCCCGGTCAACCCGAAGCGCTCTCGCACCTCGCCGAGTTTTTCTCCGCGAGCGAGAGCTGGGACGAGCTTGTCGCGCTCTACGAAGATCAGCTCAAGGGCGGAGGCGTAAAGCCCGGCGAAGAGCTGGGCGTCCTTGTGCAGATCGCGATGGTGCATTGGAGAATGCGCGGCCAGCCTCAAGCAGCCGAGCCGTACTTCGATCGCGTCCGCCGCGTTGACCCGACGCACGCCGGGATGCTCTCGTTTTTCCGGGAACATCTGCTCGCAAAAGGCGACAAAGCGCGGCTCTACGCGCTGCTCACGGACGCACAACGGGGCATGCCGGACGGCGCCGAGAAGCGCGCCATCGCGACGGAACTCGCCAAGCTCGCGGAGTCGACGGAGAACGCGCACAAGGCGATCGATCAGTACAAGAACATCCTGCGCACAGATCCGGACAACCGCGACGCGCGCGACGCACTGAAGCGTCTGTACATGCAGACCGAGGGCTACAACGCGCTCGTCGAGTTGTACCGACAAGAGCTTGAGCGCACGCCGGCGACAGACGTGGCTGGCCGCGTGTCGATCCTTCGCGACATCGCGTCGGTCTATCGCGACCGCGCGAAAAACGATGCCGCGCTCGTCACAGTGCTCACGCAGATCGTGCAGGCGGATGAGCAGGACATCGACGCCGTTCGCGAGCTGACGCGTGTGTATGAGGCGCTCGGTCGATGGCGCGATTTGCTCGGCTTCCAGCAGAAGCTCGCCGAGCTGTCCAACGACCCTGAAGAGAAGGCGTCTCTCTACCGCGCTGTTGCGCGTCGGTGGATGGAGCAGTTCTCGAACGTGCAAAACGCCGTGACCGCCTACGAGGCATTGATCACGGTGGAGCCGAACGACGAGGAAGCGCAGTCGCGCTTGAAGGAGCTGTACCTCAAGCGTCGTTCGTGGCCGCAGCTCTACGGTCTTTACGCGACACAACTGCCGCAAACAGAAGGCGCTGGCCGTATTGAGCTTCTGACCGAGATGGCGAAGCTTGCAGCCGAGCGTCTCGATCGCGGGGCCGATGCGATCTCGCACTACAAGCAGATCCTTGAGCTTGATCCTTCTGCGTCGGGCGTACTCGATGCGCTCGAGAAGCAGGCGGAGCGTGACAAGGATTTTGCGACCGTCGCCGAGGTGCTCGAGCGCCGCGTCGATGCCGCGACGGACGACACCAACCGCCTGAACGCCTTGCAAAAGCTGGGCGCGGTGTACGCGGAAAAACTCAAGGATCCCGTTGCTGCTGCGCGCACGTGGCGACGCGTGCTCGTGCTTCAACCGGGCCATGCGCGCGCGCTTCGCGTGCTGCGCGAGTCGTACGTGGCAGCGGGCGATTGGGATGGGCTCGAGGAGCTGTACGCGTCGCAGAGCGACTGGGAAGGGCTCGTCGAGTTCTTGTCGTCGGCCGCAGACAAGGCCCCAGAGGCGAACGTCAAGCTCGACATCTCGTTCCGCGCGGCTCGTATCTATGAGGATCAGCTCGGCACGCCGGAGCGCGCCGTGCGCTCGTATGAGCGCGTGCTCAGCGTCTCGCCGACCGATAGCCGTGCAGCTGCGGCGCTCGTTCCGATTTACGAGAAAGAAGAGAAGTGGTCGCGCCTGCCTGCGCTCTACGAGATCCTGCTCAGCGCGACGGACGACGCGGAGCAACAAGTGTCGATGCTGCGCAAGCTCGCGGCTGTGACAGGCGGACCGCTCGCGGACAAACAGAAGGCGCTTGGTTATGCGCGCCGTGCCTACGAACTCGACTCCAGTGAGGAGGGTTTGTCGCTGCTCGAAGCGTGGTCGCGCGCGGCAAGCTCTTGGGCTCCGTTCGTGGACGCCGTCGAAGCACGCCTCAAGAAAGATGAGGCACTCGACGCCGGGCAAGCTCGTGCTCTCAAGCTGCGCCTCGCGGAGGTGTATGCGCGCGAGCTAGGCAAGGTCGACGAGGCCGCTGCGACATACCGCGCGCTCGTCGAGGCTGATCCGAAAGACGACGAAACGATCCGCGAACTCGACGCACTGCTCCGGGCAAACGAGAAAAAGGATGAGCTGCGTTGGCTCTTCCAGCTCCGCGCTGATCAAGTCGAGGGCGAACCCCGCGCCGAGATCCTTGAGGAGTGGGCGACGCTCGAAGAAGAAGTGTTTGGCGATCAAGCCAAGGCCATCGAGCTTTTGCGCAAGGTCGTGGAGGTCACGCCGACGCGCGGCGAGGCGCTGCGTGCGCTCTCTCGTTTGCTCATCGCGGCGGGTGAATCGGCTGCTGCTGCGGAAGTCGTGGCGCGTCATCGCGATGTGTCAGACGGCGAGCAACGCGCGCGCTGCGAGGTCGAACTCGCGACCTTGTACCTGGAGAAACTCGAGCGACCGGTCGATGCGTTCGACGCAGCGGTGCGGGCGCTGGAGATCCTTCCGCACGATATCGAGGCTGTCTCGATCCTCTCGCGGTTGCTCGACAAACCCGAGACGCGTCCGCAGGCAGCGCAGGTGCTTTCGAGCGAGTACGCCGAGACGGGCGATGCGAAGCGCGAGGCGCATGCGCTCCGCGTGCTCTTGGAGTCCGAGACCGACACGACGACGCGACTCGCGTTGTTCCTCAAGCTCGCGGACGTCGAGGAGCAGAAGCTTCGCGCGGCGGGCACTGCGTTTGACGTGGTGCTCGGCGCTCTCAACGAGTTTGCCGGTGAGCTTGTCGTTTGGGATCGCGCCTCTGATCTCTCGCATCGCTCCGGTCGGCCGACGGATCTGGCCGAAGCGTATCGGACGCACCTCGTCGCCGGTCGAAGCGAAGAAACCTCGAAGAAGCTGCCGGACGATGTCGAGATCGAGCTGTGTGAACGCGCAGCGAAGCTGCATGACGAGCAGCTCGGTGATCCCGAGGGCGCGATGCCGTACCTCGATCGCGTGCTCGCGGTGGACCCGACAAACCAGCGCGCTTTCTCACGCCTCAAGATGATCCTGACCAACGCGGAGCGTTGGGGTGAGCTTGAGGCCCTCTACGACAAGGCCGCGCAAGGAACGCCGGATCAAACGACGCGCATTGAGTTGCTTAACGACGTCGCCGTGATCGCGGAAGAGATCATGGGCGATGCGGCCAAGGCGATTCGTTACTACGAGCGCATCCTGACGCTCGACTCGCTTTATGTGCCTGCGCTCGACGCGCTGGAGAAGCTCTACGAGCGTGAAGGTCGATGGAAGGATCTCGCGGCGCTGCTTGAGCGTCGTCTAGAGACCGCGAACGACGAAGAGTCCGCGACGATCAAGCTGAACCTGGGTCGCATCTACCTCGATCGTTTGCACGAGCCGGACAAGTCGCTCGAGCATCTCGAGCGTGTCCTCGAGCTTCGCCAGAACGACGCGGATGCGCGTCAGCTGGTGGAGCGTCTTCTCGAGGTCGGTAGCTTGCGCCTGCGTGCAGCACGTGTCCTTGAGGTGGTGTACGAGGCGCGTGATGAGGTGCGGCAGCTGGTCCGCGTGCTTGAAATTCGGCGCGAAGGCGCGACCGAAGAGCACGAGCGACGTGAGCTTCTGCGCCGCGTAAGCGTGCTCCGTAACGAGCGCTTGAAGGACGACGCAGGCGCGTTTGCAGCCCTCAGTGAGCTTGTTCCGCTCGAGCCTGACGACGCGCAAGCGCGTGAGCGTCTCGTGGAGATCGGCCGCAGG
>Ga0075163_10009674_pt1 | contig 12646 bp, 7 predicted proteins | sample JI1023141ADNA_FD_71478 | JGI IMG/M metagenome (GOLD analysis project Ga0075163, IMG submission 71478) | Wastewater effluent complex algal communities from Wisconsin, to seasonally profile nutrient transformation and Carbon sequestration -... | ecosystem: Engineered > WWTP > Effluent > Algae...
TTAATAATTTTATCTTAATTAAGCTGTTGTTCCAATCATACAACTCGCTTACCTGGATACTTTGATTCTAATTTTGTCTGGTAAAAGCTTAAATTATTCAATTATTTCTATAATAGTAATTAAATTCATCATTTTGGTTAAAGAAGCAATTTATCTACTTTTAAATATCCTTTTTCCATAAATTAATTTAGCTTGCTTCATTTAATAAATTGCCCAACTTTTAGCAGTAACTGAAGGCATGGATACTCGGGCCTTTACATTATGATTTATTCTATCTTTGATTACTTATACAGACTTTTAACGAGATGAGTTACCTGATTATCTAGATTAACGAGAATTTAAGGATTATCGAGAAAACGAACGTACTGAAGATGGTCTTTTATTTACTGTTCTAGCACTATTTTATTTATTGTCTTATTTAAAACTTGCTCTTTTTTATCTAGAATATGTTGGAGTTTGTTGGATATCTTATTAAATTAATCGATTTATTCTTTTCATTATTTGAACGGGTGGCGCTTTTTTGCCAGGTAGAGGAGGGAGTTTAAAAGCTCTAACTTCCATCAATATAAATAATTTAAATAATATATCATAAAGAATAAGTCATATCTAGATATTTAACAAAAAATAAGTAAAATAATCCATTTAACAAATAAGAAAAGATATAAGTTAATGAAATGTTTAAATACGATCATTAATTGAGGATATCAGAATCTCCTCCGTCAATGATAGCAAGAGTTGAGCAGCGGTGATAACGTCCACAAGCAGTTCCAAGTGAAATGTTATTACCATGATAGAATACAACCTTTGCTTTAGCAAGTACTGCATAATATTCAATTTCTGCTTTTCTGACAGTTGGGCAATTATTGGAGAGAATAACAAGCTTAGCTTATCCTGATCTTAGACTCTTAAGAGTAGATTTGTATCCAAGGACATATTTACCACTCTTTATAACAAGAGAGAGTTTGCTGTTGATGTTTTCAGTGCTGGCTTTTTTCACCATTTATGGTCACTAAATTATTACAATTAATTTATTATTTTATAATATAACAAAACTAATTTATAATATTCACAAAATATTATAACATATAGAAAAATTAAAAATAATCAGTATAAACCATCTGATCTACGCCTATTATGACCTAATTTTACTTTTTATCCTCCAGCAAAATCGGAATTTCTTTTTGTATGCTTTTTAGGTGTGTTTTTTGAAGGAGTTTTTTTTTATTAGGCTGCTTCTTGAACTTTCTTTAATTTTAATTTTACATAACTTAAATGTTGTTATTTTATTTATTGTGGTAATCCATCAACTATCCAAGGATCTAGTAATGCATCTAAAGGTTGAATTCTTTAACTAGGACGATATATGAATATTTTAGAGAGAAATTAAGCTAAAAGTTTATCATGAATTAAAAGTGTTAATGGTTTTGAGCCAGGGATTATAGCTTTACCTTATTTTGATTTAATAATCTTAGGAGACATTTACTATTTAAAATATTGACTTGTATTTTTACAAATCTAGATTAAATAAAAATTACATTTAGATATTATTTTGGTGGTGGACCAATCATTTGCATTATCAAACTCAATTGTTATTGCTAATTTCTACCAGCAAATAATGGTTAACCTAGATACAATTCTGCGATCAAACATCCAAAGCTCCACATATCAATAGCATACCCATATGGCGCACCTAGAATAACTTACGGAGCTCGATAGAATCTTGATTGAATATACATAAACGATACCTAATTTTCAAACATGCTAGTTCCAAAATCGATTAGTTTTATTCCAGTCCTCGATTTATTTTTCAATAAAATATTCTATGGTTTAATATCTGAATGAATAATGTTGTTCTATTTTAAAAATACTAAAGCATTCAATATTTGAATTGCAAATGTACGAATATGTGGCATTTCGATTGATTGAAATTGGTTTAATTACATTAAATCATACAAGCTGATACTTAGAAGCTCCGTAACAATACATATATGCTTACGAAATACTATAAAATCTTTTATTCTTACAATATTTTTTTAATTATCGATATCTTTTTATTTAGTTCGCATTAATATGTTTATTTAGTTTAAAGCTAATTGCATATGTTATTTTTTTGATTTTATTATTTTTATAGCAACTGTTTATTTATTTTTATGATCAAATGCTTTTACAACTTATCCAAAAGCTCCACTACCTAAGCATTCAATTAATTAATATCTATATCCTACTTGTTCGTGCTTTCGCCATAGATATGTACCTTCCAAATCATCTTAACCTGGCCCAGCTCCAACTCCAATATAGTAAACTGTTTTTTAGTTTATCAGTTAAATTTTCTGATTTTAAGATAAAATTGGAGCGAATCTTTGAAGTACCTTTTTCCCTGATAATCCTGGCAATGATCCTCGAAAAGTTTACTAGTCCAAAAAATTCGAACTATTAACAATATTTATTGTTTTTCTTTGAGGTTTTATAACGTCGGAGATATTTTTTTTAACTTGTGGACCCTTCAAATTTGGGGTATGTGATTGTTACTTACCACCTTTACTTTTACTTCTTTTTTTCGAACTAGATTGTTTTCTTTTCTATCGACCTTGTATATCTCTACTAAATTAACGATGTGTTCGAATAGGTTCTCGTTAAGATTACTGAGGCTAATCAAACTATCTAAAAGAATGTAATTATTGCACTTCGGGTTATTTATCTTTTTGTTTAAATTCAGTGTTTTCAAGAAAGAATGGTTTTGTATTTTTTTACCATAAACATGTGGGTTTGTTACGCTTGGGATCAAATTTGAGTTTTATATTGATTTACATAATCAATTATCTTATCAAACACAAAACACTATATACTAACTACTCTTATTTATCTAATTTTTAAATTTATTTAATTTAAGGTTGAAATCAGAGTATGAAATATTTCTACTGAATTTTTATGGAGCACTGATAAATATAATAAAATTAATGCGGAAAAAGTATAAATATATTTATTTAAATATTGAATTTTATTAGATTGATTGATTTAATATCGTAAACTTCCATAAATTTAAATATACTTATTAAATCCAGAATAATTTGATTTAATAAATAATTGTCATTATTTCTTTTAAATATGTAATGAGAAGAAAAATTAATGGATATAAATTTTTTTCATAAATTATTTTACTGATATTATTTCTATTATTTTTGCGAATATTTTTAGCTTTAAAAAATAGTTATTATTCCATAATTGATGTTTATTAGTGAATTATCTTAATAATTAACCTAATAAATTTATATATTTGAGGTATTTCTTTTGTGAATTTTTAAAAATTGTAAGTAACACATCTTTAAAATTTATATAATCGTTTTTTAAAAGACAATTTAATGGAATTAATTTGTAAATAGCATATCAAAGTATGTGGCTATAATCATAATACATATTATTGAACTACATTATAATTAAATAAGAATGAAGCTTCTCGCAATATTGTTCTGTCTATTGGTAGCTACACAGAGTTGGAATTTATTTAACTAATATAAAAACTTTAAGAATTATGCTGCTTAATATGGAAAACATTACTCTTCATATGCAGTTTAGTTCTATCGATTTGGTGTATATTTAACAAACTTAATGTAAATTGAAAAATTAAATCAATAAGAACAAGGAACAGCTGTGTATGGATTAACAAAGTTTACTGATATGACTAAAGCAGAAATGAAACAACATTTAGGTTTAATTGTTCCAAAGGATTTTAAATTTAATTATATTAGCAATTTTACTAATGATCCAGAATATAAGCCACGTGCTGATCTTCCTGATATTTGGAATTGGGAACAACAAGGTGCAGTTTCTGGAATTAAAGATCAAGGATCTTGTGGATCTTGTTGGACTTTTAGTGTTGCAGGGAATATTGAAGGCCAATGGTATCTCAAAAATAAAGATATGGTTGAATTTTCTAATCAACAATTAGTAGATTGCGATAAATCGAATTTTGGATGTAGTGGAGGTTGGCCTTATGTTGCTATTGATTGGCTTTCAAAACATGGAGGTATTTAAACATTGAGAGATTATCCACTCCGAGCTAATTACTCAGGGCCTTGTCAATTCAACTAATCAAAGGCACTTGCTAAAATAAAGGGCTACATGAACATAACTCATGATTAAGCAATTATCAAGGATGCTTTATATTAAAAAGGTCCGTTATCAATTCTTCTTGATTTTACAGGGTTAATGCATTATAAGAGTGGTGTTGCTGATCCAAGATGGTGCGGAGAATGGCCAGATCATGCATTAGTTTTAGTTGGATATGGTACTAAGGATGGCGATTATTGGTTGATAAAAAATAGTTGGGGACCTAAATGGGGTATTAATGGATATTTAATGTTAAAAAGAGGTGGAAAAAAGTGTGGAATAAGTGATTGGGCAACAACTGCAGTATTAGCTGAATGATCATTTTAAAAATTAAATCATTCTCAATAAAAAATAGCTATTTTTAAACAATAAAAATACTTCTATAATAAAATTCAATTAATTTTAAGCTTATATAAAAAATAAACTTATCACAAATCTTCTTTTATACAAAACCGAATATTTATGGATTTCAGTAAAACTATCGATGTTTAGTGGTTAGATTTTAAGATTGTTTATTTTTTTAATTTTTGATTTATTATGATAGAATAATTAATGAATAGAAGGTTGACAGAAGACTTTGAGAATCAACCAAGAAAAAGGCATAAAACTGCAGAGACGAGAATACTAAATTCTAAAAAACTACCTCATGATTTTTTTAGCTCGAAAAAAAGTCTTACATCTTCTGAAGCTCTGAATCATAAAAAAAACAACAGTTCATTACCAATTCTAAGAATGCCGTTAGATAAGTCGAAATGTGAATAAATGCCGTCAAGTATTCTTTCATAGAAAAGCGCAAATTTCTAGATTACTTTTAGACCATCAAGTTAAAACTAAAAATGGAAGTTACCAACAATAAACATATGTAAAAAACCTGAATCATAAAAAATAAAACGAATTAGTCGAAAAAAAGTTCGGCCTGAAATTAAATTTATTTTTAATGTGTAAAATTAGATGCCTTGATATTTATGTTTCAATTTATTGTTTAGGAAATTTACTTAACTAATATTAAGATTAATACTAATTGCTAAATTAGTAAAAAGTGAATTGCTTTTTTATTGACAATCAATAGATTAAAATATTTTTCAAACTAATCCATTTTTTAGTTTCAAGTCCTATAAAATAAGGGCTTTCCATAGCTTTACTACAAATTATTATGCATCTTAATCTATCAGCCCAGCCATTACTTTTATTATCTTTTATGGCCTTGATTGACTAAACAATCTCTTCTAAACTAATGCTACAAATTTTTATTATACAGATCCCATATAAATACAGCTCTGTTATTGAAGCCAAGGCCTAATATTTCGATCAAGAACAACACTTTTTGAAAGTCTGTCCCAATCAATTTTATACTAGAAAAGTTGTTACCTATTCTTTGGAATTAATGATTCTAGTTCTTTTATTAATTACTTTATAACGCGTTATTTCTCTTTTTATTTTTCGATCTATTGTAATTAAGGAAGCTTTAATTCATAATTATGTATAACCTATTATTGAATAACTTACTATTTGTCCCAGTCTTTAAACATTTTTTTTATTTTTACTTCCTGTCGATTTCCATTGTTATGATCGGTATCTAAATGTATTTAATTCTTCATTTAGTCTTCTGTTCGATTGTTTTCTGGTATCTCTAAAAATTATTATGCAATCGCCCTTATTTTCTTAACTGGTTGGACTGAAGGCATTTATTATTCGGGTAACGGTGGATTCTACTAGAGTATTGCCTCGATATCTTACATTTCTTACCTTTAAACAGCTTTCATTCGTTATGGTACTAGATATTTTGCAATTCTTTTTTATTATTACTCGGCGGTTAGACTTAGCTATTTCTAGAGTCTTTTAATCTTTCGTTTTTAAGCAGATCGCTATCGTTATTTTTGTTTCCTGTACTATTTTTCCTTGTTACGTTACCGCTTGAGTAAGTAATCTTCTTGTTGCTGAAAATTACGAACTAATTATTATTGCCAGCGTTTTTTTTGCTTTTATCTTTACTTCTATCTTGGATGCTACTTTTTTTATTCTTAGCGCATTCGTTCTATCGCGCATTTTTTAACTTATGTCTAGTATGTAAATGAAAAATTACATTAACTTAACGAAGCTTTTATTATATTTTTTGTTTAAATTTTGCATCATCGCGCTCATGATAATCTTATATAGAATTGTACTATTTTGCTTCATTCATGCCAGGTGCAAGTAGTTTTTTTCGCCATTAATCCTTCTGAATTGCGGTCCATTATTTAATAAAAGTTTAAGTTTCGTTGCTGATTTTTAATTATAAAGTTTTATCTAATACTCTTATGTTTTTAAACAATCTTCGTAATCGCAAAATTTCCTATCCACTTTCTAAATCGAAATAACAAAATGGGAGCAATTATCCTCTTTGATTATGCGTTCGCTTAAAATTTTTAATTTCTCCAAATTAATTCAAAAGCTTGACCATACACTCATTAGAGCATTCTAAAGGTATATCTTTTATAAACATTTTTTGCCATATTTTTTGCTACGGCTTAGCTATATTAATCAAATATTTACTTGCAACACCAAGCGGGTTGACAGTTATTGAGCTTCCACTTATCATCGGAGTCATTGTTTTCGGATCAAGTACTATATTAATTTTAGATTTACCAACACCTGGATTAAATGAATAGCTTCCTGGGAACATCTCTTATATATATCACTATATTAAAATTTTTAAGTTTTGCATTTTATTAATATTTTTTAAAGATTATAAGTAAAATATAACAAAATATATAAAAAAATAACTCATTTTCTTCTTTTAACTATCTAACTTAAGTTTTTAACCAGATTATTCTCTTGTCCTAAAGCTAAAACCCTTTGTTCCATGTCTCTGAGCTTTTCTTGAGATTCTAGTAATTTATGGAGTTTTTATTATAATTTTTGTTATTTTTAAATATGTGTCCTAACATCGCTATTTAATTATCCAATTTGTTGCCTTAAATCTTTTATTTAATTATCTCTGACTTATAGTTATTTCTTGTAGTAAGATCTAAGCTTTCCTTATAATACTTCTTTTTCACTTACAATACGATTCATCGATTATCCAACTGCAACTTCTCTATCTAAATTTTATTGTTCTCTGAATTATTTAACTTGTTTGAGTTATCCTGTGAGTTATCTTTATGCTTTTTTTAATCGAATTCTTTACGAATCTATTAAACTTTTTTCACTAGTCAGTTATGATATTATACGATTATATTATTCAGATGTTTCTCGTTTAACTCGAATCAATTAACTTTCGTAAAATTACTTATCATTTTTATTAATAGATTCTTTTTTTTTAATCTAGTTTTAAAGGAAAAACTTTTATTTCTTTAAATTTGTTTCTAATTATTCAATAGTTTTCTTTAAAATTTGGATTTATTAATCTTTATTTTTAATTTCTTAGGCATGATTTTAACTCATCAGTTTAATTTTATCGTTTAGTGTTTCTATTTAACGATCTTTATTTTATATCATTTTTTGTAATCTTTGCTTTTCAGATTGAGAAAATGCAGCATATTTTTACTTTTATTCAGCAGTTCTTAAGAGAGACATTGAAGTGAGTTGCATTTGAGACCCAAAACTTGCAACATCTTCTTTTCTTTCATGAAGAATGCCAGCAACTCGAAGTTAAAGTTAACCAATTTTTATATTCAATCTAGAAATTTAAATTTAGAAGTTTTTCCTCATTTCAGTTTTTTATTGAATTTCATGATGAATCTTATCTCGACCCTATTGAATTATTTAATCTTTATTTTGTAAATCTTGAACCATCGTAGCCAACTAATTTTGATAATATTATTGTAATGAATGAACATCTGAATGTCTTAATTGTGCTATTTTAGTTTTTAAAGCTTCATTTTCCAAATCATAAGATTATTTTTAATTATGTATTAATGCTTTGAGATTTTATATTTGTATTCTTAAATCATCACATTCTTGTTAATTCTTAAATCTTAAATCTTCAATTTGAATATATAATCTTGTAATTTAGTTTCCTCTTGTTTAATTTAATTAAATTAATTTAGCATTTTCACTTTTTAAGTTTTAAATAAGTTGCCTGTTCATAGTGTCGCTGTTATCGAGTTCGATTTGAGCTAGATTTTTAATACGTTGAGTTTATTCGAAAATAAGTGTTTTTTGGAAGGCTTCTAGTTGTGAGATTTCGTTTTCAAGTTAACCTTTCTTTTGATAAAGTTCATTTATTTTCATTTGAGAGTCAATTTGATTTGAAGAAATATCATTATTTAATTTCTCAGCTTAGACTTGTTTGACAAGTAATTATTTTTTAACTCTTTTTAATTATTGTTAGTGTTGTGCACTGCTAACTTGTTGGACCTTTTAGCTTTACCTTTTAATCTCTTCAATAATCTTTTCATATTATAATTTCTGTTCTGAAAGTTCCATCTTCTTCATATGTAAAGCATGTGCAAGATTTCTTTCCAATTCATCACATTTATTTTTTAATCTATCAGTGGTACTTTTTAATTAATGATTCAAACATTACAACTCATGATCACGATTACTGATAATATCTTTCAATTTAGTATTTTAGATTTGCATAAGTTAAACAGTTTATGCATGATTACATAAAATATTATCTAATTGTGTTTTATGTTATCTAGAATATGATTATTTAATATATTAAATCTCCCTATTTTTTTTAACTTCAAGTTGATAGATATCTTAATTAAGTTGTGCAATTTAATCCATAAGACACTAATTCCTAGCACTATGTTATCGCATTTTTTGTCCATATTCTTCCAAAAATCGATTTTTTTCAAATTAAATTTATTCTAAAGTTTGTACTTCTTGTGATATTTGTTGTTCTAGTTTTTGTTCCAATGCAATAATAACACGACTACGATCATTTAATAAATTAGCTAATTAATTATTCTAAGCTAATAAAAATTTATTCTGTTAAATAAGTATATCAAGTCTGTTAGGCATTACTGTAATAGGTGCAATTGATCCAACAGGTGCATAATCATACATTCTTTTTTTTTATGTAATTCTAGCTGTTTATTATCTACCTGTTATTATTTTTTTATCTGTATTATTATTATTTTGATCAGCTATAAAAGAATGACTTAATTTAGATTTCTATATGATATGTATATGTACTTATGCTAGTTTATATGGTTATTATTTATAAGGTGACACTGTAGGTTTGTTGTTATTATTATTGTAGATATTACGTCGATAAGGTGATACGGAAGGCTTTGACATTACAAAATTTAATAATAAAAATATATAATATAATTTAGATTATGATAAATATACAAAATAAGCTAAACAATAAAAAAAAAGTTGAAGTGGGATCAATAGCAGCCGAAAAAGATGATTTATTTGGTGATGATGAACCAGAAGTTCCAAAAGCTCCAGTTGCTCCTAAGCCAGTAAAAGAACAAAAGAAAAAACCAGCTGCTAAATCAATTGTCTCTTTCGATATTAAAATTTATGACTAATAAAATGACTTGAACAAACTTTTCGAAAAAGTTAAACAAATTAAAATTGATGGTTTAGTTTGGGAGAACGAACCAAAAATTTCCCCGTTGATTTCAGAATGAGCAAGCTTCAAGTTGCATGCGTTGTTGAAGATGATAAAGTCAGCCTTGAAGATCCTTACGAACAATTCGAAGGATGGGCAGGAATTCAATCAACTGATACAGTTAGCTTACAAAAACTTTGATCTAGATTTTTATCATTAATAAAATCGAAATAATATTAAATATATAAAAATCAAAGTAATTGCGCAACATGGTTGACCTAAATATTTTATCCAGAGTGTGCCTTCTTATATTTAACCCTGTCTATTAAAATCACTTTGCATCTAGATTTTCTGCTTTTCTTAAGAAATAATATAACGATCTCATCTTTTTCTTCTATTCTGGTGTATAGAATTTCTAGTCCTCTTAATTTTATTCAGGTTGGATTTATCTTTTATCGAGATTTTATACAGATAAATAGTATTTAAATTTATTTTTAACACTATTAAAATCGGAAGAAAAACATATTAACACTGTTTCAGTATTATTTGTTAAGATCTCGTACTTTCATTTATATTGCTTTTAAAATATCTTATAATCTAGTCGAATAACATGGTAAGTAGGGTGCATAATGTTTTAAAAGTTGACCTGGAGCTTACATACCTTGATGATCATTTTATTTTTGCACTCTTTATAAATTATGAAAGTTTACTCGTTGAAAGACTCTCTTAAAATTTATAAATAATTGCCGACTATTTTAACAACAGTACTCTACACACCATATTAACATTTTTATCCATCAACTATTGGAAAAGCTAAAGATAATTAAAAATACAAATTAAATTGGTTAATATTATTTAATTTAAATTAATTTATTGTTCTTTCAAATCAATCAGTTCTTGAGTTAAGATTCCAAAAATAATAAATACCTTTCGATATATCTCTTCACTGCTTAGCTTCGAGGATGGCAAAATATTATTTGGTTTCCTTCATCTAATTACTTGATTAGATTCGAAGCTATAAGTGATGCATTGCCTTATTTAAATTTTTTCTTTACTGAATCTCCTATTTCATCACAATTTTATATTCCTTGAAATAAATTTTATGGTGTTTTAGTCTTTTTGATACCATTTAAAACAATCTTTTGAAGTTCATATGTAGTTTTTGCTAAATTAAATATTGCTTTCGATTATGTTAGAAATTTTTTAAATTTTCTGTATTAATATAAGTCATAATCATCGATTAATTGTTTCATTTGCTCAGCTGTTTTGCAATTGGTTACTAAATACCGGTATAATTATTCTAGTTATCTGAGTATATAGCGTTTTTGAACGGCATATTATTTGATAGATTAAGAGATTTTATAGTTGTTGCCAATAGCTTTTGCTATTTACAAATAATGATGATTATAGTTTTCAGGCCATATAAGACGAATTTACTTTGGCATTTTACGCAAATCGAATTTCTCCCATATATTGTCATAAAAACTGGATGAACTTGATATGAGAAAAACCTTAAGTCCTTATTTCTGACATTATATAATATTATCAGTTATTTCTTTTATAACAAGATTATCCTGAATTTTTTATAATTGGTTTATATCGTCAATAATCAAATAACATTTATGAGCGTATCTTTTTGATATAGGTATATTTTGTATAAGCAATAAAAGATCTTCAATTTATTTACTTACTTTTTTTTTTTAAAAGAGTTGATTCCATTTGTTTTTGGCATTTTCTAGAAGACCTTGAAATTAATTAATAAACCAATCAATATTTTGATTGCCTGTTAAATGATCAGTAAATTTTTAAAAAAATTTATTCTTTTATTTGTTACTTAAACAAATATAATATACCTTTTTTCCTTATTTTCTCATTTTATTCACAATGCGCCTAAATGATTCAGTTTTTCCAATTCCTTGCCCGCCTTAATTAATACAAAATTACCAAATAATAAAGATATTGGGTACATTTAGCCTTACGAATTATCAACCAAGTCAATAATTTCCTGTATTTTATGTTAAACTTGTGTTCCTTCAATAAAATTTGTTCGATTATTTTATAACTATTTTTACCCATATTGAAATAATTTTGATTGAATTTTTCGATAGGGCCTAATACCTTGATAATAGATAGCCCAAACAAGACCTATACAAGCCACAATCAAACCTTTTAATTTAAACTTATATTATTTTTCTTCTTTTTCTTTTTGTAATCTTTATTTCTATGCCTTTTATTTCTAAGCCTTTTATTTTTATGCTTTTTCTTCCTTTTCTTTTCTTTATTTTTATGCTTTTTCTTCCTTTTCTTTTCTTTATTTTTATGCTTTTTCTTCCTTTTCTTTTCTTTATTTTTATGCTTTTTCTTCCTTTTCTTTTCTTTAAAGTAATTGTATTTGATACTATAAAAGTTGTTGTATTTTTATATTTTGAAGCTCTTATTTTTTGTATTCTTATTTAGGATTAGTTTTCAGTTGATCTTTTATGAGTTTCTCCCTTAATTAGTTGTTCTATTTTTATCCTGGATTTCTCTTGTCCTTGCTAAATGCAGCCATGAATATGCTATTATAAAATGGTTTTGTTTGGATAACAAACAGTCTTTTGAAAGGCTATCTGATCATATATCTAAATATATTATACATTTGCTTCAATTAAATTTGATTTATATCAATCCAATAATATCTGATATTGCCGCCATATAAAATTGAATTTATTAATGAAATAAAAATGATTTTTCATAAATAATATTTTCTTTGCTGAAAACGCCACTAACTTCAAAATATATAATACTGTCGTGTTGATAATTTAAATTCAAAAAATATTTAAGAACTAATACTGAGATAAATATTCAAGGCGCTTATACGGCTAATTTAATAATAATGCATATGTATATTTTGATTGTAATTGATAAAATCTAGATGAATATTAGACATCTATCGTATTGATTAAATGAGAAAATATCAAAATCATAAGCCGCTCCCCTTATGAGTGTTTGTTTTGCAAGTAAAAACCTAAGTACCTTTTGTAAGTATTTTGATATATATTTTATATT
>Ga0075163_10009675_pt1 | contig 12644 bp, 10 predicted proteins | sample JI1023141ADNA_FD_71478 | JGI IMG/M metagenome (GOLD analysis project Ga0075163, IMG submission 71478) | Wastewater effluent complex algal communities from Wisconsin, to seasonally profile nutrient transformation and Carbon sequestration -... | ecosystem: Engineered > WWTP > Effluent > Algae...
CTGCCACTATCTGCGCATCTTTCAAAGCAAGCCCTTCGGCCAGTACTGCGGCGTCATCACTTCGTATGAGCCAAACCACAACGCAATCTCACGCGAACCGGCAAACAGCGACGAGCGCTACAAGTTTGACACCTATACCAAGCACGTCCTAACCAGCGGCCAATCCACGAAAGCCTACGAGGACGAAGCCAAGCGCCGCTTTGTCGAAGAACCCGCCAACCTGAAGCTGCTGATCGTGGTGAGCAAGCTGCTGACGGGCTTTGACGCGCCGAGCTGTTCCTACATCTACTTGGATAACGAGCTGCACGATCACAACCTGTTCCAGGCCATCTGCCGCACCAACCGGCTGGATGGTGACGACAAGGACTACGGTCGCATCGTGGACTTTAAGGCGCTGTTTAACGACGTGCAGGACGCCATCGCCGTGTATAGCTCTGACGAGCTGGACATTGATCAAGGCAGCGGCGGCAGCAACAACGTCGAGTTGAAAGACTGGCTCAAAGAAGGAAAGAAGCAGCTGGAGGCCGCTCACGAAGCGCTCCGCTACCTGTGCGAGCCGGTGCCGCTACCGCGTGAGATGGAGCAGTTCCTGCACTACTTCTGCGGTGACGCGAAAAGCCCACAGGCACTGACCGATACAGAGTCGCTGCGCATTTCTTTCTACAAGTCGGTGGCGACGTTCGTGCGCGCCTTTGCCGCCATCGCGCAGGAGCTAAGTGCTGCGGGCTACTCCGATGCCGAGGCCGCGATAAGGCAGCAGGAGGTTGAGTATTACGGCGATGTCCGGGCCGCGATCAAGAAGCACTCGGGCGAGGAACTGGACATCAAGCCCTACGAAGCCGACATGCGGCGCCTGCTGAACACCTACGTGCAAGCCGATCCCGCGGTGGACGTGGGCAACGTCAGTACGCTATCGCTCACAGAGCTGATCATTGAGACCGGTATCCATGATGCCATCGCCCGCAAGCTAAACGACAAAGGCAAGCTCTCAAAGAACGCCATCGCCGAGGGCATCATCAACAACGTCCGCAAGACCATCATCCGAGATCAGCTCACCGACCCCCGCTTCTACGAGGAGATGTCGAAGCTGCTAGATGACCTCATCAAACAAAGCCGAGCCGACGCCGTGGCCTACGAGGCGTTCCTGAAGCAGGCCGAAGATCTGGTGAAGCACTTGGCCAGAAAGGACAGCGTTGGCGGCGTGCCTGCGGCTCTTCACGGCAACCGCGAGGCCACGGTGATCTTCACCAACCTGCCGCGAATTCTGGCCACCGCTCGCGCCGGGACCCCCGCTGCGGCTGAGCCGGTCGCCGCTGACGAAGCTGCGCTGGTGAAGTTGGCACTGGAGATCGACCGCGTGATGCGCAAGCAAGCGCCCAAGGACTGGAAGGGCGACCAGGCAAGAGAAGCGCAAGTTTTGAATGCGCTGTTTCCACTTCTCAAGCGTGACCGCAAGGCGACGTCCGCGCTGTTTGAGCTTGTCAAAAACCAAGCAGGCTACTGATGAGCGAGACGATTCAGATTGGGGAGGTCTCGATTCAGGTGACCCGAAAGGCCGTGAAGAACGTCCACCTCTCCGTGCATCCGCCGGATGGGCGCGTGACACTGGTTGCTCCAAGCGCGACTCGGCTGGATGTCGCCCGCGCCTACGCAATTTCACGGCTGGGCTGGATTCGACAGCAGCAGGAGCTACTTAGGAACCAGGCCCGCGAAACACCCCGCCGTTTTGTCGAGCGAGAGAGCCACTACCTGTGGGGTCGGCGGCACCTGCTGTCCATTGCTCACCGCGACGCCAAGCCTTGCGTCTCGGTGGACCACAAGCGCATCACCCTCACTGTGCGCCCTAGCAGTGATTCCGGAAAGCGCGCCGAGATCCTGCACGACTGGCACAAGGCGCTGCTGCACGCGCTGATCCCGCCGCTGATCCAAAAGTGGGAGCCACGACTCAAAGTAAAAGTCGTCCACTACTTCCTGCAGCGCATGAAAACCAAGTGGGGAAGCTGTAACCATCGGGAAGGCCACATCCGCCTGAACACAGAGCTGGTGAAAAAGCCCAAGGACCTTCTGGAGTACGTCATCGTCCACGAGATGACCCATCTACGGGAACCGACGCACAGCGAGCGATTCACCGCCATCCTTCAGGAACACTACCCAACCTGGCGCGAAGCCCGAGCTGAGTTGAACGAGCTGCCGCTTAGTGCCGAAGTGTGGCGGGAGTAATCGGCAGAAGCAGCTTCGCATTGACCCAACGCGAGTCAATGATCGCGGCGTACAAAGCGACTTTTTTGAATGACAGTGAGCGCTGACGTTCAGACGTGCGGCTTTGCTGGATGTCGAGCGCCGTCAAGTGCAGCCACCACCCGAACTGCGCCAATGGCACACGGAGCGGCAACCACACTTGACCGCATGAACCTGGGCGAGCACGCCAATCGGTTGAGAGATAGAGCGGAAGGGGCGGAGCCAATCGGGAACCTTGAGACGGCGAAGGGAGCCATCGGTCTTGCCGAAAGGAATGACCAGGTTGCGGCCGTCGGAGTCGACATCACGGACGACACGGGCGGAGACTTCGCCTTGACGCAGTTATAGGTGTAGCAGGGGTAGGACTCCGACGGTGGCGGGGTCGCCATTCGTAGCGCGATTGAACAGGTGCTGGTGGAGGATCTTGGCTTCGTCGATGCGCAGCTGCGACTTGTCTGCGTTCGGTTTGCCGATGGGCTCGACTGATTTCCAGCCCAGCCTGACTCAGTTACGGGAGGGGCTTCCCTGGCCTTCGCCGCGCACGACCAATCGGCCAAGTTGCGCGACCGATTGATCACTCGTTGACAGCGTCTGGAACCTCGGGTTCTGATGCTACTCATCGGAGACCCGCTTGGCCAAAGACCTCAGTTCTCGCGTCGACCAGCTCAGCCAGGACCTTCCCGACTATGCGGAGGACTTGGACTTTGCTCTGAAGTATCTGGAATCCGACCCACGCGGGGCGCTGACCAAGTGTCGACGGTGCACGGAACGGTTGATCCTCGGGTTCTATCGGGATTTCCTATCTACAGAGCCCCCACAGAAAGGTGACCCACTAGAGGAAAAACTCATCAAGAAGCACCTCGGGCACCCGCTCTGGGCTCGCTTGAGAATGGTCCGGGACCTAGCAAACCCCGCGACCCACGTCAATGATGAGCTGTTTTCCTCCGAAGATGCCGAGCAGGGTCTGGAAGCGCTGTGCGATGTCCTGGAGTGGCAGAGTGCTCGACGCCCGAGAAGTGGCCGCCGACCGCCGAGCCTCGGTCGCTCACAGGTTGCTCAATCAGGGGCGCATGCGGTCGCGGATGCTCGGCATTCGTCTGATGATCAACCGCCTCCTCGCCGCAGTCGAATTCAGACTGTTGCTTGGGTCGGTGCAGCCATCTTGGTGACGGGGTTGGGAACCGGTTTCTGGTGGATCCGACAAGGAAGTCGGGCGGCGGTGGAGCAGATCTTTGGTTCCGCTCCGGCGGTGACGTTGGGTTCGGCGCCAACCGGGCTTCCCATAGCGGTAGGGCCTGCTCCGGCAAGGGACTTGGGAGCCACCGTACTCGCGACGAGCCGCGGGTTACTCGAGGCCGGAGGGACCCTCCCGACGTTGCCAGTGCGTGATTCCGAGGATGGAAAGGTGGAGGCGAAGCCGAGCGCCCCCTCGCCGATGGAGCCAGCACCGATTGCAGGGCCCGATGATAGAGAGTGGACGCGGCAGAATAGTACCACCACGGCAACGCTCTACGCCGTAACCAGTGATACCAGTGGGCGAGTGTTCGCCGTTGGGGCAAGCGGGCTGATGCTCATGAGCCTAGATGGAGGTACGAGCTGGCGGAGGATTCCGACCGGAACCAGCGTCAATCTGCTAGCGGTGGCGCCGACCACAGACGGCCAGGTTTTCGCAGTAGGCAGTCGGGCAACGGTCCTGCTCCCTCGACCGTTTGGGTCGACCAGTTGCTGCTCCTTTGCTTCATCTACCATACGGCGGGCAAGGGGCTCAACGCTCTGGGCGGCGTACGGTCATGGCAACGGGGAGCTGTTTGTCGGGGGTGACGAGGGAGTGTTGCTGCGGCTCGGCAAGGACGGGCAGACCATGGAATCCTCTGCTCCTCAGTACGGAAAGGCGAGCATTCGCTCCATCGCTGCTTGGGATGAGCAGACGCTCTATGCAGTGGGTGACAAGGGAACCGTGCTGCGAGGCGCGCTCGCCGGACGGGTCACTCATTGGGAAGTGGTTCCCACCGAGGAGAAAGGAACTCTCTGGCAAGTCGGCAGAGTGGGCAACCAGCTGTTGATCGCCGGTGAGTATGAGTCCGGCCAGGGACCAAAGCTCCTCAAGCAGGCGCTGTTCCTGCGCTGCGGTAGCGATTTAGTTTGGGACCTGAATCGATTCCTATCCAAGCCTGCGAATCCGATCTACAGCTTCGTAGTCCTGCCCAGTCGACAGCTGTTAGCGACCGGCTATGTTGGAAGCCAGAATCCCTACTATCTAAGCTCTAGCAATGAGGGAGCCACCTGGGAGCGTAACCAGGCCGAGGGGGCGTTGGCAGACCTCCGATTGGGTAGGTATGCAGTTGGTGGCAATCGCTTTGGCGATGTCTTCATCGTGGGAATCAATGGCACCATCCTTCACAAGCGAGTGCGGACGGACAGCACTCGATAAGGCGCGGCTGTGACCGATCCGATTCAGGACCTCCTTCAACACTTCCATCGAGCTGGTGATCGCCGAGCGCTGGCCCAGGCATTTTCTGCGCTGCGGGTTGAGTTCGCTGGCCCTGTGGCGCGTTTCCTTCGCGAGGCACCAACGTCACTGATTGTCGAGCAGGTGCTCTGCGATCTCTTGGTCGACCTACTGGGGGTGACGACTGACTCTCGGCCCAGAGCGATGGCACCGGATGATCACCATAGTCCGGCGGCCTGGCGGCAGCGAGTCTTGCTCAACGCACTTCGCGACCGATCCCGCCGGGCACGGAGCTACGACAAGGCGATTACGGCTCAGGGCACCGAGGTCGCGATCACCTCAGTTGAGACCCCAGACACGGAACAGCAGATCGAACTTAGGCAGCAGCGTCAGCGTGTCGTTGCGCTGCTGCCGCGCCTGGATATTCGCAGGCGGGCGGCAGTCGCTCTCGAAATCGGCCTGGAACTGCCGATGAGCTGGCTCGAAGAGCTGGCCAACCACCTGGGGATCCCTTGGTCTGAGCTGCTCACCCGCTTGCGTAACCACGAGGCAGCTCCGCACGATGAGGAGTGCAAGCTGCAGGTGATTTATGGGCGGGAGCATCCGCAGCGTACCGCCCGCGACGCCTATCGCCAGACCGTGAGCCGGGCCTGCGCGGATCTACGCCTGCTCCTCGCTCGGGGGCGATCATGAGCCTGTACGACAACAGCAGTCGAGAGAAGCAGGTCCGTCATGTGCTAAAGCACTTCTTCTGCGTCGCCGAGCGCTACTGGGATCTGACCGGCGATCTAGCGTCTTGGCTCGCCCGGTGGCGGATACTGCAGGCTGCCGATGCTCTCGACCCGAACCGTACCGAGCGGGTCGAGCGAGCCCTGTCCAGCCGCCATGCTGTCGACTCGGGCTTCACCGAGTGGTTTGGCCTCGCTGAGCGGGGGCTACGGGAGGGGCAGCAGGCTGGCCAGGACTTTCCCCTTGAGGAGCCAGGCAAGCGAATCTACGTTGGGGTGGGTGGACTGCTCATCGTGGTGCTTGAGCGGGGGAACGACGAGATTTTGCTCTCTTCTTACCGTGCCGTTCCTAGTTGGGCGAGGCGCAGCCGCGAACCAGTCGGTTCTGCGTCGGTGTGGGAGGAAGAGGCGTTCATAATGGCAAGAACGGCTGTCCGTAGAGCAGCTCGGCGTGCGTCGATCGGTACAGGACCCGTTGCGGGAACCTTCGCCTCGCGTCTAGATATGGAGTCCAGATCATGACCAGACAGAACCGTAGAGTGGTCGCGGCACAGCTTGGCGAATCGCTGTCAGCGCTTCGAGCTGGAGTCGGTGATCCCTTCGAGATAGCGGTGCTCGCCGGTCTTCTGCAGCGCGCCGTCGGAACCGCTCCCGACACAAGCGAGGCAGGGACTCTAGTAGAGGCTCGTCAACTATGGGACACGGGCACTCTCTTGTCGACCGTGCCGCCCGATGACGCCGGGAATGCCATTGTCGATCGGCTGTGTGCGCTCCAAGATGACGACAGCGAAGAGGAGCGTGCGGATCTATTGCAAGACCTCGATGAGCTCTGCGCCGGGCTCTCTTTTATCGGCCAGTCGGACCGATGTCGCCATGCGGCGCGAGAGGCAGCGGGGGTCATTCGCGCATTCCCCGTGCTCTTCCGTCCTCTGGCTGGCTGGGCTTCCCGGATTCTTGCCGATGAGCCACCCAGCGCTGGAGATCCCGCTCGGCTGGTCTGGCAAGCCCTGGAGGCGAGCCAGTTTCCGGAGCTCCCGGTCAGCGCGCCCGCTTGTGACGACGCCCGGAGGCGGTTGGGGCTACCGCTGGTCATCCGTCGATCCCTAGTTGGCCTGGCGCCCCCAGTACTTCTGGCTGCGTCCGAGCTGCCGACACCGCCAGCTCTCCTGCCACTTGGGCACGGACCCGGTTATGAGCTTGGGTTGGGTGAGCTCGCGGATGGCCAGCCAGCACTTCTGATGACGAGTACAGCCCCCGTACAGCTGCTGCGCAGCGGACTCGAAGTGGCACTGGAGCACTTGGCACCAGGTTTCGACCGTGCACCAGCGATCGCTGGTGAATACCAACTACGGGTCGGAGACGCCGTCTTCGCATTTGAGATCGTCGATTGACCAGTGTCTCTCTTCGTGGCGCTGTCCAAGATGCGCTCAGAAACGGCCATCCTGAGCGTGCGTTCGATCGGTTGGCCGAGCTTCTGTTGTCACCCGAGGTCCCATTGAGAGAGAAATGGGAGGCCCACGGCTTGCTGTCCTTCGTGGTGCAGAAGGTCTCCGGGGCGGCGGCAACAGCGCTGCGGCGCGAACTAGCTGTCCGCTGCGGCTTTCAGTTGCCGCGCATCCGCAGCTTCGTGGGGCGGGCGGAGTTTCCAGTAGTCGGTGGTCGAGTACGACGCTTTGTCCTGGCCCGCATCTCAGAGGCATCGGTCGCGGAAGATGTTCTGCCGGCTGACCTAAACCAGGCGACGGTAAGCGCTATCACCGATGCGTTCGAGGCTGCGCGGAGTTTCGTGAACGAGGCCGATCGGAAGTATCTCCGCGTTGACCTAGAGGAGACCAATGGACCGATCCAAGGGAAGTCCTTGGGGCTCGCGGTTGGAGTTGCTGCCCTGTCCTATATGCAGCGCGTCGAGTTGCCTGAGAGTGCGGTTTTCACTGGCGAGCTGCGGCCCGATGGTCGGGTTGAATCGATTTCCCATCTTGCGGAGAAGCTAGCGCTCCTTCACGAGTGCCGCCCAGCTGCAGTCCTGTTTCTTCCCGCAGACAACCAATGTGAAGACCCCAGTGTCTGCCATGTCTCATCCATGCTCGAGGTGCTCGCGCTGCTGGGACTCGACTCGAACCGAGATCTGGGTGCCGAGCTGAGTCACGTCGAATCGGACTACCACCGGGGCCGCTGGCTGGAAGCCGCCCGGCGGGCGCAACTCCTGCTTGCCGAGCCGGGGCTGAGGAGCGAGGAGCAGCTGAAGCTGCGGACGATTCTGCTCGCGGCGGCTAACCATCAAGGAGACATGGTTCGAGCTGCTGCAGTGATGAAGGAGTTGCGCAGCCTACTCGTCGAGAAGTCGATCTCGCCGCAGACGATCGCATTGGCACTGGCAAATGCCGCCGTTCACTGCATCGACCTCCTCCGGGCTAGCGATGCGCAAGCGCTGCTCAACGAGGCGGAGCGCCTACCATTGCCCGATCAGGATTCCTGCTGGGTACATCTTTACGGCACGAAGGCGCGGGTGAACATTCTGCTGGGCGATTTGGAAGGATCGTTGGGGCTGCGACTCCGCAACGTTCAGGCTTGCCCGGACCACGAGCGACCACGATGTCTGGGCGATCTGGTTGATTCCTATTTGCGTCTAGAGCGTTGGAACGAAGCCGAGCAGTCCTTACAAGCAGCCCAGCAAGCCCTTGCCGAACTGCGGCCCCAGCGACGGCGGATCGACTATTTGAGAGCGACCGAACAGCACCTGAGGCTATGCGAGGTTCGTCTGCTGCGAGCGCGCGGCGATCTAGTGGGGGCACGAAGCTGCATCCTGAGCACCGTAAAAGGAGCCACTCTCCCCATTCCTGAGCTACTTCGAATCGAAGAGGCGCTGCTAGCAGAGTCCGAAGCCGCCCGTTTTGCAGCGCTCGACGCCGTGTTCGCAGCCATTGCGAAGCCCGACTCAACGATTTTCCGCGCCTTGGCCCTGCGTGCCAGGATCTTAGCGGGGGACTCGGCCGCCGAGTTTGAGCTGGCTACCCTCTTCGGTCGCCCAGGGGAAAACGCGGCGGAGCTATGTCGCCGACTCCCGTATTGATGCTGGTTCTTCCTCAGTAGAGCGCCAGCCTCAGACGTTAGATACCAGGGGAGTTAGATAGCCGCTGACTGTTCCCCATCTGGCGAAGTGGGGGAGAAGCGAGTGGGCCAGTTTTTCTCTGTTGGGTCGAGTGCGTCGAGTCCAGAGAGGTCAGCGGGGTGGTGTCCTTCGGTCCGGTCAAGAAGCCCCGCCAGAGCCGCCATGCGACGCCAGCTGTCCTCGTCGAATGTGTGGCTGGAGATGACGGCGGGGATGGGATCCCGATTCTCGATTAAACCGTAGGCCGCCCGCTCTTGCTCAAGCTTGGTGCCACGCAGCAACATCAGTGGGAAAGCGCGAATCGTTGGAACCCGCTGCTGCAGGCAGAACTCGACGCTGGCACGAAAGGATTCTAGGGTCTGATTGGGGAGTCCAAAGATCAGGCTGACCTCGAAGACAATCCCGCGGCGGTGTAGCTCAGCGATGACTGCCCGTACCTTTTCCAGCTGGTTGCCTCGCTGGACCACCCGCCCCTCATCGGCGTGGATGGTCTGAAGACCAAACTCGAGACGGACCCGAAGTGCTTTGCACGCATCCAGGAAGGCTTCGTTGACCAGCTCGAATCGGCACTGCAAGGATAGCCGACCGCGATATCCCTGGCGCTGGAACTCGGCCAAGACATCAAGGTAGTGCGGACCGTCGTTGAAGATCGGGTCGAGCACGGCGACATCCTCGACTCCGTGCCGAACAAACAGAGCGATCTCTGCACGAAGTCGCTCACTCGCTAGCTGGCGCTGCTTCAATCGGGCACCAGCCTCTCGATGTTGGCAGAAGGAGCATCGGTATCGGCAGCCGCGCTGGGTCTCCCAGCGGACGAAGCGCTGCTCATGCAGGTCGACGACTCCGAGCGAAAATGGTGATGGGAGTTGGGCCAGATCGACCTGGGCTTGGGCCCCGGAGTCGGGCGTTCCTGCCCAGTGAACGCCTTCGATGTCTTGATATGCGCTCGTCGCCGACAGCTTTACCAGTGCCTGCTCGCCATAGCCGCGGACGAAGACGTCGACCTCTGGATACAATGACTCCAGGCCCGCTCCGGCATAAGAGATCTGAGGCCCACCAAGAATAATGCGCGCGCTACAGCCTTGCTGCCGCAGCTGGCGCAGGATCGTGCGGACATGATGGTCGTTCCAGACGTAGACACCAATGGCGATATCCAGATGGTCAGCAGGTCGGCCCTCGGCATGGCGTAGCAGCCTGCTCACGACCGCCTCAGCACGGAATCCGGGTTGGTTCATCGGCTCCGAGATACCGATGGCATCGCACTGATCTGCCGCCCGTAGCGCCGCTAGAAGCGAGGCCTGACCAAGCGGAGTTCGGGGATCCTTGGGCCGGCTCCAGTCGAGCGACAACAGGAGGACAGTCCGTCGGTCCCCCGTTCCGGTCTGTAGATTGGCCTCAGTGGCAGCGCACTGAGAGGACAGTACCTTCAAGGCGGGGAATCGTCTAGGGGAGGCGGGCACCATGTCGTAACTCCTGGTCGGGGCCGGATGAGTAAAGCGGTCCGTTATCAGGCAGACGCAGCTGGCATGGGCCGTTGGACACGAAATCGCCGGTCGACAGCTTTTCGTCTCTGGCCATTGTGTGTGGTGAGGTATCAGTTCAGGGGATATTGGGGGGACTGAGAGTTGGAGCGTGCCGTGGCTGGGCGTGGCCCCTAGTCGGTGCTAGTCTGCGGAGGAGGCTTGTGGCCGACACTGACGTGGAGCGCTCCCCGAACCTCAGCTTTTGGTTAAGTGCCAGCCCTGCCCGTATTGACAGGAGTAGGCACGCAGGACGACTCGTTGCTCCGCATACAGTATGCGCGCTCTCCTCGTGGCATCCTGCTCGGTGGCATAGGCATCCTTGGACCGTCCGTCTGCTCCGGTACAGTGTGGACAGGATGTGCTGGGTGTCCGACGCTCCTTGGGTGCCAAGTGCCATAGCTGGCAAACTTTGCATCGATACGGATCCTGCGTGGTCCCATAGGTCAGTCGGGCGTATTCAGCACCCTGGTACGCATCGTCCAGCGAATCGTACTCCGTAACAGGTGCTCCAGAGGTCTTGCCAATGCACTGGTGGCTCTTTCGAGATCCCATGATGTTCACTCCCTATTGTCGGGCGCTGACGGCCACGAACCATGCGACGCAGTGACGGACTCGCCTCTGTGGCCGAAATCGTCCCGGGTCTGTATGTACGGTGGAGCCGAAAATGCTCCCATCCTGCTCGGTCTTGTAAGCGATCGGAGCGCTCAGCGCGCCCGGCGGACCTGCACTAAGGTCGGGTCCGCCGTCGCCGCCCAATCATAGAGTCCACCCCGTCGTTCAAACCGTCCAGCATCGAAGCTGACTTGCTGCCAGCAAGCAGTGACTCCGTATTCAAGGATCGCGCCGCTGTAGCGGTGGCTCCCAGATGTGTTGTCGAAGAATCGTCCGGCCGGGTCGACCATCGCGTAGCTGCCGGTCATGTCCTCATTGTCCTCCGGTACCAGACTGATTCCAGCCTCGGCGACTCGCCGGTGACGGGCGCAGTATCGTTGAAAGGTCACCTCATCGATGAGCAGAGGTGCCACCTTGCCGTCGTTCTGTCCTCCAACTGGCAAACACTGGAGCACCTTCCATCGCTCTGGGCGCAAGACGAGTAACAACTCCGCCATATCCTCGTTGGCATTCTCCGCGGTTACGACGGTGTTGACCTTGAGACGCACCTTGCGGGCTCGAAGCGCCTCGCTGATGGCCAGGTAGTGCTCGATAGGTAGCGCCCGTCCTGCCTGGCCAGCGATACTCCGGCCGAGGCGCTCATGCGTGAGAGGATCGGCGCTGTCGATGCTGAGAACGACCCAATCGAGGTCCGCTCCGTGCTCGTCGAGCCAACCCGGCTGTAGAAGTCTCGAGCCGTTGGTGACCATCATCGTCGTCAAGTGGCGTTGCTTGGCCAGCGTGATCAAATCCCCAAGCCAGGGACACAGCGTTGGCTCACCACCAGCAAACGTGATCTTGTTGAATCCCGCCTCGGCGAGCTGCGCAACGACAGCAAGAGCCTGCTCCCGCGGCAGGTGTCCACGTGGGAGAACTGCCTGCTTCACATCTTGAAACGTAGCGAAGCAGAACCGGCAGCGCATATTGCACGGTTCCCAAACGTGGAAGTTAACGGATGGAGGTAGCTTGATTGGACCGGAAGAGAGGACGTCGGTGGCCATTTGAACCTCGGGGCCCGCTGGGGGCCACTACGCCTCAACGCCGCCGCGAGGCAATGCCGAACACACTTTCGTATCTATTTTCGAACTCCGTTGACCAGCGCCTCGGTGGGGCGGCTCAGCTGCTGCTTCACGGTCAGTGGTGGTGGACCAGAGCACAGGTAGCGCTTGGGGGCGGACCACACGAACTGATCATCGAAACCGACCCAAAGCGTTGCCGTTCATGACTGCTGCTCGCGTTCGCGTTCACAACCCGAGCAACGCCAGCACAGTCGCGTTGCAACTCGCGTTGCAGCATCAACGGTTCATTGCTCGCAATGGATTGGTTCGCGATGCACTCCCATGTGGATTCAGCTCGCGTTCACGTTTTGAGGCAATCACCGCTTAGACACGGTGATCTGATTCGCGAATTTCACAACAAGCTTCCAGCGGTTGCGGCTCGCGGGCCGTTCAATCAGCGCCGCCTATACAGATCATCAACTGGAACGGAAGTGAATGGAAAGCGCAGAATGAAGAAGCAGTTGGATATGGTTTCTACGGCATGTGGGGAACCGACGCGAACAACACTTGGGCGATTGGGGACCGCGGTACGATCTTCAAGGGAAGCGGAGGTGGATGGGCACGACGGTCCAGCGGCACCGATAAAACACTTCTCCTTGGCGTGTGGGGAAGCAGCGCGAGCGACCTCTGGGTTGTGGGGGAATTCGGCACGATACTGCGGCTGACCTGCCCCCACTTCGTGTTTCGACGCCGCAGTTCAGCCAGATGCTGGACCAGGCGCTGCCTATGGATGCCCCAAGAACATCCCACCGCCGCCAATGATAGAGAGCTATCCTCAGTGACTCCCGAGCGCGGTTACGTGGCAGCACAACTCCTGACGCCTCATGCCACAGCAGCACCTGTGGGTGCGAGCAGTTCCCGGCCTTGAGACTCCGTTCGCGACCGACT
>Ga0075163_10009676_pt1 | contig 12643 bp, 14 predicted proteins | sample JI1023141ADNA_FD_71478 | JGI IMG/M metagenome (GOLD analysis project Ga0075163, IMG submission 71478) | Wastewater effluent complex algal communities from Wisconsin, to seasonally profile nutrient transformation and Carbon sequestration -... | ecosystem: Engineered > WWTP > Effluent > Algae...
GCGCGAGCGCCGTCGTGGGTCAGTACGAACATCCGAATCTGTCCCAAACCCGTTTACCGAGAGCGTTCGCAGGCTGCGCCGCACACGGAGCCATTTTCGAGTCGCGCCAAGAAGGGCGACCAGCAGGTAAACGGAACCCCGAGCGGCGCGAGCTTCTCGGGGTTCTGCATTTGTGGCGGAACCACGCGGGGATGCGCGGCGTGGTGGCGGGCGCGCGGAGTTCTCCGTCGTGCGCGAGGAGAACGTGGGAGGCGTTGTCGAGGGGCTCGTCGACGACCGCGAGGGCGTTCTCGGCGGGGTCTTCTCCTGGAGAATCGGGCTCGCGCGGCGCGGGGCGTTTTACTCAGCGACCTGTCGTTTAGCGGGGCCGTCGATCGGAGTACCTTGAGGTCCATGCGCTGGAGCATCGGATCAACGTGGCATCGGTGGGACCCGCACATCCATGCGCCGGGCACGCTGAAGGAGAACCAGTACGGCCCCCATGACGACGATGCCGTCTGGGCGCGCTTCTTCGCGAAGATCCGAGAGGCGCAGCCCCCGTGCTCGGCGCTCGGCATCACTGATTACTTCGTGCCGCGCGGCTACCGTCTCTTCCTCGAGCGCGGCGGGCCGGTCCAGTTGCCGGGGCTCTTCGTCTTCCCGAACGTCGAGCTGCGCCTAAAGACGCGCGCCGAGAAAGGCAATGCCCCCAACGTCCACCTCCTCATCTCGCCGGAGCCGCACGATCACCTCTCGGTGATCACGAGCAAGCTCGCCGCCCTCACCTTCACGTTCGGAGGCGAGGAGTTCCGGTGTACGGAGGACGACCTCCGACGTCTCGGACGAGCGATCCAGCGAGATCCATCGCTGAACGACGAGGCGGCGCTCCGCGCCGGAGCGGCGCAGTTCCTCGTCGACCACGATCACTTTGCGAAGCTCAAACACGACCCGTGGATTCACCAGCACGTTCTCTTCGCCGTGGCTGCGGGCAACGATGGCCTCGGCGGCCTGAAGGCCGATGGTGCGTTCAAGGCTCACCGCGAGGAACTCGGTCGCATCGCCGACGTCATCTTCTCCGGATCGCCCAGCGAACGCCGCTACTGGGTCGGCGATCACCCCGATGTCGAGCAGCGGATCAGCGGAGTAAAGCCGTGCCTCCACGGGAGCGACGCGCATGCCTTTGACCGCATCCTCGCGCCCGATGAGGACCGGCGCTCGTGGGTGCGGGGCAGCCCGACCTTCGATGGTCTCCGGCAGACGCTCATCGAGCCCCGACGTCGTGTGCACATCGGCGCGGCTCCAGACAGCACGCGCAGCAACAGCAACGTGATCGCCAAGGTGCGTCTGCGGAACGCACCGTGGTTCGAGCCGAACGAGTTCCTGCTGAACGACGGCCTGGTGACGGTCATCGGCGCGCGCGGCTCGGGCAAGACCGCCCTCGCTGATCTGGTTGCGCTTGCCGCCGACGCCCGTGATCGAGAGGCGAGCACGGCGTCCTTCATCCAGCGTGCGGGTGACCTCCTCGCCAACATCGAGGTGGAGCTGGAGTGGGCGGACGGCTCGACGACTCCGGCGCGTGACCTCTCGGAAGGAGCCGACGACCAGCCACGAGTGCGCTACCTGTCGCAGCAGTTCGTCGAGCGCCTCTCGCACCGCGAGCGCGTCGCCAATGCCCGGCGCGATGACTTCTGGCTGGACGAGGACGCCGCTGAGCCGGCCGACCCGCTGCTTGAAGAGATCGAGCGCGTCGTCTTCGAGGCGATCCCGATCGAAGACCGGATGGAAGCGGAGAGCTTCACCTCGTTGCGCGACGCGCGCCTCGGCGATCACCTCGAGTCGCGCCGTGCCGACCGCGACACGATCCGACGGATGACCGAGGCGATCGCGGCCGAGAACTCAAAGAAGAAGTCTGTCGAGAGCCTGAAGAAGGCCAGGGACGAGGCCACGCGTGTCCGCGCCGCCATCGAGCACGAACTGAAGGCGCTTCCCACCACGGCACCTCCTGAACACGTGAAGGCGCACCAAGAAGCGCTTGCCGCGTACAAAGCGTTGCAGGTCGCCGTCCAGCAGCGGGCGTCTCGCGCGCAACGTCTCCAGGCACTGCGGGCTGCCCTGCAGCAGGAACAGTCGCGCGTCGACGACGCGCATCAAGACATCCGCGTTCGCTACCCGGACCTCGTCGACGACGCTACCTGGGAGAAGCTACGGCCGAGGGTCGAGCCAACCGCGCTCGCTGCACTCGAGTCCCTTGCCACTGCTGCACGTGACGAGGAACGCAAGTTGAGAGAGCGAGGCACCGCACCCGCAGGGGGTGCTGATGCGGGACTTCAGGTACTAGAGTCCCGTGTCGCCGCCACCCAGAAGACGCTGGGTGAGGACGAGACCAAGTCGAAGCGCCGAGCCGAGCTGGTGAAGAAGCTGGAGGTCGCACAGACCACGGAGACGAAGGCGAAAGCGAGCCTCGCCGACGCCGAAGGCGCAAACGACCGCATCACGACGGCGCGCGACGCACGCTATCAGGCCTACGAGCGTCTGCTTCAGACGCTCGAGGCCGAGGTCGCGGCGTTGAATGAGCTCTACGGGCCCCTCAAGCAGAGGCTGGCTGCCGATTCGCGCCTTCAGTCTCTCTCCTTCGAGGTCTCGCGCCACATCGACCTCGGGAAGTGGGTCATCGACGGGGAGCGCATCTTCGATCTGCGCCGTCCGCCGTTTCGAGGGCGCGGCGAGCTTCACGAGGCGGCTCGGAGCATTCTCGAACCGGCATGGCGAAGCGGCAGCCCCGGTGACGTGCGGGCTGCCATCGAGAAGTTCCACACCGACTACCTGAAGGATGCACCGCAGCAGCTTCGGCAAGGGGTGTCCATGCTCGACCTCGGCCAGTGGCTCTTTTCAACGGACCACATCTCGATCCGCTACGCCATCAAGTACGAGGGACGCGACATCACCAACCTGTCGCCCGGAGCGCGCGGCGTCGTCCTGCTGACACTGTTCCTCGCCATCGATGATCACGACGACCGACCCCTCGTGATCGATCAGCCCGAGGAGAACCTCGATCCGAAGTCTATCAACGGGCTGCTGGTCCCGTTCTTCATCGAGGCCGCGAAACGCAGGCAGATCATCATGGTCACCCACAACGCCAACCTCGTGGTGAACACCGACGCCGACCAAGTGATCGTCGCCACGTCGGAGCGCTCCGAGGCGAGCGAGCTGCCGAACTTCAAGTACGAGGCCGGCGGGCTCGAAGACCCGCGCATCCGTACCTTGGTCTGCCAGTACCTTGAGGGTGGCGAGGAGGCGTTCCGACGTCGCGCCGAGCGCTACGGTGATCTCGTGAAGCGAGCACGCTAACGGCGACGCTAACGGCCCACGACCCCACCCGAAGCAGTGCTCCGCGCCGGGCTACGCCAAGATCTGCTCGATCGCCTTCCGGATCAACGCGGTCCGGCTCTTGAACCCGAGGCGCCTCCACGCCTCGTCGAGGGCTTCGACCTCGGCGGCGGTCATGCGGAGCGGCAGGACCTTCACGTCGGCGGCCGCGCCGGGCGCGCGCCGCTCGATCGGCCCGACGCGGATGCGGCCCTTCTGCGCCTGCCTCAGCTTCCACACCAGGTACGCCGAGTTCGAGGACCGGGTCTCGCGCCCGACGACCTCGCGGTACATCGCCTGGAGCTCGGCGACGGAGAGCTTGGTCAGCTTCACGTTCGGGCTCGCCTCCGTTGTCGTGGTGGCCGGTGTCGTCGGCTCCGCGTTCGCCTGTTGCTCGCGGGTTTCGAGCGCTTCACCGATCTTGCGCACCAAGAACGTCTTGTTGGGCGAGCGCGTCGGCTCGCCGACGATCTCGGCGAAGCGCGCCTGCAGCTCGGGGAGGCGCAGCTTGGAGAGGGACTCGAGGGTGCGGATGGTTGTGTCGTTCATGTCGGGCTCCTTTGCGGTGGTGCCCGGCGCCGCCGCCGGACCATCCGGCGTGGTCACCGGGCGGGTCTGGGTCAGCGGGTCTTCAAGTGGTGGCGGAAGCACGCGAGGTCGATCGCGCGCGGGTCGCTGGTGACGAAGCTCCAGCGCTGCTCGCGCTCGACCCACGGCTGGATCTCGATGCGATCGTCGGCGGTCACGCCCCCCGCGCGTGCGATCTCGTCGTCGTCGCGGAGGACGCGGCCGTCGCGGTCGGGGTCGAAGTCTGGCGCGGCGGCGCACGGGAGCACGGCGACGATGCGGACCTTGTGCCCGCGCAGGTACGGGTGCTCGTCGCCGTCGTAGGTGGTGATGGTGCCGATCGTCTTCGTCATGCTCGTCTTCCGGCGCGGGGCCGGTCCGCGCGTGTCCGATACAGGCTTCCGTTCGCGCGACCATCAAGGCGTATCTGCGAGGTCGGCCAAGAACGCGACCCGGCCTTGCCTTCGCCGCGGAAGGAAGCCGTCATGCCCGCATGGCTGCGTACGTCGAGTCGGTCCGCCGAGCGCCCCGCACGCTGACGGAGCGCGAACAGAAGGCCCTGCTGCGCGTGACGGGCGAGCACCGCGCCGGCTGGCGGGACCATGTCCTCGTCGCGATGGCGCTCGCTACCGGGCTGCGAGCGCACGAGCTCGTCGCGCTCAACGTGGGCGATGTGTTCGACGACGCCGGGCGCGTGCGGCGCCGCCTCGCGCTGCGCGTGTTCAAGGGGGACGGCCGTGGCGACGACGACGGCCAGGAGGTGCTGCTCCCCGAAGGGCTCCGCGCCAAGCTCGCGAAGCTCTGGGCGTGGAAGGCCAGCGAGGGCGAGAGCCTCGACGGCGCCGCCCCGCTCTTCGTGAGCCAGCGCGGCACGCGGCTCTCGACGCGGCAGCTCCGGCATGCCTTCGCGGTCTGGCAGGAGCGCGCCGGCTTCGAGCGGCACGTGAGCCTCCACATGCTCCGGCACTCGGCGATCTCGAGCATCTACGCCGGCACCAAGGACATCCGGCTGGCCCAGCGCTTCGCCCGGCACCGGAGCGTCGTGACGACCATGGTCTACACGCACCCGAGCGACGACGACCTGGCGCGCGCGGTCGAACAGCTCCGCTGCTGACGATCCCCCTGCGCGACCTACTTGCAGGTCGAAAGTGACCAGCGCGCTCGACGCGACCGCCGAATCTGGACGCTCACTTCGGCGCGCGGGTCCTGGTCACTTCCCCGAATCGACCTCTATCGGAAGGGGGCCCGGGCACTCTTCCCGGCACGCGCGGCGCCACGAAAATTCACCCTCCCCCCCGGGGTGCCATCGTCGTCGCGCGGCGCCGGCCGATCGTCGCGCTTCACGACGGCGTGCGCTCGGAAAGCGGCCATCGTCCCTGGCCTGTTCGTGCTCCGTCACGCGCGCCAGGTCCGCGAGAATGCGTGCCAGCGCGCATCGAGGATGGCCGCTTTCAACCGGAAGCGGCGGTGTCGGTGTCGCCATCGTCGTGGACGTCGAGCGCGACCTCGTCGTCCTCGTCGAGATCATCCTCGATGTGACCGGGCAGTTCGGCAGAGCCGTTCGCGAGGGAGGTGGCCGGGGGCTGCGCGAGCAATGCGCGTTCAGAGGCGATGTCGCGCTCCCGACGAACGACGCCGCCCGCGTTCGGCCCTTCCTCCCTCTCGCGCCGCTGTGCCTCGGCGTAGCGGCGGGACAGCTCGTCGAGCGACGGCATGCCGCGCACCTCCTGCCGCGAATCGGGCCCACCCTGCAGGAACTCGCGCAGGCGCACCATGATGTTGAGGTCCGCCACGCTGTCGACGCGCACGCGGCCCTCCTCGAGCGCCTTGCCGAACTCCTCGAGGAAGCGATCGATGATGGCGAGGATGCGCTCCTTCGCCTCGGCGAGCGCTGTCCCGCGCCGGGCGATGACCTTCTCGTCGGTGACCTTGCGGATCTTCTCCGACGCGGCCTCGCGTCGGCGCAGGCAGTTGTGCCTCGACGAGTACGCGGCCACGAGGCTGTGGCTGATGCCAAAGCGCTTGGCGAGCTCGCGGTACGACGGGTACTCGGTGACCGGGCCGCGCTCGGCGTCGACGCGCATCTCGCCCATGACGAGCAGCGTGTCGAGCTGGTGGTAGTCGACGCGCTGCGGGTCGGCCTTGCGAGGGCGTCCCAGCTTCTTCGCCGTCTGTTCGGTGTTCTCCTGGGTGGTGTCGCTCATCGTCGTGCGCTCCTTCGCTGTCCTCGCAAAGCCATGAAGTGCGAGTTCGAGGGGACGATCTCGTCCATCCAGACGCGGTCCGCGAAGTAGTCCCAGGCACGTCCGCTCCACACGTAGAGCGCACGCGTGCCGTGAAGCCCCTCGGACTCTACGAGGACCTCCGCTGGTATCGGAGGCTCGACCGCCCCCTCGTCTTCGTCGCGCTCGGAGGCCCGAACGAGGTCGGCGATGTACGACGCGAAGCGGAGCAGCTCGCCAGGGAAGACGGCGAGCTCGAGCGACCACCGTGGTGGTCGGCCCGGCTCGTCGCCCTCCTCGACGAGGCCGCTCTCACGGGCGACCGCTGCCGCGACGGCGTCCATCTCGCTGACGAGGCCGACCGCGACCTTGTTGACGAGCACGCGCACGAGGAGCGGGTGATGTGGCGGCTCCTCGGACGGGAGGAAGTAGGGCTCGCAGGCAACGTGCTCGACGCGGCCGCTTTTCCCGCGCCAGCACAGGCTCGCCCGCGAGATGCGTGCCGTCGGCCGCTGCACTCGAATGGCGAGCACCGCGAGAAACGCGCAGAACAAGAGGGCGGCGTAGCGCTCGTCGAAGCTCGCCTCGGCCTGCGGCTTGGGCGGATCCTCGAGCCACTCGGCTGCGCGCTCGGCGAGCTTCCTCGTTGGAGACATCATGCGCACGGGCTCCGAGCCGGAAGGTGCGGTTCGATCGCCGACCACGCGGCTTCGCTCGCCACCACGTCCCAGGTGAGCGGATCGCCCGACGCCAGCATCGTCTTGAAGGGCGATGCGATGACGAGCGAGGCGTCGTTCTCCTCGTGCGCGCGCACCAGGCTCGCGAGGAACGGCGCGGAGCCAAGCAGCTCGTCGAGCGTCACGAACGCCTCGAGCTCCCAGCTCGGGCTGCGCCACGGGTCGCCCTCGACGAGCAGCCCCCGCCGACGGGCGACGTTGGCGACGTCATCGACGGGTCCCTTGTTGATGACCACGCGCAGGACGAGACGCCTCGGGTTGTCCCGGGGCGGCTTCGCGAACAGGTCCAGGCGTGCCCACGCGATGCTGCGGTCCTTCGAGCGCCAGCAGAGGAACGAGGCGCCGTCGCTGAGCGCGGTGAAGCGCTGCAGCTCGAACGAGAGCAGGTCGAAGAACAGCTCCCGCAGCTTCACCACCGTCGGGTGCCAGGTGACCGCGCCGAGGTCGGCGGCCGTCGTCGGCGTGGCATTGGTCGGTATCGGATCGGTCATCGTAGTGCGCTCCTTCGCTGCTCGTGCAAAGCCTCCGCGGACACCTCGGACGGGACAAAGCGCCCGCGATGCGGGCCACCGCGAATCAGCATCGACGGCGACACACCTGCCCGCAGGGTCGCGTCGCGCAGTACCAGCGCCCTCCGGCGATCTCGCAGGCCGAAGGTCACGCGGTCGCGCAGGGCGACGATAGTCTCGGGCCTGTATCCGGCACCTTGGTGCAGGAGCCGCCGCAGCTCCCGCTCGTAGATTCGCGTGAGACCAAGGTCGCGTAAGAGCGGCAGCGCCGTCGCGACGTGAAAGGCCATCAGGTCTTCGTTGGGACGGGCCCACTCTCGACCCTGTCGGAGGATTCCGCAGTCGGCCGCTTGCACGAGCGCTCCCAGCACGTGCGTCAGCTTGATCCTCGAAGGCACGAACGCCCGCGCCGCCCTCCTGGCCGTGCGAATGAGCGTCAACGCGGTCGATCGCGAGAACGTCCCGGCACGCACCATGCGGCCGAGCTGCTTCTCGTGTTCGACGAGCCGCTCCTCGTCGTCGGGGTCCAGGTCGAAGGGCTCGCAGTGGTGCGGGAGATCGGGGTCGTCGCGAAGCTCCTCTTCGATGAACCGCTGCCGACGCATGTTCGTGGTGTCTCGCGGGTCGTCGTCGATCTCGTTGCCGTCGTCGGTCATGCCGAGGGCAAAGCCGGCGCGCCATCGTTCAGGGGACCGGTGGGCCATCACCGTGTGGGCCGTCGCCGCACGCCGTCCCGACGATTCGCTCGCGAGATCGGGTGGATAGGTCGTGGTGCGAGGTCCGGACGGCTCGCGGAGGGATAGCTCCAGACTCGCGTACGCGAGCTTCCCTCTTCACACCGCGCCAGCGCTCGCGCGCATGCGCTCTCGGAAGGAAGAACTTCGCTCCTGAGTAGACCTGCCTTTCCCAAGCCGTCCAGAGAGAGATTCATTCACAAGAGATTGATTCTTCTCGGCGAAGGCTTGGACAAGACAGGCGGCAGCGGACCAGCGGGACGTGGCCGCATGGTCCGCGCCCAGCGCGCGCTGTGACGAGCCCGGGCGAGGCCGTCCCCGGCCAGCGGTGTCCGGCCCCTTTGCGTGGGCACGCGGCGAGCCCGCCGTGAAGGAGACACGCCATGACCATCGAGCTGCCTGAGCGCCATCCGTCGCCCCCGCTCCACCCCTGCACCGAGCCCAACTCCGAGACCTTCGAGAAGCTCCGGCGCACAAGGCTCCTGCTCATGAACCCCGTGCGCGAAGGCGTCCTCCATCGCAGCGAGTACGCGCGCCTGATGCGACGCACGCTGATTGACCACTTTGTGGTCGACGGAGCCCGTCATGGCAGCCAGTTCGCGGGCGCGCGCGACGTGATGATCCAGCTCCTCGACCTCGTCGATCGCGGCGCCTTCGTGAAGGGCGTCGACCTCGTCGACTGGAACCAGCTCCCCGGCTGCACCGCCATCTCGACGCGCGCGGTGTACGAGGCGTTCGGCAAGGAGCGGAGCATCGGCGCCGCCGCGCTGCGGGAGGCCCTGCGCGCGGTGCAGGCCGACCATCCTCAGACCATCGTCGGCCTCAGCGAGAAGGTGCTCTTCCGCTCCAAGCACGACCGCCGCCGCGCGATCGTTCTTCACCTCGAGAACGTGCGCCTCTTCGCCGCGGGTGGCGATCCAACGCCGCAGGACCCGCTGGTCACGAAGCTCGAAGACGAGCTGATCGGCGATCGTGAACAGGACGGACCCGCCTCGGGCGCATGACAAGCGCGGGTTGGTACGCACCGCGCGTCCCCTGTTCACCGGGCCCGGTGCCTTTGCATCCCGCATGGCCACCACGGATTACGAACGCCGGCTCGACATCGCCGCCGCCGTCCTCGCGCGGGGTGTGCGCCGCGTGCTCGGCGCCGACCTCACGCCCGAACACGGCGCTATTGAACGCGAGAACGACGCCTTGCCTGTTCGCGCGACCGAAGCCGTCATGGGCGCGACCTCGAACCAGGAGAAGACCACCCGATGAACGACACGCCCGCCGATCCGCTCATCCGCGAGATCCTCGCCCTGCGCGAGCTGCCCGTCTCCGCGCTGCGCGAGCGCTACCTCGCCGTCTTCGGCGAGGAGAGCACCAGCCGCAACAAGGACTACCTCTTCAAGCGCATCGCCTACCGGATGCAGGAGCAGCGCTATGGCGGCCTCTCGCCGAGGGCCAAGGCCCGCGCCGCCGAGCTCGCGGACAAGGCGCCCGTGCGACGACGTCCGCCGCGGAACGTGGCGAGCGTGAGCATCGTCGAGACCAGCGCTCGCGACCCGCGCCTACCGCCCGTGGGCACCGTGCTGCGCCGCGAGTTCCGCGGCGAGGTCCACGAGGTGCGCGTGCTGACCCAGGGCTTCGAGTACCGCGGCGAGTGCTTCGCGAGCCTCTCGACGCTCGCCACCAAGATCGCCGGCTCGCGCTGGAACGGCTTCTTGTTCTTCAAGGTCGGCGTGAAGGGGGCGGCATGAGCTCGACCCTCGTGAAGGAGCCGAAGGTCGTCCGCTGCGCCATCTACACGCGCAAGTCGACGACCGAGGGGCTGGACTCCGACTTCAACACGCTCGACGCGCAGCGCGAGGCGGCCGAACACTTCATCAAGAGCCAGGCCGCCCAGGGGTGGAAGGCGCTGCCTACGCGCTACGATGACGGCGGCTTCACGGGCGGCAACCTCGAGCGCCCGGCGCTCACGCGGCTCATGGACGACATCGAGCGCGGCGAGATCGACACGGTGGTCGTCTACAAGGTCGACCGCCTCAGCCGCTCGCTGCTCGACTTCGCGCGGCTCGTCGAGCGCTTCGAGAAGCGCCGCGTCGCCTTCGTGAGCATCACGCAGCACTTCGATACCTCGACGTCGATGGGCCGGCTCGTTCTCCACATCCTGCTCTCGTTCGCGCAGTTCGAGCGGGAGCTGATCAGTGAGCGCACGCGCGACAAGATCGCCGCCGCCAAGCGCCGGGGGAAGTGGACCGGCGGACCCCTGGTGCTCGGCTACCGCGTCGACCGCCAGCGCCGCGCGCTCGAGGTCGTGCCCGAGGAAGCCGCCATCGTGAAGCTCGCCTTCGAGCTCTACGAGCGCACCCTCTCGGTGGCGCTCACGGCGCAGCGACTCAACGCGCGCGGGCTCACGCTGCGGACGCGCGTGGCCGAGGACGGCACGACCCGCGGGCGCCCGTTCAACAAGAACGCCGTCCACCGGCTGCTCCGCAACCCGCTCTACGTCGGCAAGGTCCGCCACAACGACGACGTGTTCCTCGGCGAGCACGAGCCCATCATCGCCCGCGACGTGTTCGAGCGCGTGCAGCGCACCCTCGACCTGCGCGCGGCAGGAGCCGGCACGCGCCGCCCGCGACGGAGCGAGTCGCTGCTGACAGGGCTGCTCCGCTGTCTGCCCTGCGACGCGGCGATGAGCACGAGCCACGCCTACAACCACAAGAAGCAGCGCTACCGCTACTACCGCTGCCGTGCCTCGCAGGAGGGCCTGCGCTGCCCCACGGGCCTTCTCAACGCGAACGATGTCGAGGCCGCCGTCGTCGCCCAGGTGAAGGCGCTGGCGAAGAGCGGTGCGCTACGCGACCGCATCCTCACGACGCTGGCCGAGGGGGACGAGGGCGAGGCCGAGCTGCTTGCCACGAAGGACCGGCTCGAGGCGCGCATCACCGAGCTCGGCGCCGAGGCCAAGCGGCTGCTCGGCGCGTTCAGCAGCGTCGACGCTGGCGGCCGCCTCCTTGCCGAGCGCCTCGGCGAGCTTGAGCGCGACACGGACAAGCATCGCGCCGGTGTCGCGGACCTCGAGCGGCGTCTGCGTGCCTGCGCCGCGCTCCGCACCGAGGGCGAGCACGTGGCCAAGCTGCTCGACGCCTTCGACGAGGTCTGGGAAGCGCTCGTGCCCGAGGAGCGCCGGGAAGTGCTGCGCGCCCTCATCGCGCGCGTCGGCGTTGATCCCGAGAGCGGCACGCTGCGGGTCACGTTCCACGAGCCCGCGCCGCCGCCCAGCCCGCAGCCGGCGACGGAGGCCGCGCCGTGACCGAGGTCGTCATCGCCTTCCAGGGCGGGCGCGCCTGGCGTAAGCACCAGCAGGCCGCGAAGCGAGCCCCGACGCGCCGCTACCCCGCGCGCATCGCCCGCCAGCTCGCCCTCGCGCACGCCCTGCGCCGCCGGCTCGAGCGCGGGGAGTTCGCCGACTTCGCCGACATGGCCCGCCAGCTCGGCTTCACCCGGGCCCGCGTCACCCAGCTCATGGATCTGCTCCTCCTCGCGCCCGAGGTGCAGGAGGAGATCCTCTTCCTCGAGCTGCCCCCGGGCGCCCAGCCCGTGAGCGAGCGCGGCCTGCGCGAGGCGGTGCTCGGGACGATCGACTGGCTGGAGCAGCGGCGGCGGTGGGAGGGGCTGCGGGCGCAATTCGCCCCGGCGATGCTGAACGAGCGTTGAGACAACGGTGGGGCTTGGCGTAGGATGGCGCGGCTTGGAGTCTGATGCCGCCGCTATCCGTGAGTTCCGACCAAGATGGAATCCCCATGCCTGACGAGGTCCTGACCATCAAGGAGGTCGCGGCGCTGCTCAAGCTCGCCGAGAAGACCGTGTACGCCATGGCGGCAGCCGGAGAGATCCCGGCGTTCAAGATCCGCGGGCAGTGGCGCATCAAGCGCACCGAGCTCGACCAGTGGATGGATGCGCAGCCCCGCGGCGGCGACAGCGGTGGAGACGACGACGATGGCCGCTGATCACAACTCCTTCGCGAACCTCATCTGGCAGATCGCCGACCTCCTGCGCGGCCCCTACCGCCCGCCGCAGTACGAGCGCGTGATGCTGCCCATGACGGTGCTTCGTCGCTTCGACTGCGTCCTCGCCGAGACGAAGGCCAAGGTCGTCGCCGCGCACGAAAAGCACAAGGGCGGCAAGCTCGCGGGCGACGCGCTCGACACCACGCTGAACAAGGTCGCGGGCCAGCGCTTCCACAACCATTCGCCGCTCGACTTCGAGAAGCTCAAGGGCGACCCGGACAACATCAACAAGCACCTGGTCAGCTACATCAAGGGCTTCTCGACGAACGTCCAGCGCATCTTCGAGTACTTCGAGTTCGAAGCCGAGATCGAGAAGATGCACGAGGCGAACATCCTCTACCTCGTGGTCTCGAAGTTTGCCGACGTCGACCTCCACCCGTCGAACGTGCCGAACGAGCAGATGGGGCTCATCTTCGAGAACCTCATCCGCCGCTTCAACGAGCTCGCGAACGAGACGGCCGGCGATCACTTCAC
>Ga0075163_10009677_pt1 | contig 12640 bp, 8 predicted proteins | sample JI1023141ADNA_FD_71478 | JGI IMG/M metagenome (GOLD analysis project Ga0075163, IMG submission 71478) | Wastewater effluent complex algal communities from Wisconsin, to seasonally profile nutrient transformation and Carbon sequestration -... | ecosystem: Engineered > WWTP > Effluent > Algae...
TCGGCGAGACCGAAGGAGAGGAGGACGGCCTCCATGGCCGAACCGACCGGCATCGTGTAGATCGTGACATAATTGTACTCCAGAAGTCCTACATCTTTCATGACGTAGACTACCACACCGATAAGGAAGGTGCTCCAAGCAAGAAGGAAGAACGAAGCTTGTCTTGACCCGTTCCTGCGCGCAACGACTGCCGTGGCGAACATAAAAGTGGCGAAGGCACCGGTGGCTACTTGGTCAAGTTGATAGCCTAATAGGGGATCCACGGTAGCATAGATCACCGCGGTGATAATGAGGAACCCGTACCAGGCTGGTAGCCATTGGTCAAGTTTTGGCGCGAATCGTCTCGTGTCTATGAACGAACGCATGAACGCACTGGCGGCCAATGCGGACAACAGTGTAAGCATCACCGAGGCCCGCTGTGCCCACCAGGTTTGATCTGGCCACAGGTAGAACTGTCCTATCCCCACGAAGGTGAGTTGGGCAAGAGCAATGCTTAGGATGTAGATGACATAGACCAGGTAGCTCCGGTCCAGGGTCGAGAAGTACACGAACAGGTTGTACAACGCCATCACCAGCATGATGCCGATGTATCCTCCGAATGCCAGGTATTTCAGGGAGCGGACCCGATTGAACTCAAGGTCGGTCGTGAGCCTGACCGGCAATTGGAGTTGTTTGTTGCTCTTGGCCCGGATGAGCACAGTGGCCGTTGAGGATACGGGTACATTGAGATGGAACGCATACTCCCTTGGTGTCCCTTGACCTGTTCGAGCGGGACGGGCTTGACCCGCGGAAGCCACAAGGACCACATTGTCTGGATGGATCAAGTAGACGTCCAGTTCGTCTATCTCTGGATGGTCGACGTTCAGGAAGATACGTTGCTCAGGTGAGCGGTTCACTAGTTCGAAACGCATCCAGTAGGCCGCCGAGGTGGTCCCAAGGTTGGGCACTGACCGCTCCGATCGCTCGAAGCCGCTAGCTTTCATGGCCTCCTTCCAGGTAAGCTCCGACCCTACATCACGCAGGATCTCACAAGATCTACCGACCGATAGTACTGAAGCTGTCCCATCGAATACGACCTGAGCTCGCGCGAATACCGCGCAAAGCAGCATCGGAAGGAAAAGGACAAGTCGGAAGATCGGCCCCTGCATGTCGCGCTTTTACGCGAACTCCAGGGTAAAGTGTTTCAAGCGCAATGTCTCAGCCGTTCCGCTTCGATCAACCGATAGGGGACCAAGGCCAGGATGGAGCGGTCAAGGATGAGCTCGTATCGAACCTCCATTTCGAACTGTGCGGGGGCTTCGACCCTCGTTTGAACAGGCCTTAATCGCAAGCTCATCAGGTCTTTTCGGTTAGAGACCGTCGCGGTATCCACTGAGCGCACGTCCGGGATCACCATGGCTATCGCCCGTATCGATGGGATCGGATAGGTGAATGTTCCACCATCACCGACATTCTCGATCACGGTGAAGCCCACCCGCAAGGCGTGGCGCAGTGTATAGTGGGCCACCAAGCAAACCATGGAGCGGACATGCAACTGATTGGCCAAGGAAACCGCTGCGAGACTTAGCAGATTCGGTAATCCGCGTGAATTGAACGACAGAGAGTTCCACAAACCACAGACCTCGGCCACACCTTCCTCACTCAAGGTGTCGATAACGTGGTCGATCCTCGGGTCGAGTTTCCGGAGGGCATCGGTGATAGGCAAGGGCCTTACTCCCCGAACTTCAACCCGGATCCCACCCACCAATCGCCCTTCGCCGGTCTCGGCGATGATCACATAGGCGTTCGGGTCTTTGCACCAAGCGTCGGTATTCGTGGACACGTTGGTGATGCCGAACTCTTCGAGCACCTTGCGATGTCCATCCCGAAAGGCGGAACAAGTTTCCGGCTCGTCAGTAGCACGGAAGGCACGAATGGTCAGCTTTTCCATACTAGTTTTCGCTCTTGTAAATGGTGAACATATCCTCCACTGGAAGCCGAAGGCTCCGAGTGGATGGTTGTCCGGCTGGACTCAACCGTACCATGAAAAGGGGTGTTCCTGTTCCTTGGAAGATCCTTTCCATGGACTTCTCAACTTCGTCAAGTTCCAAGCGAAGGTCTTTGTCCAGATCGGTTATGAGGTGCTTCGCATGCGTCAAGAAGATCGGTGCTGAAATTGGATGAACAGACCATCCGAGGCGATTCGCCTCCATCCAAAGGCGTTGTGCAGCACGCCCAGCGGTCAACCGTGATTTCACGCCAAGATCCGGGGCCATGACGACCGCGATCGCCGTCGCGTTCAGAATACCTGTGCGTGAGAAGCGCTGAAGAGCTTTCCCACCATTCCAAGATCGAACGAGCCTTATTGCGCCCTCGTCAGATGCGATCCGGAGTGCTGCCAACTGACCTTGTGTCATTTCCATGGTGGCCAAGTCAAGACCGTCGCGGGTGCTTGCAGCCTCCTCAGGAGTCCAGCGGACTTCATTCTTGAAGAACTCATGATGCCCTATCGGGTCAAGCAGTCGTACCATTTCACTCCGTGAACAGAGGTCTGCAAGGTCAGCGATGGTTCCGCGGTCTTCGATGATCCGCAAAGTGCAACAGCTGTCCATGGTGACCACTTCCTCCAGCGCCCTTGCAGTTCGGCTGGGCAACTCGGATGGGTTTACCACCTTCCTATTGGTGCACCGTGAAACGATCCAGGGTGCCAGTTGTTTTGACCGTTCATTCATGATCGGTCGCGCCCCATGTGCAGCTTCGATGCTAGCGATCAAGTTGCTAGAGCCACCCTCCGGAAGCAGTTCAACGTTGACAGGGATGTCGAGGTCAACCGACTTGATCGACATGTTCTCGATGCTCGCGCCGAGCGCGAGGTGGGCCATCAAGTGGTCTGGATCCCAGCGTGAAGCCGACCGAATTCCATTGTGAAGTACGTTCAACCGACCATTCTCTAGTGCGAAATGCCAGGGTTGCGTATTACCAGCTGATGGAGCCAAGGCACCTGCAATCGCCAACTCCTGGGCAACTGAAGGTGGAATGGGCATGGCAGCGGCTTTCCGGCCAAGATCTCCAGTAGTCGCAACGGTGCTCTTTTCCGGAGGAGAAAGCGAGGTTTCACGGCTACCAGGCTCAGCGCCCACCGGATCAGCGATCAGCTCGTCCAGGTCCACATACCAGCGCCCGGACACTTTGAACTGCCCCAGCATGATCCGACGATATACGTCGGTGGTCATGGCGCCACCCAAGGTGACCGAACTTGCCAGTTGTGGCCAAGTGGAAATGGTCTCGCCCATCTCGATCATGGAAGCCTTCATGCGGGTGCTCAGCGTCTCGGTACCCACGATCGGAAGCATGTAAGGGATCTTCTCTTCGTTCGTCATCGGTCGCCCGGCCGCTTCGAGGTCCAAGTGGTCGATCCAACCATGCATGATCGGTCTTTCCGGTTCCAAGTCGAATCGCTCCACATCCATGCAACCGCGATCGCTCATATCCATCACCACCGGAATGCGGAGTACTTTGGCTTTTTGTCGCGCGAGGATCTTGATGTCCACGCTGTCGCATTCCTCGATCAACAGGTCCAATTCCCCGCCCTCGGTGAAGAAGCGGTCCATGTTCTCCTTGGTGATGCCTTCCGGGAAGATCGTGACTTTCAGGAAGGGATCCAACTCCGCGATCTCGCGCGCCGTGTTCACGACCTTGAGAGTGCCCATCTCATGGACACCGCTACGTATCCGATTGAGGTTGTTGAGCTCGAGCGTGTCGAAATCAGCTAGTCTGATCTCCCCAAAGGCTCGTTCGAGCGCCAAAGTGAGACTAACACTCTGCCCCACACTTAGTCCGATCACCCCGACCTTCTTCCTGGCGAGTAGAAGCTGTTCTTCTCGCGTGATCTTGTTCCTGTTGCGATCCGTGCGGACAAGAGCGAATTCAGCATCTTCGAGAAGGTGCACAAGTCGCCCTTGCCACGGGTAATAAACCCATACACCATATTCACCCAAAGACCGGCCATTCAGGTGTTCCTTTACGGCGCCCTGAAGTTCACTGGGCGTGAAACGCCGTTCCGGGTGCGTGCAACGCACCAGTTCTGCAAGCTGGTTCTCCAACACGTCATGCACGACGAGTTGGGGCCTTGTCTTCAGCAGATCCTCCAAGCGGACCTGGTCAATGGGGTCCATAGGCCTGAAGATCAGTGGCCGGTAGCTGTCCCGGTCAGGTGCTGAAGCGTTGAGCAGCGCTTCACGCAAATTGTCCATAGAGCGTTCGGAGAGTTAGGCGAAGATTCTCAAAAGACGGGTCGAAGGTAGTTGCCTAAAAGTTATGAACAAAATATTAACAAATCAGCTGTAACCCAGGCATCCTCTCGCACGTAATGGCGCCTACTTAAAGACCACTAGCCATGAGCGCTGCCCCCAAACTCGCCAAAGAACCCGAACGCCCTTGTGTGCTGTTCGTGGACGATGATGCCGGCAACCGCCAGGCCTTCCTCGCCACTTTCCGGCGTCAGATGGACGTACTCCTGGCCAAAGACATGAAGGAGGTATGGGAGCATTTGGCCACGAGTCATGTCCACGTGGTGATCGCGGACCAGCGCATGCCGGGGACTCCGGGAAGCCAGATGCTGTCGCTTGTGCGCGACCGCTACCCCAACATCAAACGCATGCTCATCACCGGGTACTCCGATCTGGAGGCCATCGTGGAGGCGGTGAACAAAGCCGGTGTTTCGCACTACAGCGCAAAGCCTTGGAACGCCGATGAGCTTGCCGATGCCGTGCAAAAGGCGTTCGGGGAGGTGAAAGCCGAGGAGGAGCGGATCGCTTACACCGAGCGGCTCATCACAGCCAATCAGCAGCTGGAGTTCGCCCTACGGCAACGCTTGCTTTCTTGAACCCACGTACAACCTACCACAACGCGGTGCCGCCTCCAGAACGGGGCGGCACCTTTCTTTGTGGCATGATGGATCGAAGGGGATCGTTTGGAGCAACGGTGTGTGCGCTGCTGATGATGAACACGGCGCATGCCCAATGCGACCGCTGGCAGCAACGGGTGAAGTACACGATGGACGTCGCGTTGAACGCGGCGGACCACACCTTCACGGGCACCACAAAGCTGGTCTACACCAACAATAGCCCCGACACGCTCCGCGAGGTCTTCTTCCACTTGTATTTCAACGCCTTCCAGCCTGGTAGCGAGATGGATGTACGGTCGCGCACCATCGTGGATCCGGATGATCGGGTGGGAGGGCGCATCGCTGAGCTGGAACCGCACCAGATCGGACTTCAGCAGGTGAAGGAACTCAGGCAGGATGGGAAGCCCGCCACGTTGGAGCCGCTCGGTACCGTGCTGAAGGTGGTCCTGCCCAAGCCGTTGATGCCCAAGAAGAGCACCACGTTCGATTACACCTTCAACGGGCAAGTGCCTGTGCAGATCCGCCGCAGTGGCCGCGACAATGCCGAGGAGGTGGCCTACAGCATGGCCCAATGGTATCCGAAACTGGCTGAATACGACCACCGGGGCTGGCATGCCTATCCCTATGTGGGGCGCGAGTTCCATGGGGTATGGGGCGATTTCGATGTGACCCTCGAAATGGACAGCGCCTTCACCATCGCCGCAACTGGTGTGCTGCAGAACCCGCACGAGATCGGCCACGGGTACCCAACGGGCAAGAAGCCCTTGAAGCGCTTGGCCGGTGGAAAACTGAAGTGGCGCTTCGTGGCCAACAACGTGCACGACTTCGCCTGGGCGGCTGACCGCGACTTCGTACACACGATGGATCAAGTGCCTGGTGGGCCCGAACTGCACTTCTTCTACAAGAACAAGCCCGAATACGACGCCACATGGAAGGAATTGCCAGGCTATATGGTGCGCAGCTTCCAGCACATGAACAAGCACTTCGGCAAGTACCCGTGGCCGCAATACAGCTTCGTTCAAGGCGGCGATGGCGGCATGGAATACCCCATGCTCACCTTGATCACCGGTAAACGCAGGCTTGGTTCACTGGTCGGTGTGAGCGTGCACGAAAGTGTTCACAGCTGGTACTACGGTGTGCTCGCCACCAACGAAGGGCGATTCCCGTGGATGGATGAAGGATTCACGGAATACGCCAGCAGCGAGGTGATGCAGGAGCTCTTTCCCCAGCCCGGCGACCCGCATGCCAGTGCCTTCGCGGGGTACAGCGCGTTGGTGAAAAGCGGCAAGCACGAGCCGCCGAGCATCCATGCGGACCATTTCATCACCAACCGGGGTTATGGCACAACGGCCTACAGCTTCGGTGAGCTGTTCGTGCATCAGCTGAGCGCGGTGGTGGGAGAGAAGGACCTGGAACAAGGCTTGCTGCGCTACTACGATGTGTGCAAGTTCAAACACCCCGAACCCATCGACTTCGAACGCGTGATGGAGAAGCAGAGCGGCGTGGAGCTGGATTGGTACTTCGATGAGTGGATCAACACCACGCGTACGTTGGACTACGGCATCCGCGCCACCTTGGGCCAACAAGGAGCCACCACGATCGAACTCGAGCGCATCGGCGAGCAGTTGATGCCCGTGGACGTGCGGGTGGAGAAACGCGATGGGAGCACGGTGACCTATCACATCCCGCTGTCGTTGCAACGCGGCTCCAAAGCAGCGGCGTCCGAGAGCTTCCCCTTCAGCGTGCTGGAGGCCTGGCAGTGGACCGATCCCACCTATGCGTTCTCTATTCCGTTGGACTTCGCGGCGATCAAGTCGATCGTGGTGGACCCGTTGGAGCGCCTGGCAGACATGGACCAATCGAACAATGCCGTCACCTTTCCGGAAGGCTCCACCGGTTTCGCCAAGCCCTGATCAGGGGCGTTCTGCGAGGATCTTCCGCAACGCTTGATCGAAGGCCTTCGGGCGTTCCAAGTTGGCCACGTGGCCCGTGCGTGGAATGGTCACCCAGTGTTCATCCGGAATACCGTTGCGCCGCATGATCGCTCGTCCGGTGGAATTCGGGATCAGCTCATCGCGCTCGCCCCAGATCAAGTAGACGGGCATGGGCCAGGTGTAGCGTTTGGTCGCGAAGCGCTCCTCATGCTCCATCAAGTCCTTGATCAACGTCACCTGCGCCGGGCGGAAGGGCTTCACGTTCGCGTTGTAAACCTGCTTCAGGATGAAACCGGGTAGGGGTGGGTTGCGGTAGAGCGCCAATCGGATACCGTAGCGAAGGTCCTTCACCGCTGGGGTGCCCATCACGGCCAACATGCTTTCCCCACCGACACTGCGCGCGATGCTATCGGCCATGGCCATGGAATAATCGCTCACCAAGCCATCGTAGATCACGAGCTTCGCTACGCGCTCGGGATGCACTTCCGCGAAGCGCGCTGCCACACCACCACCATAGCTGCTGCCCACAACGGGCAATGGACCATTGATGTGCAAGCTGTCCAGGATCATCGCCACATGCGCCACTTGCGCATCGATGTTACCTCCGGGAGTGTGTCCCCAATCCTTGCTGCTCTTCCCGTGGCACAGCAGGTCGGGCATGACCACGTCGAACGAATCGCTGAGCAATTTGGCCGTTTTGCTCCACTGCTGGGCGCCGGACCCCGTATATCCATGCAGAAGGAGGATCTTCTCTTTTCCAGTATCCCGGGCCCACACATGATGCGCACCGCGATCGTCGGTATACGTATGAGAGGTGTAGTCATTCCGCTCCAGCCGGTTGGTGCAGGAGCGCTCATGCATCCGGGCTACGTTGCAGGAGGCGAACAGGAGTAGACTTGGAACAGCGAGGAACAGGACTTTCATCGACACGAAATTACGCCCAACGCAAGGGTAGGGACGACAAAGGGCCGACGCGATACACGCCAGCCCTTTGTCAACGGTGCTTTCGGTCACGCCGTTACCTCTTCTTCTTTGTGGCTGTGGACCAAGCGGTGTTGTAGTTCAGCAGGCACGGCTTGGTAGGCCAGGAAGCGTTCGGTGTAGGTGCCTCGCCCTTGCGTCAGGCTGCGCAAGGTGGTGCTGTACCGATCCAACTCGGATAAGGGCGTGTGGGCTTTGATGATCTGGTAACGGCCGCTGGCATCCACGCCCATCACCACGCTGCGTCGGCCTTGCAGGTCGGTCATCACATCGCCCATCAGTTCCGTGGGCACGCGGATCGCCAGTTCCTGCACGGGCTCCATCAATTGTGGGTCGGCCTGGGTGAAGGCCTCGCGGAAGGCTTGCAGCCCGGCGATCTTGAAGCTGATGTCGTTGCTGTCCACCGGGTGCATCTTGCCATCGAAGACGATCACGCGGATGTCCCGCGCCGGTGATCCGGTCAGTGGCCCGCGTTCCATCTTCTCCATCACGCCTTTCAGGATGCTGGGCATGAACTTGTTGTCGATCACCCCACCAACGATGCAGTTGTAGAAGACGAGCACGCCACCGGTGGGTAGGTCGTGCACCTCCTTCCCGCGCACACTGCGACCTTCAGGTTCCGGCATGCCCTCGTACCACGGCTCGATCTTCAGGTGGACCTCGCCGAACTGACCGCTGCCGCCGGTCTGTTTCTTGTGCCTGTAGCTGGCTTCCGCCGGCTTGCGGATGGTCTCGCGGTAGGGGATGCGCGGGCTGCCGAACTCGGCTTCCACCTTGTAATGGTGGCTCAGTTTCCACTTCAGCAGGTTCAGGTGCAGTTCGCCCTGGCCACCGACCAGTTGTTGCGAGGTCTCGCGGCTGTAGGTCAACACCACGGTGGGGTCCTCTTTCTGGATCTCCACCAGCGCTGCATGTAGTTTCTCTTCCTGTTTCACATCCACCGCCTTGATCGTGAGCCGCAATCTGGGCTCGGGGAAGGCGATGGGTTGCAGCTTGATCGCTTTGCCGGGCGTGTGCAACGTATGCGCGGTGGACGTCGCCTTCAGTTTGATGGTGCCGCCGATATCGCCAGCCACCAGTTTCTGCACGGGTTTGCGCTCCTTCCCATCCACGATGAACAGCTGGTTGATGCGCTCGGTGCCGCCGTTGTTGTCGTTCACCAGGTCCATGCCTTCGGTCACTTCGCCGCTCATCACCTTGAACAAGGTGACGTGCCCGGCGCGCGGTTCGATCACCGTCTTGAAGGTGAAGAGCACGGCGGGACCTTCGGCCCTGCAGGCCAGGGTGCCGCCATCCACCAACTCTTCGGCGGGCATTTCCAGTGCGGCCGGTGCCACATTGTCGATGAATCCCATCAACCGGCCGCTACCCATGTTCCGCAGCGCGCTCAAGCAGAACACTGGGAAACACGTCCGGGCCATCATGCCCTTCTTCAGGCCGATGCGCATCTCGTCCTCGTCCAACTCGCCCTTCTCGAAGTAGTGCTCCATCAGCGCTTCGTCATTCTCGGCGGCTTTCTCCACCAACTCCTTGTGCAGGGCTTCTGCGCGTTCCTTTTCGCTGTCCGGGATCGGTTGTTTCTCGGGTTTCCCCCCGGCATCCTTGAATACGTACATCGTCATCTTCAGCAGGTCGATGATCCGGTGGAAGCCGTCACCTTGCTCCACGGGGTACTGCGTCACCGTCACCGCCGATCCGAAATGTTCCTTGGCCTGGGCCACCGTACTGTCGAAGTCGGCGTTCGGATGGTCCAATTGGTTCATACCGATGATCACCGGGCGGTCATAGCGTTGCATGTGCTCCCACACCAGGTCGGTGCCCACTTCCACGCCGTGGTGGGCGTTCAGCAGCAGCACGCAGGTATCCGCCACGCGCAGGGCAGGCACCGTTTCCCCGATCAGGTCATCGAGGCCTGGTGTATCGATGATGTTGATCTTGTAGTTCCTCCATTCGGTGTGGAGCACCGTGCTGTACACGCTGCTGCCGCGCTCGTGTTCCAGGTCGGTGTGGTCGCTGATCGTGTTCTTGTCCTCGACGCGGCCGCGGCGTTGGATCAGACCCGCTTCGAAGAGCATGGTTTCGGCCAGCGTGGTCTTGCCGCATCCGTGGGAGCCGAGCAGAACGACGTTCTTGATGTGTTTGGCATCGAAGACTTTCATGGCGCAAAAGGGGTTTGGGTGGATGTATGAGTGACATGCCACCGTGGAGGTCCCCTCCGGGCCATGCAACACGGTCCGGAAGAGGACGCGCGGAGGATGGTTTGAAACTAATGCCGTGCAGCGCCGATCCCAAACGGAACGGTCAGCAAAAGAGAACCCCCGGTCGGGCCGGGGGCGTCGAAGCTTGGAAGCCCAAGCTTAGTTCAGCACCTCGGGTTCGCGGTCTCCCTGGAGCCGGTTGAAACGGGAAAGCACTTCGTCATAGCTACCCGGCAGGTTCAGGTCCTTCAGGGGATCGAAGCCGATCTCCTTCTTGGAATACTCGGCATAGGAGCGCTCCTGCTGCTCGGCTTGGTCGTTCGCCTGCTCCTCCATCCGCTGCACCGTCGTTGGCGTGTTGCTCATGGCTTTCGATCGCTTTTCCGTGCGGTCATCCGCCGGAAGCGCGCCGAATATAGGGCCTCCTTGCACCGTCGGTCAACGGTGACGGGGTGGGAGCGGAGCAAGTGGGCGCCTACCTTGGTTTCCTGTCGTGGTGTCCACGGACCGTTCGACCCATCGCAAATGAGCTGGGATGCTTGTCCGGTCCGAACGTGCTTCGTGCCGGGTGGTATTTCTGTGTGTCGTGCCTATCCCTACATTTGCGCCCCGCCGGACCGACCGGTGGACATTGCCTCCCTAGCTCAGCGGTAGAGCAGCTCATTCGTAATGAGCAGGTCGCCGGTTCAAATCCGGCGGGGGGCTCTCTAAGAACGGCAAGCCCTCCAGCGCGATCTGGGGGGCTTGTTAGTTGGAGGAGGGGTGAAGGATGGGTGAATGCGTTGGTCTGCAGGGGCGGTTGGACAGACCTTGTACCTCTGGAGGAGGTAGGCGTAGATAGTGCAGAGGACAGTCTGCGAGGGCTTAGAAGACCACGGATCGAAGATCCGCGGGAGCGGGGGGTGGTCTATGTTCAAAATTGACCTAGATCACCACACGTACTTTCTGTATAACTCATAATCTGTAAAATTCTTAAACCAGAAGCCCTGAAATAGTCCGCTAACTCGTTCCCACAGAAGTGCTATACTGCCGTCCTGGAGTTCATACAAGATATGCATGTCACCCGTTTCGATTTCTAGTTTTCCTGCGTTAGTCATCATTGAGTTTATTTCTGCCGGTTTTAGTTCAAAACATGATACGATAGTACCAGCATGCAGAATAGAATGTACACGAAAATATTTGGTCCCACCAACTAGGTACCTGTTCAATTCATGTCTTGAACTGAATTCAAGGTAATAATCACCCACCCTATGGGATAATACGTGTCTATGGCCAAACTGATAAATCCTATGGGCGAATAGACCTCTTTTCACGACTTCTACTACTTGAAAGTCGCTTGAGTTTTCTACCATTGACGATTGGATCAGTCCAAAATGCAAGCTATCCCCATCGGGTGTTCGCGGGTGGTACAAAGTGTCTTTCATGACATGCTCATTCGGTCTACTTGCGTGCGAACCTGACGGGAACTCTCTCTCCAAGGCAGAAAGTCCACATCTGAAGGGGGCTATTGCCATCACAACTGTCACGGCTAGAGTGGGCACCATCTTGGTCTCAACTTGGTAAACCTCTGCAGGCTCTAGTCTTGTTCCGAGGCACGAGGGGACTCTGCGCCCCCGTAGCCGCACGTTATCTCCCGTATCCGCGGTCTTCATCAAAGTGACTCCAAGTTACACCACCAAGCGTTCACTATGGCGCCCCTTTGCAATCTCGAACCCGAACTCCTGGTATGTCAGTATGGGGGCGGCATGCAACGAACAGGCTATTCGATATGAGCGATCCGCTGGCTCAGATCCAGCGGGTGCTACGAAGGGATCGCTGCGGCGGTCCCTTTTCTGTTTCAACCGATCAGCTGGACCGCCTGCCGCGCCACACGGATCCCGATGGCCACCCCCATGCCGCCCAGGCGCACGGCCACCACCACGTGCTCGGAGCGTCGTTCGACGATCGGTGACTTGCTGGGACCCATGCCCATGATGCCGCTCCAGCGTTGCACCACTTGGAAAGTCTGGTTGGGAAGGATCACCGTTCGAAGCAGATCCTCCAACGCCCTTTGGATGCGCTCGGTCGTGGCATCCTCCCACGTCGTCTCTCCGGTCATATCCAAGTTGCGGCCGCCGCCCAGCAGTACGCCTCCTTCATGGTCGCGGAAGTAGTAGAACCCCTCATCGTAGTGAAAGGTGCCGCGCAACTTCAGGCCGGGGATCGGAGCGGTCTTTAAGACCTGCCCACGCGCCGGGATGACCGGTAGATCCGGGAAAAGCTGACCTGTGTAGCCATTGGTGCAGGCCACCACGTTGGCCGCGTTAAGCGTCTCTCCACCGCTCAACCTCACCACAGCAGCACTCGGAAGCTCCTCCACACTAGCCACATCACAGTTCGGTCGGAAGAACACCCCGGCGGCCTGCACCTTCCGGAGTAGGGTGCTCATGAGCGCACCGCTATCCAAAGGTCCTTCCAAGTTGGTCTTCACCAGATGGTGCCCGTGGCCAAGGCCAAAACGGCCAACGGCTGCATCATCCCATTCGAACACCGCTCTTCCGAAGATCGGGCGAAGGGCCGTGTTCAGCGCATCGAACTCTTCGACCACCCGCGTGTACAGCGGGTCATGCGCACCGTAGACCTCATGGCCACCGGAAGCCTCG